>Ga0316578_10000399_pt1 | contig 14069 bp, 13 predicted proteins | sample J0NA_2_FD_203076 | JGI IMG/M metagenome (GOLD analysis project Ga0316578, IMG submission 203076) | Rhizosphere microbial communities from salt marsh grasses in Alabama, United States - J0-2_160517rDrC | ecosystem: Host-associated > Plants > Roots > Rhizosphere | place: USA: Alabama | collected... | reverse complement strand
GTTGAATCTTTCGTGCCCTTGCCACAGTGATTTTGTCCTCGTCGGACAATTCTTCCATACCCAAGATGGCGATAATATCTTGAAGTTCCTTGTATTTCTGAAGTATCTGCTGCACTTCCCGGGCAACTTGATAATGTTCATCACCGATAAAATTAGCATCCAGAATCCTCGAGGTCGAATCCAGCGGGTCAACTGCCGGGTAAATTCCGAGTTCGACGATTTGACGTGACAAAACCACCGTCCCGTCAAGATGGGCAAATGTTGTTGCCGGCGCAGGGTCTGTCAAGTCGTCCGCAGGCACATACACGCATTGAACCGCCGTAATCGAACCTTTGTCTGTGGATGTAATACGCTCCTGAAGTTCACCAAGGTCAACCGCCAGTGTCGGTTGATATCCAACAGCCGAAGGCATTCGACCCAAGAGGGCTGAAACTTCCGAACCCGCCTGTGTAAAACGAAAGATATTGTCGATAAAGATCAACACATCCTGGCCTTCTTCATCTCGGAAATATTCCGCAGCCGTCAGAGCTGAAAGCGCAACTCGAGCCCTGGCTCCGGGCGGTTCTGTCATCTGACCGTAAATCAACGCCGCCTTGGGAAGCACTCCGGAATCTTTCATCTCGTGGTAAAGGTCATTGCCTTCACGGGTGCGCTCACCCACTCCTGCAAATACGGAAATACCCCCGTGCTGCATGGCGATATTATGAACCATTTCCATCATGATAACGGTTTTTCCGACACCAGCGCCGCCGAACATTCCCATTTTTCCACCTCGGGGAAAGGGCACCAGCAGATCGATAACCTTAACACCGGTCTCAAGCACACGGACCGATACGTCCTGCTCGGTAAATTTCGGTGCTTCACGGTGAATCGGCATCATTTTTTCCTGACTCACCGGACCGAGTCCGTCCACCGGCCGTCCTACGACGTTAAGCACCCGTCCGAGACCGGCTTCACCCACCGGCATCATGATGTCATTGCCGGTATCTTTGACTTCTTGTCCACGAACCAGACCATCGGTGACATCCATGGCAATGGTTCGAACCACATTATCACCCAGGTGCTGTGCAACCTCAACGATCAGGTTGTCTGGCTCATCGTTGATGGCAGGGTTCGTAATGGCCAGAGCCGTGTAGATGGACGGCAGATTTCCCTGCTCAAATTCCACGTCGACGACAGGCCCCATAACCTGCGTAATCTTTCCTATATTTTCTCCCATCAAAAGACCTCCTATTAAAATGCGGTATTATATTTTTCTATTTAGCCTTTAAGCGCCTCAGCACCACCGACGATATCCATCAACTCAGCTGTAATTGCGGCCTGTCGCGCCTTATTATATAACAGAGTGAGGTTTTCAATCATGTCTTTACAGGCTTTGGTGGCATTGTCCATTGCGGCCATCCGAGCGGCGTGCTCGCTGGTGGATGTTTCCAGCAATGCGCTGTATAACTGAACATAAACGTTCTTTGGCAGTAACTCGCCCAGCAGTTCCTGTGATGAAGGCTCACAAATATGTTCTGCAAGATAGGTTGTTTCTTCTGTTTCAATCTTTTCTTCGCCGGACGCTATGGGCAGTATCGGAAGCATCTGTTTTAGTACCGGTACTTGCCTTGCCATACTTACAAATTCAGCATAAACAATGTAGACCTCGTCATAGGTTTTGTCCAAAAAACCGTTGATCAATTTCTGTCCGGCACTTGATGCAACGTTAAATCCGAACCTGGCTCCGACGATCCCCAAATGTTCGTCGACCCTTTCAAGTTTATTTTTCCGGCACCAATCGCGTCCTTTTTTCCCGAAATTGGTGAATACGACCTCGATGCCCTGCGCTTCCTTTTCTTTTTTGAACGCCTTGGCCTTTGATATTAAATTCGCATTGAAACCACCGCATAGACCGCGATCGGAAGTACACAAGACAATGTGGATTTTTTCCACTTCCTCACGGACCTCTAGCAAGGGGTTTGTCTCCTCTCCGGCCTTCTCGGCAAGGCTTCCCAAAACTTCAGCAAACTTGGCGGAATAGGGTCGGAACCCCTCCATGCTGGCCTGAGCACCACGCAACCTTGAAGCTGCAACCATGTTCATGGCCTTTGTAATCTGCTGGGTCTTTTTAACCGCACCTATTTTTGTTTTAACATCTTTTAATGTCGCCATAGACTTTAGCCCTTATTGCATCCTTATAGTTGAGGTAATTTACTCATTTTTTCATTTGAATATCCGACACATAACCTCAGCTATTTATTTGATGGTGTCCTGAAATTCCGCATCATATGCCTTTAACGCATCGGTCAGCTGTTTGTCGATATCTTCCGTAAACGCCAATTGTTCTCTAAGCCCTTCGAATATCTGAGGATATCTGTCTTCAAGAAACGAATAAAGTCCTGCCTCATACTTGGCAAGCACATCAACCGGATATTTGTCTAGAAAGCCTCTGGTTCCGGCAAACAGGATCGACACCTGTTTTTCCATGGGCAGTGGTTGATACTGGGGCTGTTTTAAAATTTCAACCAGTCGTTCACCCCGGGTCAACTGTTGCTGTGTTGCCTTGTCGAGATCGCTTCCAAAAGCGGCAAACGCTTCAAGCTCTCGGTATTGGGCCATATCGAGCCGCAATGTACCGGCCACCTGTTTCATGGCCTTCACCTGGGCCGAACCACCGACACGTGAAACAGACAGTCCCACATTGATCGACGGTCGAACACCGGCAAAAAACAGGGCGGGCTCAAGGTATATCTGCCCATCGGTAATGGAAATAACATTGGTAGGAATATAAGCGGAAACGTCTCCGGCCTGGGTTTCAATAATCGGAAGTGCGGTCAAGGAGCCGGCGCCGAGTTCATCGTTCAGCTTGGCAGAACGTTCGAGCAGGCGGGAGTGATTGTAGAAAATATCGCCCGGATACGCCTCACGTCCCGGGGGACGTCTTAACAGAAGAGAAACCTGACGATAGGCTGCAGCTTGTTTGGAAAGGTCGTCATAGATGATCAGGGCATGCATTTTTCTGTCCCGGAAATATTCACCCATGGCACAACCGGCATAGGGAGCGACATACTGCAATGTGGCCGGATCACTGGCGCATGCCGCGACAATGGTGGTGTATTCCATGGCGCCATGTTTTTCCAGAATCGCATGAACCTGGGCCACCGTCGATTTTTTCTGACCGCACGCCACATAAATACAGTAAATGTCCGTATCCTTCTGAGCGAGAATGGCATCAACGGCAACGGCGGTTTTCCCGATCTGACGGTCACCGATAATCAGTTCGCGCTGCCCGCGACCAACGGGGGTCATGGCATCGATGGCCTTTAAACCGGTATAACACGGTTCATGCACGCTTTTACGGGCAATAACCCCTGGTGCCACCATCTCAACTCTGCTGAACTCTTTGGCATCAATGGGCCCTTTGCCGTCCAAGGGTTCGCCAACTGCCGAAACCACTCTGCCAAGCACGGCTTCACCCACCGGAACCTGGGCGATTCTGCGTGTTCGCTTGACAATATCTCCCTCTTTTATGTGAATGTCTTCGCCCATAATGGCGACACCCACGTTATCTTCTTCGAGGTTCAGCACAAGACCGAGGATGCCGCCTGGAAATTCAACAAGCTCCAGTGCCATAACTGCCTCCAGTCCGTATACCCTGGCGATACCGTCACCCACCGACAAGACCGTCCCGGTTTCACTTAACTCAACCTTCTTGTCGTAATCCGTAATTTGCTCTTTAATGATCTGACTTATTTCTTCAGCTCTTAATTCCATTATATGCTCTCACCCCTTTTTAATGATTCTCTCATATTGAGTAATTGTGATTTGATACTACCGTCCAGAACCAGATCTCCTATTCTTGAAACAATACCCCCGATAAGGCTGGGATCCTGTTCCACTTGCAAGATAATATCTTTACCTGTCCTTTTCGACAGAGTTGTACGGATCTTTTCAACGGTTTCGGATGAAAGTTCTGAAGCCGAGACCAAACTGGCCCTTAAAACACCTTTAAGCTCGTCTGCCAGTTTCTGATAAAACTCATTGATATCACTTATAAAATCGAAGCGACCTTTGTCAAACAACAACAGCAGAAAGGATGAAACGATTTTTGAGATACCCACTTTACCGATAACTGTCTCTAAAACTTTTTTACGACCCGAGGCACCATAAAGAGGATTGCAAATCGCTTGTCCAAGCTCTTTTTCTTTGGCTATCAGTTTGGAAAATTCATCAAGTTCTTTTCCGTAGGTTTCAGCTTGGCCGTCCTCTTTGCCGATAATCAAAAGTGCCTTGGCATATCGCCGTGCTATGGTTAAATTTTTCACTATGCCACCACCTTCTCTAAATATTCATCAACCAGTTTTTCCTGGTCTTTGGCCGTAATTTTATCTTTTAGGATTTCTTCTGATTTTTGCAGCGCCTTTTCCAGTATCTCTCTCTGAAGCTCTAATTTGGCCTGTTGGAACTCATGATCGATGTTTCGACGGGCTTGTTCCTCCATTTTTTCAGCGGCTTTTTTCGCTTCGTCGATGATTCTGGCTTTGGCCTCATTCCCCTGCCGGATATAATCTTCGATGAGCTTTTCAGTTTCCTGTTCCAAGCTGGAAAATTTTTCGGTATATTCCGCCAGCTGTTTTTCGGCCGCTTGTTTCTTTTCTTCAAGTTCGCTGAGTTGTTCTTTGATTCCGCTAATTCTTGAATTTAGTGCCTGGGATACCGGCTTTCGAACAAGAAGGAAAAGACCGATGGCCAAGACTGCAAAATTCATCACCTTATAGGTGTCTGTCGCCACCCATCCTTTTGACTTGCTTTCGTGTTCCGCTGATCCCTCCGATGAAGCCAAAGACATGCCGATAAAACAGAAGAAAAGCATCGTCATTATAACCATCATGATCGATCCTTTTTTAAAGATCAGTCGCTTTAGGTTATGTTTAGGCCATTTTTTACAATTCAGGTTCATTAAACAGCCCTCCCCAATATTTTTTCACTTATTGCATTAGCAAACGTATCAATTTCCTTATTTAAAGACGCTCTAACATTCTGTGCATCCTTTTCGATCTTATCACGAACTTCAGCAAGATTTGCCTGGGCTTTTTGATTAATTTGTTCCACAATCTTTTTTTCTTCCTCAGCCCCCTCTTTTAACAAAACGTCTTTTTCCTTTAACCCCCTGGTCCTGGCATCTTTTATGCCTGCAAGAAATGCCTCATCTTTCCCGGCTGCGTCTTCATTTAATTTTTCGACATTCTGCTCAAGACTTGTAATTTTTTCCTTTCTCTCAATGAGTATTTTTCGAATCGGCCGGTATAAAACGATGTTGAGTACCCATATGATAATGAGAAAATTAGCGATTTGTACAAGTAACGATATGTCAGGAATAACCGATATTGACGCACCGAAAGCCACCCCTGAAAAAGACACTAAAGACAGTGATAGAAACAGAGCGAAAATGATATAATTTTTCAGGTTTAAACCGGAAATTTTCATATACAGATCCTCCATTGCCAAAACCTGCAATCTAATTTTTTTTATGATTTTTTTTAAATAGAATTCTGTCCACTTACGTTTTTAACTCGGCGGTCTATAACATCAGCTATAAATGTTGTCAAAGGTTTTTTTTAATTTTCGGTAGGCTTTTAGGGGGAAAGAAAATTTTTTATATATTCTGTTTCCATAACTATTAAATTGTTCACACTTTCATTGAACAATTTCCATTAAATATAACACCGGATTCAATAAGAACCGCCGGAGATTGAATATCTCCTTCGATACGACCCGGCGGATAGACTTCAACCCTTTTTCGTGCCTTGATCTTACCGTTCACCCTTCCCATTATGATGGCAATGTTAACCATAATCTCTCCGTTAACAACCGCCGTTTCTCCAATAATCAGTTTACCGTCAGTGCTGAAAATTTTTCCAACGACATTCCCCTCCAGACGAACTGTATTTTCGAATTTGACGGTCCCTTCGATGGTGGTGCCCGGTCCAAGCAACATGGTTATCGTGTCAGGTGTTTTTGTTTTTATCATACCTCCTCCGAGTTATAAATTAATATAACATATTATCACGGTTAGTTAATTCAAATTATTTATATTTGCGAAGCATCTTGCAGCTATTCGGCAAGGAAGCGTCTCATGCTGATGTTCAGCAACAGTCCGACACAAATCATCGTGGTAATGACCGATGATCCGCCGTAACTGATAAACGGAAGGGTCACGCCGACAATCGGCATCAGACCCATTGTCATGGCGATATTGATAGAGACTTGCCAGAAAATCATTGCGGTAACCCCAACAGCGATAATGGTACCAAAGGGCTCTCGGCACCGATACGCAATGTTCAATCCCCAAATAATAAAAACTAAAAACAAGCATAACAGAATGAAAGCACCGATAAATCCCCATTCCTCGGCCAAAACGGAAAAAATGAAATCGGTGTGCTGTTCGGGTAAAAAGGAAAGTGCATTTTGAGTTCCCTTCAAAAACCCCTTGCCGGTAATCATACCCGAACCAATGGCAATTTTGGATTGTATGATGTGATAACCGGCACCCAGCGGATCACGCTCCGGATCTAAAAATGTCAATATCCGCCGCTTTTGATACCCTTTTAAGAAAAACCAAACCAGAGGAACCGCTATGGTGCACGAAGTAAGGATACATAAAAGCGAACGTCTTTCAATCTTTACAAAAATTGTCATGGAGCCGGCAATTAAAAGCACAATCATACCTGTACCCAAATCCGGCTGTTTAACAATTAAAATAAATGGAATTATCGCCAATACAAATGGGGTAAACAGCTCTCGCAAATTTAACCCTCCAATATTGGCATGTTTGGAATAATATCTTGCCAGAATGATGATGACAGCGATTTTTGCAAGTTCCGACGGTTGAATCGAAACAGGCCCCAGCTCAATCCAGCGCCGTGCCCCTGCCACATATTTGCCGAATAACAATACATATAATAAAAGTAACATACACATCGCATAGATGACTGGCGCCCACCGATCCAACAACTTGTAATTAAAGAAAAGAGTGACCATCATTGCTGCCAGTCCGATGCAATACCAGGCCAGTTGCTTAAAATAGAGTATTTTTTGCGGCCCAGCCGTCGATGAGGTAACGGCGCTATAGAGTGTTAAGAGCCCTAAAAACACAATTAAAAACGTCAGTCCAAATAGGCCCCAGTCAAAATGTTTTACAAATCTGCGATCGATCATTGTTATTACAATCCATTATGTTAATAATCAGATTTAATACCTATAATTAAAAAAAGCAGCTGCTTCACACTAATTTTGTTTAATCAGCAAATCATTCGAGCCGAATGTTTTCAAAATCGGCTTTGAGCTTTCAGCTTTCAGCGTTGACCTCTATGGATTTTGTTGTGCTACTAGTTACCGGCAACATTCACCTTGTCGGGTTTTGCGTTCTCATCGTATCCAAAATAAGTTTTAATAACCTCTCTGGCGATGGGCGCCGCGGCACTGGATCCATGACCGCCATGTTCTACAATCACGGAAACCGCTATTTTAGGGTCCTTAGATGGCGCGAAAGCAACAAACCATGCATGTGATTTTAGCCGGTGGGCCAATTCCTCTTCAGACAAGCCATGCTCTTTGCTCCTCCCAACCACCTGGGAAGTTCCTGTTTTTCCGCTAATATCAAGACCATCGACGTGGGCGATCCATGCAGTTCCTTTTCGATGGTTAACAACATTCCAAAGGCCTTCTTTTATAATTTGAAGCGTTTGTTTACTGACAGGCAACTTGCCGGCCAACTGCTTTTTACTTTCAAGAATGACGGATCCTTCCGATGAATAAACAGACTTAAGGATTAATGGCTTGTAAATTTTTCCGCCATTTGCCACTGCTGAGATAAAATCAAGCATCTGTAAGGGTGTTGCAAGATCATAGCCTTGTCCGATGGCAACCGATAGCGTTTCTCCACCCTGCCAGTCAACACCAATACGACGCTTTTTCCATTCTGCCGTTGGAATGAGTCCCGCTGATTCGTGATCCAGGTCGATCCCGGTAGGCGATCCCAAACCTGAAGCAATGGCGTACATTGACAAGCGATCGATGCCCAGCTTTTGGCCGACTTGATAGAAAAAAACATCGCAGGATTCTGCCAGTGCTTTGACCACATTGATATCGCCGTGACCTGCATGTTTCCAGCATCTGTAAACCCGATTTCCATACTTATACCATCCAGGGCAGAAAAGGATCGTATTTTTATCGATAACGCCTTCTTCAAGCCCTGCAATCGCGGTAATAATCTTAAAGGTAGACCCTGGGGGGTACTCACCCTGGATGGCTTTGTTTTCCAATGGTCTTAACGGGTTGGAAACAAGGGAATCCCACTGTTCATGCGACATGCCGTCTACAAAGATATTTTGATCAAAGGAAGGAGAACTTGCCAAGGCAAGGATTTGGCCAGTTTGGGGATCCATGGCCACCACAGCGCCGGCGACACCCTTTAATAACTCTTCAGCCTTTTTCTGAACCCGCAAATCGATGGTCAGATAAAGGTTCTGTCCCGGCTGGGCATCAACTGTTTTTAAAATTCTAACCACCTGTCCCATGACATTGACTTCAACTTGACGCCCTCCCCTTTTCCCCTGGAGGAAAGATTCAAATATTTTTTCGATTCCATACTTCCCGATATAGTCGCCAACCGTATAGCCTGGATATTCTCCCGAATTCAGTTCGTCGGCATTTATTTCGCTCAGATACCCGATGAGATGAGCGGCCGTCTGCGGTTCTACATAATGTCGGCGAGGCTTTACATCAACAGCGACCCCCGGAAGATCGAATTTTCGCACCTCGATAGCGGCCAAAGTATCCCGCCCGATATCCTTCTTCAAAATTATCGGTTTATAAGATGAAACCGTTTTCTCGCTCTCAATCTTTTCCATCAGTTCGGATTCAGGGACATTGATGTATTTAGACAATTTTTTGACGGTCTGCTCTATTGGCTTGGCATCTTTTAGCACGATATTAAGGTCGAACGCCGGTCGATTATCAACCAGTAGTTTTCCATTACGATCAAAAATCATCCCTCTGGATGGATCTGTACTTTTCAAGCGAATACAATTGTTTTTCGATAACCGCCTTAATTCATCACCATTAATCACCTGAAGGTAAAATAAACGAATAAAAATCAGACAAAAGATTCCGGCAACACAAAATGCTATTCTAACCAATCGTTGCTTATACCAATCCTGATCTGCAGTTTTTAAATATTTGGTCAAAGCGTTCCTCGGGACATATTTTTTATTTAAGTTTTCCTTACAAATATTTCATTAACCCAACGATCCCACCGCCGATATGAGGTATTAAATAACATCAGAAAAAGCGGGCCGGTGAATATGGCCCATAAAACCTGAACGATTATCGTACTTACCATTACTTCAGAGATCCGTGTACTTTGTTCAAACATGGCGCTGGTAACAACGAATATGAAATTCTCCATCAAAACTCCCAAAGCAACAACAAATGGCAAAAGCATGCTGTCACCGATATGCAGAAAAGTAATTGCCCATCGCACACCGATAAACAACCAGACATAGGCTGTTATGTAAAGGCCGAAAGGGCCCCCTGAAATGATATCCATAAAAAAACCAAAAAGAAAAATAATCACCAAACTTTCACGGTTGGAACGAAAGATACTTAAAAAAATGACAAAAGGGGTCAAAAGATCATAGAATCTTTCAAATAAAGGAATATAGGGCATAACTGTCGTCTGAACAACAATTAGTAAAAGACATATAAAGATATGAAAACAATACGTCATTTTTCGGGCTTAAATTCTTTCTTCTTTGGATTCAATACAATCAAAACCTCTTCAAGTTTTTCAAAATCAACATATGGCGTGACGGTCACTTCCTGAAATATCCCGGATTTCGGCTTGATGACCTTAGAGACATACCCTACGGCAAGTCCCTTTGGAAAAACACCATCCAATCCTGATGAAACGACGATATCACCTGTCTCGATATCATGTTTACGCAATACATATTTAAAAAGACATTGTCCTTCTGTACCACCTTTGATGATGCCTCGCGCTCTGTCGTTCTGCACCAATGCATCCACCGCACTGTTATGATCAATAATCAACAATACCTTAGAATAACTGGAGGATACATCTGTAATTTGTCCTGCGATCCCTCTGGGGACTACCACAGCCATACCAGTTTCAACCCCGTCGTTTTTGCCTTTATCGATAAGAACGGTTTTAAACCAGGGGGAAGGATCCTTACCGATGACTTCGGCTGAAAGGACGGTATTTGTTATCGTCTTTTCAAAATTTAACAAATTTCGAAGACGGGAATTGGAAAGCCTAAGTTCTTTGAGCTGGATGTTTTTTTCAAGAGCTTTGTTTAGCGCTTTTTGATAATTATCATTCTCTTTGGCAACATTAACAACAAAAAAATAATGTCGCCAAATATCTCTAACAAATCGGATAGTATTGGTGGAAGCCTTCTGAAAAGGAGCGATTAAAGAAATGGCGATCCTTCCGGGTCTGTAATAAGAAATATAACGACGGTTGAAAACAGAAAGGAGTATGACGTTGACGGCAATCAGAACGATCACGCCAATAATCAATACCATCTTTTTCGAAAACATGTGACTACGGGATTACAACTTGCTTGAGGATTTCAATGCTATCGAGAGCTGCACCAGAGCCAAGCGCCACTGTAAGTAATGGATCCTCGGTTATCGTTATAGGAAGGCTGGTTTCCTCCCTGAGTAGTTTATCCAAATTCTTTAATAGTGCGCCGCCACCTGTCAATACAATTCCCCTATCGACAATATCGGCAGCCAATTCAGGCGGTGTTTGTTCCAATGCAATTTTGACGGTTTCTACTATGGCATCTATCTGTTCTGAAATTGCCACTCGAATCTCTTCCGAATCAATGGCCAAAATTTTGGGGATTCCCGATGCAAGATCTCTTCCTTTAACTTCTATTGTTTCAAGATCTTGGGGCTCAGGATATGCATTTCCGATGGTGGTCTTAATGATTTCAGCTGTTCTCTCACCGATCAACAGGTTATATTTCCGTTTGATATAATGAATAATGGCAGCATCCATTTTATTCCCCGCCACCCGGATGGACCGGCTGTAAACGATTCCTGCAAGAGATATGACCGCAACTTCAGTGGTACCTCCGCCAATGTCGACCACCATATTACATATCGGTTCGGTTATGGGAAGACCAGACCCGATAGCCGCCGCCATGGGTTCTTCAATCAGAAACACCTCACGCGAACCGGCAGATTCAGCCGACTCTTTGACAGCTCGTTTCTCAACCTGGGTAATTCCAGACGGCACGGCGATCACAATTCTTGGCCGAACAAACGTCCTCCTGTTGTGAACCTTATGGATAAAATGACGAAGCATCGCCTCGGTAACTTCAAAATCAGCGATAACGCCATCGCGCATCGGTCGAATGGCAACAATATGACCGGGTGTCCTTCCCAGCATATTTTTGGCCTCAAGTCCTACAGCCAGAACACGATTTTTCATGCGATCATCCGTTCGGACCGCAACCACCGAAGGTTCATTCAACACAATGCCCTTGCCTTTTACATAGACAAGCGTATTTGCCGTACCCAGATCAATGGCAAGATCACTGGAAAATGCACCGAGCAGTTTATCTAAAAATAGCGCCATAATCCCTCATCTTCACATGTTATAAGTGTGCATGTTTATTTGTCTTAATATTATTTTTACAATTTTTAAGATATGCCGGATGTTAAAAGATGTTATAAAATGTTTTAAAATATCAAAATTGACTTATAATGACAAGAAAATTTATCACCGTATCCATCTTTTTGGTTGGCATATAAGATCTAAATAAATATGTTGTCGAATTGGTAACAAGCAATATTTATGCCAGTTAACATCTTGCTAATCTGTCGACTGCAAATTTTCCATGACCGCATCATGCAATTTTGGTCTGAAGGCTTTTATCCGGTCATTATCCCGGGACGGATGAATGCGATTGGTCAATAAAATAACAACGATTCCTCGATCCAAATCCATCCAAAAAGATGTACCGGTGAACCCAAGATGCCCCAGGGTTCTTTTTGAAAAATACCGGCCGCAACTCGAACCCTTTGAAGATGGGGTGTCAAAACCAAGTGCCCTGCCGTTTTGCTTATTTAAACGTAAAAAGCGTCGGGTTAAATCGATATCAAAAACCCCTGTTGAAACAGACCCTCCGTATACAGCCATCAGTTCGGACAGAAGATTAAAAACATCTCCGGCATTCCCGAAAAGGCCGGCATGCCCTTCGATGCCACCCACCGAATATGCGTTATCATCATGAACAAAACCTTCTAAAAGTATTCCCCGCCACGGACATCTCTCGGTAGCGGCAAATTCTGCATCAGTCGGCTGTTTATCAAGGGGCACAAAAAATAGCGATTTAAGGCCCAAAGGGCGATAAATATTTTCCGTAACAAAACGATCCAGACGGATCCCAGCCACCTCTTCGATCACCCAGCACAGCACCATAAATCCGAGGTCGCTGTATACGACCTGCCGGCCTGGGGGGTGGATCAACGGTTCTTTAATCAGAAGTTCCCTTAATGCAACTTTTCTTTGCCCGGGTTCTAAATTTTTTAACGATTTATAATAGGGACGATAATCTGGAAATCCAGAATTATGATACAGCAAATTGTCTACCCGGATTTCTTCTTTATCGGTGCCTTTAAATGAAGGTAAAATGGACCCTAAATTTTCCCTTAAGGACAACCTGGATTGCCGGATCAGCTCCATGACGGCAAGAACCGTTGCCAATGGTTTTGTCAGAGACGCCAGATCAAACACTGTTTCTCTGGTCATTTTACGACCGGAAAAAAGATTGGCATCACCGTAAGCTTCAAAAAAAACAATGCTACGATCTTTCGAAACCAAAAGAACGCCGCCTGGAAACACGTGGTTTGTAACGGCATCTTTCATTAAACGGTCAACGTGCTTCATTGTCCCATTACAATATATAATATTTTCGATAAAAGTGCTCCATCAGAAAGACACCATCCTAAAATGAATTCAGCCCCTATGCCACCGTAGCGGGTTCATGAAAGAGCAGCTGTTTTTTATCGGTATCCAGTTTTGCCCCCATCCCCATTGGAATTGTCAGATTATGTATCCCATGGCCTATGTCAAAACCGGCCAAAATCGGGATATTCGTATCTTCAAATATACTGTTAAAAATGTCAACGATCTCATTCAGTTGTCCGCATTCTTTAAAAGCGCCGAGAATCATGCCGGCCATATCGTCGAAACATCCGGCCAGTTTCATTTGCGTCAACATTCTGTCAATGCGGTACGGCATCTCTCCAACATCTTCAAGGAGCAGAATCTTGCCCTTAAAATTCGGAGCAAAAGGCGTCCCAACAAGGTGGCACAGCGTCGTCAGGTTACCACCGGCCATAAGCCCTGAACACACACCCGGCTTGATCACCGTGCCGTCTTCAGGGATCAATTCAAGCGGCGCATCAGATCCCAAGGCCGTTTTCATGGCCATGATGGTCTTTTCAGTGGCTCTTGCCAGTGTAGTGACCAGAGGCCCGTGAAAGGTCACCAGGCCGCATTGATCGTAGAGCACAGACAGTAACACTGAAATGTCGCTGAACCCCAAAAAGATTTTGGGGTTCTCCTGAATGGTTTCAAAATCAAGAAGAGAAAGAATGCGCATGCTACCATATCCACCCCGTGCACAAATAATTGCCTGTACTGACGGATCGGCAAAGAGATGATTCACCTGATCCGCCCGCTGAAAATCGGTTCCAGCCAAAAATCCATTTTTTTGAAAAATACTGTCATCAAAAATCGTCTGAAATCCCATTGACTCCAAAACCGCCTTACCTTTCATGAACTTATCAGGATCAAACGGACCGGCCGGTGCAACAATGCCGATGGTATCACCTTGCTTCAGACTCGGGGGCCTGACAGATTTTTTGTCTTTGCTCAGCATGTCATCTCCGTTTTTACAATCGACATTGATTGAATAAAACGTTCTTTTTATGAAATCGTCAACATAATTTTGACACTGTGTTGAAATATCCTATACGTTATCTCC
>Ga0316578_10000398_pt1 | contig 14072 bp, 10 predicted proteins | sample J0NA_2_FD_203076 | JGI IMG/M metagenome (GOLD analysis project Ga0316578, IMG submission 203076) | Rhizosphere microbial communities from salt marsh grasses in Alabama, United States - J0-2_160517rDrC | ecosystem: Host-associated > Plants > Roots > Rhizosphere | place: USA: Alabama | collected... | reverse complement strand
GAACAGCCCGAAAGCAGCGAACAGCAGAGCACCCGCAAAAGCGATGCCGTAGGTGCGTATCCAAGTCAGCGAGCCAAAGGTGAGCAGACGAAAGATCGCGACCCAGGCTTCTGGCCCAAAGGGGGTCAGCTCTCCCACCGGGTAGCCAAAACCGTAGTACGGATTCCAGCCGCGCAGCTTTCCATTGGGCAACATCTCCGTCCAGAAATGCCAGGCTTGGAAGATGTGAACCGGGTGGTCGTGACTGAGCGGCGGCGTGGTCAGCAGAGGGAAGAGCGCGAACGACGCGACCCCCGCGACGATCCCCCACGGCCAAGACCGCCTGCAGATGCGGCGCGCTGACCTCCAGGCGTACCGCCGCAGCGTTGCGATCCTCTCACCCATCCCAAGCGCGCTTTTCTGAAGAAGCGATGACGCCTCGTGTCTAGCAGAATGCCCCGAGGCCCTCTACCCGAACGAACCCAGATTGCTGGTCGACGGCTCTCCCTGCGGCTTCTCGTGAGCATGCAGCCCCCCCGGCTTGCCACGGCCACGGCTATTCCAAGCGATGAACCCTGCTGCGGGGGCGCGTCTGCTGGTGGCGACGGCGGGGACGAAGGCGCGAGCCAACCAAGCCGTGGACCTGAAGCTCGGCGGCACTTGGTTGGGTGCAGCCAGCGTGCGGAGCTGGTGCGCGGCCCCGGAACCGACGGTTCGGGGCGGGCTATGCCGCCGCCAGTTCCTCGCGCAGTTGCTGGTTGGCGCGGTGCACGCGCACCTTGATGGCGGCACGCGTCGTCCCGAGGGCGGCGGCAGCCTCGTCCCCGGAGTAGCCGAAGAACTTGGTGAGCAGCAACGCCTCCCGATGCCCGGTCGGCAAAGCAGCCAATGCCTGATCCAGGGCGTGGGGCAACTCGATCTTGCTCGAGGTGCCGTGGGCAGCCAGTTCGGGGAGCACTCCATCACGGCTCAGGCTCTCGTGCCGGGCGCGCCGCGAACGTTCGGCGTCGTAGAACGTGCGGCGAGCAATCGCGTACAACCACGGCAAGACCGGCGCCCCTTCCAGGTAGGTGTCTCTGGCTCGATGCACCTTGGCAAAGGTGGTCTGCAAGAGGTCCTCCGCTCGATCGCGGTCACGGGTGAGACGGATGAGGAACGCCAGCAGCTGCCCCGCACTTCGCGCGTACAGCTCGTTGAAGGCCTGGGTGTCACCGTCCACGTACCGCTGCATCAGCACGCTGGTGGCACGCTCTTCCGGGGCGGCAGCCTCCAGGTGCTTGAAGCTGCTCGCGGGGAGGGGGTTCTGCTGCTGAATCATTCTGGCCATCGGACCGCTCGGAATGGGTAGGGGTTGTCTAGGTCTCGTCTAGCAATCGCAGTGCCAGCCCCACCGAGCCGAAGATCCCCTGGTTCGTGCGGGTTTTCCCGGCGGAACCCCGACTGGATCGCGATCATCGGACCGCGAAATCTCGCGACGACCGCTACATATCGAGACCAAAGCGCGAGCGACCATGCCGCGCGCGAGTCGATTCACGACGTGGCGCCGGCAGCGTTCAGCGACGAGGGCGGGTGCAGACAGCGATATCTCGGAAGAAATGCCGCGGCAGCGAGCAGGCTTTCCGGAGCGGAATCGGTCGCGAGCTGAAACGAACGAGGCTCCAGAAACGTAGAGGGCTGGAGACCCCAACCGCGGCGTACCGATTGCATGGCGCCGTCGCCAAAGGAAGCCCACATGCGCTGCACCGCTCTCTGCCTCGAAACCCTCACCTTGACCGCTGTGATGGCATTGGCCGGTTGCAGCAAGGAGGAGTCAGTCGACCTGGCTCCGACCGCGGCAGCTCTCGAGGCGGCCAAGCCCAAGTCGGCTCAGGGGGCTGCAATGGAGATCGTGAAAGACTCCAGCCAGGTGAGCTTCGTCATGGACGCCCCCCTGGAGAAGATCAGAGGCAAGTTGATCGGCTCGACCACCGGGACGATCCAGGTGGATCCCACCGACATCACCCGATCCAACGGCCTGATTCGGATCGACATCGGCGGCATCGAGCTCTTTCAGACGGTGGCCGACGACAACGGCGAGTTCGGAGGAGAGAAGAAGAGCGAGGTGCAGAACCAGCACGCGCGGGCCTGGCTGGAGATCTCAGATGACGCGCCCCCGGCGGTCCGTCGGGAAAACCAAGTCGTCGAGTACAAGATCGACGAGATCCGGGAGGCTTCCGCCAAGGATCTGACCAAGCTGACCGGACCGAAGCGAACGGTGACTGCCGGGGTAACCGGAGACTTTCGCTTGCACCGCCGCAAGGTCAAGAAGTCCGCCCGAGTTGAAGTCACCTTCAACTACGCAGGGGATCGACTCGACTCCGCCACCTTCAAGACCGTGGAGCCGGTCGTGGTCTCCCTGGAAGAGCACGACGTTCGCCCCCGAGAAGCGTTCGGAAAGCTTGCGCAGAAAACCTTGGCCGCGCTTTCGCCGAAGGTGGCCAAGGAGGCACGAGTGAGCTTCGAGCTGGAGGCCCGGGTCAGGTAATCGGGAAAAACCGCGCCTACGCTCTGGACGCTCCAGTCGACCAGGGTGATAGAGCGGCCATGTCCTCCAACGCTTCTCGGCAGACCGCCGCTCCCGAGCTCGGTAGCCGCGCACTGCTGCCTGACCTTTCGGCTCGCGCCTATCTGAACCACTCGGCCATTTCTCCCGTGTGCAGACCGGTGCAGGAGGCCGTCTCCAGGGTATTGGCCGACTACGCTGAGCGTGGGGTGCTCGCCTACGGCAGCTGGGCCAAGCAACGAAGCTCGCTCCGGCACTCCCTGGCCCAGCTCATCGGAGCTCAACCCGAAGAACTGGCGCTGACTGCCAACACCACCGCAGGCGTGATCGACATCGCCCTGTGCTTCCCCTGGAGCAGAGGCGACCGGGTCATTTCCTTTCAGGGCGAGTTCCCCGCCAACGTCACCCCGTGGCAGCGGGCTGCCGAGCTATTCGGGCTGAGCTTCGGGCTGTTGCCAGCGAACGAATACCTCCACGACCGGGGCGCTGCGCTCCGTAGACTCGCTGGTGAGCTACGGCAGGGCGTGCGCTTGGTCGCTGTCAGCGCGGTCCAATTCCAGACCGGCCTGCGCATGCCCATGGAGGAGATCGGCGACCTGTGCCGACGCCACGGCGCCGAGCTCTTCGTCGACGCCATCCAGGGCCTCGGAGTCATGCCCGTCGACGTGGAGGCCTGGCAAGCAGACTACCTCAGTTCGGGAAGCCACAAGTACCTGATGGGGATGGAAGGTGCCGGCCTGTTGTACGTACGACCGGAACGCGTCACCCGGCTGCGGCCCCACCTGGCCGGTTGGCTCAGCCACGAGGACGCCGAAGCCTTCCTGTTCCGGGGCCCGGGGCACCTGCGCTACGATCGCCCGATCCGTAATCGAGCCAGTCTCTTCGAGGGTGGAACCTGCAACGTCGCTGGCTATGCTGCTCTGGCGGCCAGCGTCGAGCTGCTTTCGGGACTCGGTATCGCGGCCATCTTCGACCACGTCACTGCGTACGTGGAGGCGCTCGAGCCTGCCGTCACCGAGCTCGGGTTTCGAAGTCTGCGGGCCCGGGATCCGGCTCTGCGCTCCAGCTTCCTCGCCGTCGCTCCACCAGCGGGCGTCTCGGTGCTGGCCCTGCGCAACGCTCTCCTCCAGCGCGGCGTCGTGGTGGGCATCCCCGACGGGAACGTCAGGTTCGCCCCGCACTGGCACAACGCCCCGGACGAAGTCCCGCAGGTGGTCGAGGCCCTGAAGGAAAGTCTCACCGAGATCCGCGGCTGAATCTACACTGCGCTGGACTATCCGTGCACCGCGCGACCGTCCACGGCGAGCGCGGCCTCCTTGACCACTTCGGACAGCGTCGGATGGGCATGGCACGTGCGGGCCAAGTCCTCGCTGCTCGCGCCACACTCGATGGCAACCACCAACTCCGACACCAGTTCGCTCACGCGCGGCCCCACGAGGTGCGCGCCCAGGATCCGGTCCGTATCGGCGTGGGCCAGGATCTTGACGACACCGTCGGTCTGGCCCAGTGCTGCTGCCCGGCCACTAGCCTTGAAGGCGAAGCTGCCCTTGCGAAACGCCACACGGGCTTCCTCCAGCTGCTCCTCGGTCTTGCCCACCGAAGCGACCTCGGGCTCGGTGTAGACCACTGATGGGATCGCATCGTAGTTCACGTGACCGTAGCCAGTGGCGATGTACTCCACGCACGCCACGCCTTCTTCGGATGCCTTGTGAGCGAGCATGGCGCCTCCAATCACGTCGCCTATGGCGTGCACACCCCGCACCGAGGTGGCGAAATGCTCGTCCACTTGGATGAATCCCCGCCGGTCGCAGGCCACGCCAAGCTCTTCCAATCCCAAACCATCCGTGGCTGGCGCACGCCCCACCGCCACCAGCACTCGGTCGCCCCTCAGCTCGCCACGGTCGGCGATTTCGAGCACGCACTCGTCTCCGTCGATGCGCGCGCCGCTGACACGGGTGCCTAGCTCGAAACTCATCCCCTGACGCCGAAAGCTCCGCAGCGCGAGACGGCTCATCTCGCCGTCCATGGTTGGCAGGATGCGATCGAGGTACTCGACCACGGTGACGTCCGCACCGAGCCGGCGCCACACCGATCCGAGCTCGAGCCCGATGGCGCCAGCGCCGATCACCAACAGCCTCCGCGGAACCTCCGCGAACGCCAGCGCTTCGGTGCTGGTGACGACACGAAAGCCATCCACCTCCACCCCAGGCAACGATGCCGCTCGGCTCCCGGTCGCGATCAGAATGTGAGGTGCGGCAAGCTCCACGGGATTGGGGCCTTCGACGCGTACGCTTCCTGCCCCTGCCAGCCGTGCCCTCCCGCGGTAGTGCTTCACCTGGTTCTGCTTGAACAGCCAGGCCACACCCTTGGTCAGCTGCGTGACGATCCCCGCCTTGCGCCGCATCATCGCCGTCAGATCCAAGCCGACGTCTCCGACGCTGATTCCGTGCACGCCGAGCCCGCTCTGCGCTTCGGCAAAGCGCTCGCTGGACTCGAGCAGTGCCTTGCTGGGAATGCAGCCCACTCGCAAGCAGGTTCCTCCCAGGGCCTCCTCGAGCTCCACGCAGGCCACGTCGAGCCCGAGTTGGGCGGCGCGGATGGCTGCGACGTAGCCGCCAGGTCCGGCACCAATGACCACCAGCTGGTGCTGCACCGCCGCCATGACTCAAATACCGAGCAGAACGCGGGAGGGGTTCTCCACGCTCTCCTTCACGGCCTTGAGGAAGGTCACGGCTTCGCGCCCGTCGATGATGCGATGGTCGTAGGTGAGCGCCACGTTCATGATTGGCCGAATCACCACTTGACCGTCGCGGGGGACCGCCCGGTCACTGATCGCGTGCAGCCCGAGAATGCCACTCTGCGGAGGATTGACGATGGGCGTGGACAACAGCGAGCCATAAATGCCCCCGTTGCTGATGGTGAACGTTCCCCCTTGCAGCTCCTCGATACTCAGCGTGCCGGCCTTGGCGCGCGCCGCTAGGTCGGCAATGCTGAGCTCGATCTCCGCAAACGTCATGGTCTCGGCATTGCGTAGCACGGGCACGACCAGACCCTTGCCCGATCCGATCGCGATGCCGATGTCGCAGTAGTCGTGAAACACCATGTTCTCGTCGCGAATGGCGGCGTTGACCTCGGGGATCTTCTGCAGCGCAGCCACGGTCGCCGTCACGAAGAAGGACATGAAGCCGAGCTTGACTCCGTGTCGCTCGCGGAACGCCTCCCCGAGCTCGCGGCGCAGGGCGATCACCTCCGTCATGTCGACCTCGTTGAAGGTGGTCAGCAACGCAGCGCTGTGGTGGGCTTCCACCAGTCGAGCAGCGATGGTCCGTCGCATGACACTCATGCGCACGACACGCTCGCCTCGGTTCGCACCTTCGCCGCGCACGACGCCCGGCTGAACAGGCGCCAGGGCGGCCCTGGCCGGTGGCGCGGTCTGCGGGACCGGCCGGACCACCGCTGGATCTGGGCCGCGGGGCTCCATGGGCGCGGTGGGGGCCTCGGCGTCGACGAAGGTGCGGACAGCGCGCTCTGCATCTTCCTTCAACAGCCGACCGCCGGGCCCGGTCGGAGTGGCCTGGGCAGCGTCCACGCCCGCCTGCGCCAACACCCGTTGGGCTGCTGGCATCACGTGGCCGCTCGGGGCCGGCGCGGGCGGAGCCTCGGCCGACTCGCTGCCACCTGCGGGATGCGCAGCAGTCGCGGCCCGGGCTTCGGTATCCAACTCGCCGATCACCTCCCCGACCATTGCAGGCTGCCCCGACTGCTTGAAGATGGCGCGCAACGTGCCGGCCTGCGGGGCGGGCAGCTCCACGGTGGCTTTCTCCGACTCCAGCTCCACGACCGCCTCGTCGCGAGCCACGGCCTCGCCGACAGACTTGTGCCAGTTGCCGATCTCGACCTCGGTTATGGACTCGCCCAGCGACGGAACCTCGAGCTTGACGATCATCTCGTGCGGACTCCTGACAGGGTTGAGGCGGCGCGCCCGATGCGCGAGCCTGGTTAGCTTAGCTCGCCGAAGGCCCGGTCGAGCAACATCTGCTGCTCCAGCTTGTGACTCGCGGCCGATCCCGTCGCAGGGGTGGCTGACTCCGGACGGCTAACCTGGTGCCATCGCCACCGTTTACTGATGTTCCTACCGAACTTGAGCGACAGGTAGGGTTGGGCCCCCATGTTCTCGGGCTCCTCCTGGACCCACACCATCGGTGTTTCGTCTGGATAGGGGTCGAGTTGGTGCTCCAGCTCGTGCCAACGCATCGGGTAGAGCTGCTCCAACCGCACGATGGCGGTGCGATCACGACCGAGGCTCGCTCGCTGAGCGACGAGCTCGTGGTACAGCTTGCCGCTGCAGAGCAGCACTCTCTCCGCTTCCGCCGGCGGCACCGACGGATCGGGCAGAATGCGCTCGAACTTCCCGGTCGCCAGATCCTCCAAGCTCGACACGGCACGCGGGTGGCGCAGCATGCTCTTGGGGGCCATCACGACGAGCGGCTTTCTCCACGGGCGCACCACCTGACGGCGAAGGCAGTGGAAGAACTGCGCAGGCGTGGTTGGGAACACGACTTGATAATTGTCCGTGGCAGCCAGCGCCAGAAATCGCTCCAGCCGAGCACTCGCGTGCTCCGGCCCGGTGCCTTCCAACCCATGCGGCAGGAGGAGAACCAGACCCGACAAGATCTGCCACTTGCTCTCGGCGCTGGCGAGGAACTGGTCCACATAGACCTGCGCCGCGTTCGCGAAATCTCCGAATTGAGCTTCCCACAGCACCAGCGCATCCGGCCGCGCCACGCTGTAGCCATACTCGAAGCCCAGGGCCGCGCCCTCGGACAGCGGGCTGTTCAGGATTTCGACCGAGGCTTGATCCGGGGACAGGTGCTTCAGCGGCGCGTATTCGGCACCGTCTTCCACGTCGTGCAGCACGGCATGCCGATGGCTGAAAGTGCCCCGCTCGGTATCCTGACCGGTCAGGCGCACGCTCACTCCGTCCACGGCCAGAGAGGCAAAGGCCAAGGTCTCGGCTGCACCCCAATCCAACGGGCGCTCGCCGCGACTCATCTGCCGCCGACTCTCGAGTAGCTTGCCGATCTTGGGGTGCGGAGAGAACCCTTCCGGAACCTGGGCCAGCTGGTCCAGCAGCTCGCACAGGCGCTCGCTCGGAACCCCGGTTTCCGGCTCCGACACCTCGGTGTCGAGTCCCCCCCGGTAGTGCACCCAGCTCGAGTTCACGATGCCGTCGTGCGGATCTGAATCGACGTTCCCTTCGGCCACGCGCTCGTATTCACGCTCCAGAAACTCGATGCGGTCCTCGGCGATCCGGTCCGTTTCTTCCTGGGTGAGCTCGCCCAACTCCAGCAGATGTTCGCGGTAGCTCTCGCGGACGGTCTTGCGCCGTTCAATCTCGCGATACATGGCCGGCTGGGTGAACCTCGGCTCGTCGCCCTCGTTGTGCCCGCGCCGCCGGTAGCAGTACATGTCGATGACGACGTCGTGCTTGAACTTCTCGCGGTAGTCCATCGCCAGCTGCACGGCCTGGGCCACGGCCTCGGGGTTCTCGCCATTGACGTGGAAAATGGGAACCTGGAGCATTCTCGCCACGTCCGTGGCGTAGGTGCCCGACCGGGCCTGGGCGGGCAGCGTCGTGAAGCCGATCTGGTTGTTGATGACGACGTGCAGCGTGCCTCCCACGGCGTACCCGGCGAGCTGGCTCAGGTTCAGGCTCTCTTGGACGATCCCCTCCCCTGCAAACGCCGCGTCGCCGTGCAGCAGAATCACCAATCCGCGCTCGTGCTCCCGATCGCCCCGGCGAGCCTGCTGCGCCCGTCCGTAGCCGAGCGCCACTGGATTGGCAAATTCCAGGTGACTCGGATTGAACATCAGATCGATGCGCACCATGGCACCGACCGACGTCTCCAGCTGCCGGCTGTAGCCGAGGTGGTACTTCACGTCGCCGCGTCCGATGAACCGCTCGGCGTGAACATCCTTGAACTCGCTGAATATCTTGCGCGGATGCTTACGCATGATGTTCGCCAGCACGTTCAGGCGCCCGCGGTGCGGCATACCGAGCACGATGTCTCGAACGCCCTGCGAGCCCGCCTTGTCGATGGCCATGTCCAGCAGCGGAATGAGGCTCTCGGCGCCCTCCAGCGAGAAGCTCTTGGCTCCGACGAACTTCGTCTGCACGAAGCGCTCGAACGTGACCGCATCGGTGAGCCGAGTGAGAACTCGCACCTGCTGCTCTCGAGAAAGTCGAATGTGGTTCTGACTGCTCTCCATCCGCTCCTGTAGCCACTCCCGCTCGGCCAACTCGTCGATGTGCATGAACTGCACCGCGATGGACCCACAGTAGGTGGCGCGCAGTCGCTTCACGATCTCGCGCAACTCGAGCGGCCTCGGCGAGAGCGACCCGGCGGAGAACTCGAGATCGAGGTCGTCCTCCACGAAACCGTAGTAGCTGGGTTCGAGCTCAGGCAGGCTGAGCGCCGATTCGGCAAGCGGATTCACGTTGGCAATGCGGTGTCCACGAACGCGGTAGTTCCGAACCATCTCGGTGACTCGGTACTGCAGCGTGTTCATGGCAAAGGTCCGGCCACACCGCGCACAGCTCGCACCGCCGGGACCGTGCGGCTGTCGCAGCTGATCGCGCCCAATCAAGAAACGGGGCCCGTCCCCGGGCTGGCGTCCCTCCTTGCCGTCGAGTTGCTCGAAGTACCCACGCCACTGCTCCGGGACCGCCGCCGGATCTCGGAGGTACTCCTCGTAGAGCTCCTCGATGAAGGACAAGCTTTGCGTACCGAGATCCGTCATCACGTCACCGGGGGTACGAACGCCACCCAGGTGCGGCAACCGTAGTCCCGCCGGAATCTTGTGCGCCAAGGCGCCGCTGTCAACCGCGATCCTCTCGTATCGCTTTGATATCGTTGGCGTATTATCTCAATCCGCGGCGAACACGTCCGGCGCGTCCGGCCTCGCGATTCGGCGGCTCGGCGCCGCGCCCGACCTCCTCAGGGCCCGAAGCGGTAGCCGAGCTGGAGCTCGCCGTAGTTGGCGGATCCCGCCTCGCCATAGTGATCGCCGCTGGCCGCGAAGTGAGCCCACAGCGCCCGGAGCTCCAGCCCTTGCCCCAGCCCGTATCGGAGCACCGTGTCGATCTCGGTGCCGGCGTATGCGTCGGCATCTTCCGCACGCTGGGGTCGGTAGAAGACGTGACCCTGCCACTCGAGTTGCAGGTCGTCGAACAGCTGAATCTGCAGGCGACCGACAGGGCCATACACGTTGGTCCGCGGTCCGATGATGTCACTGAGCCCCAACCACTTGTGAGCGGTGGGATAGAGCTGGTCCCAGCCCTCTGCATCGGCCGGCGTCTCCGGGTCGTCTCCAGCCGCGTAGAGACCTTCGACCGCAAGCCGTAGCCGGTCCCTCAACAAGTTCACTCCGAGCTCGAGGTCGGCCTGAAAGGCGCGCACGGCCTGCTTGCCGCCAAGGGCCGGGCGGTGCCCAACCTGGACCCCACCTTCGGCGCGATAGTCCAGCAACCCCACTCGCTGCTTGATGCGCAACCCGGTGGTGGACTGCACCGCCGTCGAATAGGTGACGTAGGTGGTGCGCGGATCGGTGTCGTCCAGCGGAACCCCCGTGGTGCGTGGCCAGAGTTGGGCGAGACTGTACAGATCGAGCTCGATCTCGCCCCCTAGCCCTGGTCCCAAGCCCACGTAGGCCCCCATCAGGAATTCATCGCCGTGACCGACGTTCTCGATACGTCGCTCCGAGGCTTCGCCCCGGGTCAGGCCCTCGGCCTGCTGCGTGACGAACAGGTCGATCCACAAGCCGGAATCCCCCGGCAAGAAGCGCGCTCTCGCTCCGTCGAATGACCGACCCGTCTGGTGCCAGTCGAGGCTGCCTATGACGAGAGCATCGCCATAGTTCATGACGAAGCGGCCCAGATCCAGCTCGAGCCACGGGTTCTTCAAACGCAAGTAGCCTTCGTGCAGCCCGAGCTGAGCGTCGGACACGGTACTGGGCAGCTCACCCCAGATCCCGCTCGCCTGGGGCGTGAACTGGAGGATGGCCAGAGACTCCTCGCCGAGCGGCATGGGCGCAGTCCTGAGACCAAACCTGGCGCGATAGGCGACCCACTCCCCCTCGAGCCAACGGTCACGCGAAACGCCCAACCGATCGTACCCGTCGCGAGCCTCGAATCGGGTGAAGAACGATGCGCTCGGGTAGAGCGGTGGCGTGAGATCTCGCGACGGCTCGCTGTCCCACGAGGCCGGATCCGGAGGCGACGCATAGTCGGCCGGGGCCGGCGGTTCCGAGGCTGGGGGCGCCGATTCCTCGAGCGGTGCGGGCGGTGCCGCTGCCGCGTCGTGCACCGGCTCGGGTTCGTGCTGCGGTGCCGGTCCCAGACCGAGGTCACTGGACACGTCCTCGGACGGGTCTGCTGTCGGCTCTGCGTCAACCGAGGCTCCGGGCAGCTCACCGTCTGCGTCGGGCGGAGCTGATTCTGCGGGCTCGACGGCCGCCGGTTGCGCCCACACCGAAGCTGCAGGCCAGGTGAGCCCGGCGACACCAGCGATAAGGATCCAGACTGAGGTTGTTCTCATGTTCCGCCTCGATCAGGCCGTGCCCAAACACCCGCAGCGAAGGTGTCGGGCTACGAGTTGGCGATGACCCGGCTCAGTCGCTCATCCGCCTCGAGCGCTGCGGTCACCGGAGCCAGCGCCTCTTCGAACGATACCGCAGCGAGTTGCTTCGCATAGTCGTGGTCTGCTCCCACCATGGAGGCGCCTCCAATCAGCTAAATAGAACGTCCGCCACGAGACGCAAAGCGCATCCATCCTCCCGCACAGGGACCGGCGTCGTTTTCCGCTCGACTCGAGCAGTGGCGTCCCCCACGATGGCACCGGTATGGCTGCTGCTGCCCGCATCCTACTGGTGGAGGACGATTCGTCGGCACGGGAGCTGGGGGCGTTCAACCTCCGCAAGGCGGGATTCACCGTGGATGCCGTCGAAACCGGGGAGGCTGCGCTGGCCGCATTCGACCCCCAGCACCACGAGCTCGTCATCACCGATCTGCGAATGGGCGACGTGAGCGGCATGGATGTCCTCCGCGAGGTCACCGCGCGGGCTCCAGGCGTGCCCGTGATCGTGGTCACGGCGTACGGCAGCGTGGACGTGGCCGTCGAGGCGATGCGGGCCGGAGCTCACGACTTCGTGGGCAAGCCGTTCAATCGTGACCACCTGCTGCTGGCCGTGAAGCGAGCTCTGGAAAGCCGACGATTGGCGGATGAAGTGCGCGTGCTCCGCCGGCGCGCGGCCGGTGTGGAGCGACCGCTGGTCGTCGCTTCGGAAGCCATGCGACGGGTCATGGAAATCTCGGACCGCATCGCCGACAGCGACGCAGCGGTGCTGATCACGGGTGAAACCGGCACTGGCAAGGAGCTCATCGCGCGTAGGATTCACGCCCGCAGCCAGCGCGCGGACGGCCCCTTCGTGGCCGTCAATTGCGCGGCAGTCCCGGGGGAGCTCCTAGAAAGCGAGCTGTTCGGACACGTCAAGGGCGCGTTCACAGGCGCAACCAGCGCTCGCACCGGAAGATTTCGTCAGGCTCGCGGAGGTACACTGTTTCTGGACGAGGTGGCCGAGCTCCCGTTGCCGTTGCAGGGAAAGCTGTTGCGCGTGCTGCAGGAGAAGATGGTCGACGTGCTGGGCAGCGATCGCCCAGTAGGGGTCGATGCGCGCGTGATCTCGGCCACCAACCAGGATCTCACGGCGAGCATCCGGGAAGGCAGTTTCCGCGAAGACCTGCTGTATCGACTCAACGTCGTCGACGTGGCGATCCCACCCCTGCGCGAACGGCGCGAGGAGATCCCCCATCTGGTCGCGCATTTCGTGGAACGGTCGGCACGAGGACGGGAGCTGTTTGTCCCGCCCGCATTGTTGGACGAGCTGCGAGCTCGCCCTTGGCCTGGCAACGTCCGGCAGCTCCAGAATGCCTGCGAGCGCCTGGTCCTGTTGTGCCGCGGCGACACGTTGCGGATTGAAGACCTGCCCAGCGCCCGGACACCGCGTGCAGACACGGCAGCACCAGGCGCTGGGCCGGACGAGTGGCCACCGCTGCCGGAGGCCGGACTGAGCCTGGTCGATCTCGAGAAGCGCGTCATCGAACGCGTCTTGCGGCTGAAGCGCGGCAACGTCACCCACGCAGCGAGCTACCTCGGGGTGCCGCGTCACGTCTTGGCCTACCGCATGGCAAAGTACGGGATCGAGCGTGAAGAAGTCGGATCCTAACGCCCCAACGCGGCCCACCCCGTGGTCTTGGACCATGCTGCTGTTGGTCTGGCTGCCGATCCTGGCGGTCGGCAGCCTCCACTATGGAACCCACACCGAGCTGGTGTGGGTGCACAACGTGCTGCGTCGCGTCTACTACCTGCCCATCATCTTCGCCGCCTTCCACCTCGGGCTGAAGGGGGGGCTCATGGCTTCGGTTGCGGTGTGCGTCACCTACCTGCCGCACGCCTTTCTGCACCTCGGTCATCTGCTGCATTCCGACCCGGCCGGCGCTTGGGACAAGGGGTTGGAGATGGTGCTGTACAACGTGGTCGGCGCAGTGGCTGGCTATTTGGCTGACCAGGAGCGCCGCCGGCGCATCCAACTGCAGGCCGCGCTGGACGAGCAACAGCGCTTGCGAAACCAGCTCGTTCGGGCTGGTCGCCTGAGCGCGCTCGGCGAGGTCGTGGCCGGGATTGCCCACGAGATCAAGAATCCGCTGCATTCACTGAAGGGAACGGCCGAGGTGGTGGATCCCCTCATTCCCGAAGACGCCGAGGAACGTCGCATGTGGTCCATCCACGTGTCGGAGCTCGAGCGCTTGGGAAGAGTAGCGGATCGCTTCGTCTCGTTCTCCAACCCGAAGCCGCCCGAGCTTCGTCCCCTGGATCTGCGGGAAGTGGCTCGGAGACTCGTGGAGCTCAGCGAGGCTGACGCACGCAAACGCGGCATCCGGATGGAAACCAACGTTCCCGCAGCGCCGGTCATGGTCCGGGGGGATCGCGATCAGCTGGCACAGGTCGGGCTCAACGTGGTCGTCAACGCCGTCCGCGCCATCGGTGACCGGGAGGGTCGCATCGTGGTGACGGTGGCCACCGGTGACGCTCCTCACTCGGACCTGCAGCTGATGACGATCGAAAACGACGGTCCCCCCGTCCCGGACGACGATCTCGATCACCTGTTCGATCCATTTCACTCCGGTAGTCCCGGCGGGACGGGGCTCGGTCTGAGCATCTCCGCACGCATCATGGATCAACATCGCGGCACGCTGGAGGCGGCCAATGCGGGGATCGGGGTGCGGTTCACACTGGGCATCCCCAAAGCGGAATGATCCGCGATCAGTCGGCCTGAGCCTCTTGGCTCTGGCTTCGCCACACGACGCGGCCGGCGAAGAAAGGCCCCATTCGCGCAATGTACTCGGCGGTGTGCCGTGTGGCGCGCATGGATTGCACCACGTGTGACAGCGGATGAAGCTCCGCTCCAACCAGCCCGATGACGAAGTCGTTGT
>Ga0316578_10000397_pt1 | contig 14078 bp, 9 predicted proteins | sample J0NA_2_FD_203076 | JGI IMG/M metagenome (GOLD analysis project Ga0316578, IMG submission 203076) | Rhizosphere microbial communities from salt marsh grasses in Alabama, United States - J0-2_160517rDrC | ecosystem: Host-associated > Plants > Roots > Rhizosphere | place: USA: Alabama | collected... | reverse complement strand
CCCGCCAGGCGGACCTGTTGATTACCTCCGGTACGATCTTCAAGAAGATCGCTCCGGTCGTGCTGCGGCTCTATGAACAAATGGCCGAGCCGAAATGGGTCATTTCCATGGGGTCGTGCTCCAACTGCGGCGGCATGTACGATGGCTACAGTGTGGTGCAGGGCATCGACCAGATCTTACCGGTGGATGTGTACATCCCCGGATGCCCGCCTCGGCCCGAGGCCGTCGAATTGGGACTCCTGACGCTGCAGCAAAAGATCATGGACGAGGAAAGGCCGACCCGCCCCACTTTACACCTACCGGGGGGCACTCAGGGCAGCACCGCACCGATCCTGGTCGACGGACAGACGAAATCGCGCGACCCCAGAGGACCCGGGATGGATGGAACGACCATTCGAGGGACCTCGGTCGTCCCACCGCTCTTTCGGGGCAGCCGGTCCGATTTGATGTGGACACCCCCGCCGCGGCGCATCGATCTCGGCCCGACCGAAAGAGGTCTGCTCGATCAGCTGCGTGAAAAGTTCGGGGATGCCGTTGAGCCGGCACCGGAAACCGCCGACATGCTCACGCTTCAGGTGAATAGGGAAAGCGTCAAGGAGGTTCTGCGCCACCTGAAAACCGAAGCGTCTCCCCGTTTCAGGCGGCTTGAAGATCTGACCGCGATCGACGAATCCGCCCGCCGCAATCGCCGGGACCATCCCGACTACAGTCTAATCTACAATCTGCTCGCTTTCGAATCCCCCTGCCGGTTGCGTCTTAAGGTCGGCCTGAATGGCGCGGAACCTGCTGCGGCCACCGTTACCGACGTCTGGCCGTCGGCTGCCTGGTACGAACGCGAAGCGTTCGACATGTTCGGGATTAAATTCGACGGCCACCCGAATCTGCGGCGGTTGCTTATGCCCCACTACTGGGAGGGACATCCGCTGAGAAAACGTCATCCGGGACGGGCGACGGACATGCCCCCCTACACGCTCGAGGACGCCCGCAATCGTCAGCCGCTGGATGGTGGGGATTACATCAAAACGGGCGGAGACAGACAGTTGCTGATCCTCAACATCGGTCCCCATCACGTCAGCACCCACGGACTGATGCGGTACATTGTTGCCCTGGACGGTGAAGAGATTACCGATCTAGACATGGACATCGGTTACCATCACCGCTCGGTGGAAAAAATCGGCGAACGTCAGACCTGGAACCAATTCATCCCCTACACCGATCGCGTCGACTACCTTGCTGGAGCCGCCAACAACCTGCCCTACGTTATGGCGGTGGAGACTCTTGCGGACATCAATGTTCCGAAGAGGGCCCAATATATCCGCGTGATGCTGAGCGAATTGTTCCGGCTGAGCAACCACCTGGTCTGGTTTGCAACCTATGCCCATGACGTCGGCGCCATGACACCGAATTTTTACACCTTTCGCGAGCGGGAAATGATCCTCGACATCGTCGAGCTCATCACCGGCGGACGGCTGCACCCCTCCTGGTTCCGGTTGGGCGGCGTGGCGGCCGATCTGCCGGACGGCTGGAAGGAAGCGGTCGATGCGTTCGTCGGGATTTTTCCCGAGCGTCTGCGGGAATACGAAGCGCTGATCCGCAAAAACCCTATTTTCAAGGCCCGCACAATGGGTATCGGCCGGATTTCGCTGGACGAGGCGATCGACTGGGGTGTCAGCGGCCCCAACCTGAGGGCCTGTGGACTGGCGTGGGACCTGCGTAAAAAATTTCCCTACTCGAGTTACGATGAATTCGATTTCGAAGTGCCCACCGCCACCGAAGGCGACTGTTACGCCCGTTATCTGGTGCGGGTCGAGGAAATGAGACAAAGCTTGAGTATCATCAACCAGGCCGCCGAACGGATGCCGTCCGGGCGCTACGTGACCGATGACTACCGCTACGTGATACCCAAGCGCGCGGACATGCTCACCGACATCGAGAGCCTGATACACCATTTCATCAACGTGACCCGCGGGCCGAAGATTCCCAGCGGCGAGGCCTATGCTGCCTGCGAAATTCCGCGGGGAGAGCAGGGCTACTATGTGGTAAGCGACGGACTCGGGTATGCCTACCGCTTGCGCATCCGGTCGCCTGGATTTGCCAACGTACAGGCCATGCCGCTGATGGCCGTGGGAGAAACGATTGCAGACCTGATCGCGATTATCGGGTCGGTGGATTATATACTGCCGGATATAGACCGTTGAACGCTTTCTCAACGTAAAATTTTCATTTTATGCTACCTGTAGAGATTCGAGAAGAATTACAGCGACAGATCATCGCCGTTGAACATCCGCGCGAATTGGCGGTGGACGTGATGTTCGCGCTGCAGGACCATTACGGTTATTTGAGCGATGTGGCCCTGGAAGAAGCGGCATCGCTGCTGGGGATGACGCCCCTGGAGGTTGAGGAGCTGGCCACTTTCTATACCTTTATCTACCGTGAACCGGTGGGTAAATACGTCATTCACCTGTGCGACAGCCTGATCTGTTGGATGGACGGATATGCGTCCATCCGCGATTACATGTGTCAAAAGCTGGCGGTCAAGTTGGGAGGCACCACGGCCGACGGGTTGTTCACGCTTTTACCGGTGTGCTGTACCGGCTATTGCGACCGGTCACCGGCGATGCTGATCAACCGCAAGGTATACGGCAACTTGACGGCCGAGAAGATCGACGAGATCCTGGAAAAACTGAAAGCCGAAGCGTGACGGCACCGCGCCATTAACAACCAGCAACCGACAAAAAAAGATGCCTAAACTCGCCATCGACAATCGGGAAATCGAGGTGCCTGTCGGAACCAAGGTAATCGAAGCCGCGGAACGGCTGGGCATCATGATCCCGCGGTTTTGCTATCACCCGGCCCTGGGATCGGTAGGGGCCTGCCGCGTCTGCGCCGTCAAGTTTTTAGAGGGGCCTGTCAAAGGCGTGCAGATGAGCTGCATGGTCGATGCCCGTGACGGCATGGTGGTGTCGACAACCGATGAAGAGGCGGTCGATTTTCGTCGCCATGTCATCGAGTGGCTGATGCTGCATCACCCCCACGATTGCCCGGTCTGCGATGAAGGCGGCCACTGTTTGCTGCAGGACATGACGGTTTCAGGCGGCCATGGACGGCGACGCTATCCGGGTAAAAAACGCACTCACACTGATCAAGACCTCGGTCCCCTGATTCAGCACGAGATGAACCGCTGCATTCAGTGTTATCGCTGTTCCCGATTCTATCAGGAATATTGCGGCTACCGCGACCTCGGCGTCATGCAGAGCGCAAATCGCGTCTATTTCGGTCGCCAAGAGGACGGAACCCTGGAGAGTCCTTTCGCCGGCAACATCACCGATATATGCCCTACCGGCGTTTTCACCGACAAGCCCTCGCGGTTCAAGGGGCGGCGCTGGGACTACGAGCGTACGCCTTCCATCTGTCTGAATTGCTCTCTCGGGTGCCACACGGTGGTCAGTGCCCGCTACCGGGAGGTCATCCGTCAGGAAGCCCGCTTTAGTGCATCCGTCAATGGCGATTTTATCTGCGACCGAGGCCGTTACGGATTTTTTTATGCCAGCATTCCCGAACGGCCGCGGCAGGCTGCAATCGACGGCAAGGCGGTCACCCGTGAAAAGGCTCTCGACGTTGTGCGCGTGAGGTTGGAACGCATCGCGCGGCAGTCTGGAACCGCCGCTGTTGCTTGTGCAGGCTCGCTGCGCAGCAGCCTGGACACCTTGGCGGCAATCGATCTTTTGAGTCGGCAAAACGGCTGGCACGACCCCTCCTTCTGGATGGACCGATGCGTCGCCAGCCGGGTCAAAACCGCGGCTTCCCGTCTCGAAGCCGATACGGTCGTTTCCCTGCGGCAGGTGGAACTGGCCGATGTCATCCTGGTTGTGGGTGCCGATCCGATAAACGAAGCACCGATGCTGGCCCTGGCCATGCGACAGGCCTGGCGGCGGGGTGCACGGGTGGTCGTGATCGATCCCAGGCCGGTTTTTCTCCCGTTTGATGTCGACCATCTGCCGGCTGCCCCGGAGGAAATGGTTCGTGGACTGGGGGTATTGGTCAAACGGGTCATCGAGCGCGAAGACGTCGAGCAACTGGGACACGAGGCGCTATCTTTTTACGATTCAATTCCGGAAATGCCGCTTTCAGTTAAAGACCGTCTCGAAGCCGTTGTCGGCATGATCAAAGACAGCCGCCGACCAATCGTGGTCTGCGGTACTGAGGTCGTACCGGATGGTGCACCGGCCCTGGCCGCCGATTTTTCGCTGCTGCTAAAGGCGAAAAATCGTTCGCCCGGACTCTTTTACGTGTTTCCGGGTGCCAATGCGTTCGGGGCAATGCTGCTGCCCGGAGGTCAAGCGGATTTCGAGGATATCCTTGCGGCCGTCGAAAACAAGACGGTTCGTGCACTTGTGCTGGTCGAGTGCGATCCCTTGCGCACTTTCGCGGACCGGCCCCGGCTCGAAAAAGCGCTGGCGTCGCTCGATATGCTGGTGGTCATGGACTATCTCGGGACGGAGACGGTGAAGCGGGCGGACATATTTTTACCCACGACAACCGTTTACGAAAGCGGGGGACTGTTTGTCAACCAAGAAGGACGACTGCAGTCGGCACCGCCGGCTTTCAAGGGCGGTCTTTCGATCAAAGTGGCCGGCGACGGTCATCATCCGCCACGAATCTACGGGTCGGGAATGCCGGGAGCGGATCCTTTACCGGCCCGCCAACAGCTGGCGGCCCTGGCCGGCAGTCCAGGGCCGGTCGAGGGGGACGCCGCACGGTGGGAATGGCTGGTTGATTACTTGCGGCTGAGGGATTTTCTGCCGGCGGTCGATGATTTTCCCGAAGACGGGGTTCGGGTGCTGGCGGCCGCTGCAACGGCGGAACACTTTGGGATGGACTGGGACGCGACGTTAAATGACGACCGTACTGGGGGCGAGCGTCTGCGGCTTGTGACCGTCGATAGGACCTTCGGCACCGAAGAGCTTTCGGGCTATTCTGCTTGCCTTGACACCATCGTTCCATCACCGGTTTTGTTTATGCACAGGCAAGACGCGGAAAGATGGGGACGGGTGGATGGAGAACCGGTCGTGTTGACCACTGAAACCGGTTCGGTCAAAGTCGCGCTCTGCGTTGTGGACAACATGCGCACCGGCATGTTGATTCTGCCGCGCCACCACAGTCTTGACTGGCAGCTGCTGGGCGAAGGGCCGATGTGGATTGCCGCCGATCAGATACAAAAAGCCGAACATACTTGACCCGACGGCTCTTTGGGGAATATAGGAAGTAGTCGAATGACGATGGCAATGTGGATTGTCGGAATCATCTTTTTATTGGTCAAGCTGGCTGTGGTGCTTGTGGTGCTGCTCCTGTTGGCTTCCTACCTCGTATGGCTGGAGCGCAAGTTTCTGGCAAGGCTGCAGATCCGCTACGGGCCTAACCGGGCTGGAAAGTTCGGCCTGCTTCAGCCGATCGCGGACGCCGTCAAATTGATTGCCAAGGAGGACACGGTTCCGGCCGAGGCCGATCGGCTTATATTTCTGCTGGCGCCGGCGATCGTCGCCGGAACGGCTCTGCTCATGTTCGGCGTCGTTCCCTTCGGCCGTGACATGACGCTCTGGGGTCAAACGATTCCCTTGGTGATTTCCGATATCAATGTCGGTCTGTTGTTCGTATTTGCGCTGTCATCCTTGGAAGTCTACGGCGTTACGCTGGGTGGGTGGTCGTCCAATTCCAAGTTCAGCCTTTTGGGGGGCATACGCGGCGCTGCTCAGATGATCAGCTACGAACTGGCCCTCGGGCTTTCACTGGTCCCGGTGGTCATGTACGCCCGCTCGTTGAGTTTGGTCGATATCGTCAATGCCCAAGAGTCCTATCCATTTATCTTGGTCCAGCCGATATCTTTTGTCATTTTCTTCATAGCGGCCATGGCGGAGAGCAAGCGCATTCCGTTCGACCTGCCCGAGGCCGAGAACGAACTGGGCGCCGGCTACCACATGGAGTACAGCGGCATGCGCTTCGGCCTCTTTTTCCTGGGAGAGTATGTCCACATGCAGGTCTTCGGCGCCCTGTTGGCGGTATTTTTCCTGGGCGGCTGGCACGGTCCCCTATTACCGCCCTGGATCTGGCTCTTGTTGAAAATAATCGCCATTTCCCTGTTGATGATTTGGATCCGGGGAACGCTGCCGCGTCTGCGCTACGATCAGCTGATGGCCATCGGTTGGAAGGTTCTCATACCCGCGGCACTGCTCAACATTCTGATAACGGGAGCCGTTTTGTTGATTTAGCCGGAGATCGACCATAGGCGTATAGCGGGAAAAAACTGCTCGGTTCACGGTTTAGGGGTCAAGATTTGATACCGGACAGCCCCCTTGGGTGACACGATTTTATAGACGCCATGAGGCCGGAATAATACAGAAACAAGCTGTCCATGGGCTTTTCACCCCAGACCGTTTAATCCCGACTAGGCGGGATACCACTCAATCTAGGCAATATGATGAACACTGTATGGGAAGCCGCAACAGCGCTGGCTGCCGGTTTTGCGCTCACTTTCAGGCACCTTTTTCGCAAACCGATCACAGAGCAGTACCCGGAGTTTAAGAGGCCGCTGCCGGCTCGCAGCCGGGCCCGCATCATATTGACGCGAGACCCCGATGGCGGTGAACGCTGCGTGGCCTGCTATCTCTGCTCGGCGGCCTGTCCGGTCAGTTGCATCTCCATGCAATCGGCTGAAAGAAAGGACGGCCGCCGCTATGCCGCCTGGTTTCGGATCAACTTTGCACGGTGTATTTACTGCGGGCTGTGTGAAGAAGCTTGCCCGACGTCGGCGATTCAATTGACACCGGATTTCGAGAACTGCCGGCGCGATATTATGACCCTGGTTTACGAAAAGGAAGACCTTCTGGTGGATCACTGCGGAAAGGACCCGCAGTACAATTTTTACAAGTATGCGGGGATTGTGACCGGTGAAGGCGGCAAGGGAACCCACGTAAAGGAAGACGAGCCGGTGGATGTAAGAAGCAACATGCCGTGACCGGCGAAAGGCGTGCCGCGAAGGCCGGCCGGCACTAAAGCACATGATGTGCGGTTCGCGGTTAGGGACCGACGTCATCTTTTAGCAGTCTCGATGCTGGGAGTTTTTCATGACGCTCTACACCATTCTATTTTACCTTCTGGCGGTTGCCATTGTCGCCGCGACGGTGCTGGCGATCTCCCGGCGGAACATGGTGCACGCGGTGATTTACCTGGTGGTCTCTTTTTTCGGCAGTGCGCTGCTGTTTTATCTGTTCGGTGCGCCGCTGCTGGCGGCCCTGGAGGTGATCATTTACGCCGGGGCCATCATGGTGCTGTTTCTTTTCATTATCATGATGCTCAGAGACGTGAACCTGCTGGAGGAAATGTTCCCGCTCAGTCAGTGGGCTCCGGCCGCTGTCATGGCCGTCATTTACCTGGTCGTCGGAAGCGTTCTGATCTTAACCGATCCCGGTGCTCGCGCCCCTTTGACCGGCGCTGTGGCCACACCCCGGGATTTCGGACGCTTTGTTTTCGAAAACCACTGGCTGACGATTGAAATCGTTTCCTTGCTGCTGCTGATTGCCCTTGTGGGGGCCCTTTATTTGGGCAAACTGTCACGGAAAAACGCTGCGCCGCAAAGCGAGGGCAACCGATGATCGTCTCCTTCGGACATGTGCTCGTTCTCTCCGGCCTGCTCTTTTTGCTCGGCGCCGTGTGTGCGGTGGTCCGGCGCAACCTGATCATGATCCTGCTCGGTGTCGAAATCATGTTGAATGCGGCCACCATCGCCTTTGTCGGGGCCGCTCTGCGCTGGCACGACATGGAGGGCCAGGTGTTCGTGCTGTTTATCTTTGCGGTGGCTGCTGCCGAAGTATCGGTCGGTCTGGCCCTGATTATCGGCGTGTACCGCCGGACGGGCTCTGTCGATCCTAACAACTTCAACCTGCTGAAATGATCTCGAAATGACCGAACCCGGATTCGTTCTCCCAACCCTGACGCTGGTGGCCCTGGCCACCTGGCTGCCTGCGGTTGCTTTCGCGCTGATCATGATTTTTTTGCGACCGCATCCACGCCAGGCTGCCGGCGTATCGATTGCGGCCGTGTCGGTTTCGCTCGTGAGCGCTGTGTGGCTGCTGATCAGGCACTGGCACTTGTCCGCACCGATCCATTTTGCTGTTCGTTGGGTGGCATCCGGTGATCTCACCATTCCCTTCGGATTCTTGCTCGACCCGGTCAGTCTGCTCATGTTGACCGTTGTGGCCGTGATCTGCTTTCTCGTCCAAGTCTATTCGCTTGGTTACATGGCCGGGGACCCGGGGTTCTGGCGCTATTATGCCTTCATGTCATTGTTCGCCTGGGCCATGACGTCGCTGACCGTCTCCCTGACACTCATTCAACTCTACATCTTCTGGGAACTGGTGGGACTGGCTTCCTATCTTCTGATCGGCTTCTGGTATGAAAAATTCAGTGCCAGCGAGGCCGGAAAGAAGGCTTTCGTCATGACCCGTTTTGGCGACGTGGCCTTTTTCCTCGGCCTGCTGCTGCTTCTGATTCACTTCGGCAACCTGGACATCATGGAACTTAACGGTCCGTCACCGGCCGAGCGCATGTCGCCGTTTCTTCTGACGGTCTCGTCCCTATTGATTTTCGGCGGCATCATCGGCAAGAGCGCCCAATTTCCGCTCCTGACCTGGCTGCCGGACGCCATGGAAGGCCCGACCCCCGTGAGCGCTCTGCTCCACTCGGCCACCATGGTGGCTGCGGGCGTCTACCTCTTCGCGCGCCTGTTCCCGCTTTTCAGTCACTCCGCGGCCGCGATGGCCGTTTTTCTGGCCATCGGAACGATCAGCATGGTGGCGGCCTCCACCATGGCCATGGTCAGTCGTGACATCAAACGGGTCTGGGCCTATTCCACCATCAGCCAACTCGGATACATGGTCATGGGACTGGCGGCCGGGGGATTTTTTGCCGGGGTCTTTCATTTGACCACCCATGCCGGTTTCAAGGCCTTGCTCTTTCTCTGCTCCGGCGTCTTTATCCACCACTTCGGCACCAACGACATGGTCGAGATCGGCCGACGTGGCGGCCGCAGCTTGAAGATACCGATGGTCTGCATGATTATCGGGGCGGCGGCTTTGGCCGGTCTGCCGCCCCTGTCCGGTTTTTTCAGCAAAGAGTTGATCCTGGGTGTGCTGGCCGACCGGTCGAATCCCATTTGGGTGGCCGCCGCTTTGTTGGGCGTGTTTTTGACCGCCTACTACACCTTCCGTCTGATCTTTATCATCTCGTTTCCGAGAATCTCAGACGAGGTCAAGGCGCACCATGGGGAAGACAACCACGCCGACCGCAGCTCGGATCGTTTGATGGACTGGCCGTTGATCATCCTCGCAGCCGTCACGCTTTTGCTGGGATTTTTCGAAGCGCCTCTGGAACATTTTCTGGTCCGCGGTCTTGCGGTCATCGAGCCGGCGGGCGGGCATGCCTGGGTGCTTTTCGCGTCGCTGGGACTGGCGGCAATCGCCTTGGGATTGTCCTGGTTCGAATACGGCCGTCGTGGGGCCGACCAGGTGGGGTTCGTGGAGCGGATCCCTATGCTCTACGACTTTTTTGCCGAACGCTGGTACATCGATCGCTTCTACCGGTTTGTCCTAAACCGATTCGTGTACCGGGGAATGGCCGCCTTGTGCGCCCAGAACGATCAAAAGGTCATCGACGGCAGCATCGACGGACTCAGCCGCGGCACGGTCAATACCGGACGACGGATAGCCTTTCTGCATACCGGAATGATCCAGTACCGGCTGCTGATCATATTCGTGGCCATGGTGCTTTTGGGGATGTTTTTTGTTTTTTGAGACAGTGCACCGGACGGGACGGTTCGCCGGATGAAAAAGGCGAGCAGCGGACGATAAATTGCCGGAGAATTTCCCGCGCCGGCTGACGGACCACCGCATACGATTGATACGACACACAGGATTTGGTTGACATGCCGACAGCATATGCCGACTTTCCCTACCTGACCGCTATTCTCCTGAGTTGCGTCATCGGGCTGCTGGTGATTTTGTTCATCCCTGCGAAGCGCCAGACGGCCATCAAGTGGGTCAGTGCGGTTTGCTCCGGTATAACCCTGATCCTTTCCACCTATCTCTTCTTTGCTTACGACAAAGGCCGCGGCGGTCTGCAGTTTGCCGAGAAACTGTCATGGGAGCCATCGCTGGGAATCACTTACTTCAATGCGGCCGACGGCTTCAACTTGCCCATGCTGCTTCTCACCGGCATCGTTTTTTTCACGGCGGTTCTGACCATGTGGGAGCTGGAATTCCGGGTCAAGGAGTTCTTTGCCCTCACCTTCCTGCTGGTGGCCGGCGTTTTCGGTCTCTTCATGAGCTTTGACCTGTTTTTCATTTTCATTTGGTACGACGTCTCCCTTTTCCCGATGTACCTGCTGATTGCGGTCTGGGGAAGCACCCGCAAGGAGTACGGGGCCATGAAGTTGACCCTCTACCTCCTGGCCGGCAGTGCCCTGATACTGCCGGGAATGATTTACCTCTTCGTGCAATCGGGCCTCGACACCTTTAATTTGATGACCCTGATGCAACCGGGCCTGTTCACGCCGTTTCAGCAGAAATTCGCTTTTCTGCTCTTCTACATCGGGTTCGGTATTCTGGCCGGCGTGTGGCCGTTTCACACCTGGTCGCCGGTCGGACACGTGGCCGCACCGACCGGTGTGAGCATGATCCACGCCGGGGTATTGATGAAAATCGGGGCCTTCGGCATATTGCGGATCGGTATCTTCCTCTGCCCGCAAGGCTGGCAGTACTGGGCCCAGCTAATGGCCCTACTGGCGGCAGTCGGCATTGTTTACGGCGCTCTGGTAGGTCTGAAGCAGACCGATCTCAAGTTCGTGATTGGCTATTCGAGTGTCTCGCACATGGGCATTGTCGGCCTCGGATTGGCCACCGTGACCGTGGACGGGCTAAACGGTGCGGTGTTTCAGATGTTTGCCCACGGTATTATGACCGCGCTCCTTTTTTCATCCGTCGGCTACATTTATGACCGCACACACACCCGGATGATCGGGGAACTCGGCGGGCTGAGCCGCATCATGCCGGTCGCATCGGGCTACTTCATCATCGCGGCCTTGACCGGAATCGGCGTGCCGTTCCTCGCCAGTTTCTGGGGCGAGCTGTTGGTTTTTATCTCCTCCTTCAGAGTCTATCCAGTCCGCGGCGCCATGGCCGTCGCTGCACTGGTGATCAGCGCGTTGTTCATGCTGCGGGTGGTCCAGAAAGCCTTCTACGGTCCGTGCAACGAAAAATTCGCCCAGCTTTCCGACATCACTCCTTTGCTCGGCATACCGCGCGTCATTCTGGTGGCGGTCATCGTGATTTTCGGTATCTACCCGTCGCTCATGTTCGACATGATCGACACGGCAACCATTCCTTTCGTCAACGGGTTACCCTGATGCAATGGCTTCTCTTCGGTCCTGAACTTTACGTCTTCTTGGCGGTGGTCGTTTTCACGATTATGGCCATGCGGCCGGCCCCCGGCTCCCGGCTTGAATATATGACGGCTCTTGTTCTGGCGGCTTTGGGCATGGCGGTTTGCCTGGCCGGTGTCCGGGCGGACGGTTTGCTCTTCAGCGGAACCTATCGGGTGGACCTCTATTCCCAGGTTTTCAAGACCATACTGTCCATGGGGCTTTTTCTGGTTATCTGTATCTGCACCAACCTCGGGGGGGTCAACCGGAAGTTTCATCCCGAGTTCTATCTGCTGCTCTTTACCTCCACCCTGGCCATGATGATGCTGACCAGCGCGGTACACCTATTGACCATATACGTCGCCCTGGAACTCAGCAGCTATTCGCTCTATATCCTGGTGGCCCTGCAGCGCCGTCAGGAAACCGGACTCGAAGCGACCTTCAAGTACTTCCTGGTCGGCGTCTGCGCCTCGGCCCTTATGCTCTTTGGCCTGGCGATCCTGTATGGATCTGTCAAGGCTGTCTACCTGAGCGAACTGGTCCAGGTGCTGCCCGGCGTGATCGACCGGCCGTTGGTCGTCATTGGTCTGCTGCTGAGCCTGGGTGGATTCTTCTTCAAGCTGGCGGTGTTTCCATTTCATTTCTGGGCGCCGGATGTCTACCAGGGTGCGCCTAACCAGGTGGCGGCCTTTATTGCTTCGGCGTCAAAAGTGGCGGCTGTCGCCATCTTGATGCGGTTTGTCGCAGCCGGCAGCGGCGGCAGCACCTACGTCGCGCAGGCGCTGGTGGCGCTTGCTATTGTTTCGATGACCGTCGGCAACCTGGCGGCCATCGTTCAAAAAGACTTCAACCGGCTGATGGCCTATTCGAGCATCGCCCATGCCGGCTATGTACTCATCGGAATCCTGTGCATGGACGCGGCGGGTTATGCGGCGGCCATTTTCTATGCGCTGTCATTGATGTTGATGAAATTCACCTGTTTTCTGGTGCTGGTCATTGTGGCCGGCAGTGGCGGCAGCCTGCAGATCGATCAACTGGCAGGGCTGCACCGGCGCTCGCCGCTGCTGGCCATGGCGCTGATGCTGGCGCTGTTCGGTCTGGCCGGCATTCCCCCGACCATCGGTTTTACCGGCAAACTGCTGGTTTTTATCGCCGCCATGCAGCAAGGCTACTTCACCCTCGTGTTGATCGCCATGATCAACGTGGTCATCTCGCTTTATTACTACATGCTGGTTATCAAGGCGGCTTACCTGCTCGAGCCGCCAAACGATCTGCCGGCCCTGTCTGTCTCGCCGCCCGTCAAGGTTTTGACTGGCACCCTGGTGACGGCGATGGTGGTGATCGGCGTTTTCCCCACCTATGTCATCGCGCTGGCGCGGGCGGCGGCCCGTTTCATCACCTAGCCCACCCATCACTCATTCTGTTTCGTGTCTCGGCGGTGTGACCGTTCCCTGGGTTACAAAATCCGATACGCTTCAATCCATCAAATTGTTAGCGTCTACAGGATGCCGCAGATGCAAGCCGTCGGGTGCGAAGACGGTCTTTAGTACTTCAAGTGTTCGGCAATAAAGCAGATGCGGTGCCCGGTGAACGCTTACCTCGGCGTTATTCACGCCAAAGGAGCGTCTGGCTCATGGAATGAATGGCACGGCGCCCAATCGAAAATTGCCGCATGTTTCCTGCTTGCCGACGCTCTGAATTTTATTTGACACCTTCGGACGAATTATTTTATTTTTATGACTGCCCAAGGGAAGCGTTTTTCAACAACTTCAACGTCTTCACCAAGGGGCGGGAGAGGATCGGCATCTGCCTTTTGTGAAGTATTGACCAGGCCGACAACGCCGGACCCCGAAATTTCTCGCGGTCTGGTTACGCGCCGCTTGACGAAACGAGCCACCAGTCCTGTGGTCGACCGGTAGAGCCGGTTAAAATGATTTGGAGTCAGCCGATGCAACTGAAATTATTCTGGTTCTTGTTTTTATTGATGGTGTTGCCGTGGGTCAATGGTTGCGGTGAAATCGGACCGGGCACGGCTGAAAAATCGCCGGGCCGGACCGTTCGGGTCGAGACCTCAGTGGTAAAGCCGACAACCCAGCCTGAAATCTACGAGGCGATGGGGACTGTTCTGGCCCAGACCACCAGCATCCTATCCAGTAAGCTGATGGGCACGGTGCGTGCCATCCTGGTGGAGGAAGGTCAGCCGGTCAAAGCGGACCAGCCCTTGGTGGTGCTCGACCAGCGTGAGGTATCCGCTCGGTTGCAGCAGGCTGAAGCCGCCTTGTCCGAGGCCCGCAAAGCCGAGCAAGCCGCTGCTTCGGCTCAGGAATCGGCCCGCGCCGCCGCCGAATTGGCGCGACTGAATTATGATCGGTACGTGCCGATGCTCAAGGAGGAGGCTGTTACGCCGCAGGAGTTTGACGCCGTTGCCGCTCATCATCGGCAAGCACAAGCGGCCCTGACCCAGGCCGGTGCCATGGCAGCGGCGGCCCGCAGCCGTGTGCAACAGGCCCGGGCGGCGGTTGCGGCCGCCGCCGTCACCCACAAGGATGCCGTTGTCAATGCCGCCTACGATGGCGTCATGGTCGACAAGCTGGTGGAGGTTGGCGAT
>Ga0316578_10000396_pt1 | contig 14085 bp, 10 predicted proteins | sample J0NA_2_FD_203076 | JGI IMG/M metagenome (GOLD analysis project Ga0316578, IMG submission 203076) | Rhizosphere microbial communities from salt marsh grasses in Alabama, United States - J0-2_160517rDrC | ecosystem: Host-associated > Plants > Roots > Rhizosphere | place: USA: Alabama | collected... | reverse complement strand
CCCATGTGCTTCGTTATCGCCGCCGTCAAAGTCGTCTTGCCATGATCTATATGACCAATCGTTCCGACATTTACATGCGGCTTGGTCCTCTCAAACTTTTCCTTACCCATCTTCGAAATCCTCCCTTTAAAACGGGTTAGTGATATACAACTTCATATCATATTTTCAATAACGCCTCATATGGTTTGACTTGAAAGGTCTATTCAACCCCCATGGACCCATCCTGAAATCTTACCATCTATAGTGGGCAAACGCCTTATTCGCCTCGGCCATTTTGTGGGTGTCTTCTTTCTTTTTAATTGAAGCGCCTCGTTTATTAGCGGCATCTAAAAGCTCTGCCGACAGCTTGTTAACCATTCCCTTTTCAGATCTTTTACGAGCAAAATCGATAATCCACCTGATTCCAAGTGCCGTTCTCCGAGATGGCCGAATTTCTGTTGGTACCTGATAGGTTGACCCCCCAACGCGACGCGACTTGACCTCAATCATCGGTTTTGCATTTTCAAGGGCCTGTTCGAAAATTTTTATTGCAGGTTCGCTGGTCTTTTTTTCGATGATATCCAAAGCATCATAAAGAATTGACTCCGCGATACTTTTCTTTCCGTCCTTCATGATAGATTTTACGAATTTTGATACCAGCTTGCTGTTATACTTGGTATCCGGCACAATAACCCGTTCGGGAACTTCTCGTCTTCTAGGCATATGTTACACCACTTTTTTTATTCTTCGTTTATTTTCACGCAACGAGGGCCGACCCCATATTTTATTCGAGTCTCGCTGCAGGTAACACAATTTTACTTTGGCTTCTTGGATCCGTATTTTGATCGCCCCTGTTTTCGATCCTCGACACCAAGGGTATCCAGGGTTCCTCTGACAATATGATACCGTACCCCTGGAAGGTCTTTAACGCGTCCGCCACGGACCAGAACAACCGAATGTTCTTGAAGATTATGTCCTATCCCTGGGATGTACGCAGTAACCTCAATTCCGGTAGTCAGTCGAACTCTGGCAACCTTCCGCAAGGCGGAATTTGGCTTTTTAGGCGTCGACGTATATACGCGGGTACAAACCCCTCTTTTCTGAGGACTCCCTTTAAGGGCCGGTGTATTGGTTTTCTTCTTAATTCTTTTTCTTCCTTTTCTTACCAGCTGATTAATTGTCGGCATTTTTTCACTTAAATCCTTGTATTTTAATAAAGCAAATCCAGGTTGGCAAAATGATTACTATCTAACTTAGCGTCTGATTTGTCAAGCGTTTTATGTTAAAATAATGATTAATTTAGACCACTGAAAAACATTTCTCCAGGCATTGGAGCAGGTCGGTCTCAAGAGGTCTCATTTTAAGTCCATTGTTTGGGTCGAGAATAATCTGCTCTATCAATTTTCTTCTGCTAATTCGATATGATATCCATTCCTTTATATCTAAAAAGACCGGTGCCGGCAGGCATGAGCCTTCCCATAATAACATTTTCCTTCAGTCCACTCAGGTAATCCTCTTTTCCGGCAATGCTTGCGTCTGTGAGCACTTTAGTGGTTTCCTGAAATGAAGCAGCCGAGATAAAACTTTCGGTTGAAAGTGACGCTTTGGTAATCCCCAAAATAAGAGGTCCTGCAACAGCAGGTTTCTTTCCTTTTTTGATCACTTCCTGGTTCACCTCTTCAAATCTGCCTCGATCCACCTGTTCTTCAAGAATAAAGTCTGTATCTCCAGCATCGAGGACCTTAACACGCCGCATCATCTGACGTACGATAACCTCGATGTGTTTATCGTTTATTCTAACACCTTGTAAACGGTAAACTTCCTGCACTTCATCAACGAGATATCGTGCCAATGCAATTTCACCTTTTATATTCAATATATCTTGAGGGATAGCCGACCCGCTTATCAGCGCCTCACCCGCCCTGATATAATCACCTTCGTAAACATTAATATGCTTGCCCCGTGTGATCAAATATTCTTTCTTTTCACCAACATCCACCGGCATCACGGTTATCTTCTGTTTCCCTTTTTTGGTCGCCTTCGATATTGAAACATACCCGTCGATTTCGCTCAACACGGCGGTTTCTTTTGGTTTTCGTACTTCGAAAAGTTCGGCCACCCTTGGCAGACCGCCGGTGATGTCCTTTGTCTTGGTCGTTGCACGGGGTAACTTTGCAATAACATCGCCAGCCTTAACATCATCTCCCTCTTCAACCAATAAAATTGCATTTATCGGCAGTAGATATCTGGCCACGCCCGATGATGACGGCAGACTGGCTGTTTTTCCGTCCTTGTCCTTGATCGAAATTCTTGGACGTTCTTCGCCGCTTTTAGATTCAATGATCGTTCGGCTCGATTTTCCGGTGACAGGGTCAACTTTTTCCTGCATGGTTTTACCAGCAGTGATATCACCGAACTTAACTTTCCCATCAACTTCTGTAATAATGGGTGTTGTAAAAGGATCCCATGTAACCAGAAGGTCTCCGGCTTTGACTTGGGCACCGTCTTTTACCTCGATATGTGCACCGTAAATAACCGGAAAGCGTTCTCTTTCGCGACCGGTGTCGCCAATGATGGCAATCTCGCCACCCCTTCTGTTCATCACAACGAATCTATCCTCGCCCTTTTTGACCACATTGACATTGAGAAGTTTAACCGCCCCTTCTGTCCTGGCCCTAATATCAGCCTGTTCAACCCTTCGGCTGGCGGTTCCACCAATATGAAACGTTCTCATGGTCAACTGGGTCCCGGGCTCACCGATGGACTGTGCCGCAAGGATTCCCACTGCCTGACCAATTTCAACCTTTGTGCCATGGGAAAGGTCCCGGCCATAGCATTTGGCACACACGCCCTTTTTGCTCCGACAAGTTAATACAGACCTTATTTTTACTTTGGCAAGCCCTGCATGTTCAATGGCCTTTACCGCATCTTCGTCCAGATCTTCACCGGCTTTAACAATCACTTCATCAGTAAACGGATCATGAATGTCTTCTATGGCAACACGCCCTAAGATTCTTTCGTCAAGACGCTGTATGACTTCGCCGCCTTCCATCAAAGGTTCAACCTCAACACCCATCATCGTCCCGCAGTCTTGTTCAGCAACAATACAGTCTTGAGCAACATCGGCAAGCCTTCGTGTAAGATAACCTGAATTGGCTGTTTTAAGCGCCGTATCCGCTAGACCCTTCCTTGCACCGTGTGTTGATATAAAATACTGAAGCACGGAAAGGCCCTCTCTAAAATTGGCGCTAATAGGTGTTTCAATGATTTCACCTGATGGTTTAGCCATCAGACCTCTCATACCGGCAAGCTGACGCATTTGGTCTTTACTTCCCCTGGCGCCTGAATCGGCCATCATATAAATCGGATTAAAACTTTCTTCAACAACGGGGTTTCCCTTTTCATCCAGGACCGGCTTACCCTCACTGTCGGTCACATGTGCTATACGCATGGACTTCATCATCTCATCAGCAACATCGTCGGTTGCCTTGGCCCATATATCGACAACCTTATTATATTTTTCACCTTGAGTGATAAGACCTTCGGTATATTGTAGACCAATCCTTTCGGCTTGCTTCTCAGCATTTTTCAAAATATCCCATTTGGCTGATGGGATGATCATAGCGTCAATAGAGATTGAAAGCCCGCCTTCGGTTGAGTATTGATAGCCGATATTTTTTAAGTGGTCCGAAAGGATGACCGTAGCTTTGGGCCCCAAGTTTCTGTATGCATAATCCACAAGTTCACTCAAGGTTCTTTTATCCTTGACATTATTGATCATGGAAAAGGGTATCTCAGGTCGCTTGTTAACCAATTGAAAAATATGGTAGGCGTCATCTGCAAAAATGACATCACTTATTTCACCTTCTTCAAGGGCAAAGACATTGTCATTGTCTTTATCCGAAACGCTGAAAACCCGCTTGAATTCATCTTTTCTAAACAGACCGATAAGGCCTTCATTTTCCCGATCAAGCCCCTTGGAAAATTGGGCGACCATTTCGATAAAATCTGCGCCGGCTTCCAGTTTTTCAAAAACAACCGTGGCCTCTTTTTCGTCAATAACCTTGATATGACGTACCATTACGATATTGTCTTTTGGTATGATTTCCCACAAAAGGATGCGCCCAACGGTGGTATCATATCTTTCCCCGTCAATTCGAACCGTAATTCTGGCGTGAAGATCCACCGCCTTGGCATCGTAAGCACATCGAACCTCTTCAGGGTTGGCAAATATCTTGCCTTCGCCTTTTGAACCGGACACACCCCTGGTCATATAATATATTCCAAGGACAATATCCTGGCTCGGTACAATAATGGGATTGCCGTTCGCCGGAGAAAGAATATTATTGCTGGACAGCATCAAAACCCTTGCTTCTATCTGAGCTTCTACGGAAAGCGGTATATGAACAGCCATCTGGTCACCATCAAAGTCCGCATTAAATGCCGTACAGACCAATGGGTGAAGTTGGATGGCCTTCCCTTCAATAAGAATCGGTTCAAAAGCTTGAATACCCAATCTATGTAAGGTCGGTGCACGGTTTAAAAGGACTGGATACTCTTTAACCACCTCATCCAGCGTATCCCAAACCTCCGGGACTTCACGTTCGACCATCTTTTTCGCGCTTTTTACAGTAGAAACAAGCCCTTTCTGCTCCAAACGATAATAAACAAACGGCTTGAATATTTCCAACGCCATCTTTTTTGGGAGGCCGCACTGATGAAGTCTCAAATTAGGTCCAATGGTAATAACGGTTCGACCGGAATAATCGACTCTTTTACCCAGAAGGTTCTGTCTGAAACGTCCCTGCTTTCCTTTTAATGTGTCACTTAGAGATTTTAACGGACGCTTATTCGTGCCCATAATCGCTCTTCCGTGCCGACCGTTGTCAAAGAGAACATCCATCGACTCTTGAAGCATTCGCTTTTCGTTTCGAACAATAATATCAGGGGCCTTCAGTTCGATAAGGCGCTTTAACCGATTGTTTCTGTTAATGACCCTTCGATACAGGTCATTGAGATCAGATGTTGCAAATCTCCCTCCCTCAAGGGGTACAAGGGGCCGCAAATCCGGTGGAAGAACGGGTATGACATCCATGACCATCCAGGCCGGATCAACTCCTGAACGTCTGAATGAATCAATGATTCTGAGTCGTTTGGAAAGTTTCTGCCGTTTTGCAACAGAGCCGGTAGCGTTAATTTCAGTTCTTAATTCATTGTATAATGAATCTAAGTCTATCTTCTCCAAGAGCTTCTTAACAGCTTCCGCGCCTATACCGGCTTCAAACTTTGTTCCATAAATCTCGCGTGCTTCTCGATATTTTTCTTCGGATAAAAGTTGGCAAGGGCTAAGGTCTGTGTCCATTGGGTCAATGACGATGTAACTGTCAAAATAAATAACCTTTTCAAGGTTTTTCAACGTCATATCCAGAAGATTCCCGATCTTGCTCGGAAGGCTTCTTAAAAACCAAATATGAGAACAAGGCGTGGCCAGCTCAATGTGTGCCATCCGTTCCCTCCGAACCTTGGACTGGATAACCTCCACACCGCACTTCTCACATATGACGCCCCTATGCTTCATACGCTTATATTTGCCGCAGTTGCACTCATAATCCTTTGTGGGACCAAAAATTTTGGCACAAAAAAGGCCGTCTCGTTCAGGTTTAAAGGTTCGATAGTTGATGGTCTCAGGTTTCTTAATTTCTCCATGGGACCATTTTAAAATTTGTTCAGGAGATGCCAGCGCAATCCTGATTCCCGAATAAAGCTCAGGGTCGGTGGGTTTGGCAAAGAAATCGTATAACGTTTCCATCTGTTTTCTCCTGTCTTATTGTTTTCCTTCTAAAAGGGTTATATCCAATCCTAGACTTTTTAATTCCTTTGTCAGAACTTTAAATGATTCGGGTAAGCCTGGATCCAGCGTATTTTGCCCTTTTACGATTTTTTCGTACATGCGAGTTCTGCCGGCCATATCATCTGATTTGACCGTTAAGAATTCTTGCAGAGCGTGCGCAGCACCATAAGCTTCCATGGCCCAAACTTCCATCTCGCCAAGCCGCTGACCGCCAAATTGTGCCTTTCCACCCAGTGGCTGTTGAGTTACCAGGGAATAAGGACCGATGGATCTGGCATGGATTTTGTCATCCACAAGATGGTGTAGCTTCAACACATACATTGTCCCAACAGTAATCTTTTCCTTAAAAGGATCTCCGGTACGCCCGTCATATAGTGTTGTTTGGCCGGTTGGGCTGAGCCCCGCTTCTTCTAAAAGAGATTTTATTTCCGCCTCTTTGGCGCCGTCAAAAACCGGTGTGGCCATATGGACGCCATCTTTATAATCCTCCACTAATTCGCACACCTCTTTATCATCAAAGCCGTCGATCATTTCCTGCAAAGCTGGATCGTCAAATATTTTTTTAATCTTGTCGCGCAAAGCACCGATTTTTTGTTCTTCAAGCAATCTGTTAAGTTGGTCGCCTAAACCCTTGGCAGCCCACCCTAAATGTATTTCCAAAACCTGGCCGACATTCATTCGGGAAGGTACTCCCAGCGGGTTCAAAATCATATCAACCGGTGTTCCGTCTTCAAAATAGGGCAGGTCTTCCTGGGGAAGAATTCTCGATACGACACCTTTATTGCCGTGACGCCCGGCCATTTTATCCCCGACGGACAACTTACGTTTCATGGCAACATAGACCTTTACAAGTTTGATGACGCCTGGAGGAAGGTCATCACCTTTTTCAAACCGGCTAACTTGGTGCTCAAATGTGTCCCTGCAAATTTCACATTGATTCCGATATCGTTCTAGAAGGTCATGGGCCTTCTCCGTTACCTGCGGATCCTCTAATACAATGCCTTCGAGCTGAGCCAAGGGTATTTTGGCCAGTATATCGGTATCTATTTTATCACCTTTTTGAATCAGAACGTTTTTTCCCTTTTTGAGCAATGAAATGCATTTCTGGCCAACCAGCAACTGTTCAAGCTTTGTGCGAACCACATCCTGAATAACATCAAGCTTATCATCTCTTTCTTTTTCAAGGAAAGCGATCTCAGTATCTTCGATCCACCGGGTACGATCATCTTTTCCAACACCTCGTCTTGAAAAAACTTTGGCATCAATGACAATCCCTTGAACACCGGGCGGTACCCGCAAAGAAGTGTCCTTGACATCTCCTGCCTTTTCACCGAAAATTGCCCGCAAAAGTTTTTCTTCAGGTGAAAGCTGCGTTTCACCTTTGGGTGTAATCTTACCCACCAGTATATCTCCCGGTACAACTTCAGCACCGAGCCTGATAATACCACTTTCATCCAACTCCTTTAAGGCTTCCTCTCCCACGTTTGGTATGTCTCGCGTAATATCCTCTTTTCCCAGTTTGGTATCTCGGGCAACGACTTCAAACTCTTCTATATGAACTGAAGTATATACACCGTCCCGATGAAGTCTTTCCCCCACGAGAATCGAATCTTCAAAATTATAACCGCCCCACGGCATAAATGCCACGGTGATGTTTTTTCCGAGAGCAAGTTCGCCATGGTCTGTAGCCGGACCGTCTGCAATGATCTGCCCGGCTTCTACTTTCTGTCCTTTTCTGACAATAGGACGTTGATTAAAGCAAGTATTCTGATTGGAACGAATGAATTTTGAGAGGTTGTAAACCGAAACCGGTATTTCAGAGGTCTTATCGGTATCCTCATCATCATGCCTTATAACAATTCGTGAAGCATCCACATGAACAACAGTGCCACTATGATGTGTAACCGACGTAACACCCGAATCTTTGGCCACCACTCCTTCAATACCGGTACCCACTAAAGGTGCCTTGTTAACAATCAAAGGGACTGCCTGACGCTGCATGTTTGAGCCCATCAATGCCCTGTTGGCGTCATCATTTTCAAGGAATGGAATGAGGGATGCAGAAACACTCACAAGCTGGTTAGGAGAAATATCCATCAATTCAATCTCCTCCGCTTTAACCATCATGAACTCTCCAGCCACTCTTGACGTCACCAGTGGATTGACATATTTCCTATCTTCGTCCAGCATTGCGTTGGCCTGGGCAATCGGGTGTTCTTTTTCTTCGAAAGCGGTAAGAAACTTGACATCTTTCATCACAGTGGCATCTTTAACAATACTGTAGGGTGTTTCGATAAACCCATATTCATTGACCCGAGCATAAGTGCTAAGTGACACAATAAGACCAATATTGGGTCCTTCCGGTGTTTCTATGGGGCAAATTCGTCCGTAATGAGAAGGGTGGACGTCCCTGACTTCAAAACCTGCCCTTTCACGCGTCAATCCGCCGGGTCCCAATGCACTTAAACGTCTTTTATGGGTCGTTTCTGAAAGCGGATTTGTCTGATCCATAAATTGGCTGAGCTGGCTCGTACCAAAAAACTCTTTAACTACAGCGGAAACCGGTTTTGGATTGGCAAGATCGTGAGGCATCAGTGCGTCAACTTCTTGTAAACTCATCCGTTCCTTAATAGCACGTTCCATTCTTACCAGTCCGATGCGATACTGGTTTTCGAGAAGCTCCCCAACAGCTCGGACCCTTCGATTTCCTAGATGATCGATATCATCAACCGCTCCCTGGGTATCTTTAAGTTCTAAAAGTGTTTTCGTCGTAAGAAGGATATCTTCCTTTCGAAGCGTCTTTAATTCAATTGATGAGTTAATACCCAGGCGAATGTTAATCTTCATTCGACCCACACCGGAAAGATCGTAATAGGAAGACTTGAAAAACATGTGGTCAACAAAATCTTGAGCCACTTCGGGTGTGGCAGGATTTCCGGGCCTGAGCCTCCGGTATATTTCAATGAGTCCGCCCTCTTTCGTTTCAACTTTATCCAGGAGCAACGTCTTGTGAATAGAGTCGGAGGTGGTTACATTATCGATAAAAAGCAGTTCAAATTCATTAATACCGGCATCTCGTAAAGCTTGTAAATTTTCTTCATCAAGCACATGGTTGCATTCTACGATGGGTTCTTCTTTATCAGGATCAATAATTGTTTTTGAAAAAACTTTGTTTAAGATATCATCAACACTCACCGGTATCAATTTGACATCCGCTGATTTGAGACGTTTGATCGCAGCTTTAGTAAAAATGCGTCCTTTAGGAACAATTGTTTCGCCGGTTTTAGGATCTTTGACATCTCGACTGGCACGCTGTCCTTTCAGCAAATCTTCATTAAACTCTTTAAAAATCCGTTTACCGCGGGTAACGATCCTTTCTGTTTTATAAAAATAAGCCAGAATGTCTTCAGAAGAATATCCAAAAGATTTAAAAAGAATGGTGATCGGCAGCTTACGGCGCCTGTCAATTCGGATATTAACGATGTCTTTATGGTCAATCTCCATATCGATCCATGACCCGCGCACAGGGATAATTCTGGAGGTATATATTACCTTGCCGGAAGAATGTGTCTTGCCTTTGTCATGATCGAAAAATACTCCTGAAGATCTGTGAAGCTGGCTTACCACAACACGTTCAGTCCCATTAATGATAAACGTACCATTATCGGTCATCAGCGGAATCGTACCAAAATAGATTTCCTGTTCTTTGATATCGCGAATGTTTGTAATTCCTGTTTCTTTATCGATATCATATACGACCAACCTGACGGTGATACGGAGTGGAATCTCGTAGGTCATTCCTCTGTGCATGCATTCCTGAACACTGTGTTTGACTTCACCAAATCGATAAGACACAAATTCAAGAGAGGCTGTTCCGGTAAAATCCTTTATGGGAAACACGGACTTAAACACTGCTTGCAAGCCGATATCTCTTCTTTTTTCCGGAGGAACATCCTTTTGCAAAAACCGGTTGAACGATTCTTGCTGCACCGCGATTAGATTAGGAATATCAACAATTTTTGGTATTTTGCCAAAGTTTTTTCTTATACGTCTATTCGCCAAAAGCCTTTCCGACATGGCATCTCCATATGTTGATCGGGTTATAGGTGATGGGTAATGGGTTATGGATTATGGTTTTTCAACGAGAGGTATAAAAATGATTTTTTTACCTATTACCTATTACCCATAACCTATTACCTTTTTTTATTTATTACTTTATTTCTACTTGCGCGCCGGCTCCTTCTAACTGCTCTTTGATTTTTTCGGCCTCGTCTTTAGAAACGCCTTCCTTGACAGGTTTGGGGACTTCATCGACCAAAGTTTTGGCTTCTTTCAGCCCCAGACCGGTAATTGCCCTGACCTCTTTGATAACCTGAATTTTCTTGTCACCAAAAGTTGTCAAAATAACGTCAAATTCGGTCTTTTCTTCTGTTGCAGCACCTCCGCCTTCAGCTGGAGATAAAGCCGCAACAGCCATAGGAGCGGCTGCCGACACCCCAAATTTTTCTTCCATTTCTTTAACCAGTTCAGACAAATCAAGAACCGACATATTCGCTATAAATTCAATTACATCTTCTTTCGTAATATCCGCCATTTTATTTTTCCTCCAGTTTAACTTGTAACATTTTATATTTTCCGAACCATTTTTTCTAATAAACTAATTAACCGGCTTCTTTTTGTTCCTTGATTGCCTGAAGTACATTTAAAAACTGTACTGGAACGGCATTAAGGACACGGACAAAACCTGTAGCAACACCGTTGGCTATGGAAAGGAATTGCCCCAGAAGTTCTTCTCGACCCGGGAGAGTCGATATCTTCTTGATTGCGCTAAAATCAAGCACTTGGCCGTCCATAACACCGATTTTAATCTCAAGTTGTTTATTTTCTTCCGAAAACTTTGTCAGCACCTTCGCCGGTGCAACCGGATCATCATAACTTAAGGCAACGGCACTCGGACCTTTAAAATAATCTTTAATCAAGGCAACATCGGTCTCATCAGAAGCTCTGACAAGAAGAGAGTTCTTTACCACCTTATATTCAATTTTTTCTGCTCCAAGCTTTCTTCGCAAGTCATTTATCGTTGTAACATCAAGACCTTTATAATCTGTTACGATGATAACTTTTGACTTTGAAAACTTTTCATGAAGATCTTTTACAATCTCTTTCTTTTTATCTAACCGCACAAGCTATAACACCTCCTTTTTCAATCTGTAAAAACCCGGAGGAACAACTTATTAAATAAAATGTCTCGGTAGGCCGGTATCTCCGATTAAACACAAACAAGTGCACCTACGGTCTTTGACAGAAATATTATTATTAATGTAACCTGTTGAGAAATAAGAAACTCAGCAATGAGGCGCCAAGATCTTAAAAACAGGCTTTCTCCACCTCAAAATAGACATTAGAATTAAAATCAGACAATTTCAGTGAGTTTAAGAATTTCTTAATTATAAATTACGCAAAAATCCTCTCGGTTTGGTTGTGTTAGGAATGGAAAAATCAAGACGATTAGGTTCACCAAAGCAATGACATTATTTGAACAAGTCCTTGACACTAGTCGCATCAATCTTAATGCCCGGCCCCATTGTAGTTGATACCGCAATACCTTTCAGGTATGTCCCCTTGCTGGAAGCCGGTTTGAGGCGAAGGATCGTTTCTATAAAAACAGATGCATTTTGCATAATCTTTTCTACGCCAAAAGAAACTTTACCCATTGGAACATGGACAATGCCGGCTTTTTCAACCTTGAAATCAATTTTGCCTGCTTTGATCTCCTTGACGGCTCTGGCCAAATCAAAAGTTACAGTTCCGACTTTTGCGTTGGGCATGAGCCCTCTGGGGCCGAGTAGTTTTCCTATTTTTCCAACAGACCCCATCATGTCTGGTGTTGCAACAGTTTTGTCAAAGCCGAACCATCCTTCTTTAATCTTTTCGATCAAATCATCGTTTCCGACAAAATCTGCACCTGCATCTAATGCCTCTTGCTCTTTTTCCCCTTTAGCAAATACGAGGACTTTAACTTCCTTGCCAAGGCCATTGGGCAAAACAACTGTACCACGAACCATCTGATCAGCATGTCTTGGATCAACGCCAAGTCTAACCGCAACATCAATCGTTTCATCAAACTTGGCATACGATGAATCTATTGCCATTTTAACGGCTTCGTTGAAACTGTGTTTTACCTTTGTGTCTGTCTTTTTACGTGATTCTAAATATTTTTTACCCCGCTTCGGCATGATCTTATGTTCACTCCTTTTTTAAACAACTTCAATCCCCATACTTCTGGCAGTACCAGCGATAATATTACAAGCAGCCTTCAAATCATTTGCGTTTAAATCAACCATTTTCTGCTTGGCAATCTCCTCCAGTTGTTGCTGTGTAACCTTACCAACATTTTCGCGCTTTGGGTCACCAGCACCTTTTGCTATTTTTGCCGCTTTCTTTAAAAGCACAGCTGCAGGTGGTGTTTTGGTTATAAAAGTAAATGATCTATCCTGATATACTGTAATTACAACAGGTGTAATGATGCCTTCATCATTGGCAGTTCTAGAGTTGAAGGCCTTACAGAAATCCATTATATTCACACCATGCTGTCCCAACGCAGGGCCAATGGGCGGTGACGGATTCGCCTGACCTGCCGGAACCTGAAGCTTTATTTGTGCCATAACTTTTTTTGCCATGTTTTCTTGTTGCTCCTGTCTTTCTGCTTTCCCCTATGAAATTCTGAAAGAACATTTTCACTGGGGTTATTTATCTGTAATACTCTAACCGAGCCACACTCGATGATGTGTCATTACTTTTTTATCTATTGGCCGATGATGCCTCTTTATAGCTTCGTCACCTGCACAAATTCCAGCTCTACCGGCGTTGAACGACCGAAGATACTAACAAGAACTCTTATTTTGCCTTTGTCAGGGTTTACTTCATCAACGACACCGTTGAAATTTTTAAAAGGCCCATCAATCACACGAATCTCGTCTCCGGTCTCGAAAAAATATTTTGGCTGTGGTTTTAGTTTGCCATCCTCCATTCGATTTAATATTTTCTGTGCCTCATCATCTGATATGGGTGTCGGTTTCTCTCGACCACCAAGAAAACCGGTGACCTTAGCAGTATTTGTTACAATATGCCAAGTTTCATCATCAAGCTCCATCCTAACCAAAATGTATCCCGGATAAAATTTACGAGACGACGTTTTTCGCTTACCTTTAACAAGTTCAACGATCTCCTCGGTCGGGACAACCACCTCACCAAATTTCTCAGGTTGAGGAGAAGACGATATTCGTTCTTCCAGGGCGAGCTTCACCTTATTTTCAAACCCTGAATAAACATGAACTATATACCATTTTAACGCCACTTTCTCCTCTCCCGTTTTATTTTAGAACCATACGAATAATGCCTGACAAACCCATATCGATCATCCCGAGAAAAACAGCTATTATCATTGTCAAAATAAGCACGACTACCGTGGAACCAATGGTCTGTTTTCGCGATGGCCAGACGACTTTTTTTAACTCCACCTTGACTTCTCTTAGAAACTGGAGCCCTTTGTCTATGGTCCCTTTGATTTTTCCCGGCTCAGCTTTTGCTCTTGTTAGAGATTTTTGTCTGAATGAAGGGGATTTTGCTTTTATACTCTTGACAGGACCCGTTTCAACCTTTTTCGCAACAGCATTATTTCCCGGCCCTTGCGATACCATTCCTTCGACACCTGGCTGCTTCTTTTTCTTTACCTTTTTTTTTCTTTGTAAACGTGCCATTATTTTTACAGGCTTAAAATGTACTCACCCTTTTTGTTTTTCTGGCAGGCCAGGAGGGATTCGAACCCCCAACACCCGGATTTGGAGTCCGACGCTCTACCGTTAGAGCTACTGGCCTGCATATTACCATTTCGAACACTCAATTTCTTCAAATAAACGAACCATGTTTTCCAACTTATTCCATAAAGAAATCCATCATTTCGTTTCTTTATGTAAAGTATGTCTCCTACAAAATCTGCAATACTTACTGAATTCCAGCTTATCCGGTGTTGTACGCTTATTTTTGGTCGTCGTATAATTTCTTCTTTTGCATTCACTGCATGCAAGTGTAACAATTATTCTCACCAGCAGACTCCTTCAGCTGTTACTCGATAATCTCACTGACCACACCGGCGCCAACCGTCCGGCCGCCCTCACGGATGGCAAACCTTAACTCTTTTTCCATCGCTATGGGGGTTATCAGCTCCGCCGTTATCGTCACATTGTCTCCGGGCA
>Ga0316578_10000395_pt1 | contig 14088 bp, 7 predicted proteins | sample J0NA_2_FD_203076 | JGI IMG/M metagenome (GOLD analysis project Ga0316578, IMG submission 203076) | Rhizosphere microbial communities from salt marsh grasses in Alabama, United States - J0-2_160517rDrC | ecosystem: Host-associated > Plants > Roots > Rhizosphere | place: USA: Alabama | collected... | reverse complement strand
ATGAAGAACCAAATGAAGAAACCCCAAGCGACCCTGAGTCTGACCACCACCTTAGCCATTGCGTTTTTTGTTTTGGGTGCAGTGGTGCTCTTGATCTCCAGCAGCCTGCAACTATTCTTTAGCGTCCAAATCCAACAAGAGTCCATTGCCAACGAGCAACAACTCATTGCTCAAGATGCCGCCAAAACGGTCAGTAGTTTCATCCAGGAAAAATTCAGTGTGCTGGAAACAACAGTCTGGCTGGTCAATCCGACCGTGGTATCCCCGGAAGAACAGAAACCGTATGTAGCGAACTTGTTAGGTCTCCAGCCAGCCTTTCGGCAGTTGGCTTTGCTAGATTCACAAGGACAGGTTCTCGTCCATATCTCTCGCCTATCGCAGGCAATGTCGGAGAGTTTCATAGGTCGGATCGAGCCTGATTTGCTAGCTCAGATAAAGCAAGAAAACAGATATATCAGCTCGGTCTATGTGGATGAAGCCACCAGTGAGCCGCTGATAATCATAGCAGTCCCAATGATAGATGCCCTGGGAGATTTTCAAGGGACCTTGGTAGCCGAAGTAAATTTGAAATTCATGTGGGACTTGGTCGACCAGCTCAAGGTAGGTGAGACGGGGCAGGCTTACGTGGTGGATAAAAAAGGCAACCTGCTCGCTTTCAGCGATACTGCCCGTGTCTTGCGAGGCGAAAATGTGAGCCATTTGAAAGAAGTGGGGGAGTTTATCGGCAGTTCTGCCCCCATTGATGAGACAGGGACGAGTATATCCTCCGGTATTGAGGGAGCCACTATTGTGGGCACCTACGCGTCCCTGGGCACGCCCGATTGGGCAATCGTGACCGAGTTGCCGGTAAGAGAGGCTTACCAAGCAGTCATCCGAGGCGTTGCGCTGTCGGCAGGAGTTATGGTGGTGATGGCAACGTTGGCCGGACTGACCGGCGCCTACGTGGCACGACGCTTGTCCGCTCCCTTGCTCGCCCTGACCAAGACCGCCAGTCAGATCGCCGGAGGAGAGATCGACTTGCAAGCCAAGCCGGAGGGACCAACCGAGGCGATCGACCTGGCTCAAGCCTTTAACACCATGACAACACGGCTGCGCGAAGTCATCGTCGGCCTGCAAGGCCGCGCGCGCGCCCTCGAAACCAGCGCCGAGGTCAGCCGCCGCCTGTCCACCATCCTCGATCAAGAGCATCTGGTGACCGAGGTGGTGCAGCAGATGCAAACCGCCTTCGACTACTATCACGTCCACATCTACCTGATCGATGAAACCACCCAGGACCTGGTGATGGCCGGCGGCACCGGCACAGCCGGGCAAAGGATGCAGGCCGACGGCCACAGGATCCCCTGGGGCAAAGGGCTCACCGGCCGCGCCGCTGCCACCAACGACGTCGTCCTGGTGCCGGATGTCTCCCAGGAGGAAGGCTGGCTGCCCAACCCGCTGCTGCCCGAGACAAAGTCCGAGGTTGCTGTACCCATCACTGTCGGTGAACGTGTTTTGGGCGTGCTGGACGTGCAGCACAACGTCACCGGCGGCCTGGGCGAAACCGACGTCGGCCTGCTGCAATCCGTCGCCGGCCAGGTAGCCGTCGCCCTGCAGAACGCCCGCGTATTCGCTCAAGCTCGCGAAAGGGCAGGGCAAGAGGCCCTCGTCAATCGGATCGCCCAGCAGATTCAGCGTACAACCACGATCGAGTCCACCCTGCAAGCCGCCGCACGGGAATTGGGACGTGCCCTGGGAGCGCAACGCGCCAGCGTGCAGTTGGAACCCACCGTTGATGGAGACTATCCACGCCAGTGATCCTGGAGGATTTCACTATGTTTGCAAGAATAAGAAATTTTCTCGCTCCGCCGGTCTTTGAGGACGAAGAGAAAACGCGCGTCGCCGCGCTGCTCAATATCATCCTGGTGGCCAATTTTATCACCTCCTGCATGGCCACCGTGGCTCTCAGCCTGTCGGGCTCGTTCGGCTATACCGCGATCATTTCTCTAGGCACCGCCGGACTGAACCTGGCCCTGTGGTTCACGATGCGGAGCGGGCGCGTTCGATTGGCCAGCCTGCTGTTCTCTGGTATGGTCTTTGCCGCCATCACCGGTGCACTCTACGCCTCCGGTGACACAGGAGCCACTATAAGCGCCGGCTACGTGATCTGCATCATCGCCGCCGGCATACTCATGGGCAGCCGGGCCGCCGTGGCCTTTGCCGTGACTAGCGTGCTGATCCTGCTTGGATTGTCTCAGGCCGAAGCCGCCGGCATGCTCCCTCCCCCCAGCGAGACGAATACTCTACTGGCACAGACCGCGGTCTTGAGCATCACCGCCGTGCTCATGGCCCTGGCCTCCCGCAGCATCGCCCACGCGCTGGCGCGCACCCGGCGCAGCGAGCAAGACCTGGCCGAACGCAACCGGGAGCTGGCCGAACGTACCCAAGCCCTGACCGAGCGCGCGCGGGAACTGCACCTGACCGCCGACCTGAGCCAGCGCATGGCCACGATGCGCGACCTGGACCTACTGCTGGCCCAATCCGTCGAGATGATCCGGGAGAGCTTTGACCTATACTACGTCCAGGTTTACCTGGCGGATTCTACCGGGCGCAACCTGGCACTGCGCGCCGGCACGGGAGAGACCGGCGCAGCATTGGTCCGCCGCGGGCACGCGCTGCCCATCGGCCCGGGCTCGATCAACGGCGCAGCCGCCTCCACGAAAAAGGCCGCCGTCGTGCCTGATACAGCTCAAAGCGCTGCTTTTCTGCCAAACCCGTTGCTGCCGGACACGCGCTCCGAGATGGCGGTTCCCCTGGTGGTAGGCAAGCAGGTCGTCGGCGTGCTCAACCTGCAGGATGACCAACCCGGCGCCCTGACCGAAGCGATCTTGCCCACTTTCGAGACCCTGGCCGGCCAGCTTGCCATCGCCGTAGATAACGCCAACCTGTTCGCCGAGGCTACGCAGGCCCGGGCCGAGGTAGAGGCTCAGCTCCAGCGGCTGACCCACACGGGTTGGCAGGACTTTATGGACGGCATCCAGCGCAGCGAGCGCATCGGATACGCTTACGAAGGAGATACCCTGGAGCCGGTCGTCGAGCCCTTGGCCACGACGCCCGCGCCGCACGTCCTGGCCGCGCCGATCCAGGTCCAGAAGGCGCCCGTCGGCGCTATCCGGATCGAGGGCGAGGATGGCCGGGCCTGGACGGAAGCCGAGACCGAGTTGGTGACCACAATCGCCAACCAGGTGGCCCAGCAGGTAGAGAACCTGCGCCTCCTGGCACAGGCCGACCAATATCGCGCCGAGGCCGAGCAGTCCACCCGCCGCCTGACACGCGAGGGCTGGCAGGAGTATCTCGCGGCCAAGGCCGACTCGAGCACCGGCTTCGTCTATGACCACTACGAAGTCAAACCGCTCACAAATGAGGCCTCGCCCAAGGTTGAGGCCTCGCCTAAGGGCGAGGGCGATGAGCCAGTTCTGACCCGGCCCCTGCAGGTGCACGGCGAGGCCATCGGTCGGTTGGCGCTCGATAAAGTCACGAATCTGGACGACGAGGCAATCGGGTTGATAGATACCGTCGTCGAGCGGTTGAGCGCCCACCTCGAGAGCCTGCGGCTCTTTGAAGAAACCAGAACCCGCGAGCACGAGTTGGAGGAGCGTGGTCGAGAACTGGCGGCCAGCCAGCGCGTCACCTTCGCCGCCGCCGAAACCACCGATCCCAGCGAACTGCTGGATCTGGTCGTGAACCTGATCCGCGATCAGTTCGACCTCTATCACGTCCAGGTATACCTGGTGGACGAGGAGAAACAGGCCGCCGTGTTACACAAAAGCACGGGCTATGCTGGCAGGCAGCTGCTAGAGCAGGGACATCAGATTCCCCTGGACCAAACTTCGTTGGTCACCGCAGCCATACACGAGGGCGAACCGGTGGTGAGAAACGATGTGAGCGAAGACAAAGCCTGGTTGCCTAACCCCTTACTCCCGCAAACCAGTTCCGAGCTGGTGCTGCCCCTGAAAGCAGGGGATAGGATGATAGGCGCCTTGGACGTACAGAGCCGCTCGCGCGACTTTTTCTCTCCAACTATCGTGGCCCTCTTCCAGACCATGGCCGAGCAGGTGGCGATGAACTTTCAGACCAGCGACCTGCTCGAGCGCACGACAGAGCAGGCGGAATCCCTCACACGCTTCACGACCCAGTTGCGCACCGCCGCCGAGATCGCCCGCCGCATGGGCACCATCCTCGATCCCGAACGGCTGCTGGAACAGACGGTCGAGTTGTTACAAAGTCGCTTCGGTCTGTACCACGCCCACATCTACATAGTGGACGAGATCAACCGCCGACTGGTGATGCGCGCCGGCTCCGGCGAGGTAGGACGCGTGCTGCGCAAGCAGAGCCACGCCATCCCGCTGGATGCGGAAAAGAGCTTGGTGGCCCGCGCCGTCCGCGACGAGCAGCTGGTATGGGTCGAGGATACAAGTCTGGAATCCGACTTTATGCCCAATCCGCTGCTGCCCCAGACCCGCTCTGAGATCGCCATCCCGCTGATCTCGGGCGAAAAGGTGCTGGGCGTACTCGATATCCAGGACGACCAGCCCAGCCGCTTCTCTGAGACCGACATCGACACCTTCTCCACCCTGGCCGGGCAGATTGCCACTACCCTGCAGACCGCCGGCGCCTATGAGCAGACGCAGCTACGCCTGCAGGTGGGCCGGGCGCTGGCCGAGGCACAGACCGAGGACGAGGTGCTGGACGTGTTGATCAAACACATGGAGATCTACCCCAACACGCGCGCCACGATCTATATGTCGGTGCCAGAGGCAGAGGAACTGACGGTAGCCGTACGGCGCCAGGAGCAGTATCAGTGCACACTCCCCTTGGTCCCAGAAGGGAGGAGTGTCCCTGTCTCGCAACTCCCGATGCTCAAGAACACGGCTGAAGGCGAGCCCTTCATAACAGCTGACTTTCTCGAAGAGGAGATGGACCCAGCCACTCGCGAGTTCGTCCGCCAGACGGGCGCTCACAGTGTAATCTCCCAGCCACTTGTGGCTAGCGGCCAATTTCTGGGCGCCATCACGGTCAGCTCTCCGGAGGTGGGATACTTTGACAAAGAGAAGCTGTACCTCTACCGGACCCTGGCCGAGCAAGGCGCCACAGCCCTGCGCATCGCCCGCCTGAACGATGAGAACGTGCGCACCGCCGAGCGGCTGCGCGAGGTCGACCGGCTCAAGAGCGAGTTTCTGGCCAGCATGAGCCACGAGCTGCGCACGCCGCTCAACTCGATCATCGGCTACACCGAGATCATGCTGATGGGGTTGGATACCGACCTTGATCCCGAGACGCTGGAGGATGTGCAAGCCATCTATGATAACGGCCAGCACCTGCTGCGCATCATCAACGACGTGCTCGACCTGGCCAAGATCGAGGCCGGGCGCTTGGAGTTGAACAGAGAAGAGATACCGGTCGAAGTATTGGTCGACGCCGCCAGCTCCAGCGTCGCCGGACTGCTGGTTAACAAAGGCAAGCCGGTTGAGTTTAACATCGAGATAGAGGAAGGACTACCGGCGATCTATGGCGATCAGGTACGCCTCAGCCAGGTGATCAACAATCTAACCTCCAACGCAGTCAAGTTTACCGACGAGGGCCACATCACCCTGCGCGCCTTCAAAGATGATGGTTGGATCTGCCTCGAAGTCGAGGATACCGGCATCGGCATCGCCGAAGGAGATCTGGGCAAGATCTTTGAGCGATTCCAGCAAGTCGATGGCTCTAACGCGCGCAAGCAGGAAGGCACCGGCCTCGGGCTGGCCATCACGCGCCACCTGGTGCAGATGCACGGCGGCACGATCAAGGTCAAGAGCGAGCTCGGAAACGGCTCCACCTTCACCGTGCGGCTGCCGGTCGTGGATAATGACGCGGAGGACGTGACACCCGAGACGTCACAGGAAGCCAAAGCAAAGCCCAAAAGCGGCAAAAATGAAGCAGAAAAAAACGCGACGCCAGATGCAAGCGCGCCGAAAACCGGCGTAGCACTGTCACCGTCGGACGTAGCCGATATGCTGCCGGAGTAGTAAAGGTGCAATGTGCAACGCACTTCCGGATCGAAATAGGTAGAGGGTAGCTGAGAACGGGAAAAACCGAACGCAGCAAAGCATCAGAAGTGCGTTGCACCACCAATAAGTGGGTAACGATGAAAGAGCAAGCCAACATCCTGGTCGTCGACGATAATAAATACAACTCCCGACTCCTCGAGTCGCTACTGACGGGGCAAGGGCATCAAGTCGTCATCGCCAACAGCGGCAAGCAGGCGCTCAAGAGCGCCACCGAGATGCCGCCCGACCTGATCCTGCTCGACGTGGTCATGCCGGATATGGACGGATTCGCGACGGCGCGCGCGCTGCGCACCCTCCGAGTCACAGAGACGGTGCCCATCATCATGGTCACCGCTCTGAACGATACCAAGGAAAAGGTCAAAGGCTTTGAGGCCGGGGCAGACGACTTTTTGAGCAAACCGTTCAACGGCGTCGAGTTGCTGGCCCGCGTACACTCGCTTCTACGCATCAAGCGACTGCACGACGAACTTGTAGAAAAGAACAAGCTGCTCGAACGCGTGCTTATGCGCTACGTCTCGGAAGACGTGGCTCGCGAGATACTGAACAACCCGACGGAAAATCTACAGCTCGGCGGGCAAAGCTGCGAAGTAAGTGTGCTCTTTGCCGATATCCGCGGCTTTACCCACTTTTCCGAGCAGCGCCGCCCCGCGCAGGTCATCGAGCTGCTCATCCGCGTTTTCAGCAAACTCACGCCTATCGTGTTTGATTATCGCGGCACACTGGACAAATACCTGGGCGACGCCCTCATGGCCTTTTACGGCGCTCCTGTCCCATCATCTGATAGCGCGGCTCAAGCGGTATGCTCAGCCTGGGCCATGCAGAAACAGTTTGCGCAACTCAAGCAGGAGAACGCGATCATGGAAAGCCTCGGCCTTGGCGTGGGCATCTGCACCGGCGAGGCGGTGGTGGGCAACGTGGGATCGGAACGCATCATGGACTATACCGTGATCGGCGACACGCCGAACACCGCCAGACGCCTGCAAGAGTGTGCCCATGCTGGCCAGATCTTGATCGACGAAAAGACACACGAGGCCATCAAGGGAGCATTCAGAACGCGCGAGATTGAGCCAATGGAGCTCAAAGGCCGCAGCCAGCACATACAGATCTACGAAGTGCTGACCGAGACGGCACAAAACGAGACATCTGATCAGAACCCTATCATTTGTCGAATCCCGGCGATGACGTCCGCGACGGAAGAGTACCATGAAAACATTATTCACATCGATTCGCTGCCTCCAGTGCGGGCATGAAATAGAGGCCGACCTATTCGCCGGCCAGTGCACCGCCTGCGGCGGTCTATGGCTCGACGCTCGCTACGCCCTGGAGGAACTCCCAACCAACTGGCCAGAAATCGTCGCCCGGCGCCCAGCCAACCTGTGGCGCTATCGAGAGCTACTTCCCTTCCCCGAGGAATTCAAGTTCGTCTCGATGGGCGAGGGATGGACGCCCCTCACCCGTGCTGAGGGCTTGGAATGGGAGACAGGGTACGCCGAGAGCGGCGGCGAAATCTGGATCAAGGACGAACGCCAATCGCCCACCGGCTCCTTCAAGGACCGTCAGGCGGCCTTCACCATCAGCACCCTGAAAGCTCAGGGCATCAAGGAAATGGTTCTCGCCTCCACGGGCAATGCGGCAGCCGCCTACGCCGCCTACTGCGCCCGCGCAGGAATCAAGCTGTGGACTTTTTTGCCCAGCAGTGTCCCCGCCGAAAAGATGCGCGAGCTAGCGCTCTACGGCGCGGAGGTGGTCAAGATCACGGGCACCTACGACCAGGCCAAGGAGATTGCTGCCGATTTCGCCGTCCGGCGCGACATTTACAAGGACCAGGGCGCCAAGGCCATTCCCTGCAAAGAAAGCATGAAGACCATCGCCCTGGAGATCGCCGAGCAGTTACCCTCCCTGTCATCCCCCCCGCAAGCGGGGGGGGCTGAGGGGGGGCAGAGATGGCAGGCGCCCGACTGGTACATCCAGGCCGTCTCCGGCGGCCTCGGCCCGCTGGGCGTGCTCAAGGGATTCACCGAGCTATACACCGCCGGGTTGATCGACCGTATGCCCAAGCTGGGCATCGTGCAAGCCGAGGGGTGCTCGCCGATGGTCAAGGCGTGGCAACAGGGCAAAGCCCAGGCCGACCCCGTTCAGCCCGACACCCTCGTCACAGTGCTCTCTACCGGCAAGCCCGGTTTGGCCTATGAGATTTTAAAGCAAGCGTGCGACCAATACGGCGGCGCGATGGTGTCCGTCAGCGACGGAGATGCTTTTCGCGCCATGCGCCACATCGCCCGCACCGAGGGCTTTTCGATGGAGCCCGCGGCAAGCGTTGCTTTCGCCGGATTGGACAAATTATTCGCCGAATCCATAATCCAACCCGGCGAGCGTGTCGTCGTCAACTGCTCTGGTCACACCTTCAGCGCCGAAAAACACGCCCTGGAAGACCGACACGTGTTCCACCTCAAAACAGACACACCGGCCACCATGCAACTCTCGCCGGAAGGGCTGGCGATGACGCTGGAGCAGCTTGACGAGCAGATCACGAGCATCGTCGTCATCGACGACAATCCTGACGACAGCCGCCTCATCCGCCGCCTGCTACAGAGCTACAAACATTATCGTGTCTTTGAGGCTAACAACAGCCTTGATGGTATCGACCTCGTTCGCCAGCGCCAGCCCGATCTGGTCATGCTGGATCTATCTATGCCCGGCACAGATGGCTTTGCCGTCATGGAACAACTCAAAGCCGACGAACGCACCTGCGAGATTCCAGTAGTCATCGTCTCAGCCAAGACCCTCACATCCAACGAGTGGGCGCTTCTACGGCGTTACACCGATTCCATCTGGCAAAAGGGCAACTTTAGCGCCCGCGATCTGGTCGGGCACGTAGTCGAAATGCTGAGCGACGAGGTCTTGCCAGGCGAGGCGGCGCAGCAGGTATCCTTCTCTACCTCCACCTCAAACCAGTCCGACCAACACACCCTGGAAACATTTGGACAAGATCAACGACCGTGCATCCTGGTTGTGGACGACTATGTCACAGACGCACGCTTGCTGCGCCGCCTCTTTGAAGCCAATCATCGCTTCAGCGTCACCGAGGCTCACTCGGCCACTGAGGCTCTGAATGCTATCGACGAAAAAGCGCCTGATCTGATCATTCTCGATCTGATCTTGCCAGATATCAACGGCGAAGAGCTGCTAAGTATGCTGCGCCAGCGCGACGAAACGAGCAAGGTGCCCGTCGTCATCGTCTCGGCCAAAGATATCACCCCAGGCTTGCGCACCCAACTAGCCGCACAGGTCGATTCCGTGTGGTCGAAAGCAGTGCTGGATCGCAGCAGCCTACTGGCGCACGTCGAGACTATACTGCCGGAGTAGAACTATGGACCAAAAGACCGTTCTGTATATCGAGGACAACTTTCATAACCGCCGCATCGTCCGCAAAATCCTTCAATCACGGGGATACAGCCTCATCGAGGCTGAGGACGGCATATCCGGCCTGGCGATGGTGCAGGAGCTCAAGCCACCGCTCGTACTGCTCGATATCGGCCTGCCCGGCATGGATGGCCTGGAAGTTGTGGGGCGCATCAAGGCTGACGAAACCCTATGCGGTATCCCGGTGATCGCACTGACGGCCTCCGCTATGCGCGGCGACCGTGAGCGCTTTCTCGCCGCAGGCTGTGACGATTATCTTTCAAAGCCGATTCAGGCGATGGAATTGATCAACATGGTAGAAGCATACTACCCCTCAAACGGAAATCGCCCTTGATCTTGGGCCGACCTACCTCAGTAGGGCCTGGCTTGCCCTGCGTGTCACCCCTCATCGCATCATCGCAGCCCGGGTGACACGTGGGGCAAGCAGGCTCTAGGGACCATTAGCGAAAACGGAGAAACTGATGAAGACGATCCTACTCATCGAGGACAACGCCGACAACGCCAAGATAGCGATGCGTGCCCTAAAGCCTCACGGTTACCGTCTGCTGCACGCATCCGACGGCGAGAGCGGCTTGACGATGGCTATGGAGGAAAAGCCCGATCTGATCCTCCTCGACCTAGGTCTACCCGATTTAGAGGGCCAGACGCTGGCCGCTCTTATCCGGGGCTCACCAGAAATCGGACGCGTGCCCCTCGTCGCCGTGACTGCCTGGCCCCCCGATACGGCATCCCAGATGGCCAAGGCCTATGGCTGCGATGGCTATATCTCCAAGCCCATCAGCCCGCGCCAATTCCCATCCCAGATTGCCATCTATTTGGAAGAAGGGATAGATGATGCAGTTGAATAACCTCCCCCGCTCCGCCGCCGACTCGCGTACCCCCGCGCCAAACTCTCGGAAATGTGGAAATGGCAAAGGTTGGGTCATCTGCCCTCTGCCAGATGAACCTTCCGTAAGACTCCTCTCCGCCATCCAATTCACCTACAATGAGCTGGTCGCCGCCTACAACCAGACCCGTGTGGATTATATCGTGCCGATGCCGATGAACGCCACGCGGCTTCAGGAATACGTCCATACCTACGACGTCGACCTTGAGCTATCGTGCGTAGGAATGGAAGGCGAGCACATCCTAGGACTGGCTATGCTAGGCGTGCGCCCCGGTCACACGTGGGTCACGCGCCTGGGGGTCTTGCCGGTCAAGCGGCGACGCGGCACCGGTCAACTGCTGATGGAATGTCTCATCGAGCAAGCACGCAACCTGGACGTCGGCTATGTCACCCTAGATGTCATCAAGCACAACGACCCGGCCCTGCGCCTTTTCCTCAAGTTGGGCTTTCGCGAGATGCGCGAGTTGATGGTCATTCGACGCCCACCCGGTCCACCCGCCAATGGCATCGGGCCCTACAAGGTTAACCTGTTCGACTACCATCACGCCGTCGCCCTGCTGCACCAACGCAGGACCATTCCATCCTGGCTGGATGAGAGGGAATCGCTGCTCAACGCCGGCAACCTGAGCGCCCTGCGCGTCGAGTTACCGACCGGTGACTGGGGATGGATGGTATATCAGAAGACGGTCTTTCAACTGGCGCGCCTGGTCTTGCAGACGGAGGCCGGTGACCCGCACCGGGTCGGCCTGGCACTCATCCACGCGCTGCACGCACTCCACCCGGGCCTCGACACCAAGAGCGAGAACTTACCCCTCGACTGCCCTCACTGGCCCGCTATGCAAGAGATGGGTTACATCGAATCCTTCCGCCGCATCGAGATGCGCCTTGACCTTGCTTGACAACTCATCACTCTTTGGTATAATTTTACCCAACATTTAAAAAATCAAAGGCTGCGAAGAGGAAGAGTACGCGCTGAAACGATGGCTCAGAGAGCGAGGAACAGGTGAGAGCCCCGCCCACACGCCAGCGCCGAATGGGCCTCGGAGCCGCTAGGACGAAGGCCTTTGCTGCGCAAAGGCGAGAGTAGTCCTTGCCGGAGTTGCCACCGTTATCAAGGCAAAGGGTATCGCCCCTCGACAAGCTCGGGGCCGTACCTGAAAAGAGTGAGGCTGGCTCGAAAACCGAGTTTTTCACACACACCCGTCGCATCACCGGCGGGTTTTTTGTTGGACAAAGGGCAAGCCTAACTAGGGTGGCACCACGGGACCCCCTTCCCGTCCCTAAGGACGAGAGGGGGTTTTGTATTCCAGCCGGAGGTGCACGATGTTACAAGAGATAAAAACCGAGTCCATAGAAGAGGTACAGACACCTAATCTGATACCGGTCGTGCGTGAGCTGCCCGCCGACCTAGAAACGCCGATCTCGGCCTACCTCAAGCTGGCTGGGACGGGGCCTTCATTCCTGCTAGAAAGCGTCACCGGCGGCGAACAGGTGGCGCGCTACTCCTTCATCGGCGTGGACGCCAGCGAGGCCTATGTGATCCGCGGACGCAGCCTGGAACGCCACACAGCCGACGGCATCGTCACGACCACATTTCCCGACGACACCGGCGACCTGCTGGATGCGTTGCGCGACGAACTGACCCAGTACCGCCCGCTGCCCGTTCACGGCCTGCCGCGCTTTAACGGCGGTTTGGTGGGCTACGTGGGCTACGACGCAGTGCGCGCCTTTGAACCGACGCTAAAGCTATCGCCTCATCCCGAACTGCCTGATGCCATCTTCCTGTTGGCCGATACACTGGTGGCTTTCGACCACGCATTCGGCAAAATGATCCTTATCGCCAACGCGCATGTGAACGGGAAGAGCAAAGCCGAAGCATGCGCCGATGCTGAAAGACGGCTGGAGGCGCTGCAGGAACGGCTTTCGGCCCCGTTGCCTCCGCTCCCTTCCAACGATGAGGCGATCACGCCGACCGAACTCGACTCCAACATGACGCACGAGCGTTTTACCGACGCGGTGCGGACTGCCAAGGAGCACATCGCCGCGGGCGACATCTTCCAGGTAGTGCTCTCTCAGCGCCTCTCCCGCGAAACGCCCGCCGCCCCCTTCAGCATCTACCGCGCGCTGCGGCGGCTGAACCCGTCGCCGTACATGTTCTTCTTCGACTTTGACGGCTTGGCGGACGAGACGTCCTTCTACCTGATCGGCGCCTCGCCGGAGGTGCACGTGCGGCTGGAAGGACGCACCGCTGCCCTGCGCCCCATCGCCGGAACGCGTCGCCGGGGCGGGACGCCCGAGGAGGACGCCGCGCTGGAGATTGAACTGCTGGCCGACCCCAAGGAGCGCGCCGAGCACGTCATGCTGATCGACCTGGCCCGCAACGACCTAGGCCGCGTGTGCGAGTACGGCACGGTACACGTGCCCGAGCAGATGGTGATCGAGCGCTACTCCCACGTGATGCACATCGTCTCCCAAACCGAAGGGAAGCTGCACCAAAACCACGACGCCTTCGACCTGCTGCGCGCCACCTTCCCGGCAGGCACCGTCAGCGGCGCGCCCAAAATCAGGGCCATGGAGATCATCGACGAACAGGAAGGCGAGCCGCGCGGCCCTTACGCCGGCGTAGTGGGATACTTTTCCTACGACGGCTCGATGGATACCTGCATCGCCATCCGCACGATGATGATGCGCGGACAGACGGTCAGCGTCCAAGCGGGCGCGGGCATCGTCGCCGATTCCGACCCCGACCGCGAGTACGAAGAGACGATGAACAAGGCCAAGGCGCTGGCCGTAGCTGTGGAAATGGCCGAAAAAGAAGCCCGTTCGTAGTGTGCGCTTCAGCGCGCTTTTGGGGTGCTAAAGCGCCCACTACGAACAATGCAGGAGGAAAAACAATGATCGCCGTGATCGATAATTACGATTCGTTCACCTACAACCTGGTGCAATACCTGGGCGAACTGGGCGCGGAGATGCAGGTCTTTCGCAACGACACAATCACCGTCGAGGAACTGGATGCGCTGGCCCCGACGCACATCGTCATCTCCCCCGGCCCCGGCACGCCGGACGACGGCGGCATCTCCAAGGAAGTGATCCGCCAACTGGGGCCGCGCCTGCCCATCCTGGGCGTCTGCTTGGGACACCAGTGCATCGGCGAGGTTTTCGGCGGGCGCGTGGCGCGCGCGCCACGCCTGATGCACGGCAAGACGTCTCTCATCCAGCACTATGGCACGGGGCTGTTCCTGGGCCTGCCCAAGCCCTTCGAGGCCACTCGCTACCACTCGCTGATCGTGGAAGAGCCGCTGCCCGACGTTCTCAAGGCCACCGCCTTTACCAAGGAGGGCGAGCTGATGGGACTGCAGCACCGCGCCTACCCCATCTTTGGCGTGCAATTCCACCCTGAATCGATCCTCACCCCGCACGGCAAGCAGCTCTTGAGCAACTTTCTCGCCGTGCCCAGCATCGCCATCGCACAGGCAACAATCGAGGATGCGGAGGAGATTCTGACGCTGCAAAAGCGCGCTTTTAGGATCGAGGCGGAGCGGTACGACGATTACACACTGCCGCCCCTGACTCAGACGCTGGACGAGATCGAGGCCGATTTCGAGCACCAGCACGTACTCAAGGCCACGCTCAAGGAAGAGATCATCGGCTCGGTGCGGGCACACGCGGATGCCGGCACCTGCCACGTAGCCC
>Ga0316578_10000394_pt1 | contig 14093 bp, 11 predicted proteins | sample J0NA_2_FD_203076 | JGI IMG/M metagenome (GOLD analysis project Ga0316578, IMG submission 203076) | Rhizosphere microbial communities from salt marsh grasses in Alabama, United States - J0-2_160517rDrC | ecosystem: Host-associated > Plants > Roots > Rhizosphere | place: USA: Alabama | collected... | reverse complement strand
GATCCTGGCGAGCGATGTATTTCGATTTAATCTCCGGATCGAACCAGATTTTACCCCCTGCGCGGCGGATCCGGGCATTGAATTCATAATCCTCGTTGCTCAACAGGGATTCATCGAACTTACCAATACGCTCAATAAGTGTACGCCGGAAAGCCCCAAAGGGGACTGTATCAACTGCCTGTGGGCGACCACCGACCCGGTAGCGGGCATCGCCCACACCCAAGGGATGAGCAGCCGCCCTGGCGATAGATCTTGCCTGCCAGGTATCGCTCCCTGGCTGGATTACCCACAACCCGCCTACATTATCTCCCAGGTTTGCTTTAAGCGTAGCGAGCGAACGGGCAACATAATCTTCTTCCGGTACTGAATGTGCGTCCAGGCGGATGATGTATTCACCCCTGGCAGCGTCTATTGCCTGGTTCAATGCAGAGGGAATATTGCGTTGTGGATTGTCAACCACATTCACTACTAAATCTGGATGTGCCAATGTAAAATCCTGGATCTCCTGCCTGGTCTTATCCGTAGAGAGTCCATCAGCGATGATCACTTCGATTTTCTTGCGGGTGTAGGTCTGCTGATAGATGGAAGCCAAAAGCAGTTGAATCGTCCGCTGTTCATTGAAACACGGCACAATTATTGAAACTTCAGGCTGATTGCTGATGAGTCACCTTTACCTATGCGCAAAAACGGGCGGTCCCAAAACTGTTTCTACAGGGACGTTGTGCGCTGATTCTACCCCAACCAAAAAAATTCTTCGAACCATTCAATAATCAAGCTTCTATCGATCAGGTTTCGAATTTGAGTATCTGCAGGATATCTTCAACAGCTGCATTGAATATCTCTTCCATGATGGATGCATCTGTCTGGTAGGCACCCCCAAAAACACCATCCTCGTAAACCCGTTTGGCTTCCCCGGCATTCAGAATTCCTTCGACGCGTGGGGGAATTTTCTCTTCTCCGGGTAAATCGCTGACCATGGTGAATGGAAATGCTTCCAGCCAATTCGCATGGGCGGGTTTCAACTCGTGTTTTGCAGCGATAGCTTGCACACTGTGTGACTGCCACCAGGCATACCAGGCGATCTTCAGGTCTGCCAGCTGATTAGCCAGCTCATATAATCGGCCGCGTACACCATCATTACCACCATGTCCATTGAGCACAAGGATGCGCTGAAAACCATGCCCATGAGCGGATCGGATAATGTCTTCTACTAAATCCATTAAGGTTGAGAGTCGTAAACTTAACGTCCCTGGATAATCTAAAAAATATGGTGAAGCGCCAAAATTTACACTCGGTGCAACCAGGACCCCTGTTTGCTGGCTGGCCGCATCCGCTAAGGCCTGGGGAATTGATACATCGGTCGCTAGACTCAGATATCCATGCTGCTCACAAGCACCTATGATGATGATCAACCTGTCATCAAGCGTGAGATATTTTTCGATGTCAAACCAGTTTAATTCTTCAAAACGCATATCGCCTCCAACAGGAAATTCCTCATTCATATTAGCTGATATTTATAAGGAATATTTGATAGATAGAGAGATTTGATATTGATACCTATCATGCGAGGAATTTGAAAATCAATTTCAAAATAATAAAATTCTTGATCATTGAGCTGGCATGAATAAATTCGATCAGCAGCTATTTACTGGCCTCATTTACGAAATACTCGAGTAAATCCTCAGGTCTATCAACAATTAGGTATGGTGATTCTTGTGCTAATTTTTGTTTACTCTGGTGACCCCAACCAACAGCAATGCTCTTGACCTCTGCTTCCCGGGCAGCGCGGATATCGCTTACTGCATCGCCAATCATATATATCGCGGTATTGCCTGAATTGGCATTCTGCTTAACTTTGAGGATCTTTTCCATACGGGTGCCTTCATGTTCAGCACATAGGATAGTCTGAAATTTTGATCTCAACTGGTATTCATCCAGAAATTTCTCAACCGCTCCACAGCTGTTTCCAGTGATGATCACCAGGGTGCTGATATTTGCCAGACCAGATACAACTGCCTCCATCCCTGGCACAATCGGCACTGGTTTCTCGCTTCGTGAAAATAATTCAAAATTCCGAATCACAAATTGATCGATTTGTTCCGCGGGGACACCCAGCTGGAGCCCTAATTCCGAAAACTCCATTTTTTCCAGGGCTTCTAAATCATCCTTCGTCGGAGTGCAGTCTACACCCAATTCACGGCAGGTTTGCTGTGCATAAAGCAGCATTGACGCCAGCGAGTTGGCCAAAACACCATCGAAATCGAAGATTAAAATTCTGTCCATTGCTCCAATTCTAATGTATTCAGCTGCGGAATTGAAGCACTATTCCACAGTAAACTCATCAACCGTGAGTGATTCGAACAAAATTCACGCATCACACGACAATATTCACCAGCTTGCCCGGAACCAGGATTACCTTGCGTGGTTCTTTACCCTTTAAATATTTGGCGACAGCTTCGGAGTTCAATGCCAGCTCTTTGGCTGACTCCTCATTAATATTCACCGAAACTTCAATCCGGTCGCGGACCTTTCCATTGACCTGCACGACCAGCGTAATCTGCTCTTCAGCGGCAGCGGATTCATCTACCTCCGGCCAGGCTTGTGTATGCACGGAATACGGTTTTCCAAGGTATGCCCACAATTCTTCCGCAACGTGCGGTGCAACCGGAGCTAACATGCGCAGGTATATATCCAGACCTTCATCCCATTCTCGGGAGCCAACTGCACCCTGATCGCGAGCCCTGCTCATCTCGTTGAGCAATTCCATCAATGCTGAAATGATGGTATTAAACTCAAATGTCTCAAAATCATGCGTCACCTGGCGCAGCGTCTGGTGAACTTTCCGGCGCAGTTCGCGTAATGTATCTGTGTCCGCTGTTCCAGCCACTCCAGGCTCGGTGACCATGGTCCAAACTCGACGCATCCAACGAACGACACCTTCAATTCCACTGCTGTTCCAGGGAGCACCCAAATTCCAGCGCGCAAAGAACATGAGGTATGCACGCACGGTATCTGCCCCATAACGCTCGACGAGCTCATCAGGGGCGATGACATTTCCACGGCTCTTGGACATCTTCTCTGAATCTTCACCCAGGATAATGCCCTGGTTTCGTAACTGCAGCATCGGTTCAGAGCCTTTCATGATCCCCATATCTCTGCCAGCCTTATGGAAAAAGCGGGTGTAAATCAGGTGCATCGTGGCATGCTCGATGCCACCGGTATAGATATCCACCGGCATCCAGTAATCATATTCCTCAGGATCATAGGGTCCCTGATCATAATCCGGGCTCAAATAGCGTAAGTGATACCAGGAGGAACACATGAACGTGTCCATCGTATCTGTCTCCCGCAGCGCCGGTTTTCCGCATTCGGGACAGGTCGTATGCTTCCAGGTCGGGTGAAGCTTTAACGGGCTTTCACCGGTTGGCAGCCACTCCACATCATCCGGCAGTAAGACTGGCAGCTGGTCATCCGGCACAGACACCGCTCCGTGTTCGGGACAATAGATGATTGGAATCGGGGCACCCCAATATCTCTGGCGGGAGATCAACCAATCTCGCAACCTGTAGTTGATAGCTGCTTTGCCAATACCTCGCTCTTCAAGCCACTCGCTGATGCGCTGGACTGCAACATCTCCTGGAGTGCCGCTGAATTCCCCAGAATGGATCATCTGTCCATGTTCATCGTGGTACAACGCATCCTTATAGAATTCGACTTCCCAAAGCATTTCCATCAGGGTGCGAGCAGTACCGATGCTTGCATTTAAAGCTTTACAGCGTGCCAGGATCAAGTCCTCGCTTTCCTGAGAATCCCATTTCAGCTCACCATCCTTAAAAATAAAAAGCCAACCAGTCCCAACCACCTCATTCCAGGCATCCTCCTGCAGGTATTCGGGCGCCAGTGCCAAATATTCTTCTAATTTTTCATTGGGTATCTTGATGTAGTACCCCTTCTCCTGGAGTTTAAAATCGATACCAATCTCAGAAAGCGCCTGATCAAAACCCGGTTTCATGCTGCCTGGTGGTGCGAAGGATTTCGTTAGACCATCTGGTCGATCGATCACCGGCAAAATCGGCAATCCGAATTTCAAAGCAAACTCAAAATCCCGCTCGTCGTGAGCTGGTACTGCCATGATCGCACCGGTTCCATAAGTCATCATGACATAATCTGCGATCCAGATTGGGATGCGCGATCCATTCACCGGATTAATCGCGTAGGCACCGGTAAATACCCCGGTTTTTTCTTTTTCGGCCGATTCACGCTGAATTTCAGTGAGGCGTCCAGCCTGCTGGATATAATCATTAACCAGGTCAATTTGTTCCTGGGTAGTGATCTCCTCAACCAGCGGGTGCTCAGGCGCAAGCACCATGAAGGTAGCTCCCCACAATGTATCAGGGCGCGTGGTGAAAACAGTGATGCGCCTCTGCTCTTCGGTAAGCTCATTTGAGTCTACATTAAAATGCACCTCGGCACCCTCACTGCGCCCGATCCAATTCGTCTGCAGGGAAATGACTCGTTCCGGCCAATCCAGATCCGAAAAATCCAGTAATTGATCAGCATAGGATGTGGTGCGGAAGAACCACTGCTCGAGATCCTTTTTTATGACCGGTGTGCCACACCGCTCACAATGGCGGTCTTCCCCCCAAACCTGCTCCCGTGCCAGGGTTGTGTTGCAGTGCGGGCACCAATCAACAGGAGATTGTTTGCGATATGCGAGCCCATGTTGAAGCAGCTGGCTGAAGAACCACTGCGACCAGCGGTAGTACTTGGGGTCAGAAGAGACCGCCTCGCGCCGCCAATCAAACATCGCACCCATCGACCGCAGCTGCCCTCGCATGCGATCAATATTGGCGTAGGTCCATTCCTTTGGGTGGATATTATGGTTGATGGCCGCGTTCTCGGCAGGCAGCCCAAATGCATCAAAACCGATGGGAAACATGACGTTAAATCCGCACATCCGTTTGTATCGCGCCCTGGCATCTGAGGGTGTCATCGCATACCAGTGCCCGATATGCAGGTCACCGGACGGGTAAGGAAGCATCGTTAGGGCATAGAATTTGGTTTTCGAGGGGTCGATATCCGCGTTGTAGAGACCATCCTGCTCCCAACGGTGCTGCCATTTTGGTTCGATCTCGCCTGGATTGTAAACCGGCTGTTCAGACATTCTTCTCTCCATGGTATTTTGTGTGTTCATTCTTGACTTTTATAGACAATAGGTTATTCATTTTTCTTGGCGATTATAACCATTCTGCTGATATTTTCGTACAAATTTCCTCAATACCCAGCCAACCAATCAAGTTTATTGGATGAATTCACTGATTTATGCATCAAACTCAAGTTTTTGAATCTGGATTTATTTTTCTGGTCGCTGCATCCAGAGCCACCTGAACGATTTCCATGGCGACAGCAATACGCCGGGACCAATTTTGAGGATCAGCATCATACAAAGCCGCGGCTTCTTTTTGGCTGTGCTGGTCAGCTGCTTCGGCACGGTACCGGTCAGCAGATTCCCAATCCAAACCATCCACTGCCAGGTATTCTACCTGGTATCCTAACCGATTAACCAATAGCGGCCATTCTGCATCCGTACCAAGTGCAAAACCAGGTTTACTGTTTTCAAGAATTGCCTGGCATGCTCGTCTTGAGAAACCCTTGGCTCCCGCGCTGACATCCAGCGGCAGGCCGATGAGATTGGAAACCACAAGGTTGCTGATCGCTTCCGTTTCGACCAATGCTTTTGGGTGCGTCCGGTATGACGCAGGAGACCGGCCAATGATCAGGCAATCACTTTCTTGAATTTTTGCCAGCACATCATGCCACTCCTCCGGGCGGGTTTCAACCCAGCGCAGAAGGCGATCAAAATCAGCATAGTGGATATGTGTGGTCGAGAACTCAAGCGCCAGCTGCAGTGCAGAGTAGCGCCCCCAGGACCAATCTGGAGTCACCATTACTTCTACCTGGGTCATTCCTTGGAGGTGATCCACCAGGTCCGGATCAACCTCCGGTGGCAGGGCAAAAGCCATACCGCTATATGCCTGCTGAAACTGGGCGAGCAGGTTGAGAAAACGATTGAGCTCTCCTCTTGGATGCCATGCAGTTCCCAACGCGATCGTCATTCTACCTCCCATAAATCGTTCAATTTCACCTACCATCCAAATAGATTTATGATGCTGGATCTGTACGGATATTTAATATCTTTCCCGGCACATAGATCACTTCGAGGATCTTTTGACCGTCGAGATGCCGCATTACATCGGGTGAGGCGAATGCAGCAGCTTCAACTTCAGATCGTCTGGTCGGAGCATCCACTTCGACCACCGTGCGTTTCTTTCCGTTGATCTGGATTGGGATTTGGATCTGCTGGTCGAGAACCAGGTTCTGATCCCATTTTGGCCAATCCTGGAGATGGATGCTCCCCTGGTGCCCAGTGCCCTTCCACAATTCTTCTGTGATGAAAGGGGCAATCGGAGCAAGCAGTAGCAGCAAAATTTCCAGGGCTTGGCGGTAGGTCGCTGACTGCCAGCCCTCAGAATTGTACCTGTCATACAATAAATTCGTGAGCTCCATCAAGCTTGAGATCACGGTGTTAAACCGCTGCTGCTCAATACGTTGGGTCACATCTTGGATCACACGGTGCAGTACTCCTTCAAGTTCAGCATCAATATGGTCATACGATTCTTCTGCAGGATAAAAACCTGCGTAGAGATTCCAAACTCGGTTTAGAAAACGCCTTGCCCCATTGATGCCTGCCTCGCTCCAATCAACATCCTGTTCAAAAGGCGCCATGAACAGCACGTAAACGCGCAGCGCATCCGCGCCATACTGATCCACGATGCTGTCTGGTGTGATCACATTTCCCCTGGCTTTCGACATCCGTCGGCCATCCGGTGCCATTAGCTGCCCCTGGTTGAGCAGCTTGGTGAAAGGTTCCCGGAAGTTCAGCAGGCCCTGATCTGCCAGGAAATGTGTCCAGAAGCGTGCATAAAGCAGGTGCAAAACTGCATGTTCAACTCCCCCGACGTACAAATCAACGGGCGCCCAATAACGCACCTTCTCCAGGTCAAATGGCCCATCGCTGGAATGGGGACTCGTGAAACGCAGGAAATACCAGGATGAACAGGCAAAGCCTCCCATCGTGTCCGTTTCTCTCCGTGCAGGTTCGTTGCAGCGCGGACAATGGGTATTAACGAAATCTTCAACCCGGGATAGTGGAGAGTTTCCAGTTCCATCCGGGGTAAAGTCATCCATCTCTGGCAGCAAGAGAGGCAGGTCTTCTTCGGATAGCGGTACCTCACCGCAGCTCTCACAATAGACAATCGGGATGGGTGTTCCCCAATAGCGTTGGCGGCTGATCAACCAATCGTGCATGCGGTATTGAACCATCCGCTTTCCGTTCCCGTGCTGCTCAATCTGGTCAGTGATCTGTTTTGATGCCTGGTTGCTCGGTAATCCGCTGTAAGGCCCGGCTTGAGTCATTACTCCGTGCCCTGTGAACACACCACTGGGTGAGTTTTCAGGCGAGCCCCCAGGTATTTCGATCACGCATTTGACGGGTAAATCATGCTCAAGCGCAAATTGGTAATCACGCTCGTCATGGCCTGGAACTCCCATTACCGCCCCAAAACCGTAGGATGGTAGTACATAATCCGCTACCCAGACGGGGATCTGGTCTCCGTTGAGCGGATTTATTGCATAACCTCCGCTGAAGACTCCAGTTTTGACGCGGGAAGTGGACTGGCGTTCTACTTCGCCCATTTTCGATGCCTGGTCAAAGTAAGCAGAGACATGCCTTTTTTGACCATCGCTGGTTAATTCCGATACCAACGGGTGCTCTGGAGCCAGGGTAAGGAAAGTAACGCCGAAGATGGTCTCAGGTCGAGTGGTAAAAATGGATATCACCTGCCCGGTTTTGGTTCTGAAATCGATCTGGCAGCCTTCAGATCGACCAATCCAATTGCGCTGAATGGTTTTAATCCGTTCAGGCCATTCAATCTGATCTAAACTGGCCAGCAAATCATCCGCGTACTCAGTAATCCGAAAATACCAGGCGGGAATTTCTCTTTTTTCGACACCGGGATGGTCTCGCCAGCACACGTCTCCTTGAACCTCGTGGCTGGAAAGCGTGGTCTGGCAGGTTGGGCACCACCACTGCCAGGAAGTATCCCGGTACACCAGCCCCTGTTTGTAAAATTTTAAGAAAAACCACTGTGTCCAGCGGTAGAAATCGGGTTTCGATGAATCAATCTCGCGCGACCAATCATAGCTGGTTCCGATCATTTCCATCTGACGTCGGAAATTTGCTGTGCTGCGATCGGTAATTACACGTGGGTGTATCCCATGGGTGATTGCATACTGCTCGGTGGGTTCTCCGAATGCATCCCAACCCATCGGATGCAGCACATTGTATCCACGCATGCGCATGTAGCGCGAGATCACATCTGTGGGTATATAGTTGCGGCAGTGCCCGACATGGAGTCCATCTCCTGATGGATAAGGAAAGAAATCTAAGCAGTAATATTTCGCTTGGTCTTGTTGCTCACCTGCACGGTACAGCTTACTTATTTGCCATTCGCGCAGCCATTTCGATTCGATTATTTGGGGATTATAGGATTCCAGCATTTTTCTAGCCTCATTTTTATGAATTCCAATTGTTATCGCGAATTTACACATCCATAAAAATCGAGGCCAAGGAGGTCCGCGAGAAGGCAGCGTTCAATCGCCCTTATCTGAAACTGTGCATACTCTTTCATCGGACACCTCCAAATTCTAGAAAACCAATAATGAGGACGATGGTCCTCAAAAAAAATTACTGTTAATAATGGAGATCAAAAAACCTCCGCCATTCAGGGGCGAAGGTAATCTCCGTGGTACCACCCTGCTTGTTTCACCAATCCGGGTATCCCTGGAAGGTTGAAACCGCTTAGGACCGCGCTAACGGGCGGTTCCCGCCGCCGGCTAGATTGATCCGATCTCCCTTTTCATTCGCTGGACCAATATTCACCGGTGGTGCTTGCCATGAAAGGCCGAGCAGGCGAGTTCAACCTATTTTTCGTGCTCCAAGGGCACATTGCCGGGCTCCCACCTCGCTCTCCCTGCTCGCTGTTGGATGGTTTACTACTCCTGCTCTGGCAGTATTATCTATTGTTAATCCCTCTGGCATATTCTGCATAAGGTGAATTGCAGTAAGGTTTATCAATCTGCCAAATTCATATCTATGTACCCAGAGGGCACAGTTCCAAACCGCACCCTTCCCTGATTTCAAGGAAAAGACGATCCGAAGGGGTCATATTGCAGGAATCTTACCCGGATGTAATGAAATCGTCAAGGAATGCTGGTCTTACGGATACTTCAAATACGGCCTCGACCTGCAACCTCCTGGCTCTAATTCTGGACCACATCTTTTCCTTGCTCATAATGCGGTTGTCGGTTATTTATTCTGGCTGTTCACTGGCTCTGCGAGATTTCATCATCAGCTGGCATTCCGGGGCTTTCACCTAACTCTTGTCAAGCTGGAGTTTCAAAACTGGTAAGGCTGATTCCACCTGAGCCAGAGTAGCCTGCGCTTGCGTGACTGCGGTTTGAGCTTGCTGAACTCCCGCTTGAGCAGCCTTCACCTGCAGGGATTCGAACCGTGAGCGACTTGATTTCAAGCCGCACAATGAAAGTTCGAGTTCCCAATCTTCTCAATTCCCCTTTGAATCATAGCGTGACATACACACAAACCGCTCAACCGGAATGGTGAGCGGTTCGTCTTTTGCCAGTGGACCCAGAGGGATTCGAACCCTCGACCTCCTCAATGCCATTGAGGCGCGCTCCCAACTGCGCCATGGGCCCAAAATTGTATTCAACCGGGGCGGGTACTGCTTCCCGGCCAGTGGACCTGGCGGGATTCGAACCCGCGACCTCTTCAGTGCGATTGAAGCGCGCTCCCACTGCGCTACAGGCCCCGGCTTTAGGTAGCGGAATTGTACCTGAGCGATTATGGACTGTCAAGGAAAGCCATCTCCCAGTGCAAGGTAGCCGTGCCTAAGAAAACCTACAAGACATATTATGTAAAACTCTCTTGACTTTGCCCCCGTCTTTGTGCTATTCTTCCCTAGTTCAATGACATTTATGAGAATCGCGACCAGATCTTCATACTATTCGTTCAACTCAACCTAAATTACAGGATATAGCCAATGATTCAACGTGAAAGAGTAGCAGAAAATGTATACTCTTTTCAAAGTGATGTATATGCCCAGGTCAATGCCGGTGCTGTCGTCGGCTCGAATTGGGCAATTGTGATCGATACCCTGGCATTACCGGATGAAACCCTGGAAATACGCCAATTTATCGAGCAGGAGCTGCAGGTACCCGTCAGGTATGTGATCAATACCCACTACCACGCCGATCACACCTGGGGAAATTACCTGTTCCCCAATGCAACCATCTTATCCTCCGCTCTATGCCGTGAGTTAAGTGACACCAAGGGTCGCGCCTCTCTTGAAGAAGCAAAAAAGCAGGGTACCACTTTCCGGCAAGGAAGAATCGTCCTGCCTCACATGACCTTTTCTGAAGGTTCAATGAACCTGCGCATCGGCAAGAAAACTCTAACGATGATATCGCTGCCAGGGCACAGTGCAGACAATATTGGTGTAATTGTTGAAGAGGACAGGGTGCTGTTCGCAGGTGATGTTTTCATGCCAATTCCTTATATCGTGGATGGTAACGCTGATGAGATGATCATTTCCCTCAAGGAAATAGGGAAGATGGGTCTTGAGAATGTCGTCCAAGGGCACGGCGATATTGTTCTTCGTGGAGAGGTTGAGATCTCCATCAAGGACAATTTAGCATACCTTTCTGCGATTCGCCGGGCGGTACGCAAAGCCGCTCGCAGAAAATACCCGTGGGATTTGCTGGAAGATATTGGGGTAGAAGAATGTGGTAAGAGCAGGGTCCTTATCGGGGGTTTAGCTGAGCACCTGCACACTCGCAACCTGTATGCACTTTACGAACAGCTTTATGGGGAACCCCCAGCTTCCTCGGATGATGAGGAGTGAACCCGCTGCCAGCCTATTAGACTTCTACTCGAAGCACCGGAACAGGTTTAATCTGACCCTCTTCGATCAAAAAACCCCTGCAGATCCATTCACCCGAAGTATTTGACCAGATGAGATTCACCACTCCTGGATAATTTGACTCAGCGACATCGGTTGCGGAGGGTCCTTCCGGGCCGTGTAAATGCGAATGGTAGATCGCCAGGAGCTGCCAATTTTTATCTTCAATCCTATTAAAAACTCTGATTTGTTGTTCGGGATCCATCTGGAATCTGACTGGGCTGTGCAGGATATTGGTAACTGGGTATACCTCGCAGCTGGTCTGGTCGATGCCAGCAACCAGACCACATGCTTCCTCCAAATTTCGTTCGAGGATATCAGCGATGATGGTTTCCCAATGCTCTCTTTTAAGTAATAGCTTGGAGTTTATCTGATCCATAGGGCTGCCCCCAACACGGCAACCAGCACCAGACCCGGCTCAATAATCGCTTTCCTCAAGGGTTGCCCTTCAGTTAAAGCCCCCATCAAGCTGGTTAGAGAATAAGCTGGACCCAAAACCAGGAGCCCATAAGCAACTGGAGAGAGCGGCCAATAATGCAGGGCAGAGATAATACCAGCAAGGATTATGATAATTACCAGGGTGGGAAGGTAGAGCCAGCGATCAATTATACGCAGGTGGAGGCTGCGCAAGGTCACCAGAGCTGCGGCCAGGAGTAATGCCGGTAAGATCAGATATAAGCGAATTCCAGCAGATTGTAAAGAAATAGCCAGGATCAGGAATAATGCATAGGATACAGCAGTTAGAGCCGCACTTGCCATCGGATAGCGCTCATCTTCTGGATCAACCACGATATATTCTGCGACAAGCACCAGCATTAATATAGCTCCTCCAACGATAAAACTAATCATCCATTGGAGACCAATTTCCAGGCGGCTCAACGGTATCCCCAGCGTCCAGGCTGTTAATGCCGGCAGAAAAAAGTGTTCGAAAGTGCGTTTCTCACCCATTGCAGGGTGCTCTCTCAAGAGCATTTCCACCCCACTGGCCGCTAAACCGGCGACAAGCATTGTAACAATAGAGTGGAGATTAATTTCAAGAGCCAGGTAAAAGCCGGGCAGCTGTAAGCCAAATTCGCGGGGTGGAATATCTACAAATCGGCTGGCAGCATAAGCTAAAAGAATAGCTGCAGACAATATGCTCAGCCGATCAGTGCTCGGGAGGTAACTTGTCCTATCCACAAATCCATTTTAACCGATTCTTATCGTAAAATTACTGTACACTATCAATTGGAGAACATCTCCCTCGATTTTTTTGGAGTTTAACCTATGCGCATTGGCATGATGGCAGACGCTTATAAACCTCACATCAGCGGGATCACCAATGTGATTGCATTGAGCAAAAAGTTTCTGGAAAAAGCTGGGCACGAGGTTTATCTGTTCACTTTTGGTGGGGGTGACTATGTAGACGATGAACCAAATATCATTCGTACGCGTGGTGTCCCCCTGGTCGATACCGGGTTGTATTTCAGTGCGCGCCACAGTTCGGAAGCTCAGAAGCTGCTCCGAAAGATGGATATCATCCATGTCCATCATCCCTTCACCAGCGGTCAATTAGCCATCCGCTACTGCAGAGCCAACAACATACCCTTGGTCTTCACGAACCATACTCGATATGACCTCTATGCCCACGCTTATTTACCAATGGTGCCAGAAGCCCTGGGCGATGCATTCTTGCGCGCATACATGCCCACCTTTTGTAAAGCATGTGATCTGGTAATCGCCCCCTCGGCAGGTCTAAAAGAAGTGCTGGTAAATCTGGGAGTAGAAGCGCCGATCGACGTCATCCCCAATGGTGTGGATGTGCGGCCATTTCAATCAGTGGAAAATCCAATCCCCAGGAAAAGCCTCGGATTTGATGACAATGATCTTCTGCTTACATATATGGGTCGCATCGGTCCAGAAAAAAATCTGCCTTTCCTGCTGAGAGCCTTCGCGGGTATTGCAATGACCTATGAAAATGTCAACCTGTTGGTTCTCGGCGACGGTCCCGAACGAGAGAACCTTGAGGACCGGGTTCGCGTGATGGGCATGAATAAGCGTGTAAAATTCACGGGGATGATCCCCTACTCGGAACTGCCCGCTTATATGGCAACTGCGGATGTTTTTGTGACCGCTTCCGTGACGGAAGTTCATCCACTCTCTGTCATAGAGGCTTTTGCCTCTGGATTACCCGTTGTGGGGATCGTTTCTCCGGGGGTTGGTGATATTGTCAAAGATGGTGAAACGGGTTTATTGTCTCCGGAAGAGGATCTGGCGGTATTTACAGCTAAAATTTCGCGCATGGTGACCGATCATGCGTCACGTGAAAAAATGGCGCAAGAAGCAAAAACTGCCTCCTTAAAATATTCCATCGAAAATACAACCCAAATCATGATCGATCGCTACCAGGAGTTATATGCACATTATTCTGGTAAAAAACAAAACTTTTTTCAGAGGTTGATCAAACCTTTACGAAGGACAAATAATTGAGTATCAGCACCCGGGAATTAGGGCATTGGGGAGAAAAAAAAGCTGAGGAATTCTTAGTTGGAAAGGGCTATGCGATCTTGGCATGTAATGTGCGAACTCCGTATGGTGAAATTGACCTGATCGCCCAGCACTCATCAGCACACCACCCTGACAGTCAAACAATTGTTTTTGTCGAGGTAAAAACCCGCAGTTCAAAAACCTTTGGCTATCCAGAAAGTTCTGTCACACCGAAGAAGCAAGAACACTTGATATCCGCTGCTCAACATTATCTGCAAGAGCACCCAGAGCTTCAACAGGATTGGCAGGTGGATGTGATCGCGATTCAACACCACAAAAATCGTGAACCCGTGATTCAGCATTTCGAAAATGCAATCCACGAATAAGAAAACCCGGCAGGATGAGCAGGGAAATGACTCTCTGCTCCATAAACAAAATGAAGTGGCTGGAGATCTACCTCCCCTGGTTGTTATCCTTGGGCCGACAGCAGTTGGAAAAACCGGGTTTGCTATCCAGCTTGCGCGTAAGATG
>Ga0316578_10000393_pt1 | contig 14094 bp, 14 predicted proteins | sample J0NA_2_FD_203076 | JGI IMG/M metagenome (GOLD analysis project Ga0316578, IMG submission 203076) | Rhizosphere microbial communities from salt marsh grasses in Alabama, United States - J0-2_160517rDrC | ecosystem: Host-associated > Plants > Roots > Rhizosphere | place: USA: Alabama | collected... | reverse complement strand
GCGCGAAGGGGCCGGGCGAGCTACCTGGGTGAGCGGTCGGTGGGGCACCTCGACCCCGGCGCGGCGTCCGCTGCGCTGCTCGTGGAGGCGCTGGCGACAGCCCTCGCCGAGGACGGCTGACCGTGGTCGGGATCGTCGTCGTCTCCCACTCCCCGGCGCTCGCCGCGGCCGCCGTCGCACTCGCCCACGAGATGCTCCCCGACCGTCGGGTACCGATCGCCGTGGCCGCGGGCACGAGCGGCGGGGCCCTCGGCACCGACGCCGCCCGAGTGGCCGAGGCGATCAGGTCCGTCGCCGCGGGCGACGGCGTCCTCGTCGTCATGGACCTCGGCAGCGCCGTGCTGTCGGCCGGGCTCGCCCTCGAGCTCCTCGGGCCGATGGACGAGGAGGTCGTCCTGAGCCCGGGGCCCTTCGTCGAGGGGCTCGTCGCCGCCGCCGTCACCGCCGGCACCGGCGGCGACCTCGCCCGGGTCGCCCGGGAGGCCGCGGGCGGACTCGCCCCGAAGGCTGTACAGCTGGAGGACCGAGCGTGACCGGAGGGCCCGGGTAGGTCAGGCTGGTACCACGACGACCCCCGAGGAGGACACGTGCGCTACACCGCGGAGTCGGTACCCGACCTCAGCGGCCGGACGGCGGTGGTCACCGGCGCCAACGGCGGCCTCGGCCTGGAGACAGCACAGGTCCTCGCTTCCCGCGGGGCCCACGTCGTGATGGCGGTGCGCGACCAGGAGAAGGCGAGGCGGGCGGTCGAGGAGATCACGGCGCGCACGCAGGGCGCGTCCCTCGAGCTCGTCGAGCTCGACCTGGCGTCCCAGGAGTCCGTGAAGGCAGCCGCCGAACGGATCCTCGACACCCACGACACGATCGACATCCTCGTCAACAACGCCGGCGTCATGGCGACCCCGGAGCGGCGCACCGCCGACGGCTACGAGATGCAGCTCGGCGTCAACCACCTCGGGCACTGGACGCTCACCGCGCTGCTCATGCCGGCGGTCGTCGCGGCCCCCGCGGCGCGCGTCGTGAGCGTGACGTCCACGGCCCACCACTTCGGACGGCCGCTCGACCCGGAGAACCCGCACCTGCACGGGCGGTACGACCCGTGGCGGGCGTACGGCCAGTCGAAGCTGGCCAACTACCACTTCGGGCTCGGTCTGCAGCGCGAGTTCGAGATCGCCGGCGTCCGGGCCCGCAGTCTCATCGCGCATCCCGGTCTCTCGCACAGCGACCTCCAGACCACCACGGTCGCCGAGGGCGGTAGCGGCCCGCTCGGGCCGTTCTTCGCGTGGCTCGCGGCCCACACGGGCATGGAGGTCGACCGCGGGGCGATGCCCCAGATCCGGGCCGCCACCGACCCGCGGGCCCGCGGTGGCGAGTTCTACGGACCCCGCTTCGGCAACAACGGATGGGCCGTGCGCCTCCCGGTGCTCCGCCCCGGCAACGACGCAGCCATCGCGACGCTGTGGGAGGTCTCCGAACGCGAGACCGGCGTCCCGATGGTCGTCCCGGCCCCCGACCGACGATGACGGAACCGGACCCGGGCGTCTCGGCCGTGGCCGTCGGCCCCTGCGGCTGCGACAATGCCTCGGATGAGCTCGCAGCCCGAGCAGGTCCCGGTCGGAGTCGCCTTCACGCCGTTCGAGGGTCGACTGGAGGTCATCGACCAGGTCACCGCCCACGCCGAGCGGCACGGGCTCGACTTCGTCTCCGTGGCGGAGGCGATGAGCCTCGCAGCGCCGATCGTGCTGGCCCGGCTCGCCGAGCGGACGCGCCGTATCGGCCTGAGGACGGGCGTGCTGTCGGTGTGGAGCCGTACCCCCGCCACCCTCGCGATGACCGCTGCCGAGCTGCAGCGACAGTCGTCCGGGCGCTTCGTCCTGGGCCTCGGTGCGAGCACCCCGCCGGTCACCGAAGGCTTCCACGGACAGCCGTGGCAGGCGCCCGTGGAGCGCGTCCGGCAGACCTGCACCGCCGTCCGCGCGCTGCTCGACGGCCGGCGGCTGCCCGGTCCTCCGGACGGTGCGAGGCCCCTCCCCCTGGGCTCGCCGCCCGAGACCCGCGTTCCGCTCGCGCTCGCCGCCGTCACTCCCGCCGGCATCCGCCTCGCCGGCAGACTCGCCGACCAGTGGCTCCCCTTCCTCGTGCCCGTGAGCGCGCTCGACGACGGCCGGGAGATCATGGCGAGCGAGAGCGGCACCTCCCGAGCGTCGCCGCCGACGGTGACGATGGCCGTCCCTGTCGCGCTGGCCGCCGACGAGGAGACGGCGGCAGCGACGGCCGCGCGCTGGCTCGTCACCTATGCCACGAGGATGGGCCCGGTCTATCCCCGGGTCCTCCGCGCCCATGGCTACCGGCGCGAGCTCGACGCGCTGCTGGAGGCGAACGTCGACCCGCGACAGCAGGTCCTGCCGGCCGGAGCGACCCGGCTCGCGGAGGACGTCCTGATGTTCGGGACCTACGCCGACGCGCCCCGTGTCCTCCGTCACTGGTCGACCCGCGCCGATACCGTGGCGCTGGTGGCCCCTTTCGGTGTCGGCGCCGACGACATCGTCGCCACGCTCGATGCCGTCGGCTCCACGGACCGGCAGGAGTCCGGCCAGGACCCCGGTGGCTGCTGAGGGCCTCGATGAACCGTTTGCCGCGACCGTCCGTAGTGGGGGGGAGGAGGTGTGATGCCGGACGGTGCCGCCCCGCTGATGCAGCAGCTCCACGACGAGCACGGCCCTGCCCTGTGGGGGTACTGCCTGCGCCTGACCGGGAACGACCACGCCTCGGCGGAGGACATCGCCCAGGAGACCCTGGTCCGCGCCTGGCGTCACCGGGACCGGCTGGACGAGAGCCACGGGTCGGTGCGTGCCTGGTTGTTCACGGTGGCCCGCAACATCGCGATCGACCAGTGGCGCAGCCGCCGCGCGCAGTCCGAGCTGCCCGTGGCGGAGGTGCCCGACGGGACGAGCCATGACGACGGCACCGACGGCCTGCTCCTGTCGTGGCTCGTCGCAGAGGCGCTTCGGACGCTCACGCCCGAGCACCGCGCGGTCCTGCTCGAGTGCTACTACCGCGGGGCGTCGGTCGCCGAGGCCGCGGCCCGCCTCGACATCCCCGCCGGCACCGTGAAGTCGCGCACGCACTATGCGTTGCGGGCACTGCGCCTGGCGCTACAGGAGCTGGGGGTGAGCGCATGAGGTGCGAGTACAGCGATCTCGACGGCGCCTACGTGCTCGGAGCCCTCTCGCCGGGCGAGCGCCAGACGTTCGAGCGCCATCTGTCCGAGTGCGCCGAGTGCAGCCAGGCGGTTCGAGACCTCGCCGGCCTGCCCGGCCTCCTCGCCCACGTGAGCCCCGCCGACATCGAGCCGGCGGACGTCCCGCCACCGCCGCCCACGCTGCTGCCGTCGGTGCTCCGCCGGGTACGTGCCACGCAGCGCCGGCGCTCGGCCGTCGTCGCCGCGGTGGCCGCTTGTGCCGCCGCCGTCGTCGTGGGAGGGCTGGCGGTGGGTGGGGTCATCGGCGGTGGGCCGGAGGTCGTTGCGGGCCCGACACCCACCCCGTCGCCGGCCGCCTCGAGCACGGAGCCGGGTCTGCCGATGGAGGCGGTCGGTGCGAGCCCGGTGAGTGCCGACGTGCTCCTCTCCACCGTGCCGTGGGGCACCAAGCTCGATCTCACCTGCTCGTACGAAGAGGCCGAGGACACCGACGAGGCACCCCCGGACGCGACCTACGCCCTGGTCGTCCGCACTCGGGACGGCCGCACCGAACGGGTGGCGACGTGGAACGGCCTGCCGGGGCGGACCATGCGCCTCTCCGCGGCGACCGCCACGAGCCGCGCCGACATCGCGTCGCTCGAGATGCGCACCTCGGACGGGCTCGTCGTCCTGCGCCTCGTCGGAGGCACGTGATGGGCGTGACCGCCAAGGCCTTCTGGCTGCGGCAGCCCGGAGTCGGTGAGATCCGGGAGGTCGACCTCCCCGACCCCGTGCCCGGCGAGGTGCTCGTCCGCGCCGTCCGCTCCGCCGTGAGCCGCGGCACCGAGACCCTCGTCTTCCGCGGCGGCGTCCCGGCCGACCAGGCGGCGCAGATGCGGGCGCCGTTCCAGGAGGGCGACCTCCCCGGTCCGGTCAAGTACGGGTACCTCAGCGTCGGCATCGTCGAGGACGGCCCCGAGGAGCTGCGCGGACGCACCGTCTTCTGCCTCCACCCGCACCAGAGTGCGTACGTCGTGCCGGCCTCCGCCGTCGTCCCCGTCCCCGACGACGTCCCGCCCGGCCGGGCCGTGCTCGCGGGCACCGTCGAGACCGCCGTCAACGCCCTCTGGGACGCTGCGCCCCTCGTCGGCGACCGCGCCGCCGTCATCGGCGGCGGGATGGTGGGCCTGTGCGTCGCCCGGCTGCTCGCCGCCGTCCCGGGCGCCCAGGTGACCGTCGTCGACATCGACCGCCGGCGGGCCGAGGTGGTCGCGGGCCTGGGTGCCCGGTTCGCGACCCCGGACGACGCCCCCGGCGACCTCGACCTCGTCGTCCACACCAGTGCGACCGCCGCCGGGCTGCAGCGGTCCCTCGAGCTGCTCGCCCCGGACGGCACCGTCGTCGACCTCAGCTGGTACGGGGACACGGAGCTCACCCTGCGGCTCGGCGGCAGCTTCCACTCCCGGCGGCTCGCGATCCGCGCCAGCCAGGTCGGAGCGGTGGCTCTCGCGCGCAGGTACCGCCGCTCCACGACCGACCGCCTCCGGCTCGCGCTCGAGCTGCTGAGGGACCCGGCGTTCGACGCCCTCGTGACCGGTAGCTCACCGTTCACGGAGCTCCCGACCGTGCTCCGCGAGCTGACCGACGGCACTCGCCCGGCCCTGTGCCACACCATCACCTACGACACCGAGGACGTCGCGTGTACAGCGTGACGGTCCGGGACCACATGATGGTGGCCCACAGCCTGACCGGCGAGGTCTTCGGCCCCGCGCAGCGGCTGCACGGTGCCACCTACGTCGTCGACGCGACCTTCCGGGCGGCGGAGCTCGACGCCGACGGCCTCGTCGTCGACATCGGCCGGGCGGCCGCGGCCCTGGCCGCGATCGTCGGCGCGTGGAACCTCGGCAACCTCGACGACGACCCCGGTCTCGAGGGCGTCAACACGACGACCGAGCGACTCGCCGAGGTGGTCGCGGACCGCCTCGTCGAGCGACTGCACCGCGGCGAGCTCGGGCCGGGAGCGGAGCGCCTCAGCGCCGTCCACGTGACCCTGCACGAGTCGCCCGTCGCCTGGGCGTCGTTCGAGCGGGCGCCGTGAGCACGGTGCACGTCGTCGTCCCCGACAGCGTGGACGACCCGGCCCGGCCGAGCGGTGGGAACACCTACGACCGGCGGGTGTGCTCCGCCCTGGTGCGACGCGGCTGGTCAGTGATGGGGTGGCCGGTCGCCGGCGCGTGGCCGGCTGCAGGCGCGGCCGCCCGTGACGGGGTCGCCGCCGTGCTCGCCGGACTCCCCGACCGCGCGCTGGTCGTGCTCGACGGGCTGGTGGCCTGCTCGATCCCCGAGGTGCTCCTCCCGGAGGCGCGCCGGCTCCGGCTCGTCGTGCTCGTCCACCTGCCCCTCGGGGTGGGGGCACCCGAGCCTCGGGCGGGCTCCGCGTCACGGGATCCGCGCTCGGCGGAGGGCGCCGTGCTGTCCGCGGCGCGCGCGGTCGTCGTCACGAGCGCCTGGACCCGGGGCTGGCTGCGGCACGCGTACGGGCTCACCACCGACGTCGTCGTCGCGCCCCCCGGCGTCGACCCGGCGCCCCTGTCGGTGGCGAGCGACTCCGGGGGGCGTCTGCTCTGTGTGGGTGCGGTCACGCCGACGAAGGGTCAGGACGTCCTCGTCGACGCGCTTGCCCGACTCGGCGACCTCGACTGGTCCGCGACCTGCGTCGGCTCGACGGCGGTCGACCCCTCGTTCAGCCGTCGGGTCCGTCGCCGTGCGGATGCCACCGGCCTCGGCGCCCGCGTCAGCGTCGTCGGGCCGCGGACCGGTGACTCCCTGGCCGAGGCGTACGCGAGCGCCGACCTGCTCGTCGCGCCGTCGCGGACCGAGACGTACGGCATGGTCGTGACCGAGGCCCTGGCGCGCGCCGTCCCCGTCGCCGGCTCCGAGGTCGGTGGCCTCCCCGAGGCGCTCGGCCGTACCGGCGACGGATCGGCACCCGGTCTGCTCGTTCCCCCCGGCGACGCCGGGACACTCGCCGCCGCGCTGCGTGGCTGGCTCACCGACCCCGAGCTCCGGGCGATGCTCCGGGGCGTCGCCCGCCGGCGCCGCGCCGAGCTGCCGGGGTGGTCCTCGACGGCCGCAACGCTCGGCACCGTGCTCTCGGAGGCTGCGGCGTGAGCGCGACCGCGGCGCCCGTGAGCCCCCAGTGGCTCCGGCTGCGCGAGGGCGCCGACGCGGCCGCCCGGTCCGTCGGGCTCGCCCGCGCCGTCCGGGCGCCCGGCCACGGGGCGCCGTGGGTGGTCCACGACCTCGGCAGCGGTACCGGCTCGATGGGCCGCTGGCTCGGCCGGCATCTCGGCGGACCGCAGCACTGGGTGCTCCACGACCACGACCCCGCCCTGCTCGAGGTGGCGCGCGACGACCCGCCTGTCTCCGCGGACGGGTCACCCGTCACCGTCGAGACGCGTCGGGACGACATCGGCCGACTGCGAGCCGCGGACCTGCTTGGAGCCACCCTCGTCACGGCGTCGGCGCTGCTCGACGTGCTGACCGCGGACGAGCTGGAGCAGGTCGTCCGCGCGTGTGTGATGGCGGGTGTGCCTGCGCTGCTCACCCTTTCCGTCACCGGGCGGGTGCGATGGTCACCCACCGAGCCGATGGACAGGGTGCTGGGTGCGGCGTTCGACGACCACCAGCGGCGCACCACTCCCCGCGGCCCGCTCCTCGGGCCGGACGCTCCCCGGTGCGCCGTGGAGGCCTTCGACGCACTCGGCGCGCATGTGGCCGTCCGGGACAGCCCGTGGCTGCTCGACGAACGAGAGCAGTCCCTCGGCGGGCAGTGGCTGGAGGGGTGGGTCGCCGCGGCCGTCGAGCAACGGCCGGAGCTGGACGCGGCGGCCGAGACCTACCTGGCACGGCGGACTACCCAGCTCCGGCGGGGGCGCGCCAGGGTCAGGGTGCACCACGTCGACCTGCTCGCCGTGCCGCCCGGGGGGTCGGGATGAGACCGCGCGCCGTCGGTATGGGTGGCCCGGCGTCGCGGTGGAGGCCGGTCGGCGGTGTGGCGATCCTCGCCGTGCTCCTCGCCACGGTGGGGGTCGGCCCGGTGGGGGAGGCGCTCCGCTCGGTCGACGCGAAGGCCGTGGTGGCGGCGACGGCCATCGCCGCCGTGACGACGACGTCCGCTGCGGTCCGCTGGCGGGTGGTGGCGAGAAGGCTCGGCGTCGAGCTGTCGCTCCCCGCTGCCGTCACGGGGTGCTACCGCGCCCAGTTCCTCAACTCCGTCCTCCCCGGAGGGGTCGTCGGGGACGTCGGCCGAGGGGTGAGCCACGGGCGGGCCGTGGACGACGTCGGCCGGGGCCTGCGAGCAGTCGCCTGGGAGCGGTCCTCCGGCTTCGTGGTGCTCCTCGGGGTGGCCCTCCTGGCACTCCTTGCAGCACCGCCGTCCAGCGTGCCGTGGTCGGCGGTGCCGGTATGGGTGCCCGTCGCCGCAGCGGGAGTCGTCGTGGGGACCCTCCTGATGGCACGGGCCTGGGCACCGGCCCGGTTCACCCGGGTGGTCGCGGGGACCTCGGGCGACGTCCGGGCCCTCCTGGCGCCGTCCGCGGCGCTACCGATCGTCGCCTCGTCGCTCGTGGTCCTCGCCGGTCACGTCGCGACGTTCGCCGTGGCCGTGCGTGCCGCCGGGGTGGCGGTGGACGCCGCCGACCTCGTGCCCGTCGCCCTCATCGTGCTCGTCCTCGCCGCCGTCCCGCTCAACTTCGCCGGTTGGGGACCGCGCGAGGGCGCCGCGGTCTGGGCCTTCGCCGACGCCGGGCTCGGCGCGTCGACGGGTCTGACCGTCGCCGTGGTCTACGGCGCGATCGCGCTGCTCGCGACCCTTCCCGGCGCGCTCCTGCTCGTCGTCGGCCGGCGCGAGGGGGCGGCGTCGCGGACCGCGCCGGGTCCGCACCGTGGGGCGCTGCCGGTAGCGGTGCCGGGAGGTGCCGCCGATGGCTGAGCGTCCGTACACGCTGCTCAGCTGGGCGATGTCCCTCGACGGCTACCTCGACGACGCCTCCGGCACCAGGCTCGTGCTCTCCAGCCCCTCGGACCTCGACCGCGTCGACGCGGTCCGCGCCGCCGTGGACGCGGTCCTCGTCGGCGCCGCGACGGTGCGCGCCGACGACCCGGGGCTCGTCGTCCGCGCGGACGAGCGGCGGGCGCACCGCGTGGCGCGCGGGCGCACGCCCTCCCCGCTCAAGGTCACGGTGACGACGGGGGCCGACCTGGAGCCGACCGCCGCGCTGTTCTCGACCGGCGCGGACGACACGACCGTGTACTGCGGGGACGACGCCGCACCCACGGCCCGGGCGCGGCTGGCCGGGCTGGCCACCGTCGTCGACGCCGGGCCCTGCCCGTCGATGCGCTGGGTGAGCGAGCACCTGGCCCGGCGGGGGGTGCGCAGCCTCCTCGTCGAGGGCGGGCGCCACGTGCACACCCAGTTCCTGGCCGCCGGTCTCGCCGACGAGCTGCACGTCGCGGTGGCGCCGTTCTTCGTCGCCGACTCGCGGGCGACCCGGGTGGTGGGCGACGGTCCCCTGCCGTGGGACCGCGAGCGACGGGCCGACCTCGCCGAGGTCCGCCGGCTGGAGGACGTGGTGCTGCTGCGCTACGCCCTCTCCGCACGATTCGACCCGGACGGACCGGGAGGGGCCGCAGCATGACCGTGAGACCACCAGCCGCCGCGATCCGCACCCAGGTGGACGTCCCGCTCCGGTTCGCGGACGGCTACGAGACGACGGCCCGGGTGATCTCCTTCCACGGGCTCGTCGACGATGGGGAGCACCTGGCCCTCGCGCTCGGCGACCGTGCGACGAACGGGCGCGCGCCGGGATCGTCGGAGCAGACACCGCTGGTCCGCCTGCACAGCGAATGCCTCACCGGTGACGTCTTCGGCAGCCAGCGCTGTGACTGCGGGGCGCAGATGCGCGAGGCCGTGGAACGGATCACCGAGGCCGGCGGCTACCTGCTCTACCTGCGGCAGGAGGGGCGCGGTATCGGGCTCTACGCCAAGCTCGACGCCTACGCACTCCAGGACGTCGGGCTCGACACGTACGAGGCCAACGTCGCGCTCGGCTACTCCGCGGACGGGCGTGACTACACCGTGGCCGCCCAGATGCTGCACGCCCTGGCCGTCGACGAGATCGCGCTCCTCAGCAACAACCCCGACAAGGCCGTGCAGCTGGCGCGGCTCGGCGTCTCCGTCACCGACGGGGTCCGCACCGGGGTCCACTGGAGCCCCGCGAACGCCCGCTACCTCGCCACCAAGGCCCAGCGCGGGGACCACCGCCTTCTCGCCGACCACGGGGACGTGCTCGGGCGCTGCCGGTCGAAGGGTCAGCTCCGGGGCCGCGACGACGACCTCGCCGCCGAGGCCTGAGCGCCGGAGGCCTCATGCGTCCGATCACCAGCGCACCCGTCCGCACGGCCCCCGTGCCGACGAGTCCGCCGCACCGACCCCGGGGGTCGTGCCGGGTACTGGCGGGCGTCACTGCAGGCGCCGGGGGGTTGGTCGCCCTCCTCGCCGTGCTCTCCGCCACGGCCGGGCTCGGCCGCCTCGGATGGGTGGTCGGCCTGGGGTGCGGAGCGGTCCTGACCGGACTCGTCGTGCGGGGGGTGCACCGGGCCGGGCGCGACGTCCTCCTGCCCGGAGACGTCGTGACCTTCTCACGCGCGCTGCTGGTGTGCGGTGTGGCCGCACTGACCGTGCACTCGCTCGTCGAGCAGGCCGTTCCCACGGCTATCCTCGCCCTCTCGGCGCCGGCGCTGGCACTCGACGCGGTCGACGGCCGGGTCGCCCGGAGGACGGGCACCGCGACGCCGTTCGGGGCGCGGCTCGACGGCGAGGTGGACGCGTTCCTCATCCTCGTGCTGAGCCTCGCCGTCGCGCCGATGCTCGGGTGGTGGACCCTGCTCGCCGGGTCCGCACGGTACGTGTTCGCCGGTGCCGGACTCGCCCTCCCGTGGCTGCGGCGACCGCTCGACGCCCGCTACTGGCGCAAGGTCGTGGCCGCGGTCATGGGCATCACCCTCGCCGCCGCCGCGGCAGACGTCCTTCCCCGTCCCCTCGCGACCATCGGCGTGGTCGTCGCCCTGCTCCTGCTGGCCGAGTCGTTCGGCCGCGACGCGTGGTGGCTGTGGCGCCGGCGCCGGGACCTCCCGGCGACGCGCACCGGGCGGCTCCGTGCCGTCGCGACCGGTGCGGTCGTCGTCGCGGCGCTCGTGCTGGTCTGGCTGGCGCTGCTGGCGCCGGTGCAGCCCGACCGGGTCACCCCGCTCGCGTTCCTCCGTCTCCCGCTGGAGGCCCTGGTCCTGGTCGGGGTCGCCGTCGTCCTCCCGGCGGGTGCCCGGCGTGTTGCCATGACGCTCACCGGGCTGCTCATCGGGACGCTCGCCGTGGCCAAGGTCCTCGACCTGGGGACCTTCGGCGTCCGGGGCCGTCCGTTCGACGCCGTCAACGACCTCGGCGCACTGCGCTCGGGGGTGTCGTCCGTCGAGGACTCGTTCGGCACGGGGGCGGCGCTCGGCACCGTGCTCGGCGCGATCGTCCTCACCGGAGCGGCCCTCATCGGGATCCCGTGGGCGCTCACGTGGATCGCACGCCGAGTCGACGGTCGACGCCGGGCGGTCGCGTGGGCACTCGCGGGGACGACGCTGGCGTGGGCCGCGGCCGCCGCCGGGGGTCCACGCAGTGCCGACGACCTGTCCGTCGCCGCGGCCGACGTGGTTCCGTACGCCTCGGCCAAGGTGCGGGCGGTGGACGGCACGCTGCGCGACCGCGCACGCTTCGACGCCGCCGTCCGGACCGATGCGTTCGGGGCCCCGGGAGCCGCGGACCTCTCCGCCCTTCGGGGCAAGGACGTCGTCATCGTCGTCGTGGAGAGCTACGGCCGCGTCGCGGTCGAGGGGCCGGGGTCCGGGCCCGTCGTGGAGCTGCTGGACCGGTACACCACCCGCCTGGCCGCGTCCGGCTACACGGCCCGCAGCGCCTTCCTGACCTCGCCGGTCGTCGGCAGCGGCAGCTGGATGGCCCATGCCACGCTGCAGTCCGGGCTCCGCGTGGGCGACCAGGGGAGGTACGACCGGCTGCTGTCGAGCGCACGCACGACCCTGACCTCGGCCTTCGGCGACGCCGGATGGCGGACCGTCGCCATGATGCCGTCGACCCACGGACCCTGGCCCGAGGGGCAGGCGTTCTACGGTCTCGACCGGCTGTACTCGGCGTCGGACCTCGGCTACGCCGGCCCGTCCTTCGGCTTCTCCTCGATGCCGGACCAGTACACGATGGCCGCCCTCGACCGGCTCGAGCTCGGTGCTCCGCGCGAGCGACCCGTCATGGCCGAGGTGGCGCTCACCTCGAGCCACTGGCCCTGGGCGCCCCGTCCGAGCCTGGTCGACCCGGGCGCGCTCGGGGACGGGGTCGTCTACGGGGGCATCCGGGACGACGCCCAGACGGCCGAGGAGCTGTGGAGCGACCGCCGCCGGGTGCCCGAGGCCTACCGGAGGTCGGTCGAGTACTCCCTGGCCAGCGTGTTCTCGTTCATCGAGAGCGCGCCCGGCGACCTCGTCGTGCTCGTCCTCGGTGACCACCAGCCGTCGAGCGTCGTCACCGGCCCGGACGCCGGTCGGGACGTGCCGGTCACTCTCGTCGCGCGTGACCCCGCCGTCGTCGACCGGGTCTCCCCCTGGCGCTGGCAGCCCGGGCTCCACCCGGATGCCTCGGCGCCGGTCTGGGCCATGGAGTCGTTCCGCGACCGCTTACTCTCGACCTTCGACGACCCCGTCGGGGGGAGCGCGGCGCGGCATACTCGGGGGCCATGAGCACTGTCCCGGTCCCGCTGCGCCGACCGGTCGTGGCGCGGGACCCGAGCGAACCGGGGCGGGCAGCGACGCCGCTCGAGCTGCTCTTCGACCTGGTCTTCGTCGTCGCGGTGGCCAGCAACGCGGCCGAGCTGCACCACGGCCTGAGCGCGGGGCACCTCGACACCGTTGTCGGGTACACCCTCGTGTGGTTCGCCATCTGGTGGGCGTGGATGAACTACACGTGGTACGCGTCCGCCTACGACAACGACGACGTGACCTTCCGGGTGCTCACCTTCGTCATCATGTCGGGCGCCCTCCTGCTCGCGGCCGGGGTGCCGGACCTCTTCGACGACGGGCAGTCCACCATCGTGGTCGCCGGCTACGCCGTGATGCGCTTCGCGATGGTGGGTCTGTGGCTGCGCGTGGCGCGCGGGTACCCGGAACGACGCCTCACGGCGCTCTGGTACGCGGGCGGCATCACGGTCCTCCAGCTGCTGTGGATCGCACGCCTGGCCGTCCCGGAGCAGTGGCTCCTCACCACCTTCCTCGTGCTCGTCGCCGGCGAGCTCGCCGTCCCCGTCCTCGCCGAGGTCCGCCACGGCTACAGCCCGTTCCACCCGCACCACATCGCCGAGCGCTACGGCCTCCTCACCATCATCGTGCTCGGCGAGGTGATCCTCTCCGCGGTGCTCGCGATCCAGCAGGCCATGGGGTCCGGAGAGGAGCCGCCGGCGTCCGAGGGGAACGGGGGCCACACCGCGCCGTACGCGTCGGCCGGCCCGGCCGAGGGGCTGAGCTGGTCGGTGGCGCCGCTCGTCCTCGGAGGGCTGCTCATCATGTTCAGCCTGTGGTGGCTGTACTTCTCCCACCGGCACGTCGAGCTCGTCGAGAACCCGAGGGCGGTGTGGCTCTTCGGCTACGGCCACCTGCCGATCTTCGCGTCCGCGGCTGCCGTGGGCTCGGCTCTCGCGGCTGCCGTCGACGTCGTGAGCGGTGCCGCGGCGGTGACCTCACGCCCCGTGGGCGTCGTTCTCGCGGTGGCGGTGTCCGTCGTCGTGCTGACCCTTGCCGGCCTCCACGCGCTGGGCCGGGAGCACGCACTGCGCACCATGACCCCCGCGCTCCTCGTGACCCTCTCCTGCCTGCTCGTCGCACTGCTCGTCCCGTCGATGGGATGGGTGGTGTTCCTCATCGGCGTCGTCCTCGTCGTCGACGTGGGGCATCGCGTCGCCGGCACGCGCGAGGAGACGGTCAGCGGCGCGCCAGCGTAGCGACCCGCTCGACGTCCTCCGGACCGTCGAGGTCGGGGAGGGCGAGGAAGACGGTGCCGACGCCGGCCTCGACGAGGCGGTCGTGCCGCTCGCGGTGCGCCTGCGCCTCGCCCGCGTGGTGACGGGCCGCGAAGGCCGCGGCCCGGGTGCGACCGCGGAGCCGCTCCACCCGGGACCAGGTGTCGTCCCGGTCGGCGCCGACGACCGCCACGTCGAGCACCGTCACCTCCACGTCCTCGACCGGCCGGCCGACCTCGCGGCAGTGCCGGCGGAGCACCGCGGCCTTGCGGGTCACGGTGTCGAGGTCGGCCCGCACGTTGCACGCGTCGCCCCAGCGGGCGGCGACCCGGAGGGTGCGCCTCTCGCCGCCACCACCGATGACGAGCGGCATCGACCCGACCGGCCTCGGGTAGCCCGTGGTCTCGGGAAGCGACACGTGCTCACCCGAGTAGGCCTTCGTCCCCGGCGCCCACAGGGCGCGGACCGTCTCCGCCGCGACGGCCAGGTCGTCCATCCTCCGTGCCGTGGGCGCGAGGTGGAGGCCGACGGCCGCGTGCTCGCGGTCCCACCAGCCGGCCCCGAGCCCGCAGAAGGCGCGCCCACCGGACAGGACGTCCAGGGTCGCGGCCGCCTTCGCGATGGTTCCCGCAGCCCGGACGCTGGCCGGCGTGCACAGTGTCCCCAGCCGCAGGTCGGTGCCGAGCGCCGCGAGGGCGCCCAGCGTCACCCAGGGGTCGGGCACGGGGTCCCACGCACGCCCCACCTGCGGGATCTGGATCAGGTGGTCCATCAGCGCGATGCCGG
>Ga0316578_10000392_pt1 | contig 14105 bp, 12 predicted proteins | sample J0NA_2_FD_203076 | JGI IMG/M metagenome (GOLD analysis project Ga0316578, IMG submission 203076) | Rhizosphere microbial communities from salt marsh grasses in Alabama, United States - J0-2_160517rDrC | ecosystem: Host-associated > Plants > Roots > Rhizosphere | place: USA: Alabama | collected... | reverse complement strand
GTGGACGCCGCCCGGCACATCATGATCGACGGGGCTGGATTGATCGAGGTCCTGCCCCAGCTGGGGTTGCTGCTGAGCCTCGCCGCCCTGCTGATCGTCGTCGCGGCTCGGCTGTTCCGATGGGAGTAATCCCCTCAGCACCCCGCTTCATGCACGGCCGGAATCAGGTCGTCGTCGGCGACGCCGGCCGCGGCAAGCAGGTCGGAGACATCGGCCTCGACCACTTCGATGCCCTTGGTCTGGCAGAAGCGCCGCTCCTTGTCGGTGGGCTGCGGCATCAGGGCCCAGCCGGCCGGCTCGCCGGCGCCGTAGATGATGTCGGACAGGACCATGCGCTCGGTATCGCGGGTCATGCGCAGGCCGAGGAACAGGTATTGGCGTTGCTGGCGATACTCCTTCAGGAAAGACGGGATCGCGAAGCCGCCCATCAGCTCGGTGATGTAGTCGACGTAGTCGGCGTCGGAGGCGATGTAGGTGGCATCCGGCCGCGGGCTGCCCATCGGCTTGAACAGGATCGGCAGGGTCGGGTCCACGTCGTCCTGATCCACCTCGTGGTAGCGGCCGTCGCGCCAGCTGTGGATGCGGAAGCGGTAGTCGGTGCCGCCCACCCGGGCGATACCGCGGATCAGCGTGTGCGGGCAGTGTGCATAGGAGTCCTGGAGCTGGGTGTCGCGGTTGATGTCGATGACATAGGGCGGCGCAGCGCCCGCGATCCAGTCGTGCACGGAAGTGCGGGTCCAGGTGCGCTGGCCGTAGGTGGCGTCGAGGAAGCGATTCACCGCACCGCGCCCGCGCTTGAGCTCCACGTCCATGGCCGCCCGCGGAAACTCCCACATCAGCCGAGGGGACATGGGCCGACCCTTGTTCATGGCCAGGATCAGGCTGTCGCTGTCGGCCGGGATCGGCTCGCCGGTGGCCGGATCGACGGCACCGGCCAGCGCGCCTGGGCCTAAGTAGGGAACGACATCGCCGCGCAACACCGCGGCGGCCAGATCGGAGAGCTCGATGGGCATGGGATGAACCTTGTTCGGATGGAGTCGTGACCGTGTCCCTATGCAAACCGCAGGCCAGCAGGCCGGCTCGAAGCGGTCAGAAGACATCGAACCCGCCCTGCGACGCGCTAGGTGGTGGTCGCGCCCGTAGAACGCGCCCGTAGAAAAGGATCGGCAAACGAACGCCGATGAACGCAAATATCCGGCCTGATGATCACCGCGCCGGGGCCGGCCGGACATACCCAATGGTCGGTGGGACTCCTGAAGCAGCGGCATGAATTCCGGTACAACAGGCCCTCGGGCCGGCGGAAAGCGCTGTTGGAAAGCGAGCAAACCAAAGGCTTTGTCGGTTCTGCGACAACGCGGACGTGCACCTGGGAGACATTGCCCAAGGCGTTGGACAGATGAGGGAAATCCGGCCCTGGCCCCCTAACGGCCAAGGCTTGCCGGCGAAATGGACATTTCGCTGCCAAGACCGCCAGAGAACCTTCAAGCTACTGTATTAACTTGCGTTTATCCGCGTTCATTTGCGGACCCACAAGCCCGCCCGACACTGGCACGCGAACTGCTTTGAACCCGTCAACGGTCATTCCAGCGGGATCACGCATGAAGCAGAAAGACATCGCCGCCCTGCTCGACGAGCCGGCCTGCGAGCACAACAAGAAGGGCAAGTCCGGCTGCGCCAAGCCCAAGCCGGGCGCTACCGCCGGCGGCTGCGCCTTCGACGGCGCGCAGATCGCACTGCTTCCCATCGCCGATGTCGCCCACATCGTGCATGGCTCCATCGCCTGCGCCGGCAGCTCCTGGGACAACCGCGGCACCCGCTCCTCGGGGCCCAAGCTGTTCAAGCTCGGCATGACCACGGACCTCACCGAGCAGGACGTCATCATGGGCCGCGGCGAGAAGCGCCTGTTCCATGCCATCAAGCAGGCCATCGACAGCTACCAGCCGGCCGCGGTCTTCGTCTACAACACCTGCGTGCCGGCCCTGATCGGTGACGACGTGGACGCGGTCTGCAAGGCCGCCGCCGCGCGCTGGGGCACGCCGGTGGTCTCCGTGGACGCCGCCGGCTTCTACGGCACCAAGAACCTGGGCAACCGCATCGCCGGCGAGACCATGGTCAAGCAGGTCTGCGGCTCGCGCGAGCCGGACGCGATACCCGCCGGCGTCGAGCGCCCCGGCTTCAAGGTCCATGATATCTGCCTGATCGGCGAGTACAACATCGCCGGCGAGCTCTGGCACGTGCTGCCGCTGCTGGACGAGGTGGGGCTGCGGGTGCTGTGCACGCTGTCCGGCGACGCCCGCTTCCGGGAAGTGCAGACCATGCACCGCTCGGAAGTCAACATGATGGTCTGCTCCAAGGCCATGATCAACGTGGCCCGGAAACTCAAGGAGGCCTTCGGAACGCCCTGGTTCGAGGGCAGCTTCTATGGCGTCGCCGACGTCTCCCGCGCGCTGCGCGACTTCGCCCGCATCATCGACGACCCGGACCTGACCGCCCGTACCGAGGCCCTGATTGCCCGCGAAGAGGCGCGCATCGACGCCCTGCTCCAGCCCTGGCGCGAGCGCCTGGCCGGCAAGCGGGTGCTGCTCTACACCGGCGGAGTGAAATCCTGGTCCGTGATCGCGGCGTTGCAGGACCTGGGACTGACCGTAGTCGCCAGCGGCACCCGCAAGTCCACCGAAGAGGACAAGGCCCGCATCCGCGAGCTGATGGGCGACGACGCGGTCATGCTCGACGAGGGCAACCCGCGCACGCTGCTCGACATCTGCCGCGACCAGAACGTCGACATCCTCATCGCCGGCGGCCGCAACATGTACACCGCGCTGAAGGCGCGCATGCCCTTCCTCGACGTCAATCAGGAGCGGGAGTTCGGCTATGCCGGCTATGAGGGCATGCTGGAGCTGGCCCGCCAGCTGTGCCTGACCATCGAGAGCCCGATCTGGCAGGCGGTGCGCTCGGCACCGCCCTGGGCCTCCGCCGCAACCTCATCCTCGCCAGACCCCGCAGCCACGCTGCCCCCGGTGGCCGCCAAACCCCGCCTGCCGGCAGCCACCGAGGAGTTGTCCGATGCCTGAGCCGCCCCCGATCCAACGTCCGGTCCCGGACATCGTCCGGCGCAACAAGGCCCTGTCGGTCAGCCCGCTCAAAGCCAGCTCGACGCTGGGCGCGTCTCTGGCCCTGCTCGGCGTGAACCGCTCGCTGCCCATGCTGCATGGCTCCCAGGGCTGCACCGCCTTCGGCAAGATCTTCTTCATCCAGCACTTCCGCGAGCCCATGCCGCTGCAGACGACGGCCATGGACCAGGTCAGCACCATCATGGGCGGCGACGACGCCGTCGTCGAAGGGCTCGCCACCATTTGCGGCAAGCATCGTCCGGCCCTGATCGGCGTGCCGACGACGGGCCTGGTGGAGACTCAGGGCGCCGATGTCCGCCGGGCCGTGCAGCGCTTCCGGGTCGAGCATCCGGAGTATGCCGACGTGGCCGTCGTGCCTGTGTCGACGCCGGACTATGCCGGCAGCCTGGAGAGCGGCTTCAACGCTGGTCTGCGGGCGATGATCGAGGAGCTCGTGCCCAGGGCCAGCGCCGCCGGCACCCGCCCCGGCCGGCGTCGCCGCCAGGTCACGGTGCTGGCCGGCTCTGCTCTCACGGTCGGCGACATCGAATACCTGAAAGACCTGCTGGAGCGCTTCCGGCTGCGGCCCGTGGTCGTGCCGGACATTGCCGACGCCCTGGACGGCCATCTCGTGGGCACCGATTTCAGTCCGACGACCGTTGGCGGCACGTCGATCGACGAATTCGCGACCCTGGGCGACTCCGTCGCCACACTCGTCATCGGTCGCTCGCTCGACGGCGCCGCCGACGCGCTGGCCGCCCGCACCGGCGTGCCGGACCACCGCTTCCCGCACCTGATGGGCTTACAGGCCGTGGACCGCCTCGTACAGACCCTGGCCGTGATCAGTGCCGAGCCGGTGCCCGAGCGCATCACGAGGCAACGCTCACAGCTGCAGGACGCGATGCTCGACGCGCACTTCTCCGTCGGCCAGGCCCGCATCGCCATTGCCGCCGATCCCGACCTGCTGCTCGCCTTCTCGGAGCTGCTGGCCGCGATGGGCGCCGAGGTCGTGGCGGCCGTGGCACCGTCTAATGCGCCGGTGCTGAAAGAGGTCTTCGCCGAACGGGTCAAGATCGGCGACCTGGAAGACCTGGAGCAGGCCGCCCGCGAGCACCGTGCGGAGGTCATGATCACCAATTCCCATGGTGTCCACACGGCCGAGCGCCTCGGTATCCCGCTGCTGCGCGCCGGCTTCCCGCAGTTCGACCTGGTGGGCGGCTATCAACGGCAATGGATCGGCTACCAAGGCACGCGCCAAACCCTGTTCGATCTGGCCAACATCATGCTGAGCCTGGAGAAGGGCGAAATTCATCCCTACCGCTCCCGGCTCAAGCAATGGCCCGACGCCGAGCGCGCGGCCTGATCTTGCGCCCTTGCCGACAACGCACTGGTATCCGTCCGCAAATGCACGCCAATCAACGCAAATGGAGGTCCCGCTATTCGCGTTCATTCGCGATTATTTGCGGACTATCAATGAGTCCAGCGGAAGTAAAACATGACGTTACAACGCAAGCTCAAGATCGTCAGTGACGACAGCGCCGCGGACGACGCCGCCCCTGCCATCCGGGTCGCGTTCGCCAGCGCCGACCGCAAGCACGTGGACCAGCATTTCGGTGCCGCCGAGGGCTTCGTCATCTATCGGGTCGACCCCCGCCGCTACGAATTGCTCGAAGCGACCCAGTTCGGGCGTCTGGACATGGACGGCAACGAGGACAAGCTGGCCGCCAAGATTTCGGCGCTTGAAAACTGTGTAGCGGTGTATTGCCAGGCCGTCGGCGCCTCGGCCATCGGACAGCTCAAGACCCGCGGCATCCAGCCAATCAAGGTTCCTCCGGAAACGCTGATCAGCGGTCTGCTGCGGGAGCTCCAGAAAGAGTTGCGGAATGGGCCAAGCCCCTGGTTGTCACGCGCCATCGAGGCACGCCAGCCGAAGAGCACGAGCCGCTTCGACAGCATGGAGGCGGAGGGCTGGACTGAATGACCAGGATTGGACCGCCCACTGTCGGTATCGGCATTGTAATGAACTCCGCCACGCACCGCAGCGCCCCCCACCGACAACGCACGCCAACTGCTTGACGACCTAAGACAACCCGGGTGATTGACGTGATCGAACAGAACGCAACGGTGATCGCCGTGGCCGACGGCTCGGCGCTGGTGGAGGTAGCGCGTCAGAGCAGCTGCTCCAGTTGCGGCCACGACGCCAGCTGCGGCACCTCCGTCGTCGCCAAGCTCTTCGGCAACGGCAAGACGACGCGTCTGCGGGTCGTTGATCGGCTTGGCCTCGCCACCGGCGAGCAAGTCGTCATCGGCATCCGCAGCCAGGCGCTCGTGCGCGCATCCCTGGCCGCCTACCTGTTGCCGTTGCTGGCCCTTGTCGGGGCCTCCGGCGCCGCCGATGCCGCCGGCCTGGGCGATAGCGGAAGCGCCGCCATTGGCTTGACCGGCCTCGTCCTCGGCCTCTGGCTCAGCGGGATGGTCACCGGCGGCACCGGCGCCCGCGCTCGCTTCCGTCCCGTGCTGCTGCGGCGGGTCCGGGCGACGCCCGTACGCTTCGAGCCGCGGCATCCGGCCGTCGGCGGATGAGTTCATTCATACGAAGTACGTGGTGCGCAGCGCGGCGCCTAAGCAGGGGCAGCCCGACCGGAGGATTCGACACCGTACCCTGTACTCCCTGCTATTCACTCAGTACTTGGTACCACTCCGGCCTCCCACAGCACCTGAAACACCCTGAGAGAAAACATCATCATGACCGATACCCCAAACATCGCCCCCGACGACCCGGTCCTGAGCACCGATTTCGGCATCGAGATGGTCCGTCAGATGCGGGCCATCGACCCCTATGGCAGCTATGACAACCTGTCCCCGGCGGAGATCCTGGAGCCTTTCGTACTCACCAAGGAACAGAAACGGGAGATTCCCATTGTCGGCGATCCGGATGAGCTGGTCATTGCCCGCATCCAGGTCTTCTACAACGCCATCGCCGCGCTGATCGAGAAAGAATGCCGGCTCATGGCCATGCCGCTGGTCCATCTGAGTCACGAGGGTTTCGGCCGCGTGCTGATCACCGTCGGCAAGCTCGTCGTCACGGACCGCTCCCTGCGCGATGTGCACCGCTTCGGTTTCGCAAGCCCGGGCAAGATGAAGGATGAAGCCGACAAGGTCCTGTCCGTGGCATTGGAGCTGATTGGCGAGCACTCGGACGTGGCCGGGCTGTGATGACCGCGTCATGAGCGGCGAAGTGACGATGGACAGGAAGATGCGCCCCTACACACTGGCAATACCGGGCCGTCAGGTGAGCTCACCGCTTTCTGGTCACTGCGCGCTCGATATGCAAAACAGGAGCGAAGACCCATGACTGACGAAGAGATCAAATCCCTGGAAAAGGCGGTGAAGAAGGCGAAGCGTATCGCCAGCGAGCGCGCCAGCGAGCTGCACGACCTGGTCGAGGACCGGCTGCCCGCCGCCTACGAAGAGATCCCGGCCGTGGCACAGGCCGCCTATGACGCCTGTCACGCCTGGGCCGAGGCCACGGCCAGACTCAAGGCCGCCAGTGCGCAAACTGCATGACCACGGCACGAATCCCGAGGCATTGAATCCCATTGACCTGCCGCGGGCCGTTGCGCCCCGGCCCCGAGTGGAGAAAAGCACATGAGCACCATCACCGGCCTGACCCGCGGCGGCGCCGAATGGACCCCGGCCTTCATCGTTGGGCTGAACCAGAACAACTGCATCGGCTGCGGGCGCTGCTACAAGGTCTGCCCGCGCAACGTGTTCGAGCTGATGGATCGGGACGACCTCGACCTGGACGACGATGACGACTACGACGACGACTTCGACGAGGCGCCGGGCATGGTCATGAGCCTCAAGGACATGATGGATTGCATCGGCTGCGAGGCCTGCTCGCGGGTCTGCCCCAAGGGCTGCCTGACCCACGAGCCGCACGCCCTGGCGGCCTGACGGCACGGCGAAGAGTACCGGGCGCCATACCGGCCTGCGCGTCGGAGCCGTGCGTCCGGCGCGGGCCCGCGGCACCGGCCAAGCGCGCGGGATGCCGCGACCTGCCAGGCCGAGTCAATCCTTGCTGCCGCCGAACATCTTCATCGGGTTCGGCATCATCTTCATCGGGTTCATCCCGCCGCCGTCGTTGCCGCGATCGTCATAGCCCCGCCCCTGGTCGGGGCCGTAGCCGGGCTCAGGACCATAGCCTGGTCCCGGTCCGTACCCGGGCCCATAGCCCTGTCCATAGCCGGGTCCGAGCCCTGACTCGTAGCCCTGCCCGTGTCCGGGTGCAGGCCCCGGGCCGTACCCCTGGCCATATCCAGGCGCGGGCTCCGGTCCATAACCCTGCCCGTACCCCTGTACTGGGCCTTGACCGTAGCCTTGGCCGTATCCGGGACCGGGCGCAGGACCATAGCCTTGACCTGGCTCTTGGCCGTATTGCGGCGGCGCGCCATAACCGACGCTTGGGCGCGGCTGTATTGGCGCGCCCTGTTGCGGCATTGGCTCCATGGGCGCACCGGGCTGCCCACCCATGCCGGCGCCCGGCATCGGGCCCGGGCCATACCCGCTCTGGGGCGGCCCATAGCCAGGCGCGCCGTAACCGGGCCCGTAGCCTTCCTGGTATCCCGGCGGCGGCCCCTCGCGGTGGCGCCGGTCGTCCTTGTCCCCGCCCATCCACTTGGACGGGTTCATCATGTCGCCCATGTCGAAAGCCTGGGCGGGCAGGCTAACGGCGACGGCGAGACCGGCGGCCAGCGTACGCAGAGAAATGCTCATGGGGGAATGGGCTCCTGATCGGTATGAGGTCCGTGCGGGTGTGTACACGGCGGCGGGACGGCGCCCGCGCGCGGTGCTCCCGAGTATAAGGATTACTGCCGCCGGCGGCGGCACCTCCTGGGCGGCTTCAGCGCAGCGGTGGTAACGGCATGACGAAGACGCAGAGGGGGCCGGCGACGTCCGCGGGGGCTCCCCGCAGGGCTAGGCCGGGGCGGGGCCGCCCAGGATCCGGTGGCATGCCCCGACGGTCATTCCCAGGACTCCAGAACGGTGTTCACCTGCTCCAGCCCCTGATGCAGCACGGGCAGAAGGCGCTCGGCATCATCGAGCCGACCCTCCCGCCCGGCGATCTCCATCTCCGCCGCAGTCTGCTGCAGGGCAGACGCGCCGATATTGCCGGCCGAGCCCTTGATGGAATGGGCACGGGACCGGACCCGATCACTGTCGCCGGACGGGACTGCTTCGGCCAGCTCGGCGTACAGCTCTCGCGAGCTCTCGACGAAGATGCCGGCGACCTCGCGGGCAATCTCCTCGTCGTTGTCCAGGCGCTGCATCAGAACCGGAATGCTGAAGCCGCCATCCTCATCGGCTGCGGACTCCGCCGGGGCGCGCGAAGGCGTCTGCATCGGACCACTGGCGCCCGGCGACGCGCGCCCCGCGGCCGGCGAGTGCTCGGACGGCGCGGATACGGCCGAGCGCAAGTTGCGGGCAATGGCTTTGCCGAGCACGTCGCGGCGAACCGGCTTGGTGACGAAATCGTCCATACCTGCCTCCAGACAGCGTTCGCGATCAGCCACCGAGGCGTGAGCCGTCATGGCGACGATCGGTAGATGGTGGCCGGTACCCCGCTCAAGCGCACGATACCGCCGCGTAGCCTCCAGTCCATCCAGCTCGGGCATTTGCACGTCCATGAGCACCAGGTCGTAGGGCAACAGCTTCAGCGCGTCCAGGGCCTCATAGCCATTGGCGACCACATCGGCGCGATAGCCGAGACGCTTGACCATCGAGGCGGCGACCTTCTGGTTGGTGGGATTGTCCTCGGCGATCAGCAGCCGCAGCGGAGCGGCGGAGTCCCTGGGGGCGGCGCTGTCCTCGCCGACCACAGCGCCGGTGTGGCGGCGCTCTTCGAACAGGCGCACCAGGGTGCGGAGCAGCGCGTTGCGCTTCACCGGCTTGGTGAGAAAGGCGTCGAAGCCAGCCCGTTCCAGCGCATGGGCATCGCCGCGCTGGTCCCGTGACGACAACATGACCAGCTTCGGGCGCGCTGCGCCATAACGGCCCGCGATCTGCTCGCCGAGCGCGAGTCCATCGGTGTCCGGCATCATCATGTCGAGGATGACGATGTCGTAGCCAGGGCCATCGACTCCTCCCGCCTCGTCCAGCCGGCGCCAGGCCTGCGCTGCCCCGTCGGCCTGCTCGCAGCGGCTGCCGAAGCCGCGCAGGTACTCGGTCAGCACGCGCAGGTTGGTGGCATTGTCGTCCACTACCAGCACGCTGCGGCCCTGGAGCAGACCGGAGGTGTCGGCGACGGACTCGACATGGGCATCGATGGTGAAGGGCACTTCGAACCAGAAGGTCGACCCGACCCCGACCCGGCTCTCGCAGTCGATCCATCCCCCCATCAGCTCCACCAGCTGTTTGGAGATGGCAAGCCCGAGACCGGTACCGCCGAAGCGGCGGGTCATGGAGCTGTCGACCTGCGAGAACGACTCGAACAGGCGGTCGCGGCGCTCCACCGGGATGCCGATACCGGTGTCGCGGACCGTGAAGCGCAGCACGCAACGGCTGGTGCTGGCGCCGTCGTCGACGCGGCCGATGTCGACGGTCACCTCGCCATGCTCGGTGAACTTGACGGCATTGCCGGTCAGATTGACCAGGACCTGGCGCAGCCGCCCCGCATCGCCGCGCAGACGCACCGGAACGCCGTCGGGCAGCAGGCAGTTCAGCTCCAGGCCCTTTTCAAAGGCCCGCAGCGCCAGCATGTCCGCCACGTCCTCGATCACGCCGCGCAGATCGAAGCCGGTGATCTCCAGTTCCAGGCGCTTGGCCTCGATCTTCGAGTAGTCGAGGATGTCGTTGATGACATCGAGCAGCGCATCCCCGGAGCTGCGGATCGTGTCCACGTACTCGCGCTGCTGTTCCGTCAGCTCCGTGTCGGCGAGCAGACCGGTCATGCCGATGACCCCGACCATGGGCGTGCGGATCTCGTGACTCATGTTGGCCAGGAACTCACTCTTGGCCTGGCTCGCGGCCTCGGCCACCTCCTTGGCCTGCTGCATGGCTTCCGCCGCACGGCGGCGCTCGGTAATGTCGTGGATGCTGGAGCGCTGCCCGAGGCAGACGCCATCGGCGTCGAAGATCGGTTGCCAGGAAATCGCCGCCCAGGACACCGAACCGTCCTTGTGCAGCAGCCGAAATTCGTAATCGGTGCCGCGCTCGCGCCCGTTGCCGGCGGGTCCTCCGGGTCGCGGGAACCCGGTCCGGTCGTCCGGGTGGACCATCTGCTGCGGATAGTCGTCCATGGCCATGCAGTCCTCGACGGTGTAGCCGCTGACGCGCTCCACGGCCGGATTCACCCACAGCAGGCGGCCTTCGGGATCGGTCCAGTCCTCCCAGTCGTAGGTATACTGAGCGATGGCACGAAACTCGCGCTCGCTGTGCCGCAGCGCCTCCTCGGCACGGCGGCGCTCGGCGACCTCGACGCGCAGTGCGTCGTTCTTGGCCCGTATCTGCTCGGCGACCTGGGCCGCCTCATCCAGCCGCGCCTGCAGTGCCGCAGCGTTGAGGTTGAGCCGGAACACGAACACCAGCCCCGCCAGCACCAGCACGGCCATCGCCGCCATGCCCAGCATCTGTGCAGCCGGGTCGAGGCCGCCCTCGATGACCGCAGACGGCGCCAGCTCCAGCAGCTTGAAGCCGGTATCGGGCACCTTCACGGCGGCGGCGTAGAGGTTGCCCGACTGACGGGGTACACCCTCATCGATCCGCCGCGGCCGGCCGCCGGCCGCCAGCGACTTTACATCGAGGTCGGCGAGCAGCGGAGCCCATTGACCGCCGCTGCCGTTGCCGACGAGGCGCCAGCCCTGTCGGACCGGCTCCACCAGCAAGTAGGCCAGCGCCTGCTGCTCGTTGTCGCGCAGCAGCTCCTGGTAGATGGCCTCGGGACGCAGCCAGGCCACCACCTGACCGGCATATTCACCCTTAAAGTAATAGGCCACGGAGACGATCACAGACCGTCCGTCATTCTGGGTGCGTACGACGCCACCCACATCCTCCGGCCGATTGCACTGCGCCAGCGAGTCGGCGCCGATGGCGAGCTCGTCGCGGTCCGTGTCGACCAGCACCTGGCCGGACTCGTCGATGAGGACGACGCGCTGATAGATCGACTCGCGGCCGAGACGCTTGCGCGACATCAGGTCTTCGAAGGCCGTCCTGATCGGAATCAGGCTTTGCTTGAGTCCGTAACGCAGGCTCATGCCGAGCGCCCGGTTCTCGAAGAACACCGAGACCGCCCGGGAACGGGCCAGGTGGGACAGGTCGTCGCGACGCTCGGTGAAGAAGTAGTCCAGCGATGCCGCACGTCCGGCGGCCTCCTGCTGCAGACGCTGTACCAGTGTGGTCTGCAGGTCCGCGGTGGCGCGGTAATTGGCGTACAGCATGAACGCCATCAGCCCCACCAGGGCGATGCCCACCAGCAGTGTCGCCAGTCCCAGGCGCTGGGGCTTCAGCGTTGACAGGTCGCGGTCGGTCATTGCGGACGGCCAGGCGGCTTGACGCTATTACTGGCGGCCAGGCAGAACGCGGCCGACAGCGATGCGGGCCGTGTCCGCCGGTGTGAGCCGGGCCAATGGGCGGCCCGGGCAGCAGGCTAGCGGGCGGGCGCGACGAACTCCGGGAAGTAGTCGGCGACGAACGGATAGTACTTCAGCACCAGTCGATCGAAACGGCCATCGGCGCGCAGTTCCGCAAGATACCGGTTGAAGGCGTCCCGCAGGTCCTCGTCGCCGGGCCGGAAGGCCGGCGCCATGTCCTGCGGCTCGCTCACCGGGCCGATCACCTTTATTTGGCCGGGCCATTTCTCCAGCGCAACCAGTGCATCCGGTACGTCGAGCAGCGTGAACTCGGATTCGTTGTTGATGATGGCCGGTGCGAGCTCGTTCAGCGCGCCCTGGAACAGCGAGACCTTGGCACCAGTAGCATCGATGTCGTACAGCGACGGGTCCAGGCAGGTGTCGAGCTTGCCCAGCAGGGTCTTGCCGTCCAGCACGGACTTGGTGCGAACGATGTCGTCTGCCAAGCTGTTGCCCGGGTCGATGGGCGACACCGGCGCATCTGCGCGCGACACCAGCCACACCTGCGTCGGGAAGGTCGTATCGCCGAACAGCACCACTTCCTGCCGCCAGGGTATCACGGTCATGCCGTTGGCGATCACGTCACCTTCGATCGGCACCGCCCCGAGACGCTCGATATGATCGCCGCGGGACTTGACCTCCTCGCCGATCAGCCCCCCGATGGCGGAAGACCAGTCGGTACGGACATATTCGTAATCCACGCCCAGCCATTCGGCGAAGCCCTGCATCAGCTCGACATCCATGCCGTCGCCTGCGCCACTGACGAAATTGGCGTATGGCACGCCCAAGTGCCGCAGCACGCCGCGCTCCCTGACCTCTGCGAGACCCGCGGCCAACGCAAGCGGCTGTACCACCAGCAATAGGAGCACGAGCACAGGGGTCGTCACCGGCAAGTGACGCGTCCAGGACGAAGCGGTATCGGTGGAGTGAAACATTGGGGAATCTCCCGGCTCAGGCAGGGAACAAGACGTTTGGTCGTCTGTTTCGATCGAGCATCGTCTCGGCCGACACTTGACCAATTGTATGCCAGTCAGCAGGCGTAACGTTGCGCCCGGCGAAAGCGGCCTCGTCGGCCGTTCACGTCGAAACCGCGGCGCCGTGCGCGGTTGCGTGTACTAGTCGACACTCTACGTGCTTCGTCCCGGCAGTTCCGGAACCAGCGTCCGCACCAGGCCGGGACCCCGATAGATGAGCGCGGTGTAGACCTGCACCAGATCCGCGCCCGCCGCCAGCTTGGCGCGGACGGTCTCCGCGTCACCGACGCCACCCACCCCGATCAGCAACGGCTCCGGCCCCAGATCCCGGCGCACCCGCTCCAGCAGCGCTGTGCTCCGGGCGAACAGCGGCCGGCCCGACAGCCCCCCGCTCATGCCGGCGGTACTGGCGCGCAGCCCGTCGAACCGCACCGTCGTGTTGGTCAGCACCAGGCCGCTGCAGCCGGCATCGATGGCGGCCCGGGCGCAGGCCATGGCATCCTCGTCCGCCAGGTCCGGCGCCAACTTCACGAGAACGGGCCGGGGCTGGGCAAGGCGCTGATTCGGGCCCTCGATGGCGCCGACGATGCGCTGCACCTCGTCGATGGTCTGCAGGTCGCGCAGCCCCGGCGTGTTGGGGCTGGAGATGTTGACGACGACATAATCGGCCAGTTCGCCGAGGCGCTCGAAGCTGCGCCGGTAGTCGCCGGCCGCGGCCGCTGCCGGCGTCACCTTGGACTTGCCGATGTTCACACCCAGGGGCACCCGCAAGCGGCCGCTCGCACGCAGACGCTCGAGCCTCACGGCAACGGCATCGGCTCCCTCGTTGTTGAACCCCATCCGGTTGATCAGCGCGCCATCCTCAGGCAGCCGAAATAGGCGCGGCCGTGGATTGCCGGGCTGTGGCAGCGCCGTGACCGTGCCTACTTCGACGAAGCCGAAGCCCAGGCTTTGCCATAGCAGCACTGCCTGCGCGTTCTTGTCGAGGCCGGCCGCGAGACCGATGGGATTCGGAAAGTCCAGTCCCGCCCGCCGTACCGGCGGACCGGGCGGCACCCGCTCCAGCAGCGGCAGCCGCTGCAATAACCAGGACCAGGCGGAGCCCAGCGCAAGGGCCGCATCGTGGGCCGACTCGGCATCCAGCTGAAACAGCAAGGGACGCAGCAGGCGCCAGACACCCTTGGCAGGTGGTGAAGGGCTCGTCATCGGCTTCGATATCGGCGTGTGAGCGGCCGGTTGGGGGAGTTCAGGGGCGGGGATCGGGACCGAGTCCCCGGCGGTGCCCTGGAGCTTGCGCCCCTAAACCGGTGGCCATCAGGTCCCGGGCGGCGACCAGTATACCGGTCCACGCGTGCCGAGGCGGCCGGTCTGGCCGCAGGCCATCGGACCGCCTT
>Ga0316578_10000391_pt1 | contig 14109 bp, 14 predicted proteins | sample J0NA_2_FD_203076 | JGI IMG/M metagenome (GOLD analysis project Ga0316578, IMG submission 203076) | Rhizosphere microbial communities from salt marsh grasses in Alabama, United States - J0-2_160517rDrC | ecosystem: Host-associated > Plants > Roots > Rhizosphere | place: USA: Alabama | collected... | reverse complement strand
CTGAGTACATCGGGACCGTTCTCGCCTCGCACCTCGGGGGAACCCCGACGTCCGACTCGGATGCGACGCTCGCAGCGCTCCGCGCCGCGTGGGAGCCGATGGGGGTCGAGGTCCTCGACTATGCGCCGGCACAGGACAAGAACGGCTTCGCAGTCACGGGTGCGACGGCCGAGTCGCTGGGCCTGTCGAAGGTCTCCGACCTGGCGGCCTACAACGGGACCCTGGTTCTCGGCGGCCCGCCGGAGTGCCCGAAGCGCGATCTGTGCCTGCCCGGGCTGGAGACCGTCTACGGCCTCTCCTTCGCGGAGTTCAAGCCGCTCGACGTCGGCGGGCCGATCACCGTCGCGGCTCTCGAGGGGGACGAGATCCAGGTCGGCGTGCTCTTCACGAGCGACGGGACGATCCTGGCGAAGGGCTTCGTCCTCCTCGAAGACGACAAGGGCCTGCAACCGGCCGAGAACGTCGCACCAGCCGTGCGCAAGGAGATCGTGGACGCGTACGGGCCCGACTTCACGGAGACCCTGAACGGCGTGTCGCGGCGCCTGACCACGGAGGACCTCGTCTCGCTGAACAAGCGTGTCGGGATCGACGGAGAGGATCCGGAGGTCGTCGCCCGGGACTGGCTGGCAGAGACCGACTAGACACAAGGCCGAAGACACAAGCCTGAGGAGGCCTTCTGTCGCTTGTCACGCGTCTCCTGTCCTGCTACTCGCTTCTCATCACGAGCCCCGCGAACGCGAGGATCACTCCGGCACCCATCAGACCCAGCCCCTCGACCCGGAGCGCGGGAGCGACGACGGTGAAGCCGTTCTCGACCAAGGCACGGGTGAGCTCGTCCTCGATGCGCGCCGATGCGAGCGTCCCACCGAGCGCGCTCCATGCGGCAACCCCGAGCCCGGCGAACGCGACCCCCGCCGCGACGGAGAAGAGCGCGACGGATCGGCGCCGAGAGAGCACGATCGCCGCCACGGCCACGAGGACCGCGGCTGCTGCGGTGAGGACCGAGATGGCCGGGAGCCACCGCAGCGTGCGCCCGACGACCGGGAGAGCACCCGAGTCGAAGATCACCACGGCTTGGAAGACGTCGACCGGGATGCGGTCGGCGAGGTCGGGGGCGAGCTCGGCGATGGGGGCGACGAGCGCCGCGCGGACGTCGGTCAGGTCTGCGACGAAGGGCTCCGCGACCCCGGAGAGGATGTGGCGATGGCCCTCGGCGACGAGTCGCTCGAGCGTCGGGTTGAACGCCCCCGAGTCGAGGAGCACGACGACCGCCCGCTCTCCTGCCCCGCGGACGAACGCAAGGAGAGGGAGCGCGTCGACGGCCTCGTCGACAAGGCGCGCTGCGAGCGCGGCCTGTGAGGAGTCCATCTCCATCACCGTCAAGGCGTTGGATCGGAACGCGGACTCCTCTGCGACTGAGCGGTCTGCCCAGAACGCAACCGCCGACACCCAGGCAAGGATCGAGACGAGCGTCGCGGCGAGCACGAGCGAGGCGGCCGGCGAGCGCGGAGAGTCCTGCAAAGCGTCGGGAACCCTACCCCCAACGCGAGGAATCGGTCCGCGACGCCCGGGTCACTGCAAGCAGCGCTCTGCCGGCTCCCTCGGTGCGGAGTCGCCGCCTCACGGAGGCTCGAGCGTCGACCGATGCGCGGGAAGGGCCGTCGGCTCGGAAGTGGACCTCTGGGTGGGCTCATGCGACTAGCGTTGGCGCGGTCTGTTCCGGAATGGGGGCGGACCGACCAAGGGACAAAGGAGGCACCCTTGAAACGAATGAGCAAGATCCTCGTCCTCCTCTTCGTGATGGCACTCATCGCGGCGGCGTGTGGCAGCGGGTCCGAGGAGACCACGACCACAGCCGCAGGAGGCGGAGAAGAGACCACTACCACCACATCCGGTGGCGGTGGCGAGGAGACGACGACAACGGCGGCGCCGAGCCCCGACTTCGAGGGCAAGGTCCTCGATGCCGGCGGATGCGACTACGGCGGTGACATCGAGAAGATCACGGCACTCGACGAGTACACGGTCGAGTTCGACCTGTGCGCGCCGAAGCCCGCGTTCCTGGCTCAGATCGCGTTCCTCGTGTTCGGGATCCAGCCGGAAGAGCACCTCGAGGCCACCGGCGGCTCTCCGCTCGACAACCCGGTCGGGACGGGGCCCTATGCCCTCAAAGAGTGGGTGCGCGGCGACTCCGTCGTGTACACGCGCAACGCCGACTACTACGGGACCGTGGCGCCGCATGAGACGCTCGTCCTGAAGTGGGCGACGGAGAGCGCGGGGCGGCTCCTCGAGCTGCAGTCGGGCAACGCCGACGGCATGACGTTCCCGAGCCCTGAGGACTACGCCGTCGTGGAAGCCGACGCGAATCTCCAGCTGCTCGACAAGCCGGAGCCGAACATCTTCTACATGGGCTTCACGAACATCTTCCCGCCGTTCGACGACGTGCGCGTGCGCAAGGCCATCGGCCTCGCCATGGACCGTCAGCGCATCGTCGACACGTTCTACCCGCCGGGGTCCGAGGTGGCATCGCACTTCACCCCGTGCTCGGTGGAGCACGGCTGCGAAGGTGAGGCGTGGTACGACCAGAACGTCGAAGAAGCGAAGGCCCTGCTCGCAGAAGCCGGCTTCCCGGATGGATTCGAGACGAGCATCTTCTTCCGAGATGTGACGCGCGGCTATCTGCCGACGCCGGCACTCGTTGCAGCGGACATCCAGGCGCAGCTGAAGGACACGCTGAACATCGACGCCGAAGTCGTTCAGATGGAGTCCGGTGAGTTCATCCAGCAGTGCTCGAGCGCGGGTACCTGCGACGGCATCCACCTGCTCGGATGGACGGGCGACTACCCGCACATCACGAACTTCCTCGACTTCCACTTCGGGGCGGACGTGACCCAGTTCGGCAACGCCTATCCGGAGATCTACGAGCCGCTGCAGGAAGCAGCCATGCTGGCCGACCCGGCGGCTGCGGCGCCGCTCTACGAACAGGCGAACAACGCCATCAAGGAGCTCGTCCCGATGGTCCCGATCGCGCATGCAGGCAGCGCCTACGTCGCGACCGCGAACGTGCAGGGCGCATACGCCCCGCCGTGGGGAACCGTGCAGTTCAACTACTGGGACAACGGCACCGACACCCTGGTGTTCGTCCAGGGCAACGAGCCGATCTCGCTGTACTGCGCGGACGAGTCGGACGGTGAGTCGCTGCGCGCGTGCGGACCGGTCATCGAGGCGCTGTACAACTACGACCAGACGGGCGCCGTCGTGCCGCAACTCGCGACCGAGTGCGTCCCGAACGAGGATCTGTCGCTCTGGACGTGCTCGCTCCGCCAGGGCGTCACGTTCCACGACGGTTCCACGTTCGACGCGAACGACGTCGTTGTCTCGTACACGGCGGGTCTCGACTACACGAGCCCGCTCCACACGGGCAACAGCGGCATCTTCGACTACTACGACTACCTCTGGGGCCTGATCAACAAGCCTGCGGAGGAGGAGGGCTAGCGCGCTCCTACGTGCGAACGCACCAAGACGGGGGAGGCGGCAACGCCTCCCCCGTTTCCGTCTACGCTGACCCACTCAGATGATCGGCTTCATCACACGACGAACGCTTCTCGCGATTCCCGTGCTGCTCGGGATCATCATTGTCGTGTTCATCCTCATCAGGGCGATCCCGGGCGATCCGTGCAGTTCGATGCTCGGCGAGCGCGCCACCGAAGAGGCCTGTGAGATCTTCAACGAGGTGAACGGCCTCAACGAGCCGATCTGGGTGCAGCTCGGGATCTACATGAAGAACGTGTTGACGTTCAACCTCGGAGAATCCGTCCGCTTCTCTCGTCCCGTGAACCAGCTCCTCATCGAGCGGCTGCCGCTCACGATCGAGCTCTCGATCTCGGCGCTCACGATCGCCGTCGTCGTCGGCATCCCGCTGGGGATCCTCGCTGCGCGGCGTCACAACACGGCGGTCGACACCGCAACGATGGCCTTTGCGAACGTGGGCGTGTCCATGCCGGTGTTCTGGCTCGGTCTCATGCTCGCCTATACGTTCGCGATCATCTTCAAGGACACGCCGATTGCCCTCCCACCGTCCGGGCGGTTGAGCGCCGGCGTCTTCTCCATTCCCTACTACGAGTTGTGGGAGTGGGACCTCCAGGAAGGGACCTTCTGGGCGAAGCTCAACGAGTTCATCGCCAACTTCTACATCTTCAACTCGTTCATCACGGGCCAGTGGGAGGTCTTCCGCGACGCGGTCAAGCACATGATCCTGCCGGCGATCGCGCTGGCGACCATCCCCCTGTCGATCATCGCCCGCATTACCCGCAGCTCGCTCCTCGAGGTGATGGGCAAGGACTACATCCGGACGGCGCGGGCCAAGGGCGCCAAGGAGTTCCGGGTGGTCGGGCGTCATGCGCTGCGCAACTCCCTCCTCCCGGTCGTCACGATCATCGGGCTCTCACTCGGCGGCCTGCTCGGCGGCGCGGTCCTCACCGAGACCGTCTTCCGGCTGGCCGGCGTCGGCACGGCGCTCTTCGACGCGATCACGGGACGTGACTACGCCATCGTCCAGGGCTTCACCGTCGTGATCGCGGCCGGCTACGTGATCGTGAACCTCGTCGTCGACATCTCGTACGGCTACCTCGACCCGAGGATCCGCATCAAATGAGCATGTTCAACCGTCGTACGCAGGTCGAGGCCGTCGAGGGCCTGGCGACGGACGGGTTGGTTCGCTCCAAGCCGTCGAGCCAATGGAAGCTCGCCCTTCGCCGGTTCCGGGGCCACAGGTCCGGGATGGCCGGCCTCACGATCGTGGGCCTGCTCGTCCTCGTGGCCATCTTCGCCCCGATCATCGCCCCGTATGAGCCGAACGAAGTGCTCATCGGCAAGGAAGACGTGAAGCCGCGAGAGAAGCCGTGCGTCCACATCCTCGGATGCGACCCCGAGAAGCCACAGCACATCATGGGAACCGACGGGAACGTCCGCGACGAGTTCTCCCGCATCGTGTACGGATCGCGCATCAGCCTCAGCCTCGGGTTCTCCACGGTCACCCTGGCCCTGCTCGTCGGCGGATCCCTCGGGGCGCTGGCGGGCTACGTCGGCGGGTGGTTCGACAATCTCATCATGCGGATCATGGATGTCATCCTGGGATTCCCCGCGCTGCTCCTCGCGATCGCAATCACGGCGGTGCTCGGCCGGGGCCTACGAAACGCCCTGATCGCGATCGCGATCGTGACTCTGCCGCAATACGCGCGACTCATGCGCGCCCAGGTCCTCTCGATCAAGGAATCCGACTACGTCGCGGCGTCGCAGGCACTCGGAGCGAACCCGCGCCAGCTCCTCGTTCGTCGCGTCATCCCGAACGCACTCACACCTCTCGTCGTGCTCGCCACGCTCGGCGTTGCCGGCGCCATCCTCGAGGCTGCTGCCCTCTCTTTCCTCGGGCTGGGCGCTCAACCACCGACGGCCGAATGGGGCACGATGCTCGCGGCTGAGCGCAACAACATCTTCACCTCGCCTCACCTCGTCTTCTTCCCCGGGGTCGCCATCATGATCACCGTCCTCGGCTTCAACCTCATGGGTGACGGCATGAGGGATGCTCTCGACCCCACGCTGCACCGATGAGCGCCGCGCCCTCCCCCGATGCGATCCGCGAGCTCCCGCCCAAGCGCGGCGAGAAGGGCGAGGTCCTCCTCGAAGTCAGGGACCTCAAGACCCACTTCGACACCCGCGACGGTGTCGTCAAAGCCGTCGACGGCGTGTCGTTCAAGGTCAACCGCGGCGAGGTCCTCGGGCTCGTGGGTGAGTCGGGGTGCGGCAAGTCGGTGACATCGCTCTCCGTGATGGGTCTCATCCCTCACCCCGGCCGGGTCGTCGCCGGCGAGATCCTCTTCAACGGGAAGAACGTCGCCACCATGAAGGCGGACCACGTCCGGAAACTGCGCGGCGAGCACATCTCGATGATCTTCCAGCAGCCCGGCTCCGCCCTGAACCCGGTCCAACGGGCCGGCCTGCAGATCCGAGAGGTCTTCAAGCTCCACCGAGACTGGTCGAAGGACGTGGAGGAGGAACGCGTCGTCGAGATGCTCGCGAAGGTCGGGATCCCCGACCCCGAGTCGCGCGCGAATGCCTATCCGCACGAGCTCTCCGGGGGCATGGCGCAGCGCATCATGATCGCGATGGCTCTGGCGTGCGAGCCCGAGCTCCTCATCGCCGACGAGCCGACGACGGCGCTCGACGTGACGATCCAAGCGCAGATCCTCGACCTCATCAGGGACCTCCAACAGTCGTCCGACACGGCCGTCCTCCTCATCACGCACGACTTGGGCGTCGTCGCGGAGATGGCGGACCGCGTCGCCGTGATGTACGCCGGGGAGATCGTCGAAGAGGCGGATGTCCGCACGATCTTCAACGACCCGCTCCACCCCTATACCCGAGGCCTCATCGGCTCGATCCCGATTCTCGGCTCCATCGTCGAGACGCTCGACACGATCCCCGGCGTCGTCCCGTCGCTCATCGACCTCCCTCCGGGCTGTCGTTTCGCGTCTCGCTGTGTCGCTCGTGTCGAGCACGATCTCGCACGCTGCCTCGAGCAGCGTCCCGAGCTTCGCGAGATCGCGCCCGGCCACGAAGTACGTTGCTGGCTCTACGACGAGGATGGCGATGATGGCTGAGCCCCTCATCGAAGCCCGTGACCTCGTCAAGCAGTTCCCGGTGAAGGGCGGCATCCTCCAGCGCCAAACCGCAACCGTCGACGCCGTCGACGGCGTGAATCTGGAAATCAGACGCGGCGAGTCGGTCGGGCTCGTCGGCGAGTCGGGATGCGGCAAGACGACCCTGGGTCGCATGCTCGTCAAGCTCCTCGAGCCCACCTCGGGGTCGATCGTCTTCGACGGGAGGGACGTCACCCACCTCAAGGGCCAAGAGCTCAAGGCGTTCCGCCGGCGCGTGCAGATCATCTTCCAGGATCCCTACTCGTCGCTCGATCCGCGCACCCAGGTCGGCGACTCGATCGCCGAGGGTCTGCGGCTGCACAGGATCGGCGACCGAAGCGAGCGGCGGGAGCGGGTCCGGCGCATGCTCGAGCTCGTCGGCCTCGAGGCGCGACACGCCGGGCGCTACCCGCATGAGTTCTCCGGGGGACAGCGCCAGCGTATCGGCATCGCTCGTGCGCTCATCCTCGAGCCCGATTTGGTCGTGGCCGACGAGCCGGTCTCTGCACTCGACGTCTCGGTGCAAGCGCAGGTCCTCAACCTGCTGAAGGAGCTGCAGAGCGAACTGGACCTGACTCTCCTCTTCGTTGCGCACAACCTCGCCGTCGTCGAGCACATCTCCGACCGGGTCGCCGTCATGTACCTCGGGCGGGTCGTCGAGATCACCGACCGGGAACAGCTCTACGGCAATCCGACCCATCCCTACACCGAGGCCCTCCTGTCGGCGATACCGATCCCGGACCCCGACCGTCCCCGGAACCGGATGATCCTCCAAGGGGACGTCCCGTCACCGATCAACCCGCCGGCGGGCTGCCATTTCCACCCGCGGTGCCCGATCGCCGTCGACGGTCTGTGCAACGTCGACGTGCCGCCGCTCCTCCCCGTCGGCGACGTCCGAGACCATCTCGCAGCCTGCCACGTGCGGACCACGTCGAGCGAGCCGGTGGCCCGGGAGTAGCCACCGACATCCTCTGGCAGCCGGGTGCCCGAGTCGGTACGCTCGGGTCGGAGGAGCAATGGACAGAGAGCACGTCCCGCTCGAGTGCTCGGTTCCGATCTGGGATCGTTTCTACCTCGTCCGGCCGCTCGTCGTCGTCGGCACGGTCGAGCCCGATGGGACGATGGATTTCGCCCCGAAGCACATGGCCGGGCCGATGTCCTGGGACAACTACTACGGGTTCGTCTGCTGCCCCGACCATGCCACCTACCGCAACGCCCTGCGCACCGGCGAATTCACCGTCTCCTACCCCACGCCCGACCAGCTCATCGAGACGAGCTTCACCGCAGGGCCTCGCGCTGCGGACTCCTCGAAGCCGAGTCTCAAAGGCGTGCACACCATCCCCGCGAGCGTCGTCGAGGGCGCGTTGCTCGACGGGGCGCGCGTCCAACTCGAATGCCGCCTCGAGCGGACCGTCGACGATCTCGGACCGAACAACGTCGTCATCGGCCGCGTCGTCGCCGCGAGCGTCGACGAAGCCGCCCTTCGCGGGCTCGATCGGGAGGACGCGCACACGATCTCCGACGCCCCGATCCTCGCCTACCTCCAACCGAACCGCTTCGCCGTGATCGACGAGAGCCGGAGCTTCCCGTTCTTTCAGGGATGGTCGAGGTAGGCCGTGCCGGTGGCAACGCTCCCCGCCGCCATCCTCGACCACCTCGAGCCTCGGACCGATCGGCTCCTCGACCTCTGCCGTGACCTCGTCGAGATCGAGAGCCCCTCGAACGACCCGGCCGCCACGCGCCTCGTGCTCGAGCGCCTCACGGAGGAGTTCGACGCACTCGGATACACGTGGCGGCTCGCTCCGCAGGGCTGGTCCGGCGGCCATCTCTACGCCGTCCCGGACGACCGGCCGAAGCGCGCCCCCGCGCAGCTTCTCATCGGCCATGCGGACACCGTCTGGCCCGTCGGCACACTCGCCACCCGCCCATGGACGGTCGATGGGCAGTACGCGCACGGGCCCGGCGTCTTCGACATGAAGGCCGGGCTCGTCCAGATCGTCTTCGCACTCAGGACGATCAGAGAGCTCGGCCTCGAGCCGCCGGCGACACCCCTCGTGCTCATCAACACCGACGAGGAGATCGGAAGTCGGGCGTCGCGCCGGGCCATCGAGCGGCTCGCCCGGCACGTCTGCCGCGCATTCGTCTGCGAGCCGGGGCTCGGCCCGTGTGGGGCGCTCAAGACGGCGCGCAAGGGCATCGGCCGCTACACGGTCACCGTGCACGGGAAGGCCGCCCATGCCGGCCTCGACCCCGACGCTGGTGCGAGCGCGATCCTCGAGCTCTCCTCCGTCATCCAGCAGCTGTTCGCCCTCAACGACCGCGACCGCGACATCACCGTCAACGTCGGGACGATCGAAGGCGGCATCCAGCCGAACGTCATCGCTCCGAGGAGCCAGGCGGTCGTCGACGTCCGGGTGCTGAACGGAGAGGACGCCGAACGGGTCGACGCTGCGATCCGGGCGATCACCCCCGTCACCGAGGGCACGACCATCCGCGTCTCCGGAGGCTTCGGCCGCCCTCCGATGGTCCGCACTCCCGGGAACGCCGATCTCTACGAGCAAGCCCGGGGCGTCGGCGACGACCTCGGGATCCGGATTCGCGAGGTCACTGCGGGAGGGGGCTCGGACGGCAACACGACGAGCCAGCACACCCCCACCCTCGACGGCCTCGGCATCATCGGCGACGGGGCGCATGCGGCGAGCGAGCACATCGTCGTGTCGAGCTTCGTCCCGAGGACGGCGCTGCTCGCCTCACTGCTCATGGAGCCGGTCGTTGGCGTGTGGAGGGACGCGACGTGAGCAAGTACTTCTTCTCGTCACTCACGCGCATCTCGGACCTCGCCGAGGAGGGGTTTGAGGTCGAGCAGCGGGATCGCGACGAGTGGGCGACCGGGGACTACGTCGTCGGTGAGGTCGTGGGGCGTGCCGGTGAGTTCTCACGGGTCGAGTTGCGCAGCGGCCGGATGATCGAAGTCGTCGAAGGCGACCTCGTCATCGGCGCTTGGGGCTGCCGGCGCGCCACGCTCGAGGCCGTCGGCGATTGGATGGCCATCGAGGACGACGGGATGTTCAATGCGATGACGGCGGCCGGCCTGTTCGGCCGGGTGACCTCGCTCGCACCGCTCATGCCACCGCTCATGCGCCTCCGCTACACCGGACATGTCTGCCGGATGGGGCAGAAGCTGTGCATGGACGACTTCATCCCGCCGATCCCCGACGTCGCATACGACTGCCCGACGCTGCTCGTGATCGGCACGTCGATGTCCGCAGGGAAGACGACCGCCGCGAAGCGCATCATCCGGCACTTGAAGGAGGTCGGGCTCCGCATCGTGGGCACGAAGCTCACCGGTGCCGGGCGCTATCGGGACGTCCTCGCGATGTGGGACGCCGGCGCGGACGACATCTACGACTTCGTCGACGTCGGCCTGCCGTCGACGATCACCGACCCCGAGCGCTACCGCCTGCGCCTCCGCTCGCTGCTCTCGCTCATCGCCGCCCGCCAGCCCGACATCGTCGTCGCCGAGGCCGGGGCCTCGCCGCTCGAGCCCTATAACGGGGAGGTCGTGCTCGAAGAGCTCCGGGACTTCGTGAAGTGCACGGTGCTGTGTGCCTCCGACCCGTACGCCGTCTCGGGCGTCATCAGCGGCTTCGGGTACGAGCCCGACGTCGTCGCCGGGATCGCGACGAACACGACCGCCTCGGTGGAGCTCGTTCGACGCCTGACGGGCCATGAGGGCTTCTCGTTCATGATCGCCGAGGAGTCGGGTGACGCGTTCGAGGTGATCCGCCGCCGCCTCGGCCTCTGACGACCAGCGAACCCAGGGTTCGCAGTATCGCCGGCGGCGCTGAGGGCCCACGGATTCCATGCAGCCTCGAACATCTTCCAACCGCGGCCCGTCCCTGGCACCTTGGGGCCATGAACGCAGACCGGCTCGCATACGAGATCGCAGCACGCCAGGGCGGCGCGATCCGCATTGACCAGGCAAGGGACGCAGGACTGACCAAAGGCCAGATCGATCGCCGAGTACGAGATGGGAGGTGGACCGCTCTCGGGCGGGTCAGCTACCGAGTCATGGACATGCCGGGAACGCGGAACCTGTTGAGCGCGGCGGTGGCAACACTCCCGAATGCCGTCGTCTCCCATGACGCAGCGGCGGAAATCCACCGGCTCCCGAAGCTGCGGCGAGGAGCCGCAACCGTCCTCGTCCACTCCCGAACCACCCACGAGTTCCCGGGGGTCACCGTCCACCGATGCCACGACCTCCTCGATGAACACATCGTTGAGTCCGAGGGTCTCCCGGTCACTTCGATTCCAAGGACCATCGTCGACATGGCCCGCTTCCTCACCACGCGTCATCTGACCGCGGTCCTCGACTCCGTCGTCGCGGAGCAGCGAACTCGCGTCGACGATGTGCAGCGGATCGTCGACCAGGTCGCGCGTCGGGGCAAGCCGGGTATCCAGAAGATCCGGTGGGTTCTCGAGGACAGAGAGATGGGGCCGAGGAGTGGAACCTCACTCGAGCGACGCGGTGCCGAGGTGCTTCGCGAAGGCGGGCTTCCCGATCCGCATTTCGAGTATCCGATTCCGTGGAGCCCCGACCGCCGTTTCGATGCCGCCTACCCGCTGTCACGGTTGGCGATCGAGTGGGATTCGCGGCGTTGGCACGAGATCAGGGAGGCCTTCGCATCCGATCGGGAACGTGATCGCCAAGCAATGCTCCACGGATGGAAGGTCCTTCGTTTCACTTGGGTCGACCTGACTCGCAGCCCCGACGAGGTCGTCGGGACTGTTCTGCGCCTGCTGACGCCGGGTAGCGGGGTGGACGCGACCCTGCGGTCGCGTTGAACGGGGAGCTACCTGCAGGTATCCCGGCACGCAGACCTACGAACTCTGGGCCGACAGCGCCGCCGACGCTACCGGGAACCCTGGGTTCGCCGATTAGGGGCGGCGGAGGGCCCAGAGCACGTCGCGGATGTCGACGATCCCCAGCAGGTCGTCCCCATCCGTCACCGGGAGATGCCGATACCCCGTCTCGAGCATCCAATCGGCCGCCTCGCTCACGCTGACGCCGGGCGCCATCGTGTCCGGCCCGTCGGTCATCCACGACGTCACGGGCTCGTCGGGATCGGCGCCCTCTCCCACGGCTCGGACGATGTCGCGGTCGGTCAGGATCCCAACGAGCCGACGTCCGTCGAGCACAGCGACGGCACCGACCGACCGGGAGATGAGGACGGTTGCCGCGTCCCCGAGCGTCGTCTCCGGCCCCACGACGACGGATGCTCCGCTGACCAGCGCTTCGACCCGCATGGCGCTCCTCCCAGTGCTCCAAATCAGAGGCTAGCGACGGGATCCCTGCCGATGTCGCCGAGAAGGGCTCAGGTCCTAGACGAGGTCCTGCTCGCGAATCCCGAAGCTCGGATGACGGAGTCGGCAGAGTGCGAGCTTCTCGAGCTGGCGGATCCGCTCACGGGTCAGGTTGAACTCGTCGCCGATCTCCTCGAGCGTGCGCGGCACCCCGTCGTAGAAGCCGTAGCGGAGCGCGAGGATCCGGCCCTCCCGCTCCGGGAGCCGCTCGATCGACTTGCGGAGGCTGTTCGCGATGTCGAGCTCTTCGGTCACACGCACCGGGTCGACGGCTTCCTCGTCCTCGATGAAGTCGCCGAGCTGTGCTCCGTCCTCCCCGATCGGCTGTTCGAGCGAGACCGTGTCCGCGACGCTGAGAGCGAGCTCCACTTTCATCACGTCGACCCCGGCCTCCTCCGCGATCTCCTCGGGCTTGGGGTCACGGCCGAGCTCGGCTTTGAGGCTCGCCTGCGCCGCGCGGACCGCGGCGAGCGTGTCGTGCAGGTGGACCGGGATCCGCACCGTCCTCGACTTGTCCGCGATCGCACGGGTGATGGCCTGCCGGATCCACCACGTCGCGTAGGTGGAGAACTTGAAGCCCTTGCGCCAGTCGAACTTCTCGACCGCGCGGATGAGGCCGAGGTTGCCCTCTTGGATGAGGTCGAGGAAGTCGATCCCTGAGGTGTTGGCGTAGCGGCGGGCGTTGGCGACGACGAGTCGGAGGTTCGCGGTGAGGAAGGCATCCTTGGCTTCCTGGCCGCGGCGAGCCTGCCGCCGGAGCGCGACCTGCTCCGCCCGGCCCTTGAAGTCCCCATCGTCGAGGCGAGACTGGGCCACCTGGCCGCTCTCGATCTTCTGGGCGTAGTCGACTTCCTTCTCGGCCGTGAGCAGCTCGTACTCCCCGATGGCCGTGAGGTACTGGCTCACGAGGTCGGTCGTCAGCCTCCCGCGCTCGTCGGTCAGCTTCGAGCGCTCCCGGTCGCGTCGCGTGCGGGTGAGCGTGTCCCGTTCGACGCGCTCCTTCGCTTCCTCGCGTTCGCGAGCGGCGCGATCGAGGACGGCCTTACTCGGAGTCGCGCCGTCTGTCATCGAGTGAACCTCCACCAACGCTCTGCAACACCCATCCGCCCGGCGAGCCCCGTCGCCGACACGGAGCAATCCACTATCACATACTCGGGCCGGTTTGTGAACCCCGAAATCGAGTCGGCCGGGGCCGCCTCGAAGGGAAGAGTATGGAGGCGCGTCCTCTAGCGCCGATCGGGGTCGGCACCGCCCGGGAGACCGCCGCTCACCACTACGAGCGGCTCAACCGGAGACCCGTCGGAGGGGCCATCGAGGACACGAACGCCGCCGATGGTCGTGTCGACCCGAGGGAGCCGGCAGCCCAGGGGCCTTAGGGTACGTCCATGCCCGAGACCCCGACGCTCATTGCCTTCGCCGGCGCGGCCATGATCCTCTTCGTGCTCCCCGGCCCGGCCGTCGTGTACATCGTGACGCGATCGCTCAGCCAGGGCAGGGCGGCGGGCCTCGTGTCCGTCGCCGGAATCCACGTCGGAAGCACCGTGCACATCCTCGCCGCCGCCGCCGGCCTGTCCGCGCTGATCGCGGCTTCGGCGACGGCCTTCACCGCACTCCGGTGGCTCGGCGCCACCTACCTCATCGTCCTCGGAGTCAGGGCGCTCCTCAGTGGTGCAGAGACCTTCGCTCCGCGAGTTGGCGAGCCGTCGGCGTACCGGCGCATCTTCAACCAAGGGGTCATCGTCAACGTCCTCAACCCGAAGGTGGCACTGTTCTTCCTCGCCTTCGTACCCCAGTTCATCGACCCGGGACGGGGCTCGACGACCGCCCAGGTCATCGTGCTCGGAGCCGTGTTCGTGGCAGCGGGCGTGGTGTCGGACGGGATCTACGCGCTCGCGGCCGGCACGATCGGCGATCGTCTCATGACACGGCGCGGCTGGCGCAGTGCGTCGCGCTACGGTGCAGGTGCGATCTACCTCGCACTCGGGGCGACCGCAGCGCTCTCCGGGGTGGGTAGCGACTGAGCCGATACGGCCGGAAGTGCCGTCCGGCG
>Ga0316578_10000389_pt1 | contig 14127 bp, 12 predicted proteins | sample J0NA_2_FD_203076 | JGI IMG/M metagenome (GOLD analysis project Ga0316578, IMG submission 203076) | Rhizosphere microbial communities from salt marsh grasses in Alabama, United States - J0-2_160517rDrC | ecosystem: Host-associated > Plants > Roots > Rhizosphere | place: USA: Alabama | collected... | reverse complement strand
CTTCGTGTCGCTGCGGGCGAAGACGGTCCGCGCCGCGGCCCAGGCGCTCACGATCCCGATCTTCCTGATGATCTTCGGGGTCTCGGCCGGGTTCCCGGTGGTGTGGCGATCCCTTCCGGAGGGAACTCGCGACCGGCTGGCCGCGATCGCGGGGACGATGAGCCCGCTCGAGTTCCTGGTCGGGCTCGCCGTCGCGCTTCTCCTGCTGGATGCCGCGCTGCTCTGGGTCGGGGTCCGGCGGTTCCGCCGCGACACGCTGATCGCCGGCTGAGCGGACTCAGCCGGCGGCGACGGCCGCCGCCAGCGCCTCCGCCACGCGCTCCTGCGCGCCCGACCCGATCTCCGGCCAGATCGGGAGGCTGAGCACCTCGCCGGCGGCCGCCTCGGCGGTCGGCAGCGACACCTCGCGGTACGCCTCCCGGTAGACCGGCAGCCGGTGGATCGGGACCGGGTAGTAGACCATCGTGGCCACGCCGGCCTCGTCCATCCGCGCACGCACCGCGTCGCGCCGGCTCCCCCGCACGCGCACCGTGTACTGGTGGAACACGTGGCCGTCCGTGACCTCGGGCGTCTCGACCCCGGGGACGTCCGCCAGCAGCATCCCGTACCGCGCGGCCGCGCGCCGGCGTCCCTCGTTCGCCTCGTCGATCCGGGCCAGCTTCACCCGAAGCAGGGCGGCCTGCAGCGCATCGAGTCGCGAGTTGTAGCCGATCTTCTCGTTCGCGTATCGCGTCCGCTCGCCGTGCGTGCGGAGCATGCGGGCCGCCTCCGCGACCCCGTCGTCGTCGGTCGTGAGGAGCCCGCCGTCGCCGGCGGCGCCCAGGTTCTTCGTGGGATAGAAGGAGAAGGCGCCCGCGTCGCCGATCGCGCCGGTGGCACGGCCGCCCGTGGCGGCGCCGAACGACTGGGCGCAGTCCTCGAGCACGGCCACTCCCCGCCGCCGCGCCAGGCCCGCCAGCTCCTCCATCTCGGCCGGCCGGCCGAACAGGTGGACGGGGATCAGGGCCCGCGTCCGGTCCGTCACGACCTCGGCCGCGGCGGCCGGGTCCAGGTTGAAGCTCTCCGCGTCGATGTCGGCGAACACCGGGATCGCGCCCACCAGGGTCACCGCCTCGGCCGTCGCGAAATAGCTGAACGGCGTGGTGACGACCTCGTCGCCGGGCCCGATCCCGAGCGCCCGCAGCCCGATCACGAGCGCGTCGGTGCCCGAGTTGAGCCCCACCGCGTGGCGCACGTCCAGCCGCTCCGCCGCCTCGCGCTCGAACGCCTCGACCTCGGGGCCGAGCACGTACTGTCCGGAACGGAGCACCCGCAGGGCGGCCGCGCTCAGCTCCTCCCACAGCGCGTCGATCTCGGGTGCGAGGTCGAGAGGGGGGATGCGGTCGCGGCTCCCGGTCATGTCTGCACCTTCAGGTAGAGGGCGAGCCCCGCGAGCAGGAAGATCCCGTTCGCGAGCCACGCGGCGGCCGGTGGCGGGAGGATCCCCGAGGCTCCCATCGCCTGCGCCACGCGGATCAGCGTGAGGAACACGATCGTCGTCGCGAGGGCGATCCCGATCGAGAGCGAGGCCCCGCCCTTGCGGGACGAGTTCGCGAGCGGCACCCCGAACAGCACGATGATGAAGCAGGTGAAGGGAAAGGCGAGCTTGAGCTGCTGCTCGACGCGCAGCTTTCCGGTCTTGGCGCCCGAGCGCTCCAGGGCGTCGATGTAGCGACCCAGCTCGACGTAGCCCATCTCCTCCTCGCCCTTCGGTCGGGCGAGGAGCTCCTGCGGCGTCTCCGTGAACTCCCGCTGCCAGAGCTCGTCGAACCGGAACTCGGCGACCTGTCCGCGGGACGGGAAGAACCGGATCCGGCCCTCCTCCACCCGCCAGCGTCCGCGCTCCTCGTCCCACATCGCGCGCTCCGCCGTGGCGTCGTAGGCCTGGAACCAGTCCGTCTCCTCTCCTTCCGCTCCCTCCCGCGTGATCCACAGGTCGGCGATCTCGCCGCGCCCGGCGTTCAGGCGGTCCACGAAGTAGTAGCGGCCCGCGTCGCCCCGGTAGATGAACGCCGTCCGCACTCCCTCGCGCTGGCTCCGGGTCTCGCCGAGCGCGTCGGCACTCTTCCGGTTCGCGGCCGGCACGACCTCCGTGAGGACGAGCGCCAGCAGGCTGACCGCCATCCCCGCCCACAGGAGCGGCGCGCTGAGACGGTAGAAGCTCACTCCGCCGGCCTTGGCGGCGCTGATCTCGAAGTGGCGCGTCATCGACGAGATCGTGAACACGGCGGCCAGGAGCGCGGCGATCGGGAACGAGAGCAGCATCTGGTACGGGATCTGGTAGAGGTAGTGCATGAGGATGCTGCCGCGCGTGAGCTCCTCCGCCAGGTAGGTGTCGAGCCGGTCCGTGAGGTCGATGATGATGAGGATGAACGGCACGCCGATCACGCAGACCAGGAAGATCTTCAGGAACTGGCGCAGCACGTACCGGTCGAGCGTTCTCACCCCCCCGCCCTCCGGGCCTGCAGGAAGGCGCCGATCCCGATGACGAGGAAGAGGACGTTCGGCGCCCACATCGCCCAGAACGGCGAGATGATCTCGCGGTCGGCGAGGTTCTCTCCTCCGATCAGGGCCACGTAGTAGGCGCAGAATACCACCAGGCTCACGCCGACCACGAGCGCCACGCCGGCCCGGCGGTAGCGTACGGCGATCGGGGCTCCGATCAGGACGAACACGATGCAGGCCGCCGGAATCGAGTACTTCTTCCAGATCTCGACCTCGTAGCGCTTCGCCTCCTGTGTCCAGATCCCGCTCGAGGTGGCCTGGGTGCGGAACGTCGTCGCCGCGGCCTGCGCCGTCCCGAGGCGCCGGCCCTGGTTCCAGCCCTCCACGAACGCCTCGCCGGAGTCGGGGGGAATCGAGTCGTCGGCGAGGCCGCCGAGCATGGTCGAGGTGAACGCGACGGCGGCGCCGCGGCTCAGCTCCGAGGCCCGCGCCACGAGCTCGTCCTTCTGCGCGACCCGCGCCCACATGGAGTCGATCGACAGCTCCCGGTCGGTCCGGCTCGCGTTGCCCTCGCGGTCGAGCGTGTTCTCGACCCCCGGCACCACGAGGTAATCCTCCCGGAAGTAGGCCTGCTGGAACCGGTCGGGGGAATCGGCCGAGTACTCGTGAACGACCCCGTCGTACATCGTGAGGTAGAGGTCCTCGGCGTCCTCGCCCGTCGCGAGACCCATCTCCGCGCTGTCCGCGTAGATCACCCGCAGCGCCTCGGGGTCGCGGCGGTCCCAGATCGTGACGTCGATCAGCACGTTGCGGGTCTGCTCCTTCTTCTGCGCGAGGAGGTACAGCTGCCGCGGCGCCACCGCCTTCACCTCGCGCTCCTGCACGTAGAAGGTCGGCGACTTGCGCCCGATGCTCTGCAGAAGGAGCGAGAGGTGGTGGTTCGTCTCGGGGAGAATCGCGTCGTTGAACCGGACCATCCCGAGCGCGACCAGCGCCCCCACCACGACGACGGGCGCCGTGATCCGCGCCAGGCTCACGCCGCTCGCCTTCATCGCCGAGATCTCGTTGTCGCCGGCGAGCCGGTTGAACGCGAACAGCACGGCGACGAGAACCGCCATCGGGACGATGACGGCCACGATGTAGGGAATGGAGTAGAGGAAGACCTCGGCCACGATCCTCCACCCGAGCCCCTTTCCGACGAGGGCCCCGAAGCGCTTCGCCACGACGTCGAGCAGCATCAGGGCCGTCAGCGCCGTGGCGGCGAACAGGAACGGCGCCACCAGCTGCCGGAGCACGTATCGGGTCAGGATCCGCACGCCGTCTCTCTCCCTCCTCCTCCGCTCGGGTTCGGCCCGGGGCCGGCGTCGTCCTCCGCCTACCCCCGTCCACGCACGCCGGGTCCGCCTCCGGGACGGTTTGACAGCGTCCGGGGCGGGAGAGAACATACGGCCCGATGGAATCTCTGGCTCCACCCCGGGTCCCGTCCCGTCCCGACGCGCCGCCGCGCTCCGTCGCGATCATGCTCATGAGCGCGATCGGCGACGTCGTGAAGGGATTTCCCGTCGCGACATCCCTCAAGAGCGCCTGGCCGGACGTCCGGATCACCTGGGTGATCCAACCCGTGTCGGTGCCCCTCGTGCGCCCGCACCCCCACGTCGACGAGCTGCTCGTGTTCGAGCGCCGCAAGGGACTGCGCGGAATCGCGCCGTTCCTCGAGTTCCGGCGCCGGATCTCCGGGCGGAGCTTCGACCTCGTCCTCGGTCTGCAGGTCTACGCGAAGGCCGGGATTCTGACCGCGCTGCTGCCGTCGCCCCGGAAGCTCGGATTCGACCGGCGCCGGGCGCGCGACCTCAACTGGCTGTTCACGACGGAGCGCATCCCGGCCCGCCCGACGCAGCATCTCCAGGACCAGTACTTCGAGTTCCTCGAGCATCTCGAGGTCCCCGTGGTCCGGCAGTGGCACATCCCGTTCGACCGGGCGGAGCGGGAGGCGCAGCGGACCTTCTTCGCCGGGTTCGACCGACCGGTGCTGGCGGTCGTCCTCGGGGCCACGAGTCCGAAGCGGAACTGGCACGCGCAGGGATATGCCCGCGCGCTCGAGGCGGCGCAGTACGACCTCGGCCTGCAGCCGGTGCTCGTAGGCAGCCGAAGTCCGGGCGAGCTCGACATGGCCGCGCGCGTGAAGGAAGCAACGCGGGCGACGCCCGTCGACGCGCTGCGGACCGACCTGCGACGCCTGGCCTGGATCCTCGACGGATCGAGAGTCGTCCTCAGCCCCGACACGGGGCCGCTCCACATCGCCGACGCGCTCGGACGGCCCGTCGTGGGCCTGTACGGGTACACGGACCCGAGAGTGAAGGGGCCGTACCGCGGCGGCACCCGGCTCGTCGTGGACCGGTTCACGCGACCCGGCGAGCCGCTGACGATGGACCTGCGGCCCGGCAACGTGGCGAAGATCACGCCGGACGAGGTGATCGAGAAGCTGGCGCTCGCGGTCCGGGAGGGCCCGGTCGTATCATCGTCATCCCCGTACGCGTCCGGCGGCGGGGCGACGGATCCCGTCAGCGGGAGCGGAGCGGAGGGAACGTGACGAAGGGCCGGATCCTCTGGGTCGACGACGAGGTCGACTACCTGCGTCCCCACACGATTCTCCTGATGAGGGAGGGCTACCACGTCGACGCCGTGATGAACGGCAACGACGCGCTCGAGCTCCTCGAGCGGGAGAGCTACGACCTCGTGCTCCTGGACGAGCAGATGCCCGGCCTCCGGGGCATCGAGGTGCTCACCGCGATCCGTGCCTCCGGTCGGAACCTCCCCGTGGTGATGGTCACGAAGAGCGAGGCCGACGACACGCTGCACGAGGCGATCGGCCGCCGCGCCGACGACTACATCGTCAAGCCCACCAGCCCGCGGCAGGTTCTCTCCGTCGTCACGCGGCTTCTCGCCGGCCCGCGGCTCCGTCACGAGCGGATCGCGCAGGACTTCACGCGGCGGTTCGGCGAGCTCCGGGACGAGATCGGGCGGGCGGCGTCGTGGAAGGAGTGGGCCGCGATCTACTCCGAGCTCGTCGACTGGGAGCTCGGGCTCGAGCAGGCCGGCGAGACGGACCTCGGGCAGATCCTGGGCACCCTCCAGGCGGACGTGCGGCGAGGCTTCTCGGAGCTCGTCGTGCGCGAGTACGCGGAGTGGACGCACGCGGAGGGCGAGAAGGGCCCCGCTCTCTCGGTGGACGTCATGCCGCGATTCCTGCGTCCGCTGCTCGACGGGGACGGCGCCTGCCTGCTCGTGGTGCTCGACTGCCTCCGTCTCGACCAGTGGCGCGCGATGCGGCCGCTGGTCGAGGAGCTGTTCGAGGTCGAGGAGAGCCTGTACTCCTCCGTCCTCCCGACCGCCACCGCGTTCGCGCGCAACGCGATCTTCTCCGGCCGGTTCGCCGACGAGATCGAGGAGGCGCGGCCCGGCTGGCTCGAGGCGGGCGCCGAGCGAGGATACAACCAGTTCGAGAACGAGTTGTTCGCGGCGCACGTCCGCGAGCTGGCGGGCCCGCACGTCCGCACGCACTACGAGAAGATGTTCACGGCGGAGCAGGGCGAGGCGATGCTCGGACGGCTTCCCGGCTGGCTCTCCGAACCGTCCGCCACGGCCCTCGTGTTCGGCTTCGTCGACATGCTCACGCACGGCCGATCGGAGTCCCACCTGCTGTGGGAGGTGGCGCGCGACGCGGCGGCCCTCCGTGCGCTCACGGCGAGCTGGTTCGAGCGCTCGGCCGCGCTCGCGGCGCTGCGCGAGGCGGCCCGGCGCGGCGTGCCGGTTCTGCTCACCACGGACCACGGCTCGGTGCACTGCAACCGCCCGGTCACCGTTTACGCGAAGCGGGACGCGACGGCGAGCCTCCGCTACAAGTTCGGCCGGGACCTCCGTGTCGAGCAGCCGTCGGCCGTGTTCGCGACGAGCGACCCCGACGCGCTCCGCCTCCCGCCCGGCGGCTTCCACGTGAACTACGTGCTCTGCCGCGAGGACTACTACTTCGTCTATCCGACCAAGCTGCGCGAGTACCAGAGCCGGTACCGGGACAGCTTCCTGCACGGCGGGGTGAGCCCGGAGGAGATGATCCTCCCGGTGGCGCTCCTCACGCCACGCGGCTGAGGCGGCGCCCCGATGCCCGGAAGCTACCGGCGGCTGTTCGCGTACCTCCGGCCCTTCGCCGGTCTGTTCACGCTCAGCCTGCTCCTGACGGTCGTCTCCGCCGGGTTCGACGTGTTCAGCATCGTGCTCGTGATCCCGTTCCTGCAGACGCTGTTCGAGGCGGGCCCCGTGCTCGGGGGAGCCACCTCCAGTGTCGTGGAGCGGCTGCTCGACTCGGCGATCGGCGACCTGATCCGGGCCGCGACGCCGCTCGACACGCTCCGCAACGTGGTGTTCGTGGTCCTCGTCGCGATCCTGCTCAAGAACGTCGCGCTCTACGGGGCGAAGTACTGCGCGGTGTCCGTCCGAGAGGGCGTGGAGCGCCGCATGCGGGACGACGTGTTCGCGCACCTGCAGCTGCTTCCGCTGAGCTTCTTCGGCCGGGTCAAGGTGGGACAGGTGATCGCCCGGGTCCTCACGGACACGAAGCAGGCGCGGGAAGTCGTGAGCTACGCGCTGATGGACCTGTTCCGGAAGATCGTGACCACGGTCTTCTACCTGGTCACCATCTTCCTGCTCTCCTGGCGGCTCTCTCTGGTCACGCTTCTCCTCGCCCCCCTGCTCGTCGGGGTCGTGGCGCCGCTCCTCAGCCGGCTGCGGCGGGGCTTCCGCAAGGCGTTCGACGAGCAGGGGGAGCTGCTGAGCGTCCTCCAGGAGACGGTGAGCGGGATCCGGCTGGTGAAGTCGTACGGTGGGGAGCGCCGCGAACGGGACCGGTTCGAGGCCCGGTCCGGGCGGTACGCCCGGCGGATGGTGCGGACCGAGGCGCTCTCCCAGCTCGCCAGCCCGCTCTCGGAGGTCGTCTCCTCGGTCGTGGCGCTGGCGCTGGTCTGGGTCGGCGCCCGGATGGTGCTGGACGCGGGGACCCTGCAGCCCGAGCAGTTCATCGCCTTCGTGGCCCTGGCCCTGCAGCTCATCTCGCCCGTGAAGGCGATCGCCGACTTCCCGGCGAAGCTCCAGATCTCGGTGGCGGCGGCCGACCGCTTCTTCGAGGTCCTGGACGAGCCGCCCGAGCCGGAGTCGGGGACCCGGGAGGCGAAGCGGCCGCGGACCTCGATCCGGTTCGAGGAGGTGGAGTTCGCGTACGAGCCGGACCGGCCGGTGCTGCACGACGTGGACCTCGAGGTCCGCCCGGGCCAGGTCGTCGCTCTCGTCGGCCCGTCCGGGGCGGGAAAGAGCACCTTCGTCGACCTCCTTCCCCGCTTCATGGACCCGACCCGCGGCCGCATCGCGCTCGACGGCGTCGACCTGCGGGATCTGTCGCTCGCCTCGCTGCGGCGGCTGTTCGGGATCGTGAGCCAGGACACGGTGATCTTCCACGACACGGTGCGCGCGAACATCGCGTACGGCGACGGCGACCGCTGGACCGAGGAGGAGGTCCGGGCCGCCGCACGGGCCGCGAACGCGGAGGAGTTCATCGACGCGCTGCCGGACGGGTTCGACACGCAACTGGGCGATCGCGGCGTGCGGCTCTCCGGGGGGCAGCGGCAGAGGATCGGCATCGCCCGCGCGATCCTGCGGGACCCGCCGATTCTGATCCTCGACGAGGCGACGTCGTCCCTCGACACCGAGTCCGAGCAGGCGATCCAGAGGGCGCTGGCCGCCCTGTTCGCGGGGCGCACCGTGTTCGTGATCGCGCACCGGCTGTCGACGGTGCACGGGGCGGACCGGATCCTCGTCCTCGAGGACGGCCGGATCGTGGAGCGGGGGACCCACGCGGAGCTGTTCGACCTCGGCGGGACCTACCGCCGCCTTCACGACCTCCAGTTCGCGGCGCCGCCTCAGGCCGCCGGCGCGGGGTCCGGCCCGGAGGCGTAGCCGCGCTCGAGCGCGTCCCAGGCGCCCAGGGCGGCCGACAGGTCCAGCTTGCGCAGGGAGCGGCGGAGCCGGCGCAGGTTGACCCGGGCGTCCCGCCGGGACACGCCGTCCGGTCGCCACCGCCCGCGGTCCCAGTCGATGAGGACCGGGGCGAGCCCGGGACGACCCGCCGCCAGCAGCACGTTCCAGGCGTTGAGGTCCGCGTGCGCGCCACCCGCCTCGTGCGCGCGGCGGATCGAGGTCCCGATCCGCTCCATCGGCCCCGCCGCCTCCCCCTGGCGCAGGCCTCGAAGGACCTCCGCCGCCGGAGCGAAGCCGACGAGCCTCCGGGTCACGAGACAGGCCGCGTACGCCGGGCCCGGCCCGAGCCGGGACTGGACGGCCGCCAGCGCCTCGGGCACCGGGGCGCCGGCCCGACGCAGGCGCTCCGTGAGGACGATCTCCTCGAACGCCCGATTTCCCGCGAGGTAGCGGTCCCTCACCACGTGGCGGACCCAGCCGCCCCGGCGGAAGGGGCGAACCACCACCTCCCCGAGCGGGCCCGCGGGCAGGACGCGGGCGTCGCCCCGTCCGCCCGCGAGGACCGGCGTGCCGCCCGGCGCCCGGCCGCGGGCGCAGTGGAGCAGCCCGTGCGACTCGAAGGCGGCCCGGAAGTCCGTCCGCACGATCGCGGCGGTCTCCGGCCGGTCGATCCGCTCGAACCGGTCCCGCATCCAGTCCGGCAGGGGTGCACGCATGGCGCCAAGATGGGGGGCAGGTCCCGCCGACGCGACGGGCGGGCTCCGTCGGCGGGCGGAAGGGCTTCCGTTGCCCCGGCGGCTCGCGCGTCCGTACTTTCGCCGCGGCATGAGAACGCGATCCCCCATCCGGGTGCTTCACGTCGAGTCCGGCCAGGAATGGCGCGCGACCCGGGACCAGGTCCGGCTCCTGGTCGAGGCGCTGATGGACGTTCCCCACGTCCGACAGGCCGTGGCCACCCTCGAGGGGTCGCGTCTGGCCGTGGAAGCCGAGGAACTGGGGATTCCGATCATCCCGCTTCCGTGGACGACCGATTCCGACCCGCGGGCGCTCCGGACCCTGGCGCGGGTGGCGGGCACCGGCTGGGAGGTCCTGCACGCCCACGACTCCCAGGCGCTCCGCCTCCTCCTGTACATCGGGGCCCTCGAGGGGTCGAACCCCTCGATCGTCGCCTCCCGGAGGATCGGCGGCCGCCCCCCGGCGCGCTGGAAGTGGCGCCGGGCGCGTCTCGTGCTCGCCGTCTCGCACGGCGTGCGGGATGACCTGCTCCGGTCCGGCGTCGAGCCGGAACGCGTGTGGGTCGTGCCCAACGGCGTCGACGTCCGCGAGCTCGAGCCCCAGCGGCCGGGCCGGATCCGGGAGCACGTGGGCGCGTCGCCGGAGCACGCCCTGATCGGGTCGTTCGCCGCGCTGGAGCCCGACCGGGACCACGACACGCTGCTGGAGGCCGCGGTCCGCGTGTGCGCGGCCCGACCGGACGCCCGCTTCGCGCTGCTCGGTGACGGGTCGCAGCGCGGCCGGCTCGAGGGCCGGATCGAGCGCCTGGGCCTCGGCGGACGGGTCTGCCTGCCCGGCTACGTGCCGGATGCCCGTCTCTCGATGGTGGACTTCGACCTGTTCGTCCTGCCGGCCCGCTCGGTGGAGATGTCGAGCTCCGCCCTCGAGGCCCTGGCGGTCGGCGTCCCGCTCGTGACGACGGGCGCGCGGTCCGACGAGCGGTTCGAGGGAACCGGGATCGAGCCGGTCCCGCCGGGCGATCCCGAGGCCCTCGCCGACGCCCTGCTCGGCCTGCTCGCGGATGCCGAGCGGCGGGCGGCGGCGGCGTGGGACGCCCGGCGATTCGCCGAGACGCACGGTCTCTCGTCGATGGTCGAGGGCACCCTCGCCGCGTACGAAGCCGTCGCGCGCGGCTGATGTCGCTCGTCGACCGTCTCGAGCAGGCGGCGGCGACCGGGACCTTCCGGGCTCTCGCAGCTCTGCCCCGGGGGGCGGCCGACGCCCTCGGCACGGCGATCGGCACGGCGGCGGGGTCGGGATTCCGGGTCCGTCGCGACGTCGTCGAGGCCCAGATCGCGACATCGTTCCCGGAGAGGGACCGCGCCTGGGTCGCCGCCACGGCCGCCGCCTGCTACCGGCATTTCGGCCGGGAGGCGGCCGAGCTGGCCCGGCTCAACGTGCGGGGCACGACGGACCTCCCGCACCGCCTGACGAACCGCGCGGAGGCGGAGGCGCGGCTCGCCGCCTGGGTTCCGGGCGACCGTGGGGCGCTGATCGTGACCGGTCACATCGGGAACTGGGAGGTCGCCGGCGCCCTCGTCGCGGCCCTCGGCTACCCGCTGGCCGCCGTCGTGAAGCGGCAGCGGAACGCGGGCTTCGACGACATGATCCGCGCGTCGCGTCGTCGTCTCGGGATCGAGCCGGTCTACATGGAGGACGCGCGGGTCCGGATTCCCGGCCTGCTGCGCGAGGGCGTCTCCGTCGCCCTCGTGGCGGACCAGGATGCCCGGCAACGGGGCGCGTTCGTTCCCTTCCTGGGGCGCCCCGCGTCGACGTTCCGGGGCCCGGCCCGGCTCGCCCTGGAGTGCGGCGCGCCGCTGGTATTCGGGGCCGCCCTGCGCGACGGGACGGGATACGCGGCCGTGCTCGAGCGCGTCTACGACCCCGGGGCGGACGCCCGGGAGGAGCGGGAGCTGACGGCCCTCTGGGTCTCCCGGCTCGAGGCGCAGGTGCGGCGCGATCCGCGGCAGTATTTCTGGTTCCACCGGCGCTGGAAGACGCGTCCCAGGAACGGCGGGACGGCGCCGGCGGTAGAGGATGGAGACCGGACCGGTCCGCACCGGTCCGGATACACTGATACGGGAGAGGAGGCCGGCGCGCCGTGATCTGGGTGACGCTGCCGATCCACAACGAGAAGCACACCGCGGGCGTCCTGCTCTGGCGCCTGCGCCAGGTGTTCGGCGAGCTGGAACGGGACTTCCGGATCCTGGCCGTCGACGACGCCTCCACCGACGACACGGCCGATGTGCTCGAGCCGTACGCGCGGGTCCTGCCCCTCACGGTGCTCCGCAACGAGCGACGGCTGGGCCAGGCGCGATCGCTCGAGCGGCTGATCCGGGAGGCCGTGTCCCAGTCGCGCTATCCGAAGCGGGATGGCCTGCTGGTGATGCAGGCCGACTTCACGGACGGGCCCGAGGCGATTCCGGAGATGATGCGGCACTTCCAGGGCGGGGCCGACATGGTCGTGGCCCGGCCGGAGGGGATGGCGGGGGCGCCGCGCGGGCTCCGGGCGGCGCGGGCCGGCGCCGGCGTCTTCACGCGCTCGCTGCCGCTGCCCGAGGGGATCGAGGACCCGCTCGCGGGATTCCGGCTGTATCGCCTCATCGTCCTCAAGCGGGCCCTCGACCGCCTGTCCCCGGGCGAGCCGCTGCTCCGTCGCGACGGCTGGGGCGGGCACCTCGAGCTGCTCTCGGCGGTCGCGCCGCACCTCCGCCGGAGCGAGCAGGTGGAGGTGCCGGTGACGTACGGGCGACGGTACCGGGAGAGCCGGTTCCGGCCGGTCTCGAGCCTGTGGTCGGTGTTCGTCGCCTCGCGGGCCGTTCGCGGGGCGCTCGCCGCGCGCGCCGCCCCGGCCGGGGCGGCGGAGGAGGCTCCGTGAGGCGGCCGGCGGCGTCCCTCGCGGCGATCCCGCTCCTCCTGCTCGGCGCGGTTCCCGGACCCCGGCCGGGGCCGGTCCCGGCGGCGCCCGGCGGTCCCGGGGGGGCGGTGCGCACCGTGCGGGTCGACCCCGACACGCTCCTTCCGTGGCGGTTCCCGGTGGGCGAGCGGATGGAGTACTCGGTCACCTGGGGCGGCATCCGGCTGGGAACCGGCTCGCTCGCGGTCGAGGCGATCGACACGCTGGACGCGCGCGCGACGTACCGGGTCGGCTTCGAGGTCGAGGGGGGGCCGCCGTTCTACCGGGTCGAGACCCGCATGGCGAGCTGGATCCGCCCGGACCCGTTCCGCTCGCTGCGCTTCGAACAGCGGCAGCGCGAGGGCGACTACCGACGCGACCGCCGGATCGAGATGAGCCCCGAGACGCGGACCTACACGCGCTACGACCTCAAGGACGGGGAGTGGCGGCCCCACCCCGAGGAGATCGGCGTCCCGATCCCGGAGAACGTGCTCGACGAGGTGTCCTACCTCTACTTCGCGCGCCTCCTGCCGCTCGAGCCGGGCGTGCGCTACGAGTTCGAGCGCTACTGGAGGGAGGAGGGAAACCCGGTCGTGGTCGAGGTGCTCCGACGCGAAGAGATCCGGGTTCCCGCCGGGAAGTTCCGGACCATCGTGCTGCGCCCGGAGATCCGCACGAGCGGGATCTTCAAGGAGGGTGGGGAGGCGGAGCTGTACCTGACGGACGACGAGCGCCGGATCCCGGTCCGCGTCAAGGCGTCGATGGCGATCGGCTCGGGCAACTTCTTCCTCACGGACTACGAGTCCGGAGAGGGCGGTGCCCTGATCGCGCCCGACGGGGAAGGGTCTTGACCGTCCCCGACGAGCGGGCCTCGCTGCGCCGCATCCCGGTGGCGGAGCGACCCGACAAGGTCGAGTCCGGGGACTTCGGAGCCCCGCCGGCGGCGGGCGGGTCGTTCCGGGCCTTTCTCGACGGTCTCCCGCGCATCCTGCAGGCGGATGCGCTCCGCGCCGTCGCCCGCGGCGTCGCCTCGGCGGCGGCGGAGGGACGCACCTGCCTGTGGATGCTGGGCGGACACGTCGTGAAGACGGGCCTCAGCCGCGTGCTGATCTCGCTGATGGAGCGCGGCGCCGTCACCCACGTCGCCGTGAACGGCTCCACCGTCATCCACGACTACGAGACGGCACGGTTCGGCGGGACCTCCGAGGACGTCGCGGCGGGCCTCGCGGACGGTACCTTCGGCATGGCCCTCGAGACGGGGCGCGACATGAACCTCGCGATCCGGCGAGGACGCGACGCGGGGCTCGGCCTCGGCGCGGCTCTCGCCGAGGATCTCGCGGTCCGCGAGGACGCGGCACACCCCGAGCTCTCGCTGCTCCTCGCGGCCCGGCGGCTCCGGGTTCCCGTCACGGTCCACGCCGCGATCGGGGCGGAGATCCTGCATCAGCACCCCGAGGCGGACGGCGCGGCGATCGGGGAGACTTCCTACCGCGACTTCCTGGCTCTTTCCCGGGGGCTCGCGGGGCTGGACGGCGGGGGCACGGTCCTGAACGTCGGCTCGGCGGTGCTCATGCCGGAGGTCTTCCTGAAGGCGCTCACCGTGCGACGGAACCTGTCGGACGGCAAGCCGCGCGGGTTCCTGACCGCCGACTTCGACATGATCCGGCACTACCGGCCGCGGGTGAACGTGGTCGAGCGTCCGACGCGGCCGGACGGTGTCGGGTACCAGATCACGGGACACCACGAGATCATGATCCCCCTCCTCGCCTGGGCGATCGTCGAGCAGATGGAGCGGGGCGGGGTCTGACCTCCCGGCGTCCCCCGGGCCGCGCGGAGGCCGGGCGGGCCGGCTCCCGGAGCGCTTTGCGCCCCCCGGAGCGGCCCGGTATATTCCGGCCCGAAACGATGGAGCGCGGATCCGCGCGGGATGGGTCCGGCCGGGCCCGCCG
>Ga0316578_10000388_pt1 | contig 14128 bp, 7 predicted proteins | sample J0NA_2_FD_203076 | JGI IMG/M metagenome (GOLD analysis project Ga0316578, IMG submission 203076) | Rhizosphere microbial communities from salt marsh grasses in Alabama, United States - J0-2_160517rDrC | ecosystem: Host-associated > Plants > Roots > Rhizosphere | place: USA: Alabama | collected... | reverse complement strand
TCATGGCAGCAGCCAAGGAACGGAAGCTGTTGACCTGATCTCTCCTGGGCTGCGGAGGGGGCACGGAGGGGCAGCCTCCGGGCCTGGAGTTGGCTATCTTGGGTCCGGTCCCGGGATCCTACCGGGTCTGGACCCGTGTCTTTTTCGGCGGCCCGGGTCCCCTGCACCGCCTCCAACTCATGGTTGAAGACCATCTCGCATGAGCCTCCTCCATCTCTTCCGAACCCCCGGACTCTCCGGACCTCGTGTCCAGCAGGTTCTCGCTCGGGCCAACGACCTCCTGGACAGCCATCTCACGGGACTCCGGACCGAGGCCTGTTTCAATATCGAAAGCTCGGACCTCCTCTCGGACGGGGAGATGAGCACCCTCCGATGGCTCCTGGCCGAGACCTTCCAGCCGAACGGGTTGGGGAGCTCCAGCTTTCTGACTGGACCCGGGACGGTCCTCGAGGTGGGCCCAAGGATGAATTTCACCACGGCCTGGTCCACCAACGCCGTGGCGATCTGCCACGCCTGTGGACTGACGGGGATCCGTCGGATCGAGCGCTCCCGGCGATTCCTCCTCCAGCGTGACGCCCCCTTGGATCCCCGGGAGGAAGCCGCCTTCCTCTCCCTCGTGCACGACCGGATGACCGAGGTCCGGTACCTCGCTTCCCTGGAATCCTTTCAGACGGGGACGACCCCGGAGCCGGTCTTCGAGATTCCCGTCATGGAGGAGGGGAGGACCGCCCTGGAGCGGGTGAACCGGGAAATGGGGCTGGCCTTCGACGACTGGGACCTGGACTACTACACGGAGCTCTTCCGGAGGCGCATCGGGCGGAACCCCACCTCGGTAGAGGTCTTCGACATTGCCCAGTCCAACTCCGAGCACTCCAGGCACTGGTTCTTCAAGGGGCGGCTGGTCATCGACGGTCAGGAGGTCCCCGCCCATCTCATCGCCATCGTGCAGAGACCCTGGCGTTCGAACTCCGGAAACAGCGTCATCGCCTTCGAGGACAACTCGTCCGCCATCCGCGGGTGTCGTATCCGGACGCTGATACCGAAGGAGGTCGGTGCCCCTTCCCCCCTTCAGGAGGAGGAGCTGGATTACGATCTCCTCTTTACGGCAGAGACCCACAACTTCCCCTCGGGTGTGGCGCCCTTTCCCGGGGCTGAGACCGGCACCGGAGGGCGGATCCGGGACACCCACGCGACGGGACGCGGGAGCCTGGTGGTCGCCGGAACGGCTGCCTATTGCGTGGGGAATCTGCGGATCCCCGGTTACCCCCTTCCCTGGGAGGATCCGGCATTCGCATACCCGGGGAACCTCGCCTCTCCCCTGGAGATCGAAATCGAAGCGTCCAACGGGGCATCGGACTATGGCAACAAGTTCGGTGAACCCGTCATCCAGGGATACACTCGATCCTTCGGGTTACGGATTCCCAACGGCGAGCGCCGAGAGTGGATCAAGCCCATCATGTTCTCGGGAGGGATCGGACAGATGGACGCCCGGCACCGGCGGAAGGAGGCGCCGGCACCGGAGATGCTGGTGGTGAAGCTGGGCGGACCCGCGTACCGAATCGGGATGGGCGGGGGCGCGGCCTCCAGCATGGTCCAGGGGGAGAACGTGGAGGAGCTGGATTTCAACGCAGTCCAGCGGGGAGACGCGGAGATGGAGCAGAAGGTGAACCGCGTCATCCGGGCCTGTGTGGAGATGGGCGACACCAACCCCATTGTGAGCATTCACGACCAGGGGGCCGGAGGGAACTGCAACGTCCTCAAGGAGATCGTAGAGCCGGAAGGAGCCAGGATCGAGGTCCGGGCCATTTCGGTAGGAGACGAGACCCTCTCGGTCCTGGAGATCTGGGGAGCCGAGTACCAGGAGCAGGACGCCATTCTCCTTCGGCCCCGGCACCGCCCTCTCTTCCAGGCTCTCTGTGACCGGGAAAAGGTTCCGGTCTCCTTCGTGGGCACCGTCACCGGAGACGGGAGGATCGTCCTCCACGACGAGTGGGACGATTCCACGCCGGTGAACCTGAAGCTGGACCACGTTCTGGGTTCCATGCCCCGGAAGACCTTCGAGCTGCAACGGATCTCGCCGAAGCTCCTTCCACTGAGCCTGCCGCCCCACCTTACCGTTCGAGAAGCGCTGGACCGGGTCCTCCGTCTCCTTGCGGTGGGCTCGAAGCGCTTTCTCACCAGCAAGGTGGATCGATGCGTCACGGGCCTGGTGGCGAGACAGCAATGCGCGGGTCCCCTGCAGCTCACGGTGGCAGACGTAGCCGTCATCGCCCAGAGCCACTTCGGCATCACCGGAGGCGCTACGGCCATCGGGGAGCAACCCATCAAGGGGTTGCTGGATCCGGTCTCCATGGCCCGCATGACCGTGGGGGAAGCATTGACCAACCTGGTCTGGGCACGGGTGACGGCTCTGGAAGACGTGAAATGCTCCGGGAACTGGATGTGGGCCGCCAAGCTCCCCGGGGAGGGGGCTGCCCTGCATGACGCGGCCCTGGGCATGTCTCAGGTGATGGAGGAGTTGGGGATCGCTGTGGACGGGGGGAAGGACTCCCTATCCATGGCGGCGCTGGCCCCGGCCCCGACGGAGGGGGAGGAAACGGTCAAGGCGCCGGGTACCCTGGTGGTCTCGGCGTACGTCACCTGCCCCGACATCACCCAGACCCTTACGCCTGACCTGAAGCTCCCCGGCTCGGGGCGGATCTTCTTCGTGGATCTGGGGGGTGGAAAGAACCGGTTGGGGGGATCGGCCCTGGCGCAGGTCTACGGGCAGATCGGCGCCGAAACCCCGGATCTGGAGAGCGCCGCGGTCCTGAAGGGGGCTTTCGAGACGGTCCAGCAGCTCCTGGCGGATGGGGTCCTGACCGCGGGCCACGATCGGAGTGACGGGGGCCTGGTCACGACCCTCCTGGAAATGGCGTTCTCGGGCAACTGTGGCATCGACGTGGACCTCCCCGGGGTGGACCAGGGCCCTGCCTCGGCTCCCGCCGATCCGGCCTCCCCCCTCTCCCTTCTCTTTGCCGAGGAGCTGGGTCTGGCCTTCGAGGCTCCCCACGAGGAGGAGGACCGCATCCTGGAAGCGTTCTGGGCCGTGGGGGTCCCCTGCGCCGCCATCGGCCACACCATCCCGGACCGCCACATCCGCATCTCCGTGGCAGGCGCGAGCGTCCTGGACGAGGACATGCCCCTCCTGCGGTCCATCTGGGAGGAGACGAGCCACGAGCTGGACCGGCTTCAGACGAATCCCGAGGCCGTCCGGGAGGAGCGCGAGGTCATTCGGGACCGACCGGGCCCCAGATTCCACGTGCCCTTCGCGGTGGCCCACACGGCCCCGGAGATCCTGGCACGCCAGGCCAGGCCGAAAGTGGCCGTGGTCCGGGAAGAGGGTAGCAACAGCGATCGGGAAATGGCGTCGGCCTTCCACCTGGGAGGTTTCGAAGCCTGGGACGTGTCCATGTCGGACCTCCTGGAGGGTAGGACGACATTGGACCGTTTCCACGGGATCGGCTTTCCGGGAGGCTTCGCCTATGCGGACGTCCTGGACTCTGCCAAGGGATGGGCCGGCACGATCCGCTTCAACCCGGGCCTCCTGGAGCAGTTCGACCGCTTCTATCAGCGAGCCGATACCTTCAGCCTCGGGATCTGTAACGGGTGCCAGCTCCTGGCGCTCCTCGGCTGGGTCCCCTGGCAGGGAATCGACACCGCTCTGCAACCCCGGTTCGTCCACAACGCTTCCGGACGCTTCGAATCCCGGTTCGCTACGGTGAAGATCCTGGAGAGTCCCAGCATCATGCTACGGGGCATGGCGGACGCGGTGTTGGGCGTCTGGGTCGCCCATGGCGAGGGGCGTGCCCATTTCCCCGACCCGGCCGTGGCCACCCGTGTCCTGGCCGAGGATCTCGCCCCCGTCCGCTTCGCAGATGACCAGGGAGAGCCCACGGGGAGGTACCCCCTGAATCCCAACGGGTCGCCCGAGGGGATCGCCGCCCTCACCTCTCCGGATGGCCGGCATCTGGCCATCATGCCGCACCCGGAGAGGTCGTTCCTCAACTGGCAGTGGGGGTGGATCCCGGAAGAGTGGAAGGGGCGGACCACCGCATCCCCGTGGCTCAAGATCTTCCAGAACGCACGGGAGTGGTGCGAGGGGACCTAGCCCGCCGGGAGGGCATCAAGGTCCCCGGGGGCGTCCTCCCACCCTTCCCTCATCCACCCTGGACCTGGATGTTCCCATTCCCCACGCTGATGTCGATGACTCCAGTCCCGGACCCCAGCCGACACCGGAAGGAGTTGGGCCCGGACACCGGATTCTGGAGGGGAAGGCCGGTCACCGTGATGGTGCCGAATCCTACGCGGGCGTTGAGCTCGCCGGAGACATCCGGCTGGATGGTGAGGTTGGCAGACCCATTCCCCACGGAGAACAGAATCTCACCGTCGTTCGGCATGGTCATGGACGCGATGAGGTTTCCGTTCCCCAGGGACGCCTGTGCGCTCCCCGACACCCGTCGGATCATCACGTTCCCGTTGGCCAGGTCCACCTCCACGCGGGAATCCAGATCCTCCAGGATCGTGTTTCCGTTGGCCAGGGCAACTCTGGCGAGGAAGGCCTCGGGAACGGTGATCTCGTAATCCACCGAGTAGCTCCGCCCCCCTGCCTCCCCGGAGTGGACGGTCTCGATCAGGACTTCCTCCGGGGTAGTCCGGACCCGGACCAGGATATCGGATAGGTGGGCCTCCGCGTCCGCCACGCTCCAGGACCGGACCCGCTTTGTGGCGCGAATGGTGACTTCCTGGACCCCGGCAGCGCCAGACACGGTGATGTTCCCGTTCAGCCCCGTCACCCGGATTCCATCCCTGTCGCCCACAGGAACGGTCTGGACGACAAGACGACTGGCCTCCTCGTCCCCGGAGCCATTCCCGTCGTCCAGGTCCACAACCCCCACGATGCAGCCACTGGCCGACATACACACGAGAGCGGCCAGACCCAGCCCGCTTCGGATCGTCATGAACCGCTTCATCCTCGATGATCTCCCTGGAGTCTCCTTCAGATCCGGTGCGTCCGGATCTCCCTTCTCCTGTCTCGTATACGCCCCGCCTCGCGGGAACTACCAAGGGACCTGCCAGGGTGATTCCCTGGGGGGAGGGTGTTCCCGGGAATCGAGGGGGGAGGGAAGAAGAAAAGTGGGGCTTCCGGCTCGCCGGACGCGGGAAGAAGTACCCAAGAGTACCTAGCCCCGCCGCCGCTCCTCCTTCATCTCCTCCAGCTCTTCAAGGGACCTGGGCCAGTCCGCCTTCAGGAGGCGAGACAGGGCCCGATCCGCCAGGAGCTTCCCTCCCGTCTGACACGCGGGGCAGTAGTTCGTCTCCCGCTCGGCATAGACGATCCGCTGGATGGGGGTGGAGCATGCGGGGCAGGGTTCACCGAACTTCCCGTGAGCAGCCATCCCTGGATGGAAGGCCGTGACCTTCTCCGGGAAGTCGCCGCCTGCCTCCGCTTGAAGACGCTCGGTCCACTCCCGGAGGGACCGAACCGTCACCTGGAAGAGACGCTCCACTTCCCCGTCCGAGAGCTGCCGGGTGAGACGCACGGGGGAGAGGCCGGCAAAGAGGAGAATCTCGTCCGAATGGGCATTCCCGATGCCGCTCAGGAGCCGGGGATCCGTAAGGGCCCGTTTGAGAGTCCTGTTCTCCCTCCGCAGAGCTTCTCCGAACTCGTCCAGGGTCGCGTTCATCACCTCGAGGCCTCCGGGATCTAGCTCCGCCAGACCCTCCCTCGTTCTCACGACGTGCAGCGTCGCCTTCTTTCGACTGCCGGACTCGGTGAGGAGAACGGTTCCGGATTCGAAATCGAAGGCCCCGTGGGCGCCCTTCCTGGGAATCGGGGCGCCGGCTTTCCGCCATTTGAAGCGCCCTGCCACCATCAGGTGGAAGACCGCGAAGAGGTCGTCCTCCATGGCCCATACGATCCGTTTCCCGAGTCGTTCGAGGGCCAGGATCCGTCGTCCTTGCAGCGCCGAAACCGATGGGTCATAGCTCCGAAGAAGGGAGGGGGAGGGAATCCGGAGCCTCTGGAGCACCTCCCCCTCGATCCGAGGCCGAAGAGCGTGCAGATACAGCTCGATCTCAGGCAATTCAGGCACAGTACCGGGGGTTGAAGGGTTGTAGGGCAAAGGAGATACCACAGCGGGCCCTGGGCTCCGGACCGGCGGACGCACCCGCCCTCCCCTGTGACAAGGGTCACAGCGTGGAATGGTTTCCAGCCGATAATCTCGCCAGGGTCCTCGTGTCGCGCCAAGGAGGCCCCGTAGCCGCCGGAGGAGAGATCGACATTCACAACCAGCCCACCCTGCTTCCAAAGGAGCACGGTGCCTACGCGGAGCTGGCCTTTCCCCTGGTGACCGGCCTCGCCGCGGCGCCGCCCTCCTTCCCTGCCCTGGCCCTGGCATCGGCCGCCGTGGCCTTCTTTCTGGCCAACGAGCCGATTGCAGTCCTCCTGGGAGCACGGGGCCAGCGCCTCAAGAAACAGGTGGGGCCAAGGGCGAGGAGGCGTGGCTTCCTCCTCATGGGGACAGGAATCGCCCTGGGAGGGGGGGGAATCGTAGGGGCCGGAGCCTCGATCTGGCCCGCGCTCCTCTGCCCACTTCTGTCTGCCGCGCTCCTGATTCCCATGGTTCTCGCCCGACGGCACAAGAGTGTATCGGGAGAGCTCCTGGTGGTAACGGCGTTCAGCACTTTCGTCCTTCCCCTGGCTGCCGCATCGGGAGTGGCCCCCATCCGCATGATTCCGGCGGCGGCGGTATGGTGGATGTCCTTTGCACTGGGCACACTGGAAGTCCACGCCATAAAGGCCAGGCACAGGACGAGGGGACGGAGTGACTGGACGCGATGGGGCTCACCCTTGGCCAGCGGTCTCGCGGTGGCCATCTGCCTTGGAGCCCTCTGGCGCGGACCCTTCGGAATTCCCGGCGCCACGGGGCTGTCCGTGACCGGCGCTGGCTCGGGTGGGGACGGGGCTCTCCTCGCCCTGGCCCCGTCCGCCCGGGCGCTTCTGGCACCCGCCGCGGCCCTCCTGGTCCTGTCCCTCATCCGGGTCCACCCCAGGCATCTGAAACGCGTAGGGTGGACGCTGGTGGCGGCCAATTCCCTGGCCCTGATTATTCTCCTCAGGGTTTGACACGCAGAGGGCGGACGGGAAGTGTCCCGGAGGAAGACCACACCCCCGGGTCCGGTTTCCTGATCACGCCTTTCTGGACGGTGCCATTCATGGTCACCAGAACGGGCTTCTCGAAGCGAATATGCCGGACGCACCCCAGCTCCTCCCGGGCTTCCTGCTCCGCCAGCCAATCCCAGTCCACAAACCCCTCCCCCACGTTCTGGTTCACGGTGAAGTAGCCGATATTCAGGGAGGTCAGGTTCTGGAAGAAGTGCGTCCCCTGGGATGGAGTCACCCGGAAGTCCCGGAAACCGGCTTCCACGATGACGGCCGCGCCGGCAATGTCCGCCCATCTCACCGGGATCCCAAGCCAGGGATGGGTCGATCCCCACCGCCCCACTCCCACGAGGATGTAGGGGCGCCCCTCCCGGGAGAGCTCTGCGTTGAAACGCGCCACCGCCCCCGCACACTCCTGGCTCTGGGCTCGCTGGAAGCGGTTTCGGTCCACCACCACGATGTCCAGGATATCCACCAGATGCCCGTGCCCCAGAGCCGAGGGGCTCTCGCAGATGAGCTCCTCCCTGGGGAGGCGTTCCAGTTCGACCTCATCCATCTCACGATGCGCCGCGAGGGGCCTGAGCTGCAGGAACGCGAACTCTTTCTCTTCTCCGGGAGGGGTGGTGAGGTTCACGGCGAACTCGATCTCCACGGGGGAGCTGGTGCCGGCCTCCCCAACCTTGAGGAGCTCCTTGAGGATTTCGGCGATGGGGAACATCCCGTGCTTGAGGATGGGGGCCATGCTCACGAGCCTCACCCCGGGTCGAGACATCCCGTCGTAGACGGCGTTGTTCTCCGGTGAGAAGGTGGAGCCCAGCCAGGTGAGGACTCCGTCCCGCTCCGCAACGTCCAGTGGAACCCGAACCAGCTGGCCATCCTCCGGCCAGCCGTCCTCATTGCCGTTGACACCCAACCGAAGCGCCCAGAACTCCCGCTGCGAGTTCTTGACCATATCCTCCACGGTGGAGAACTCCACATTGTGCTGGGGATAGGCCGGACAAAATCGGAAACAGGGGGCCCCCTCCACCACGGTCTTCCCGAGACCGAGGGCGACTGCGGCAATCCCGTCGGCGGAGGCCATGGGCGGTATGGGGTAGTAGTTGTGGGACCGAGCCACCCCCGACATGTCGGGATAGAAGAGCCCATCTCTATCCCGCCCTGCCAGCTTCTGTACGATGACGGCCATGGCCTCCTCTTCCAGCCGGTACGGCGTGGCTTTCAAAAAGGCCTTGCTGTTCCGGGAAAAGGTGGAGGCGTAGACCTGTTTGATGGCCTGAATCAGCTGCTCCAGCCGCACCCCTGGATCGGGGTGGTCGTTGGGGAGCATCAGCGTGTCGAAGATGCCGGCGAAGGGCTGGTATGGGGAGTCCTCCAGGAGGCTGGAGGATCGGACGGCGACGGGGTGTGCGCTCTCGAAGAGGAAGGCTGCCAGCTGCTGCCTGGCCTGCCAGGGGAAACGGCCTTCGCTGAACCGCCGGACCACTTCTCCCTCGTCCTCGGAGCGGAGGGAGAGGTTTCGAAGCTCGTTCTCGTCCAGGAACTGGTTGAACACGTCGGTTCCAAGGATCACCGCAGGTGGCACGAAGACCCGCACCCCCGGGAAGCGGTCCTCCAGCCCGTACTGGTCCACGAGGCGGGTGGCAAAGGCCAATCCTCTTCCCTTCCCTCCGATGGATCCACCCCCGATCCGCATGATCCCTCCTGCGTCGGAGAGGGCCAGGGGATCGAAATCCGCCACCGTGCTTCGGCTCTGCTCCCTTCGGTAGGCTCCGATGGCCCGGATGAGATCTTGCCGCAGATCTTCCAGAGTGGGGTAGTCCGACACCTGTCTGGGGCGGAGCCGGTACGCAAGGGAGTATTCTCCCCTGGCCCTGAGCCACGAAGAGAAGTCGTTGCGGGCGGCATGGTACCCGATGGACTCCTCCGGAACGGTCTCCAGCTTCTCCAGCAGGGACCTGAGGTCCGCCGCCCTGTCCACTTCCTCCCCCGTCTCCCTCCTGAAGACGAAGTCTCCGAAGTAGAAGTGCCGGGTGAGGTATTGCCGGATCTCGTCCAGCATGACCGGGGACCCCTTCAGGAGGAACCCCGTGCCCATACTCTCCGCCGTATCCCTGAACCCCGGGTTGCTGGATTGCAGGAGGATCGGGATGTCCGGGCGGGCCTCTCGGATGCGTTGAGCCAGATCCAATCCTGCGAGAGGTGCAGCCTCGGCTCCCCGCTCGACGGGGAACTCGATGTCGGAGATGATGCCCAGGACGTTGTACCGATAGGTATTGAAGTAGGACCAGGCCTCTTCGAAGGTGCCGCAGAGGAGAATCTTGGGTCGGGCCCGCATTCTCAGGAGGCGCTGGTAGAGGTTCACCCCCTCGGAGAAAACGCTCTGGGAGAGCTTCATCACCTCGGAGTAGATGACGGGAAGGAACGAGGAGTAGAAGCGGACGCTGTCCTCCACCACGATGAGTACAGGGACCCCGAAGCGGGTATCCTCCTCCAGATTCAGCTTGTCTTCCCAGTACTTCACCATGGCCAGCAGGATGCGGGCGTCCCCCTGCCAGATGAAGACGCGTTCCAGGCCACTGAAGCCGTATCGGTTCTCGAACTCCTTCAGCTCCCGGTGGTCATAGGCCAGGACCATGACGGGGAGGTCGAGCCCAACGCCCCGAACCTTGCGGGCCAACTGGACGGCATTCATGTCCCCGAGTTGGAGGCTGGTGATGAGGACGTCGAAGGACTGCTCCTGGGCCAGAGCGAGCGCATCCACCCCGCTGGAGACCCGGGTCAGGTTCGGTGCCTGGCTCAGATTCATGTCCAGGAACTTCGAGAGGATGAGCTCGTTGAGCTGCCCGTCCTCCGCCATGATGAAGGACTCGTAAAGGCTGGAGACGAAGAGGATGTTCTGGATCCGATGCCTCATGAGGTCCTGGAGGTTCCCCGTTCGCCCTACGTACCCTTCAGAGAAGCCGAACTGCGTAGTGATACTCATGGATCTCCCGTGGGACTGGCCACGCCTGGTCTCCGCTTCAGGCTGATCTCGCCGGAAAATACGAGGGGGCGCGCCGAAGCGCGCCCCCTTCCTACTCCAGCCACCGGGTGCAGGTCCCCGGAGCCGCTCCTGGAGCTGATCAGACCACGCCCTGATCCAGCATGGAGTCGGCCACCTTGAGGAAGCCGGCGATGTTGGCGCCGTGCACGTAGTTGCCGGGCTTTCCATAGGTCTCGGCGGCTTCGATGCACTGCGTGTGGATGCTCTTCATGATGCCGTGCAGACGCTTGTCCACCTCTTCCCGCGTCCAGCTCAGGCGCAAGGAGTTCTGCGACATCTCGAGGCCGGAGACGGCCACGCCACCGGCGTTGGCGGCCTTGCCGAGCCCGTAGAGCACGTTGTTGTCCAGGAAGATCTCCACACCCTCGGGGACGGTGGGCATGTTCGCGCCCTCGGAGATCACGTACGCACCGTTGTTCACCAGGTTCTGGGCGTCCTTCGCGTTCACCTCGTTCTGGGTGGCGCTGGGGAAGGCGCACTCGGCCTTGTGGTCCCAGAGGGGGTTGTGGTCCAGGTTCGGATCCACCGGAGTATAGACGGCGTTCGGGTACTTGTCGGCATACTCGCTGATGCGGCCACGACGCTTGTTCTTGAGATCCATGACGAAGTCGAGCTTCTCCCGATCCACGCCCTCTTCGTCGAAGACGTATCCGCCGGAGTCGGAGAAGGTGATGACCTTTCCGCCCAGATCCAGGATCTTCTCGGCGGTGTACTGGGCCACGTTCCCTGACCCGGAAACGATGCAGGTCTTGCCTTCGAGCGTCTCGCCACGGGTAGCCAGCATCTCGGCGGCGAAGTACACGGCACCGTAGCCCGTCGCCTCGGGCCGGATGAGTGATCCGCCCCAGTTGAGACCCTTGCCGGTGAGGACCCCGGTGAACTCGTTGCGGAGCTTCTTGTACTGCCCGAAGAGAAAGCCGATCTCCCGGCCGCCCACGCCGATGTCACCGGCGGGAACGTCACTGTTGGCACCGATGTGCCGGAAGAGCTCGCTCATGAAGCTCTGGGTGAAGCGCATGACCTCCAGGTCGCTCTTCCCCTTGGGATCGAAGTCGGATCCGCCCTTGCCGCCGCCCATGGGAAGGGTGGTGAGGGCATTCTTGAACACCTGCTCGAAGGCCAGGAACTTGAGGATCCCCAGGTTCACCGAGGGGTGAAAGCGCAGGCCGCCCTTGTAGGGACCGATGGCGCTGTTCATCTCGATCCGGAATCCACGATTCACCTGCACCTCTCCCTGGTCGTCCACCCAGGGGACCCGGAAGAGGATCACCCGCTCGGGCTCGATGATCCGCTCCAGGATCTTGGTCTGACGGTAGATGGGGTGCCGGTCGTAAACGATCTGCACCGACTCCGCCACCTCATGGACCGCCTGGTGGAACTCAGGCTGGGCCGGATCCTTCGCCTTTACCGCTTCCATCAGCTTGGCTACGTAGTCGCTCATGCTGGTCTCCCTATCCTATACGGAGGTCACGCTCCGGGTCGCCCACGGATGCGTTGTGGGTTGAATGCCTGCGGAAAGAACCGAAAACGGCCCACCTCGTGCGGGTGAGCCGGCACAAAACGCAGCAGGAAGGACATGCGCGGTGGAATCAGAGGTCGACGGGGTGGCGGCTCCACGGGCCCGGGAATCCCGGTTGCCCATCGCTCCTAGAGGAGGTATCCACCTCAACGGGGGTGGCTCGATGGCTCGATTCTCGTCCATCATGAGCGGGCCCTCTTTTCAAGGGCCACTCTACATTTCCGATCGCGTTCCCGTGGCTCCCCTTCTCACATCCCCGGGGAGAACCCAGGCCCCCTGTCACCGAAACGGGCTTCGAGTGGGATGACCTCGAGCCCGTTCGCTCCACATCGCCGGACAACCTGGCGAACCCTGAGGAGTGGGGCAAGCCCCGTGCCACAAAGGACCCCCGGAGCGGGTGACGCGGGCGCCGACCCTACCCTCCCCTGGGCGACGTCTCCAGAATCCAATCTGCCAGGTCCCGGATCACCTCCGGATCCACGTGCTTCACCTGGGTGGCGTATTCCTCCGGCGTGGCTGTGCCATCGCCCGGAGTGAAGAGATGGCTCAGTGACGGATAGAGCTTCAAGCGGGCCCCATCTCGCTGGGCCAGCCCCTCTTCCCAGAGACGGAAATCTCCCGCGGTGCTCTGATAATCCCGCCCCCCCTGAAGAATGAAGATCGGTGCGGCGAGCCGCCGGGCTGCACCAAGGGGATCCAACTCCTCCAACTCCCTCCAGTATCCACGCCTCACTCCCATGAGGGACTCGTCCTGCTCCAACGCTCCGGCCCGGGCTCGCTCCACCTGGGCCATCAGCGAATCCAGCTGAGCCCGGGCGGGGGAGTCGGGATTCACCTCCAGGGAGGCCAGATACTCCAGTTGACTCAGGAGCACCGAGAGGAACGGGCGAAGGGGCGCCGCCAGCACCGCAACGCCAGCCACCTCCCCGTCCCTCAGTCCGATCTCCGGGGCCAGCATCGCCCCCAGGGAGTGACCCAGGAGGAACACCCGGGCAGGATCGATCTCCTGCCGGGCGCGAAGGAGGCTCAGGGCCAGGAGGGCATCCTCCACGACCTCTTCCTGGAGGCCGATATCCTCCGGAAGCGCACCCCCATACACCTTCGTACGCTTGTCATAGCGGAGGACGGCGATCCTCCTGGAGGCCAGTCCCCAGGCCAGGTCTCTGAACGGACGATTCCCGCCCAGGGTCTCGTCCCGGTCGTTCGGCCCCGAGCCGTGCACCAGGACGACCCCCGGAAACGGGCCACCCCCGGTGGGGAGGGTGAGGACTCCCGGAAGGGGCCACGAATCGGAGCCCACCCTGACCTCGACCTCGGTGAAGGCTCCGGGGTCCACGTAGGGCGGAGCCTCGTATTCCGCCGGGGCCGGAGGCCGGACGAAGAACCCGGAAACCAGGAGGTCGTCCGTGAGGACGACCCGGAGGACCACCTCCTGGTTCGCGAAGGCCGCGGGCAGGTCCACGAGGTGATACTGTTCGTGGACCGTCACCGGACCCGCCTCCACCCCCCCCAGCTCGCCCAGCTGGCTCGAGAGCTGGCCCCAGATTGTGCTGAGTTGCTCCGGACCCATGGCGCCGGCGGGGACGGCCGGGTCGACCCGAATCCCGGCGGAATCGAACTGGTGGTTCCGGAGGAGAGACACCCATTCCATGGCGGCACGGTTCCACCGGTCGACTGGAACCCCGGGTTCCTGGGGGGCCAGGGGAATTGGAAGGCTCATGGCCAATCCCGTGAGGAGGAGGGCAGCGGAAGTGGATCGGTGGGGACGTGTCATGGCTCGTGGAGATAGGGGAAGTGGGGAGTCCGATCTCGTCCCCACGGAAACCCTACGGGCCAGGATCTCGGTTTCTTCCCCCATGCACAAGCCCGGGTCCGTCCGGGTCTGTCCGTGTCCGCCACCGGCTCGACATTTCTTGGAGGAGTGGCCGCCGCATTCGGCCCGGCAGGCACGGCCTTCGTGAACACCATCCAGGTGGTGGTTCAGAGGACGACCATGCGCCGGGAGGGGCGTTCGGTCGAGACTGTCCCAGAGAGGGACATCCCGACCCAACCGGGTGGCCCCACGCGGTGGAAGACAGGGGAAGACCCGCCACCGTCTCAGCAGATCTCGACTCAGTAGATCCCTACCTCATACCGGCCCGTCTGGTCCACCCACCCCCGGTACATTCCCCGAGTATTGAAGGTCATCTCCACGTTCCCCTCCCGGTCCATGGCTACCACCCCGCCCAGGCCGCTGCGGTGAGCTTCGAGCTCCTCCATGATGACCTGGTGCGTGGCATCCCGAAGAGAGACCTCGAGGTAGGACATGCGGGCCTGGATGTCGTGGGCCACGGCATGGCGTATGAAATACTCTCCCCAACCC
>Ga0316578_10000386_pt1 | contig 14140 bp, 20 predicted proteins | sample J0NA_2_FD_203076 | JGI IMG/M metagenome (GOLD analysis project Ga0316578, IMG submission 203076) | Rhizosphere microbial communities from salt marsh grasses in Alabama, United States - J0-2_160517rDrC | ecosystem: Host-associated > Plants > Roots > Rhizosphere | place: USA: Alabama | collected... | reverse complement strand
CAGATCGGCGGCGAAGACGTCGACGCGCTCGAGATCGAGGCTCGCGCCGGGCGTGCCGAACGTCTCTCCGCTCACCTTCAGCAGCAGCCGCTTGAGGGCCGGTCGTGTGCTCATGACTGCTCCCTCCGAAAAAAAGCGCAGGAGTCCCGTCCTCCTGCGCCTGTCAACGTGCCGGCAGCGTTTCGGATATCGATCGCCTCGCCGTTCAGGACACTTCCTCCCCCAGCTGGAACCGGGCGAACCGCCTGATGATCATGTTCTCGCCGAGCGTGCCGATCGTCTCCTTGAGAAGCTCCTCGATGTTGATCTTGTCGTCCTTGATGAACGGCTGCTCGAGAAGCACGACCTCATGGTAGAATTTTTCCATCTTGCCGTCCACGATTTTGTCGAGGACGTTATCCGGCTTTCCCGTCTCGCGCGCCTGGGCCTTGTAGATCTCGCGCTCGCGCTCGACGATCTCGGCCGGCAGGTCTTCGCGGGTCACCACGAGCGGCGAGGAGGCGGCGACCTGCATGGCGAGGTTCTTCCCCAGTTCCTGGAACTGGTCCGTCTTCGCGACGAAATCGGTCTCGCAGTTGAGCTCTACGAGCACGCCGAGCTTGTTGTTCCCGTGGATGTAGTGGAATATCATCCCCTGGTTCGCCGCTCTGTCGGCGCGCTTCGACGCGGACGCGAGCCCCTTCTCGCGCAGCCAGGTCACGGCCGCGTCCATTTTGCCGCCTGATTCCTGCAGCGCCTTCTTGCAGTCCATCATCCCCGCGCTCGTCATGTCGCGCAGTTCCTTGACCATCTTCGATGTGATCTCCATCTATCGTGTCCTCCGTATCGTATGCGTCGTCGATTCGCCTTACGAGGCAGCGCCTCCGCCGGCCTTGTCCCCCCCCGCGGCCTCGTCGGCCTTCGGCTTCTCCTCCGCCGGCTTCTTTGCCGCCTTCTTGGCGTCGGCGGCCGCTTTCTTCTCCTGCTTCTCGAGGTACTCCTTGTTCTTCAGATACTGCGCCCTTCCCTCGATGATCGCGTCGGCGAAAGTCTTGGTGAACAGCTTGACCGATCGGATGGCGTCGTCGTTCGCCGGGATGGCGAAGTCGAGCTCGTCCGGATCGCTGTTCGTGTCTATCAGACCGATCAGCGGGATCCCCAGCTTGCGGGCCTCGCGGATCGCGATGGCTTCCTTTTTCGTGTCGAAGACGACGAGACAGTCGGGCGCCTTCGTCATGCCCCTGATCCCCGAGAGGACCTTGAGGAGCTTCTGCTTGCGCTTCTCCATCTCGAGCCGCTCCTTCTTCGAGAGCTGCTCGATCCGCCCGTCCCTCTCCATCTCTTCCATGTCCTCGAGACGGTCCATGCTCTGCTTGATCGTCTTGAAGTTCGTCAGCGTGCCGCCGAGCCAGCGCTCATTGATATAGAACATGCCGCTGCGCTCCGCGTCCTCCCGGACGCTCTCCTTGGCCTGGCGCTTGGTGCCGACGAAGAGGACCATCTTACCCGCGGCGGCCAGATCGGTGAGCGCCGCGTAGGCCTTCTGCAACCTCTCGAGCGTCTGCCGCAGGTCGATGATGTAGATGCCGTTCTGTTCCTTGAAGATGTAGGGCTTCATCTTCGGGTTCCAGCGCCGAGTCTGGTGACCGAAGTGCGCACCCGCTTCGAGCAGGTCCTGGATCTGGACGTTCACGATAGCCTCCTGGTTGTACCTCCATCCCTCCCGGCGCCTGTCCGATCCCGCCCTGTCGGGCGGGACACCCGGACGCGGTGGAAGGATGTGCGTAGTCGTATCCGGCCCTAGCGCTTGGAGAACTGGAACTTCTTCCGAGCCCTGGGCTGGCCGTATTTCTTCCGCTCCTTCTCGCGCGGGTCCCTCGTGAGGAATCCTCCCGCCTTGAGGACCTTCTTGTGCACCTCGTCATGAAGGAGCATCGCCCGCGCGATGCCGAGTCGGATCGCGCCGGCCTGTCCCGCCGTACCGCCTCCCCTCACCGTCGCGTGCACGTCGTACTTGTCCTCCGTGCCGGTCACGCTGAGCGGCTGCCGGACCACGAGCGTCAGGCTGTCGCGCTGCAGATAGTCGGCGAGCGTCCGTCCGTTGACCGTGATCGCGCCCTTGCCCTCGGTGAGATAGACGCGCGCCATCGCCGACTTGCGCCGTCCGACAGCATGATAGATCTCTTTCGCCACTGTTCACCTCCCTCGGCGTCGCTCCGCCGGCCCTCGGCCGGCCGTTTCGCGACCGGTCTCAGAGCTCGAGCGTCTCGGGCTGCTGGGCCGCGTGCGGATGGTTTCCCTCCGCGTAGATCTTCAGCTTCTTTATCAGGCGCCGTCCGAGCTTGTTGTGGGGGAGCATCCCCTTGACGGCGTGCCTGATCGCGAATGTCGGGTCCTTCTCCATCGCGTCCTTGAGCTTCGTCAGCCGAAGGCCGCTCGGGTACCCCGTGTACCGCCAGTATGTCTTCTGTTCGCGCTTCGCCCCGGTCACGTGCACCTTCGATGCGTTCACGACGATGACGAAGTCACCGACATCGTGGTACGGCACGTATCCGGGCTTGTGCTTGCCGCGCAGCACCGTCGCCACGCGGGTCGCAAGCCGGCCGAGCGTCTTGCCGTCGGCATCGACGACATACCATTTTCGCCCGTACTCTTCCGGCTTCAGCACCGTGGTCTTCTGCATCGGTCTCCTCCAAGCCACCGCTGAATGGAATACACCGTTCGAGAAACATCAGAATATACAGGGGAGGCGGGGCTATGTCAAGGATTCCGTGGGGGTTTCCGGGATGGGGAAATGCCGGCGATGCGAGCCGCTTCGGCGAGCGAGCCGGAATCCGGAGATCTGATGACCCCCGTCTCCGTCACGATCGCCGTGATCAGCCCGGCAGGCGTGACGTCGAAGGCGGGATTATAGACGTCGATCCCCTCGGGCGCGATTATAATACCTTGTATTTCAGTCACTTCCGAAGGATCACGCTCTTCGATCCTGATAAGATCCCCCTTCGGGGTGTCCAGATCCACCGACGACCAGGGCACGACGATATAGAACGGCACCTCATACCGGGCGCAGGCGATCGCCAGGCCGAGCGTGCCTATCTTATTGGCCGAATCGCCGTTGGCGGCCACGCGGTCGGCCCCTGTGACGACCGCGTCTATCCCGCCTGAGGCTATCAGCGAGGCCGCCGCCCCGTCACAGAGCAGCGTCACTGGGACCCCCGCCCTCTGGAGCTCCCAGGCCGTCAGACGGGCCCCCTGCAGCAGGGGCCTCGTCTCGTCGGCCCAGACACGGACCTCTTTGCCCTGCTCGCGCGCTGTGTATATCACGGCCAGCGCCGTCCCGTACCCCGCCGTGGCGAGCCCCCCTGCATTGCAGTGCGTGAGCACGCGCGCGCCGTCGCCGAGGAGCGCGGCGCCGTGCTCCCCGATCTTCCGCTCCGTATCGAGCTCCTCGTCGTGTATCGCGAAGGCCTCTTCCGACGCGGCGGCGCAGAGAGCCGCCGCGTCCTCCCCCGCTCCCGTCACAGCGCGCCGCATACGATCGAGAGCCCAGAAGAGATTCACAGCCGTCGGCCTCGTCTGTCCCAGCATGTCGGCCGCCTCGAGCGCCGCGCGTGAGAGACCCCCGGCGTCTGCTCCCTCCGGCAACGAGCAGGGGCGCCCCGGCTCAGCGTGGTCGAAGAGGTATGCAGCCGCCCCTGCTACCCTCTCGATGGCAAGGAGCACTCCGTACGCCGCGGCGATCCCGATCGCCGGCGCGCCGCGGATCCTCATAGCGCGGATCGCTTCGGCGACCTCGCCCGGGCCGCCGAGATCGAGGTACCGCTCGGCCGAGGGAAGCGCCGTCTGGTCGATGATGCGGACCCTGCCCCGGCGGTAATCGACGGTCTCGATCACTCGCATTTCATTCTCCGATCACGCTGAGATGCACCCGCCTGTCGCGGGGGCGGTTGTCGAACTCGAGGAAGACGATCTGCTGCCATGTGCCGAGCACCGGCTCCCCTCCCGAGACGGGCACACAGAGCGACGGCCCGACCAGCGCGGCCCGCACGTGCGAGAAGCCGTTCCCGTCCCCCCAGGTATCGTCATGCGCGTACCGCGAACGGGACGGTGCGATCCTCTCGAAGAACGCGGGGAGGTCCTCGAGCAGTCCCGGCTCGTACTCTATCGTGGTGATGGCCGCCGTGGAGCCGGGGACCATGACGACGAGCTGTCCGGTGGTGACCCCGCTCTCGGCCACCGCCGACTTCGCCGCCCCTGTGATGTCGACGATCGTCCCGTCGCCGTCGGTGCGGAAGCGATGCGTGGTCTCGAACGCCGTCACGAGGGTCCCCCCTTTCAGCCGGTCGTCGGCAGTGCGCTCCCGAGACGCTTGAACATGCGCATCAGGAGCGCGACCGGAAGCCCGACGACATTGAAGTAGCACCCCTCGATCCGGTCGACGAACGCCGAGGCGTATCCCTGTATCGCGTACGCCCCCGCCTTGTCGAACGGCTCGCCGGTGGCTATGTATTTCCCGATCTCCCCGGCGCTGATCTCGCGGAAGACGACCGTCGTCCGCTCGGCGTCGATGATCCTCACGTTCGGCGGCGCGACCAGGGCCAGCCCCGTGACGACCTCGTGCGGGCGCCCCGAGAGCCGTTCGAGCATCCCCCGCGCGTCCTCGTCGTCGACGGGCTTCCCCATCCGCACTCCCTCGCACAGGACGATCGTGTCTGCCCCGATGATCGTCTTGCGCGGTCTGGTGCGCTGCGCCTCGACCGCCTTGATCTCGGCGAGCAGCTTCGCCGCCCCGACGGGGTCGTGCCAGGGGACCTCGTCCTCGTCGACGCCGGTCGGTATGATCTCGAACTCGAAGCCGAGGTTCTCGAGGATCTCGCGCCGCCGCGGCGAGGCCGAGGCGAGCAGGAGATGCTGCTGCAGATGCTCCGGTACGAACGGGTTCATCCTGTCTCCTCCGCCCGGTCGCGGTCGACGATGAGGGTGACGGGGCCGTCGTTGACCAGCCGCACGGCCATCTTCGCGCCGAACTCTCCCTCGCTCACCCGCGGGTAGAGCGATGTTGCATACTCGACGAATGCGCGGTAGAGCCGCAGGGCTTCGGCCGCCTGCGCGCTGTGCGTATAGGCCGGCCGCCGTCCCTTGCGGCAGTCGCCGTAGAGCGTGAACTGCGAGACGATCAGCACCTCGCCCTGCGTCTCGAGGACCGATCGGTTCATCTTACCCTGCTCGTCTTCGAAGATCCGCAGCTCGAGCACCTTGCGGGCCATCCACTCGATCTCACCCGCATCGTCCCCAGTCCTGAAGGCGGCTAGCACGAGGATACCCGGACCGATAGAGGAGACGGTCCGTCCCTCGACGGTCACGCTCGCCTCGCTCACACGCTGCACGACAGTGCGCATCAGCGCTCCTCTACCTCTGCGCCGCAGCCGGCTCGCCGGCCCGCCGTATCACGGTGACCTGCACCTGCGCCTCTTCCCTTCCCTGCCATGAGTTCCTCCGCAGGTGCGCGAGCACGTCGACGGTCGCGCCGGAGAGATCGGCGGGATTCCATGTCTTGCCCAGCGAGAATCCTATGAGGTCGCGCCACCCGCCGGTCGGGTCCTCGACGGTGAGGCGCAGGTGGCCCTTCCCCACTATCTTCGTCTGATCGCCGACCAGCAGCCCGCGCACGAGAAAGAGCGGCTCGGGATTCCCCGGTCCGAACGGCTCGAGCCGCTCGATGAATGAGACGAAGTCGAGCTCGCAGTCCTGCAGGCGCAGCTCGATGTCGGCGTAATGAGAGACCGGCTCGGCTCCGGTGGGGTTCTCGCCGGCGACCTGGTTGAAGAGCCGTATGAACTCTGGGATGTTCTCCTCGGCGATCGTGAATCCGCCCGCTTCGCGGTGCCCGCCGTACGCGACGAGATACCGCGAGCACTGCTCGAGCGCCTCGCGTATGTTCAGCCGCCCCGCCGAGCGCGCCGATCCCTTGCCGGTCCCGTCGCGCACGGCGATCAGAACGGCGGGCAGGTCGTAGCTCTCTGCGAGCCGCGCCGCTCCGATCCCGACGACCCCCTCGTGCCACGACGAGGACGAGAAGACCAGGGCGCTCGGATCGCTGCGGCGCAGGATGACGTCGGCGAGGTAGGATGCCTCCTCGGTGACCTGGCTGTCGTGCGCGCGGCGCTGCCGGTTCATCTCCTCTATGCGGGCGGCGATCTCGGCCGCCTCGATCTCGTCCGAGGTGAGGAGCAGTTCGACCACCTCGCGCGCGCTGCCGATGCGTCCCGGGGAATTGAGACGCGGTACGATCGTGAAGCAGATCTGCTTGGCCGAGAAGCCGCGCTCGGCGAGCCCGCATTCGCGCCGAAGGGCTTCGAAGCCGGGGCGCTCCCACATGCCGAGGCGCCGCATCCCCATCGAGACGAGCGTGCGGTTCTCGCCGGTCAGGGCGACGTAATCGCCAAGCGTCCCGACGGCGGCGAGATCGAGCAGCCCGGACAGGCCTATGTCGACGCCTATCGAGCGCTGCAGGGCCTGGACCAGCTTGAAGGCGACGCCGGTGCCGGAGAGTTCCTTGAAGGGGTACCGCTCGCCGGGGATCTTGGGATTGAGGAAGGCGCTGGCCTCCGGGATGCGCGCGCCGATCTCGTGGTGGTCGGTGATGATGACCGGTACCCCACCCGCGGCGAGCCGCCGTACGATCTCGTCGTCGCTCGATCCGCAGTCGACCGTTATCAGCAGGCCGATCCCGACCTCGAGGCTTCGCTCTATGACGCGCCCGGCGATGCCGTATCCGTCGCGGACGCGGTCGGGGACGAAGTAATGGACGTCGGCGCCTATGCGCCGCAGCCCCTCTGTCAGGAGGGCCGTACCGCATATACCGTCGGAGTCGTAGTCGCCGTGGACCAGTATGCGCCCTCCCGCCGAGACGGTCTCCCGGATGAGGCGGACGGCAGTCTCCATCTCGTCGAAGAGAAACGGGTCGTGGAGATGCTCCGGAGAGGGATCGATGAAGGCCCTGGCCGCCTCGGGAGTGTCCAGTCCCCTGGCAACCATCAGCCTCGCCCGCAGCGGCGAGAGCCGCAGCTCACCGGTGAGCCTCTCGACCGCCGCGGGGTCGGCCGGATGGACGATCCACGAAGACATCGGTCCCGCCTGTTCCTCGATACAAAAACGACGGCAAAGCGGACCTGTAAGCCGAGTTCTGTACCGTTCCGCACCTGGCGGTACGGCGATGATCATTTATCTGGGACCGGCGTTGCCGCCGGCCTCGAGCGACCTACCCGGGAGTCGAGCGAGACGGGCCGCCTCTCCTCCTCTATTTGGTCTTTCTCCGGGTGGGGTTTACCGAGCCGCCGCCGTCGCCGGCGGCGCTGGTGAGCTCTTACCTCACCTTTTCACCCTTACCACCGCGAGCGGTGGCGGTATCTTTTCTGTGGCACTTTCCTTGGGGTCACCCCCACTGGGTGTTACCCAGCACCCTGCCCTGTGGAGCTCGGACTTTCCTCGGGAACCTCGCGGCCCCCGCGATCATCCCGTCCGCTTTGCCGTCGGAATATCATGTGCCGGATCTATTCCGCGAGGTGAATATAGCACAGGCCGACCGGGGCGTCAAAGCAATCACGGGCCCCGGTCATGCGCTCCGGCGGACCCGTCTGAGGATCGCGTATCCGGCGAGCAGAAGCGCTGCGACCAGGATCCCCGCCGACCGCAGGGTCAGAAGAGGCGTTCAGAACGGTTCGAGTATGTGGACGAGCTGTGTGCAGGTATCGTATATTGTCCCGCTCCCCGCGTCCCAGGCGACGATCGTGAGCGTATCGAAGGTGCAGACATTGGAGTAGCGCGAGTTCACGACACCGTAGACGTCCGCACAGGCCCCGCCTTCGACTAGCACCGTGACGGAGGCGCGGCGACGACCTCGAGAACGACAGATGTCGTGCTGTAGCGGGGCTCGCTGTCGTACCAGTTCGGGTCCTCGCAGTCGCCGCTGTCGGGGAAGCAGGCGACGCCGTCGGAATACGCCATCACCGCGGTCACCGTGTCGACCTGGCCGATCTCCGCCTCGCAGGAGACGGTGACGATGATCTCCTGCCACCAGAGGTACCCCGGATCGAGGACCATCGGCATCGCGAGCGCCGGATCGCCGACGATCGACCAGCCGAGCAGTTCAGTCGCCTCGACGCAGAAGGTGTCGGTCTGCTGGCAGGTCCCCGATACGAATCCGAAGTTGGCGGGGCCTAAGTCCGCCGTCCACATCTGCCCTGCGATGACATACTGCAAGCCGGGGGGAAATGCTACGTAGAATCCCGGATCCCCGTCCTTGGTGATGCCGGCTTCGAGCGGCACGGAGAAGGCCAACACGGCGAAGCCCCCCATGCAGGCGGCACGGGTTCGTATACGCATGAGACACCTCGTCTTGTCGGTGGAATCCCTATCGGCATGATACCACCGGACGCGCAGTGTTTCAATCCTTACATCGGCGTGAGACCGTCTCAGCTCCGGCGCGACACCCTGCGTATGAAGAGAAAGGCGACCACGACCAGCATGACGACGAGGGCCGCCTCGACAGGCGGCGAAAGCAGGGGGACGGGGAAGAACTCGTATACATGGATCACCTGCACGCAGGTGTCATAGACCGTGCCCGAGGCTTCGTCCCAGGCGACGATCGTCAGCGTATCGTACGTGCCGACCGGGACTGCCATCGAGGCGTTGACGATCCCGTAGACATCCTCGCACGCTCCGCCGTCTACGGTGACCGTATCGAACTGATCGATAGCCCCGCCGACATGTCCCATGCTGATCATCTCACAGACAAATGTCGTCGGTGGTGCGCACGGATCGCCGTTGCAGATCGAGAACGGCACATACGCTGCCGTCTGCCCCTGCCCTACGGAATACAGCGAGTCCTGGAGGATGTACAGCGACGGCGGGGGCGCGACCACCTCCAGGACGACAGTCGTCGTGCTGTAGTATGCCGTGCCGAGGTCCCAGTTCGGGTCGTCGCAGTCCCCGGCCTCGGGGTAGCAGGCCGCGCCGTCCGAGTAGGACATCACCGCCGTGACCGTGTCGAGCTGTCCTATCGCCGCCCCGCACGGCACCTCGACGAAGACGTCCTGGTACCATATGAAGCGAGGCGCGAGGAACTGCGCGTTACCGAGCGCGGGGCTCCCCGTGATCGTCCAGCCGAGCGCATCGCTCACGCTGACGCAGAACGTGTCCCCGGCGGTGCACGTAGATGAGACATTTGCAAAATTGGCCGGCCCTATCGATCCGGTCCAGATCCCTCCCGGATGTACGTACTGCACTCCCTCGGGGAACGGGAAATAGAAAGCGGGATCGCCGTCCTTGACCACGGCGGCAGTCGAAGGGCCTGATGCGGATGCAACGCACAGTACGAAGAGAACCGTCGCCTCGCGGAGCTTCATCGTCCTGACTCCCCTGAATCCCCTGTGGTACAACGGGGAGAGCATACCATATATATGCGATACGGTCGAGGCGCGATCCGGCCGTCCACGTTTACAGCGACATGCGCAGCATACACGCACGCAGCTTTACCAGCGGGATCATCGCCCGCGGCGCCGTATGGCGGGCGGGACGTCTCTCGATGCAGCCCATCAGGTGCCGGACAGCGCGATCGACGCTCATCATCATCGGCCTGCGGTCCCCCTTGGCCATCTTCGTATCGACGAAGCCGAACCTCACGTTCGTCACCGCCACGCCGCTTCCCCGCACGGCCAGGGCGAGCCCTTCGAGGTAGTTCGAGAACCCGGCCTTCGCCGCATGGTAGCTCGGCGCTTCGGCGGAGATCATCTCGTCGGCGAGACTGGAGAGCCCTATGAGATGCCCGCTTCCACGACGCACCATCCCGGGGATCACCTCGGCCGCCGTGCGCACCATCCCGATGAGATCGACCTCGAAGATCGCCGGCTCCCCGCTCATGTCCGAGAGGTCGAGGGGCTCCCCGATGCCTGCACAATAGACGCACAGGTCGAGCGGCTCGCTCTGATCGAGAAGCGAGCGCAGCACGTGGGAGAATCCCGGATCGCCAGCGTCGGCGACGACGTGCCGGCAGGCGTCATCCTCTATCGGCGTCGGGCTCCGCGAGATCCCGGTCACCGTCCAGCCCGATCCGAGCAGCTTCCGCGTGAGCGCGAGTCCTATCCCGTCGGAATTCCCGATGACGAGCGCGTTGCCTTTCATGTATACTCCTTTTGTCCCACCAGATATCGAAACGGCGGCCCCGGAACGGAAGGAGGCGGACGATGCCGACCTACATCCTGCTCACGAAGCTCGGCCCGGAGGTATCGAAAAAGGTCAAGGACCGCGCGACGCTGGGACGCGCCTGGCTCGACCAGGTCAGGAAGAAGTGCCCCGAGGTCAAGTTCGTCGATCACTACGCGGTGCTCGGCGAGTACGACTTCATCGACATCTACGAGGCGCCCGACGAGGAGACCGCGGCGAAGGTCTCGATGATCAGTCTCAGCAACGGCGCGTTCAGCGCGCAGAGCCTGATCGCGATCCCGTACAAGCGGTTCCTCAAGCTGGCCGGGGAGATCTGACGAGGAAGCGACTCTGCGCGGGGCTTTACTCGCCGTGGAGCCAGGCGAGTGCCTCGGCACGGTCCTTGAAGGTGCGCAGGTCGAACGGCAGGGAGACGAGGTCGCCGAACGCCTCCGACACCCTGGCGAGACCGAACTGCAGGTCCGATGCGACGACGATCGCCGTCTTTCCTCCCGGCGGTCTCGCCTGGCCCAGACGCGCCGCCCTAGCGACGAACGACCGCAGCCCGCTCATCGTGATATCGCTGAGGTCGCAGCCGGTGAGGTCCCACAGCTGTAGCGTCGTCGGTCCCTCGCGATAGAACTCCTCCTCCGCCGAGAAGAACTCCTCATCGCTCGTCCGTCCGGTCATGACGTGCTCGGTGATGTCACCGGCCACGTCCATACGCGTCTCGACAGGCATGTGCTCCTTCGTTCTCCTCGTTCCCGCTGAAGACTATATGCGGGGATGCTTCCCCGGGGCAACAGGTTTCATAGCATTCCCTCCCCCGGTCTGCGCCACATCCGGTCGGTGAGTACGGCGACGACGGTGAGGACCGCGAAGATGATCGTGGCCGCTCCGGTCCGCGGCAGCAGCTCCCCCGAGGCGTTCATCGCCGGGTGGAAGAGCGCCGGCGCGAAGACGGCGACCGGATGTGAACGCATCGATCGGCGTATGCCGTCCTTCATCTCCGCAATCCTCCGTCCTTACCTCCGTCTACGGGAAACCGGAGCAGTCCCTTCCGGCGCTTCCAGCGCGAGAGCTCGTGCAGCCGGGCGGTGCGCTCGATGTGCCTGCTCTTCACACCCGCCGCCTCCGCTTCCCTCGAGCCGGTCCCTCCGTCGATGACATCGAGCGCGATGTCGAGCCGCCCGTAGTCCAGGCCCATGGCGAACTCGTCGTCCACGCCGGCAAGCATGTCGGGGGACGGCGACTTCTCCATGATACGCGCGGGCACGCCGAGGCGCCGCGCGAGCATCCGTACCTGCGTCTTGTACAGCCCGATCAGGGGCTGATGCGGAAGATCGTCGATCCCCCCGCTGACGAACCAGCCCGTCTCCCATTCGGTGCGGTTCGCCCCGCCGAGCGCCAGCAGACCCCGGTCTTCGGCCGTCGTTTCGAGCAGCCGGCGCCGCCGGATGTGCCGGCGTTCGAATATCTCCTCGGTGATCCGCCCGATCGCCCGGCGAGCCCTGTCGTGGACTCCGCTCCCGCCGGCCGTTCCGTCGCCGAAACGCAGGGACGATTCGAAGGGGGTTTCTCCCGTCGCGATACGGTACGACCGGTACAGGAGACGGTTGAGGGACGCCGAAACGCGCAGGAGGGCGGGGCCCCGCGGCGCCCCCGGCACCCCCTCCTCGTCCTCCGGCTCGATGCTCATGCTCTCGAGCTCTATCCCCAACAGACCGGAGACGTTCGCCGCATCCGACCCCGGATCGGGCGGGTGGTCGCGGTCGTGAAGATAGAGGGCGCGCACCGACGATGCGCCGAGAGCCCGCACGGCGATACAGGCGAGGACCGACGAGTCGAGCCCGCCGCTCAGCCCTAAGATCACGCCGCCCACCTCGTGACGGTCGCACAGCCCGCGCACGAATCCCTCGGCCGCGGCTATCGCGCGACCCTCGTCGACGGCGAGGAGCTCTTCCGCAGTTGGCGCCATGGCGACTAACCCGATCAGCTCGCCGCGATCCGCTCGTTGATGCGCTTGGCCGATCTGTTCGCGTCGACCATCCCCCATATCCACAGGATCGGTGTCGTCACGAAACCGACGATGACGTACATGAGCGCCACCGAGACCGCGTACATCACGATAAAGAGAATACCCTTGCCGATCTGGCCGTTGTAGATCTGTCCGAGTCCCATGATGAAGAACGAGAGGATCGTGGCCGTGGTCGGGTTCTTGTAGAACTTCGGAACCTGGTCGGGCATGGTGACCTCCTCTGTATGGGGGTTTGGAGAAGATAGTATCACCTGCCGCACCGCGGTCAAGCAGCGAATGCTTGCCCGGCCGGATCAGGAAAGGTACTCTTGTGACCATGGGCGCACGAACCGCACTGAGGAGATGGCCGCTGCGCGGATGGCTCGGGCTCGCGCTCGTGGCAGTCTTCTGGACGCTGAACTGGACGCTCGAGGGCCCGCGCACGCACTGGGGATTCTTCCCGCTGTGGCTCGGGTACGCCCTCACCGTCGACTCGCTCGTCCTCCTGCGCAGGGGCGGGTCGATGTTCTCGCGCAGTCCGGGGGGATACGCGCTCCTGTTCGTGATCTCGATTCCCGCCTGGTGGCTCTTCGAGCTCCTCAACAGGAGAACGGGAAACTGGTCGTACGAAGGGCGATCGCTCTTCACATCGCTTCAGTACGCCCTCTATGCATCGCTGAGCTTCTCCACCGTGATGCCCGCCGTCTTCGGGACTGCGGAGCTGATGGGGACCTTCCGCTGGATCGGACGGTTCGGGGACGGGCCGCGCATCCCCCCGTCGAGAACGGTGCTGACGTCGATGTGCGTCGCCGGGTGTGCGATGCTAGCGCTGCTGCTCATCTGGCCGCGGTATTTCTTTCCGTTCCTGTGGGGGTCGGCCTACCTGATCGTCGAGCCGCTGAATATATGGATGGGAAACCGGTCGCTGCTCGACGACCTCTCGCACGGCGACTGGAGGCCGGTGGCCGCGCTCTCGGCGGGGTGCCTCGTCTGCGGATTCTTCTGGGAGATGTGGAACTACCTGTCGTTCCCCCGCTGGACCTATACGGTCCCCTTCGTCGGCTTCTGGAAGGTCTTCGAGATGCCTCTGCTCGGCTACCTCGGCTACCTGCCGTTCTCGCTCGAACTCTATGCGATATACAACCTCGTCACGGGGATCTTCGATAGGGATTCGCGTATTCCCGGTCCGGCGTTCTCCCCGCGGACCGGATCTGTTTAACCAGCGTCGAGGGTCTCGTTGGCGAGTCGGTCTGCGTCGGCGTTCCCGCTACGCGGCACGTGCTCCCACTCGATGCCGTCGAACCGGCGCGCGGCGCCGAGCACCTCGTCGGCGAGGACGCGCAGGGCCTCGTTGCGTATGCGGTACTCGCCGCGCAGCTGCCTGACGACGAGCTCGCTGTCCATGCGGACCGTCAGCCGCTTCCCGCCGAGCCGCTCGGCGAGACGGAGCGCCAGGATGCAGGCCTGATACTCGGCGACGTTGTTCGTCGCAGTCCCTATCGCCGCCGAGACCGAGGCGAGACGCCGCCCCGCCGCGTCGAACGCCACCGCAGCGGCCGCGGCAGGGCCGGGATTCCCGCGGGCCGCTCCGTCCGCGTGGACGATCAGGTCCTCGACGGGGGTGCCGTCCCAGTGCTCCTCGGGCGGCGCCGGGGCAGGTGAGCGCGAAAGCCGCTGCGCGTGGGATTCGAGCGCCTCCGCCGCCTCCCCCGGTGAAGCGAATCCCGCCTCACGCCAGGCGCCGTCGAGCGGGGTCCCCGTCGCGAGGAGCCGCAGCAGCGGGGCGAGTCCGGCCGGAACGGTTGGGCGTGAGGGGGTCATCCGTTGTTCTCGTAATGGACGAGTATGCGGCTGCATACCTCGCAGGTGATCAATGAGTCGTTGCGGCGCACCTCGTGCGACTTCTGCGGCGGCACCCGGGAATGGCATCCCTGGCAGATG
>Ga0316578_10000383_pt1 | contig 14163 bp, 11 predicted proteins | sample J0NA_2_FD_203076 | JGI IMG/M metagenome (GOLD analysis project Ga0316578, IMG submission 203076) | Rhizosphere microbial communities from salt marsh grasses in Alabama, United States - J0-2_160517rDrC | ecosystem: Host-associated > Plants > Roots > Rhizosphere | place: USA: Alabama | collected... | reverse complement strand
GCGGATCTTGCCGTGGCCGTGACAGCGGGGACACTCGATGGTGGCTGAATCGCCGAGTGAGGGACGCAGCCGCTGGCGCGACATCTCCAGCAGCCCGAAGCGCGAGATCCGGGCCACCTGGACCCGCGCCCGATCGTGCTTCAGCGCCTCGCGTAGCCGATCCTCCACCGCCCGCTGGTTCTTCGGCGGGGTCATGTCGATGAAGTCGATGACGAAGAGCCCGCCGAGGTCACGCAGCCGTAGCTGCCGGGCGATCTCGTCGGCCGCCTCCAGGTTGGTGTTCAGCGCCGTCTCCTCGATGTCCGCACCCTTGGTGGCGCGTGCCGAGTTGATATCGACGGCGGTCAAGGCCTCCCCGTGATCGATCACGATGGAGCCCCCGGAGGGTAGCCGGACCTCCCGTTGGAAGGCGGACTCGATCTGGCTCTCGATCTGGTAGCGGGTGAAGAGCGGCACCTCGTCCTGGTAGAGCCGCAGCTTTTTGAGGTTGCTCGGCATCACCTGGCGCATGAAGGCCTCGGCCCGCTCGTAGACGGCCCGATCATCGATCACGATCTCGCCGATGTCCGCCCGCAGGTAGTCGCGGATGGAGCGGATGATGACGTCGCTCTCCTGGTAGATCAGGAAGGGGGCCTTGCGCTCTGCGGCGGATGTCTCGATGGCCTTCCAGAGCTGGAGCAGGTAGTCCAGGTCCCACTGGAGCTCCTCGGTATTCTTCCCGACACCGGCGGTGCGCACGATGAGCCCCATGTCCTCGGGGATCTGGAGCTGGCTCATGACGTCGCGAAGGTCGCTACGGTCCTGACCCTCGATGCGCCGGGACACCCCGCCTGCCCGCGGATTGTTGGGCATCAGGACCAGATAACGACCCGCGAGCGAGACGAAGGTGGTCAGCGCCGCCCCCTTGTTGCCGCGTTCCTCCTTGTCGATCTGGATGACGACCTCGCGGCCTTCCTTCAGCACATCCTTGATGTTGATGCGGCTGCCCGGCTTGGCGGTGTCGGGCTCGAAATAGGCCCGAGAGATCTCCTTGAGGGGAAGGAATCCGTGGCGCTCCGCCCCATAGTCGACAAAGGCGGCCTCGAGGCTCGGCTCGACGCGGGTGATGACCCCCTTGTAGATGTTCGCCTTCTTCTGCTCGCGCCCGGGGGATTCGATATCAAGGTTGTAGAGGAGTTGACCGTCGACGGTCGCAACGCGCAACTCCTCCGGCTGAGTTGCGTTGATCAGCATTCTTTTCATGTTGTTCCCAATCGGCACGGCGCGTGAGGACCGACCAGCGACCCGGCCACCGGGACGGTCGGCCGGTGCCCAGGGGTACCGCGCCGGCATCCGTGCCTAGGGTCGGCGGGGCTCGTAGTCGGACCGCAACGGCCATGCACACCTAAACTCTTGCCCTCGAACCATCCAGCGGCGGGAGGCCGGCGCGGATGGTCCGCTGTATTTGGGACCCGCCAGTCGGCGGCGGTGTCCGTGTCAAATCGGCGCGACCGTGAGCGGCTCCGCGGGCCGCCGTGGCGCTGCCAACGGCCTGCCCTTCGAGTCGGGCTCCCGGCGATCCCTAAGGGCTCCCGGCCCGGTGTAGAATCCGCGCTTGCTTGAATCTGTCGGCTGGCCATTGGGTAGATGCCTGGGGGCCAGCCAATATCTCAATCACCCGGCGGCACCAGCGGCCGCGGGCTGCGCCCGTCGTGGCGGACATCGATGGGATGTCGCGGAGGCGAGTGCAAGCGAAAAATACTAGCAGTGATCGGCAATGGCAGCAATTGAACTCCAACCAAGGGAACGGTCCCGTTGAGGCGAGCCGAGTCCGCTTCGGCCAATCCCTTAGGCGATGCCACCCCCGGCTCCGCGACGGTCACCCTGGTACGGGTGGATGGGGCATCCGAGGGGCAGCGCATCGATAATTTTCTGCTCCGCCATCTGAAGGGTGTGCCCAAGAGTCACCTCTACCGGGTGCTGCGCCGGGGCGAGGTCCGGGTCAATAAGGGGAGGGTCAGGGCGGATTATCGGCTCCAGGGCGGGGATCTGGTCCGGATCCCGCCCCTACGGGCCGCGGCGCCCCGGGGCCCTGTTGTGGCGCCGGTGGAGCAGCTCCGGCGCATCGAGGGCTCGGTCTTCTACGAGGACGATCGGCTGATCGTCATCGACAAGCCGGCTGGGCTCGCCGTTCACGGGGGCAGCGGATTGAGCTACGGGCTCATCGAGACCCTGCGGCAGCTGCGCCCCGGCTCAGAGCTGGAGCTGGTCCACCGGTTGGATCGGGACACCTCTGGCTGCCTCGTGGTCAGCAAGCGCCGCAGCACGCTGCGCAACCTCCATGATCTGATTCGCCGGGGCGAGATGGAGAAGCGCTATTTGGCCCTCATCCTCGGGAGCTTGGATCGAGAGCAGATCACCGTGGATGCGCCCCTGGTGAAGAACGTGCTCAAGGGCGGCGAGCGACTCGTCCGGGTGGACCCCGCGGAGGGCAAGAGCGCCCGCACGGTCTTCCGGCGGCTGCGTCGCCTGCGGCTGGACGATGGCATCGCCACCCTGGTCGAGGCCCGACTGCTCACGGGGCGAACCCATCAGATCCGCGTTCATGCCGCCCACCTGGGGACACCCTTGGCGGGGGATACGAAATACGGGGACTTCGAGGCCAACCGCCGGCTCAAGGCCTTTGGGCTCTCCCGGTTGTTCCTGCACGCCTGCGCCCTCGGATTCCGGGCGGACTACATGAGCCGGCCCTTGCGCGTGGAGTCCCCCCTCCCGAACGAGCTGGATCAAGTGCTGACCGCGCTCCAAAGGTCGGACCCAGGCGGAGGCGAGGCGCCATGAGGGGCGCGCCGGACCGTTTCGAGCTCGTGGTCTTCGATTGGGATGGAACCCTCATGGACTCGCAGGCGCGCATTGTCGCCTGCATCCAAGGGGCTTTTCGCGATGCGGGCCAGACCCCTCCCAGCGGGGAGGCGGCGAGCAATATTATCGGGCTGGGGCTCGACGAGGCGATGGCGGTCCTATGGCCCCAGGCGGACGCGGGACAGCGCGCCGCCGTCGGGGCCCATTACCGTCGCCACTTCCTGGTGACCAACGAGATCCCCTCGGCGCTGTTTCCGGGGGCGCGGGCCATGCTGGAGCGGCTCGCCGCGGAGGGCTATCTGTTGGCGGTGGCCACCGGAAAGAGCCGGGTTGGCTTGGATCGGTCTCTCGGGGAGACCGGTCTTCAGGACCTCTTTCACGCCACCCGATGCGCGGACGAGACGTTCTCCAAGCCTCACCCCCAGATGCTGCTGGAGCTCATGGACGAGCTCGGTGTGGCGGCTGGGCGGACCCTGATGGTGGGTGACACGGTATACGACCTGCAGATGGCGCTGAACGCCCGGGCCTACGCCCTGGCCGTCTGTCACGGTGTCCATCCCCCGGAGCGTCTGCTCGACTTGGGGCCACTCGCCTGCCTGGAGTCCCTCGGGGAGATTCCGGAGTGGCTGGCTGGGCGCGGAGGGCGGAATGCGTCCGCGAATGAGCGCGAATGAACGCGAAATATCACCCGGATCGACAAGCCCCCGATGGATTCACGCGTGGATCGGATATGCGGATCCACCCGGCTCCGTCAAGGCTGTTATTTTATTTGCGTTGATTGGCGTTCATTGACGGACTGATTGGACGAGCGCATTCAACCTCTTGAGCCGAGCCGAGGAGCCAAGTTGAGCTGGAAATTCTGGACCCGCCGTGAAGAGCCCATGCCCGCCCCCGGCGATCCGGATTGGGAGCGTGCCCTGATCAACCGCCTGGCCCTGGAGCACCTTCGGGAGCAGCGCCGGGGCAAACGCTGGGGGACCATCTTCAAGCTTCTGATCCTGCTCTATCTCATCGGCCTACTCGCAGCCGGCCTGTCCACAAGCCTCTGGGAGGGCCTGGAGGCGGCCGGGGACCACACCGCCCTGGTGGACGTCAAGGGAGTGATCGCTCCCGAGACCAGCGCGAGTGCGGATCTGGTGGTCTCCGGGCTGAGGGAGGCCTTCGATGCGAGCAATGTCAAGGGCGTGATCCTGCGCATCAACAGCCCCGGCGGGAGCCCGGTCCAGGCCGGCTACATCAACGACGAGATCCGCCGGCTCAAGGAGAAGTACAAGGCCGACAAGGGCAAGGAGATGCCGGTCTACGCCGTGGCCGCGGACCTCTGCGCCTCGGGCGCCTATTACGTGGCAGTCGCCGCCGACCAGATCTATGCCGACAAGGCCAGCCTGGTCGGATCGATCGGGGTACGCCTGGACACCTTCGGTTTGGAGCAGGCGATGAAGGATCTGGGGATCGAGCGGCGACTCCTCACCGCGGGCAAGAACAAGGGCATCCTCGACCCCTTCTCGCCCCTTCCCGATGCGCAGCGCGAGTTCATCCAGGCGGTCCTGGACGAGCTCCATGGTCAGTTCATCGCGGCGGTCAAGCAGGGCCGTGGCGATCGCCTGAAGGGTGGCGACGAGATCTTCAGCGGACTTTTCTGGAGTGGCGAGCAGGCCGTGGCCTTGGGGCTCGTGGACGGCCTGGGCAGCTCGAGCTACGTGGCCCGGGAGCTGATCAAGGCCGAGACCATCGTGGAGTACACCAAAGAGCGCGACCTGCTCGAAGGGCTCGCCAAGCGGCTTGGCGCCGGGGTGGCCTCGGGACTCCTGGAGGTGGTGGATGCCCTGGGCTGGGGTGCCTGGCGCTGAGGCCGTCGACCGATCGCTTCAGAACCCCTCTGGCGAGGTGAAGAGCCCCACCCGCAGGTCCTTGGCGGTGTAGATGGTTCGACCGTCCACCTGGACCACACCGTCGCCGACCCCGAGGATCAGCTTGCGGGTGATCACTCGTTTCATGTCGATGTGATAGCTCACCGTGCTGGCCGAGGGCAGCACCTGGCCCGTGAACTTGACCTCTCCCACCCCCAGGGCCCGTCCGTGCCCCGGATTGCCAATCCAGGCGAGGAAGAACCCGACCAGCTGCCACAGGGCGTCGAGCCCAAGGCAGCCGGGCATCACGGGGTCCCCGGGGAAGTGACACTGGAAGAACCACAGGTCCGGGTGGATGTCCAGCTCGGCCAGGATCTCCCCTTTGCCGTTGGCGCCGCCATAGTTCGCGATCCGCAGGATGCGGTCGATCATCAGCATGTTGGGGGTCGGAAGCTGGGCGTTGCCGGGTCCAAACATCTCGCCGCGGCCGCAGGCGAGGAGCTGGTCCAGGTCGAAGGAGGCGTCTTTGTGCATGCTCAGTTTCCCGAAAGGGCGTCATCCGCGAATGAACGCGAATGAACGTGAATGGGCCGATAGATCGGCTGCTACAGAACGATTTGGGTCATGCGCTCCAGGGATCGATCAGGAATCGATTCCGTGCGGGTCCGGTTCAGCCGGGCTGGCGCAGCCGCTCCGAGAGGAACCCGACGATCTGATCGATCGGGATCAGCTGCATCTCGGCGTCGCGCCGGCCCTTGTATTCCACCATTCCGTCGTCGAGTCCCTTGTCGCCCACCACCACCCGGTGGGGGATTCCGATCAGTTCCATGTCCGCGAACATGAATCCAGGGCGGGCGTCCCGGTCGTCCAGCAGGACCTCGATTCCGGCCGCCCGAAGGTCCGCGTAGAGCTGCTCCGTGGCCTCTCGTACCCGGTAGGACTTGCCGAGCTTCATCGGCAGCAGGGCGACCTCGAAGGGGGCGATGGGGGCGGGCCAGCAGATGCCCCGCTCATCGTGATTCTGCTCGATGGCGGCCGCCACCACCCGGGATACGCCGATGCCGTAGCAGCCCATGGCCGGGGTGACGGCGCGGCCATCCTCACCGAGGATGGTGGCCTTCATGGCGTCGCTGTATTTGTACCCGAGCTGGAAGATGTGTCCGACCTCGATGCCCCGGGCGATGGTCAAGGTGCCCCGGCCATCGGGGCTCGGGTCCCCCTCCACCACGTTGCGCAGGTCCGCCACGTCCGGCAGGGGCAGGTCGCGGCCCCAGTTGAGCCCGAACCAATGCCTGCCGTCCTGGTTGGCCCCGGCGCTGAAGTCTGCGGTGACCGCCACGCTGCGGTCCGCGATGCAGGGGATGGGGAGGTCTCTGGGGCCAAGGGAGCCCGGGCCAGCCCCGACAGCGGCGCGGATCTCAGCCTCCGTGGCCATGCGCAGGGGCTTGGCCACCTGCGGCAGCTTCTCGGCCTTGACGGCATTGAGCTCGTGGTCGCCCCGTACCAATAGGGCCACCAAGCCCGAGGGGGAGCCCGCCCAGCCGTCCTGGGCACCGGCCACCACCAGGGTTTTGACGGTGCGCTCGATGGGCTGTCCGAACTGCTCCGCCAGGTCCGCGATGGTGCGGGCATTCGGGGTGTCCACGAGCCGGAGGTCCTCGCTCGGGGCCGGCCGCTCCTGCGTCGAGGGTAGGGCCTCCGCCAGCTCCACGTTGGCCGCGTAGTCGCCGCCATTGGAGAAGGCGATGGCATCCTCCCCGGAGGACGCTAGCACGTGGAACTCATGTGAGGCGTTACCGCCGATGCTGCCGGTGTCCGCCTGCACCGGCCTGAAGTCCAGACCGCAGCGACTGAAGATGCGGCAGTAGGTCTCGTGCATGACCTGGTAGGTCTCGGCCAGCGACGCCCCGTCCGCGTGGAAGGAATAGGCGTCCTTCATCAGGAACTCGCGGGCCCGCATCACCCCGAAACGGGGGCGGATCTCGTCGCGGAACTTGGTCTGGATCTGATAGAAGTTGACCGGGAGCTGCTTGTAGCTCTTGAGCTCGCTGCGGGCCAGCTCGGTGATGATCTCCTCGTGGGTCGGCCCGAAGCAGAACTCCCGCTGATGCCGATCCTTGAAGCGCAGGAGCTCGGGCCCGTACTGCTCCCAACGGCCGGATTCCTGCCACAGCTCCGCGGGCTGCACGGCGGGCATGAGCACCTCGAGGGCCCCGGCACGATCCATCTCTTCGCGCACGATGCGCTCGACCTTGCGCAGCACCCGCAGCCCCAGGGGGAGCCAGGTGTAGAGGCCGGCGGCGAGCTTACGGATCATGCCGGCACGTAGCATCAGCCGGTGGCTGGCGACCTCGGCATCCGCCGGGGTCTCCTTGAGGGTCTGGAGCGGGAACTGCGAGGTGCGCATGGGCCGGCCCGGGCTTGGAGGTCTAGCTGGGGTAAAGGGCCGTTAGTCTATGGCCCGCCCCCTTCCAACACAATCTGGCTCTGGTGCTTACCGCCCTAGTCGCAGCTCTCCTGGATCACGCGACGGGCCTCTTCCTGGTACCGTGCCCGCACCTCGTCCGTCAGGGCCAGGGTCTCGCCCTCGGGCGTGCGAACCTGCGCGACTCGAGGGTTCTCCAGATTCGCGAGATTCTCTCGGGCTCCCTTGCAGCGGGTGCGACGTGCAGTTTGCTGCTCCGACTGGTCGCGCGACTCCCCTTCCTGAAGCTCGGCCTCCTTGCGTCGATCGGTGTCCTGCTCCACCAGGGACCGTATCCGCTCCTCGGCACGCTGGCTCTCCTCCGCGCTGGGTCCGGGCTCGAGGGTCAGGCGGGTGGCCCCGGTCCCCGCCGGGGGTCGTCGGGAGTAGACGGTGACGCCGGCCTCGTCGGTCCATCGATAGAGGGGGCCGGAATCGCCCAGTGCGGTCCAGGCCGGGACGAGCCCACAGGCCAGCAGCACGGGCAGGAATAGGCGCCGGCCACCGGCACGGCTCGGGTGGGCGCGTTGGGTCTTGGTCGGCATGACGCCAGTCTCCTCAGGCTGGCACACACCAGCCGCAATGAATCCACCAGGGTTGGGCGGCCCGGTGATCGGGCCTGTCTTGACCCTCGGAGGCGATCTCCTGTACCGTCAAGCCCTTTTTGATCACTTTCTGATGTTCTTCTCCAGTCGGCGCCGCGAATCGGGATCCGGGTCTCAAAACGGGGCCTTGTCGAACGCGATCCCGTCGAGCGGGAAAAGCCGCCCGGCCCTGACCCCCGCAAATGGGGGAGGGGGTCGTCTGGAGAGCGGGCTCAAGCGGAGGTCGCCAAGGTGGATCCGAACGGGGTGGAGCTCTCTGGTGCCGAGATTGTCGTCCAGGCCTTGATCGACGAAGGCGTCGAGTTCGTCTTCGGCTATCCGGGTGGGGCCGTCCTGCATATCTACGACGCGCTCTTCAAGCAGGAGCGGGTCAAGCACATCCTGGTCCGCCACGAGCAGGCCGCTGCACATGCGGCGGACGGCTATGCCCGTGCGACCGGCAAGTGCGGTGTCTGCCTGGTCACCTCCGGCCCCGGGGCGACGAATGCAGTGACGGGGATTGCCACCGCCTACATGGACTCCATTCCCATGGTGGTGATCTCCGGCCAGGTGCCCACCCCGGTGATCGGCTCCGACGCCTTCCAGGAGGTGGACACGGTCGGCATCACCCGGCCCTGCGTCAAGCACAACTTCCTGGTCAAGGACGCTCACAAGCTGGCGGAGACCATCCGCAAGGCCTTCTATATCGCCACCACGGGACGGCCGGGGCCGGTGGTGGTCGACGTGCCCAAGGACATCACCGATCCGAACATCAAGGTCGCCTACCACTACCCGCGTGAGATCCGGATGCGCTCCTACCATCCGACTGAGCGCGGTCACTCGGGCCAGATCCGCCGGGCGGTGGATCTGATGCTCCAGGCCAAGCGGCCGGTGATCTACGCCGGGGGCGGTGTGGTGCTTGGGGAGGGATCTGCTCAGCTGACCGAGCTCGTGCGTCTCGCCGATTTCCCAATCACCAGCACCCTGATGGGGCTGGGGGCCTATCCCATGACGGATCCGCAGTTCCTGGGCATGCTGGGGATGCATGGGACCTATGAGGCCAACATGGCCATGCACGAGACCGACGTGCTGATCGCCATCGGGGCCCGCTTCGATGACCGAGTGACCGGCAAGATCGAGCACTTCTGTCCCCATGCCAAGATCATTCATGTGGACGTCGACCCCTCCTCCATCTCGAAGAACGTGCGGGTGGACGTCCCCATCGTCGGCCAGGTGGCGAGCGTGTTGGATGACATGCTGAAGCTCCTCAAAGAGCGCCTCCCTGCCACCCCTTCCCCGTCCCAGCAGGGGCGTCCATTGGCCGACTGGTGGGCCCAGATCGAGGAATGGCGGCGCATGGATTGCCTGCAATACGACCGAAACAGCGAGATGATCAAGCCCCAGCTCGCGGTGGAGACCCTCTACAAGGTCACCAAGGGTGAGCTCTATCTGACCTCGGACGTGGGTCAGCACCAGATGTTCGCGGCCCAGTTCTATCCTTTCGACAAGCCCCGGCGCTGGATCAATTCGGGGGGGCTCGGCACCATGGGGTTCGGCCTGCCGGCGGCCATGGGGGTGCAGCTTGCCTTCCCGGACGCCCAGGTGGCCTGTATCTCCGGCGAGGCCAGCATCCTCATGTGCATCCAGGAGATGGCGACCTGCCTGCAGTACAGCCTCCCCATCAAGGTCGTGCTGCTCAACAACGGGTATATGGGCATGGTCCGCCAGTGGCAGGAGTTCTTCTACGAGAGCCGCTATTCGCATTCCTATGTGGACGCCCTGCCGGACTTCGTGAAGCTGGCGGAGAGCTTCGGTCACGTCGGGATGCGGGTGGAGCGCCCGGGAGAGCTGGAGTCCGCCATGAGCGAGGCCTTCGGAATCCGGGATCGCTTCGTCTTCCTCGACGTGGTCGTGGATCCCACCGAGAACGTCTATCCGATGATCGCGGCCGGCAAGGGCCAGCACGAGATGCATCTACCCCCCAGCCTGTCCGACCGGGAGCTGGCTTGATAGGAGAACCATGGGATGAGACACATCATTGCAGTGCTGCTGGAGAACGAGGCGGGTGCCCTGTCCCGGGTGGCGGGGCTCTTCTCGGCCCGTGGCTACAACATCGAGTCGCTGACGGTGGCCCCAACCAATGACCCCACCCTGTCGCGCATGACCCTGGTCACCACGGGTAACGAGGAGATCGTCGAGCAGATCAAGAAGCAGCTCAACAAGCTTATCGACACCGTCAAGCTCCTGGATCTCACGGAGGGGCCCCACATCGAGCGCGAGATGATGATGATCAAGCTGCGCGCCGAGCGCCAGGACCGGGAGGAGCTGAAGCGCCTCGCCGATATCTTCCGGGCCAACGTCATCGACGTCACGGATACCAGCTATGTGGTGGAGCTCACCGGGGCCTCCAAGAAGCTCGACGCCTTCATCGACGCCGTCCCCGAGGGCCTGATCGTGGAAGTGGTCCGCTCTGGCCCCACCGGCATCGCCCGCGGCGAAAAAGGGCTGACCCTTTAGATTGCTCCCTTTGTCCGCAAAAGAGCGCAAATTCACGAAAATGGGCGGCTCTCTTGGGTTCGCAACCTAGGTAGTTCCCGCTCCGACCCCGCTGCCCTCAGCGCCCTGGTGATTGTCGACCTTCCGGGTCGCACAGAACCCCAACTTGAAATCTTATTCGCGTTCATTTGCGTTCATTCGCGGACACAACTTTCTTTCACTCACCTAGGCAAGGCCAATGACGATCAACGTTTACTACGACAAAGACGCCGACCTCTCTCTCATCCAGGGCAAGCGGGTCGCCATCATCGGCTACGGCTCCCAGGGTCATGCCCATGCCAACAACCTCAAGGATTCAGGAGTGTCTGTCACTGTCGGTCTGCGCCCCGGCTCGGCCTCCGCGGCCAAGGCCCGAAACGCCGGACTCGACGTGAGGCCCATCGAGGAGGCGGTCGCCGGCGCCGATGTCGTCATGATCCTGGCACCGGACGAGCATCAGGCCCGCCTCTACCGTGAGCAGGTGGCATCGAACATCAGGGAGGGTGGGGCGCTTGCCTTCGCCCACGGGTTCAATATCCATTTCGGCCAGATCGAGCCTCGGGAGGACCTGGACGTCATCATGATCGCCCCCAAGGGTCCGGGGCACCTGGTGCGCTCCACCTATATGCAAGGGGGCGGGGTCCCGAGCCTGATCGCCGTCTACCAGGATGCCACCGGGATGGCCCGGGACCTCGCCCTGGCCTATGCATCGGCCAACGGCGGCGGGCGCGCGGGCATCATCGAGACCAGCTTCCGAGAGGAATGCGAGACCGACCTCTTCGGCGAGCAGGTGGTCCTGTGCGGCGGGCTCACCTCTCTGATCCAGAAGGGATTCGAGACCTTGGTGGAGGCCGGCTACGCGCCGGAGATGGCCTACTTCGAGTGCCTCCACGAGGTAAAGCTGATCGTTGACCTAATCTACGAGGGCGGCATCGCCAACATGCGCTACTCGATCTCCAACACCGCCGAGTACGGTGACCTGACCCGTGGTCCCAGGATCATCACCGACGACACCAAGGCGGAGATGAAGCGCATCCTGAAGGAGATCCAGACCGGCGAGTTCGCAAAGGAGTTCATCCTGGAGAATCAGGCGGGGGCGCCGAAGATGAAGGCCATGCGCCGCCTGGGCGAGGAGCATCAGATCGAGGTCGTGGGCGAGCGCCTGCGGGAGATGATGCCGTGGATCCGGGAGAAGAAGCTGGTCGACAAGACCAAGAACTGATCCCGGCTATAACCGAGCTTTTCGGCCCTTGAGGCCGCGGTGCCGAGTCACCGCGGCCTGGTGGGCCCGTCAACCGCCCCCAAGGCAATCCCTACGACCATTCTGGGCAGGGTGCACTCGCCGCGCCGGCCCGCCCCGCCCCGCTCAAATGTGCTGTCCGACATCCACCTGCTCGGCCCCCTCCATCAGCGCGCGGAAGTCCTCTCCGCCGAGACGGACCAAGGTCTCGTGGTCACCGGCCTCCAGATAGACCTCGGGCTGGTCCAGCAAGCTGCTGTCCAATAGTGTCCGTAGGCTATAGGCCTGACCCAGGGCAGGGACGGCCCCAGGCTCGCAGTCCGGGAACAGCGTCGTCAGCTCGGTCTCAGTCGCCAGTCCGACCCCCTCGCCAAGATAGCGATGGAGCAGCCCCAGGTGCACGTGGTAGTCGGATGGGACCACCACCATCAGTGGGTCGTCGTCTGACTTGACGATCACAGCCTTGGCCAGGCGATCCCCGGGCACATGGGCCTCCGCGGCGGTGTCCATGCTGGAGCCGGTGTGTGGGTGGGCGACGAGGTCGTAGCGTACGGGCTTGCCTTCCAGAAAGGACTTCAGGGTGGTAGCGATGCTCATGGCGTTGATCTACTCCGGGTTCGACAGGGTCAGGCGCCCCTCCTGCCAAGCGTAGCGCAGCATCGGGGAAGCGCTGAAGAAAGCCATTCCGGCAAACGTTCAGATCGCGCGCCGCTCGGCGCGCTCCATGTCCAAGCGGTTAGGATGCAAAGAATTTCCCGCCCGTCCGTGACCTGGGCGGGAAACGCACGCAATCGGCGGGTCCCGTCCCTGGGCCGTCGCCGATCCTCTTGACGCGAAGAGCCATCTCAGACCCCGACTCATGCCCGGTCCCCTGGGATAGACTGGGGCACCCCATGGATCACAGCATCTCGGAAAGCCATGCAGCGTCCCCGCAATTCAAGGCCTTGGTTCTCGGTCTCAGCGGCCGTGCTCGCCGCAGGCCTGCTCAACCCCCAATTTGTATCGGTGGCCGCCATGCAGAATGACCCACACCCCGAGCAGCGCGTCGATGACGGCGCCCAGCGCTCGGTGGCCCTGACCATCTACAACGACGATCTGGCCCTGGTGAAGGATCTGCGTCTGGTGCGCCTCGATCGCGGCGACAACCGTCTGGCCTGGCGCAACGTGTCCCAGGCGATCCGCCCGGAGACCGCCCTGCTCAGAGACCCCAACGGAAGCCTGGGGATCATGCTCCTCGAGCAGAACTTCGACTTCGATCTGTTGACCCCCGAGAGCCTGCTGAAGAAGTACCTGGGCCGCGTCGTCTATGTGGTGCGCACCAACGAGGCGGGGGACCGAACGGTGGAGCAGGCGGAGGTCCTGGCCTACAGTCAGGGACCCGTGCTGCGCTATGAGGACCGCATCGAGACGGGGGTGGTGGGCCATTTGGCCTATCCGGATCTGCCCGAGGACCTGCGGGATCAGCCCACACTGGTGTTGCACCTGCGCAGCTCCACGGCCGGCGAGGGTGAGCTGGAGCTCTCCTACCTCTCCGGAGGGCTGGGGTGGAAGGCGGACTATGTGGCCAACCTGGTGGGGGAGGGTGCCAGCATGGACCTCAGTGGCTGGGTCACACTCACGAACTCGAGCGGCGTCGCCTACCGGCAGGCCCAGGTTCAGCTGGTGGCGGGAGAGTTGAATCGGGTGCGCGAGCCGGTTGTGGCGCCCATGGCCAGGGGTATGGTGATGGCCGAGGCCGCGCCGCCCCCCGCGGAAGAGGCCTTCTCGGAGTACCACCTCTACACCTTGCCGAGGGCCACGGACATCCAGAACAACCAGACCAAGCAAGTGGCGCTGCTGACCGCTTCCGGCATCCCCGTCACCCGGGAGCTGGTGGTGCGGGGCCAACCCATGCCCTATCGCTCCGAGACGGCGGACGGCTGGGTTAGACAGGCGGTCGAATCCCGGCTGCGTTTCACCAACCAAGAAGGCAGCCTAGGGGTCCCCCTGCCCGCCGGCGTGGTGCGGGTCTATGCCCAGGACAGCCGGGGGAACGCCCAGTTCGTCGGCGAGGACCGCATCGACCATACCCCCAAGGGGGAGACCCTGACCCTCAAGCTGGGGGAGAGCTTCGATGTCACCGCTCGGCGCAAGCAGACGAGCTTCCGCAAGCTCTCCGGGACGGGCGCCTACGACTACGAGTACGAGGCGGGGTTCGAGCTTCAGCTCGGGAACGCCAAGCCGGAGCCGGTTGAGGTCAAGGTGCTGGAGAGCATACCCGCGGACTGGCGCATGCTGAGCGAGAGCCAGCCCCATTCCAAGGAGTCCGCTAACCTGGCGTCCTGGCACGTCCTGGTCCCCGCGGAGGGCGCCGCCACCCTGAGCTGGCAGGTGGAGGTTCGTCGCTGAGCCGGCGCCACGCAGGCGCGGACCTACGCAGAGGGGAGCGGGTGGATCAGTGGATCGTCCGGCTCGGGCCGCGATCCGAGAAAGACCTCCGACGGGAGGCGCCGGTGATTTGGCGCCTCCCGCGCGGTTGCGGGACCTCGCCCTATCGCTCCATGGTTGCGGGATTCAGCAGCCTGTCGAGGGCCTTGCTGCAGATCGCGCCCCTGACCCTTGCGGCGCCGGGGTCATTTTCGACCGTGTCTGGGTAGAAGATGTGGCCTT
>Ga0316578_10000382_pt1 | contig 14183 bp, 14 predicted proteins | sample J0NA_2_FD_203076 | JGI IMG/M metagenome (GOLD analysis project Ga0316578, IMG submission 203076) | Rhizosphere microbial communities from salt marsh grasses in Alabama, United States - J0-2_160517rDrC | ecosystem: Host-associated > Plants > Roots > Rhizosphere | place: USA: Alabama | collected... | reverse complement strand
TCCAGGCTCGTCCTTCACGATCTGAGGGTGCATGGGACAGACGTATTTGGGGTCCAGGTGCTTCAGGGCGTGCCCCATGGCCGTATCGCCCATGGCCTCCTCCAGGGACTCGCTGGGGGGCGGCACCCCCTGGTCGCAGCCCGCGACGACTGCGAGCGCAAGCGCCAGGGCAGTCCTGGTCGCGGGACCCGCGACGCGGCGGGCAACGGGGGAACGGGACATGGCTGTCTCCTCCGGGGATCACGGCGGCACTGCCGCGCAATCGAACAACCCGCCGCTCGGCAACGGGCTAGGCAGTTACCAGGCCGATGGCGGACACGGTCGATCGGGAGGGATCAGGCGATTGGAGGTCGGTGGATGGCGTCAGGGGCGAAGCGGTAGAAGTGGGGCTCCACCGGGACCGTGGACGGGCAAGAGACCGCCGGAAGCGCGAGCGCGGGTGGACTGGCGGCGAGGGCCGGAACGCCGACGGCCAGGTGCAGGACGCACTTCTGGCAGTCGAGGAGCCCAGCGGGATGGGCCTGGTCGCCTTGCTGGGCACCCGCGGAATGGAAGGGGCAGGGGGCCGAGGCGGTGAGCCCGACCGTTGCCTCATGCCGACAGCCGAGCGTCACCGAGGCCCACAGCTGTGACTGCATGACCAGCAGGCACAGGAGGAGCACGGTCTGCGAGAAGCGCCGGGACAACTTCATGGCCTTGACTATAGGTCTCACGGGTCCCGCGAACAAGCGAGCCCCGACTGAAGCGCTGACAAATTGCCCCTCCCGTGCACGCGACCCACGGCATTCGACTCAAAATCCGGCAAGGCCCACGCGGCCCCGCGACGATTGGCGCGCGCAGTCAATCGATTGTCCGCCTCTGTCAAGGAATACCACACCGCGCACCGCTAGGATGTGTGTGCGCCAACGAAGGGCGCACGGCCTCCGGCAAACGGAGAGCACCGACGGGGCGGTGTCGAGCGGCAGCGGTATCCGGACAATCAAGAGAATCCGGCCGCTGCCGCACCCCGACTGACGACCCGGCCGGCTCGGGCAAATCGCACGACCGCGACGACCGTTCGAATCGAACGGCGCACCGTTCAGCGTCGCGATCCCTCTCGACGCCCCCTACGGGACACGACTTTACCCTGGGCCCCCAACCCCTTATGCTCCCGGCTCTTGTGCCCGCCCCTGGCGGGGCCCCATCAACCCCCGGACGACGAGAGCCCACCAAATGACCGTCTGCAGAGAGATCAAGCACTTCTCTCGAACCCACGAGCGAATCGCCGACTTCTTCTCCTTGCTCGCCCTAGCACTCCTGATCGCCACCGTCTGGGTGGTGCTCACCTACCACCAGCAGGTGCTCGCCTGGATCTCCACCAACGTCTTGCTGCACACCCCGCTCGTGGTGCTCGCACTCGTTGCGGACGTCTTCCTGATGCTGGGACTGCTGACAGTCGGCTCCGCGCGCTTCGGCGAGGACAACGAGCGGTGCTTCGGCACCTTCCCGGGACGCCGCAACTTCCGCTCCAAGACCGGCCTCTTCGGCGCCTGGATCGCCCACATGGAGAACGTGGGCAAGAAGCACCGGTGAGCGGGAATCCCTCGTCGAGGTACTGGATCGTCGCCCCAGGTCGAGACCCGGAGGACTCCCCGGCCCCTGCGAGCACCGAGCGCGCGGTGACGGGTCGGCCCCGGCGCAGAAGCTGCTGAGCCCATGAAGCTGCTAATCGATTTCTTCCCGATTCTGCTGTTCTTCGTCGCCTACAAGCTGCAGGGGATCTATGTGGCCACGGGCGTGGCCATCGCCGCATCCGCGGTCCAGGTGGCCTGGATCTGGGCACGCCGACGCCGCGTCGAGCCCATGCATCTGGCCACCCTGGGGCTCCTGGTGGTCTTCGGTGGACTCACCATCGCCTTGCAGGACCCCCTCTTCGTCATGTGGAAGCCCACCTTGGTGAACTGGCTCTTCGCCGCGGTCTTCCTCGGGAGCCAGTGGGTCGGGGGACGCCCCTTGATCGAGCGCATGATGTCCCATGCCATCGAGGTGCCCGGGCGCATCTGGACCCGCCTGAACCTGGCCTGGGTCCTGTTCTTCCTGCTCTCGGGTCTCGCGAACCTCTTCGTGGTCTATGTGGCCAGCGGTTTCTACGAATCTCGCCAGGCCCTGATCGCCGCCACGGGAAAGGACGAGATCGATCTCGCCACCTGCGCCGCCCACTTCTCGGGACAGCTCCTGGCGCTCTGCAACGACGCCCACAGTCGAGAAGAGGTCTGGGTCAACTTCAAGCTGTTCGGTATGATGGGACTCACCATCCTGTTCGTGATCGCCCAGGCCTTCTATCTGGCGCGCCACGTCAGGGACGAACCTCAGGCCGCGGAGACAAACTGACGTGCTCTATGCCATCCTGGCCACGGATCGACCCGGCAGCCTCACCGCCCGCCTGAGCGCGAGACCGGCCCACCTCGAGCGCCTCCGAGCCCTTCAGGAGGAAGGGCGGCTGATTCTGGCCGGCCCCCATCCCGCGATCGACAGCCCGGACCCCGGAGACGCGGGCTTCACCGGATCCCTGATCGTCGCCGACTTCCCCGACCTGGAGGCGGCCCGAACCTGGGCCGACGCCGACCCCTATCGGGCGGCAGGCGTGTACGAAGAGGTCCAGGTGAAGCCCTTCAAGCAGGTCTTCCCCGCCTGAGTCGTTCCCGCCCAGCCCAGACACACCCGGCAGGGGCCGGGCCCCCAAACGGATACAGAGCCCCTGAGGCCGGCCCCGCCGCCGCCGCCAGCTCCGATACGATCGATACACCACGAAGGAATACCAGCCACCATGACCAAGAAGCCCATCGCCGCGCTCCTCGCCGTCCTCCTCACCACCGGAATCGGCCAGGCCCAGGACACCACCCAGGAGACAGCTCCCGCGGGTGATGTGAACATCGCCACCGTCAACGGCACGCCCTACTCGTTGGAGCTCTTCCGCATGTTCTACATGGAGCGGATGCAGGAGACCCAGCACCAGAACGACGAGGCCTTCCAGCAGCAGGCATTCAACGAGTTCATGAGTCTGGTGGTCGCCTCCCAGGAGGCCGAGAAACGCAAGCTTCAGGACGATCCCGGGGTCACCACCGCCTTGGAGCTCCAGAGACTCAAGGTTCTCTCAAACGCCGCCGTTGCGGCGATGTCCCGGGAGATCGAGGTCAGCGACGAGGAGCTGAAGCAGGCCTATGAGCAGGTCAAGAAGCAGGCGGAGCGCACGGAGTACAAGGCGCGCCACATCCTGGTGAAGGACGAGGGGGAGGCGAAGAAGCTGATCAAGGAGCTCGACAAGAAGGCGGACTTCGCGGAGCTCGCCAAGAAGCATTCCTTGGGCCCCACCGCCAAGAACGGGGGCGAGCTGGAGTGGTTCGACCAGAGTCAGATGGTGCAGCCCTTCGCGAGTGCCGTGGCCGCCATGAAGCCCGGCACCTACTCCAAGGAGCCGGTGCAAACCCAATTCGGCTGGCACGTCATCGAGCTCGAGGAGACGCGCATGGCGGAGCCGCCGGCCTTCGAGGACATCAAGCCGCAGCTCACCGCCATGGTGCAGCGACAGAAGATCGGCGAGCAGCTCATGGCCATGCGTGACAAGGCCCTGGTCGAGCTCAACGAGGACATCGTCAAGGTCAAGCCCAAGGACGAGGCGGCCCCGGAGACGCCCAAGCCCGAGGAAGACAAGGGCAAGGCCGAGAAACAGTAGACCGACTCGACTCCCTGCACGCCCCAATCGCCGATCACGAGAGGCTCATGAAGCAGTCCCCCGCGATGTCCCTTCTGTCCCCCTGGCTCCTCTGCCTCCCCCTGGTGCTGTCAGGGTGGTGGTCCGCCCCGTCGGCCGCCGGACCCGTCGACCAGGTCCAGGGCCTGTCGAGGGCGAGTCTGCTTGTCCAGGAGGGCGGTCGGTCCCTGGTCTCCTATAACGCCGATCGCCCCATGGTCCCCGCCTCTACCATGAAGGTGCTGACCGCCTTGGCTGCCCTGGATACCTGGGGCCGGGGTCATCGCTTCGAGACCGACTTCTATCTGGACGGCTCCGGCTGGCTTTGGGTCAAGGGGCTCGCGGACCCCTATCTGGTCTCCGAGGAGCTGGACCGGATCGCCCGGGGACTCAAGTCCAAGGGGGTGCGGGAGGTCAAGGGGATCGGCCTGGACGACAGCTTCTTCGCGCCCGACGTGGAGATCGCCGGGCGCTCCTCCAGCGACAACCCCTATGACGCGCCCGTGACCGCGCTGGCCGCGAACTTCAACACCGTGAGCGTGGTGCGCAGCGGCTCCAAGGTGAGCAGTGCCGAGCCCCAGACCCCCCTCACCCCCACGGCACGGCGCCTCGGGTCGGAGGGCAGCGCCGGGAAGAAGCGGGTGAACCTGCAGCAGCGCTCCCTGGCGGTGGGCTACTTCGGGGAGCTCCTGGCCGCAAAGCTCAGGGGCGCCGGGATCCAGGTCGGCGAGGGCCAGCGCAACGCCCCGGTCCCGCGCGGCGCCAAACGGGTCTACCGTCACCAGAACAGCCGAACCCTGGCGGAGGTGGTGGGACCCACCCTGGAGTACTCCAACAACTTCGTCGCCAACGCCCTGTTCCTGCATCTGGCAAGCCCGGACGGCAAGGGACGGGTCAGCATGGCCGCGGCCCAACGCGCCATGACCGACTTCGCGCGACGCCGCTTCGGCTGGCGGGACTTCACACTCGAGGACGGGGCCGGGCTGTCCCGGGGCAACCGGCTCTCGGCCCGTCAGCTCGTGGAGGTCATGGACGCCTTCGCCCCTTACCGAGATCTGATGCCGGCCCAGGACGGGAACAGTGCCGTGCGGGCCAAGACGGGCACGCTGCGGGGGGTGAGCTGCTACGCCGGCTACGTCCGTCGGGGCGGCACCTGGGAGCCTTTCGCCCTCATGATCAATGAGCCCGTGGACTACAATTTGAGGCTGCGGGTAGCGAGCGCCCTGGTGCGTTAGACCCGCGGAGGCAAGGTCCTTCCGAGGGGTCCGGCCCCAACGATGCTCGGTCACCCAACGCGCAGGGGCTGCCAAAGCCCCCGCTAGAGAGGACACGTGCACGACCTTTTTGTGCCGCCGCCCCGGTGTCGCGACCAGATGTCTCTGCTGTGCCTCGCGCTGGCGGCCCTGCTGATTGGCGGCTGCGCGGCGATTCCAGAGACCCCGTTGATTCGGCCCCAGCCCCAGATCCCCGCGACCTTCCGGAAGATCGGCACCGAGTACCCATCTCTGGCCCCTTTGATGCGCCGGGTGACCCCCGCCGTGGTCAATGTGGCGGTGGAGGCCGTGGTTCCGATCGAGGATCACCCCTTCCTGCAGGACCCGGACTTCCGCCGCTTCATGGAGCGCTTCGGCATCCCCGTCCCAGAGGAGGGTGACACCGAACGGCGCCAGAGCGTGGGCTCCGGCGTCATCGTGGATTCGGCCCGTGGCTACATCCTCACCAACCACCACCTCCTCGAGGGGGCGACCACCATCGAGGTCACGCTCAAGGACCGGCGCAGCTATCAGGCCGTGCTCCTTGGGGCGGACTCGGCGACCGACCTGGCGGTCCTCAAGATCCCGGCGACCAACGTCGAGCCGCTACCCTTCGGGGACTCGGACGATCTCGAGGTGGGCGACTTCGTGCTCGCCATCGGCAACCCCTTCGGCCTCGGTCAGACCGTCACCTCGGGGATCGTCAGCGCCGTGGGACGCAGCGGCATAGGCGACAGCGAGCTGGGGGAGCTGGTCCAGACGGACGCCTCCATCAACCCGGGCAACTCCGGCGGCCCGCTGGTCAACCTGGCCGGGGAGGTGGTCGGCATCAATACCGCCCTGATCGGGCCGAATGGCGGAAACGTCGGGATCGGCTTCGCCGTGCCGAGCAACCGGGCCCAGGCCGCCCTGCAACGGGTGCTGCGGCGGCAGTGAGCCGCCGCGCATCGCGGCCTCGAGAGCCTAGGGATCGAGAAAGAGCGAGCGGTCGGACCGCCCGGAGCTCAGCCAGCTCCCAAGACGGGCGAGCAAGGCCGGGGGCTCTTGCTCAGGTTTGACCCCCTTGGGCCTGGTTGCCTTCCTCTTGACGGCCAGAAGCTTCGGGTCTCTGGGCGAGATGGTGAGCCCGCGGGCGGCAAATCGTCTCGCGCCCCTCAGGTCTCCGTTGCGTAGCCTCTGCTGGGCCAGCCCCTGATAGCGGGTGACGATACCCCGCACACCCGCGCGAGCCTTGGGGTTTCCAGGGTCGAGGCGGAGGGCTGCGCGATAGTGCCCGTAGGCGTTGTCTCCCGCGGGCACCATCAGACGGTTGCGGTCCATGGCCCGCTCGGCTTGCGCCAGAAGCCGCGCGATCCACGCGCCTCGCGCGGCCTGCGGATCCTCGCCAACCATCGCCGGACCTTCGGGATCAGCCGGCTCCTCGGCGCCCGCGATCCTGGGGCCGTCCATCTCGGGGGGCCCGACCGCCGCGACCCCTGCCCCTTGGACGCTCGATCCCTCGTCTGACGGACCGGTCTGTCTCCCCTCCACATCCGGGTCGCCACCCGAGGGTGTGGGAGGTCGGGGCTCGATCACCAGGGGAGCGGGCGCCAAGAGGGGCTCGAGGGCCAGCCGGGGAGGGTCCCCGGGGGGCGGCTTGATCCCGCCTTTGGTGATGACCGTGTAACCCGTCCCGCGGTCCTGGCCGGAGAGCGTCTGGGGCTCGGCCTGACGCGCGCCGCCCCCCGTGAGGTCGAGGCGGACCAGGGCGGCGGTCACGACCGCAGCGGACAGGACGGCGTCGACGTCCCGCGTCCCGGGCGTCTGAGCCTCCGCGAGACGACCGTTCAGCAGCAGATGGCCAAGCACCAGGGTGACCAGCCGGGGGACACCTCCCGTACGCGCGTGGATGAGATCCAGTACCTCAGGGCCGATGGCCGGGCATCCGGTCCATCCCGCAATCTCCAGCGCATGGTCGGCGTAACCACGCATCTCCTCCGGGGCCAACGGCCCAAGCCGGTGAATCGCCAGGATTCGCCGCCGGATCTCCGCATGCTCCGGTCGATCCAGTAGGCCCAGGAGGCCGTCGCGGCCAGACAGGAAAACCCGCAGGTTGACCGCTGGAGACCCCGTGGGCAAAGCCTCGGGGCGAATCCCGTTTCTGGCCGAGAAGGTTCGGGTCAAGTCCGTCGTCGTTCATGGACAATTCCCAACCCCGCGTGCCAAGTGCAGGGAGCTTGGGGGAGTAGGCTGTGACAGTCTAAGGCGAAACAAGTCCACATGAACATTAAGGTCGCCCGGAGGGGGCGATGCGTCATCGCGCTTCAGGCGGGGACCAGGGACGGCACGCCGTACTCACGGGCCTCGCGCCGCTCAGGTGCCGGGACACACCATGGTCAGCATCGCCTCGGGCGCCGCGGCCGCGTGGAGCACCGCACCCCGGCGACGACGACAAGCCGCTATTGGGCGGGCTGCTGGTCACCTTGCTCCCGCATCTGGCGGAGGCGCTCGCGCATCGCGCCGAAGAAGGCCTCAATCTCGTTGGACGTCGCGAACCCGTCGCCGTCTGCGTCCATGTGCTTGAATCCCTCCACGGTCGGCTGCTTGAACTCGCCAAGGTCCGCCTTGCCGTCACCGTTCTTGTCCAGCTCCTTGATAACGGCCTCGGAGAGATCGGTCAGGCCACGCTCTTTCAGCTTCTGCTGCGCCTCCGGCGGCACCCGCGCGGCGAACGACTGCTGAATCTCCTCCAACGAGACGAATCCGTCCGCGTTGGTATCCGTCTCCTTGAAGCGCGCCTCCTGGGGGGCTACAACCTCCGTGAGACTCACCTTTCCGTCACCGTCGGTATCATGTTGCCCGAGAAAGTTCTCGAAAGGGTTGCCCGCTGGCGGCTGCCCTTGCTCCGTGGGCTCCTGAGCCGCGGTCACCGCCGCGAAGGAGGCGCCAAGCAGGCCGAGAATGACAAGACGAAGGGGGCTGTGCATGGGATGACTCCAGTGGTGCATTCGAATCGATTCAAGGGCAGGACCTTCCCGGGAAGGGACGGGATCTCCCTGGCCTCTCGATGGGGTCAGGCGCCGCATGAGACGAGCTCGCTCGGTGCCGCAGGACGACCCGGAGCAAGGAACAACGAGATTAGGCGTAGCCCTCTCCGGTTGCAATTGCAGAGGCATCCATGGGACTGAATGCGGATTTGGTGCGCCGGCTGGGCCTTCTGATTGGGCCGCTCCTGGCCCTCGCGACCTGGCTCTGGACAGGCACGGGGGCGGATCCGCTCGCCCCCGCGGGGCGCACCACTGCCGCGGTCGCGGTGCTGATGGCCTTCTGGTGGCTGACCCAGGCCGTGCCGCTCGCCGCTACCGCACTGCTGCCGGTCCTGCTCTTCCCGCTGCTCGGAGCCGGGACCGTGGCCGAGGCCACCGCTCCGTACAGTCGACCGTTGATCTTCCTCTTTCTCGGCGGCTTCCTCCTGGGCCTGGCCATCCAACGCTCCGGGCTGCACCGGCGCATCGCGCTCCAGGTCCTGGTCCGCGCGGGCACCCGCCCCTCCCGGTTGGTGGCTGGATTCATGCTCGTGACCGCCGGGCTCAGCATGTGGATCTCCAACACGGCGACGGTGATCACCCTGCTGCCCATCGCGGTCAGCGTCCTGGAAGCACTGGGAGGACGCCTCCGGCCCGCGCCCGACACGCTGGGCGGCGAGGCCACGCCGCTCTCCCCGGCACTCTTGCTCGGGGTGGCCTATGCCGCCTCAATTGGGGGTATGGCCACCTTAATCGGTACCCCGCCCAACCTGATCCTGGCCGCCTTCCTCAATGACCGCTACGGGACCGATCTCTCCATGCAGGCCTGGCTGCCCATCGGCCTACCTCTGGTGGCCCTGCTCCTGCCGGTCGCCTGGTTCTACCTCACACGTATCGCGTTTCCGCTGGGGCGCCTCAAGGCTCAGGCGGGGGAAGACCTGCTGCGTGGGGAGCTGCGGGCGCTCGGTCCCATGGGGTGGCACGAGTGGATCGTGCTCCTGGTGTTCGTCCTGACCGCCCTGGGGTGGGTCCTGCGGCCCCAAATCGCGAGCTGGAGCGGCCTGCCCATCGACGATGCGGTCATCGCCATGGCGGGCGCCCTGGTCCTCTTCGTCATCCCAGTGAGGAAGGGTCGCTTCGCGATGGACTGGGAGGGCGCCCAGGGGCTCCCCTGGGGCATCCTCATCCTGTTCGGCGGGGGCCTCAGCCTGGCCGCCGCGATCGAGCGCAACGGGCTGGACGCCTTTCTGGCCAGCACCCTGATGGGGCTCCAAGGCATCGGACTGGTCTGGGCCCTGCTCGCGGTGACGGGGTTGGTGGTCTTCCTAACCGAGATCACCAGCAACACCGCCGTCACCGCCACCCTGCTACCGGTGCTCGCCGCAACCGCCACGGCCCTGGGGCACCCGACCACACCCATACTGGTGGCGGCCGCCCTCTCGGCGAGCTGCGCCTTCATGCTCCCCGTCGCCACACCGCCGAACGCGGTGGTATTCGCCTCGGGCAAGGTGAGCGCGGGTCAGATGGCCGTGGCGGGCCTTGGCCTCAATCTGATCGCCATCCTGCTCATCACCACCCTCGTCTATCTGCACCCGGGCCTGCCGCAGCTCCAAGGCTCGGGGGAGGCGGTCCCGGTCGGGACACCCCTGTCCAGCGGCTAGACGCCCTACCCGAGGAGCCGCCCGGCGATATGGAAACCGCCAACGTAGGTCCCCGCCGCCGCCCCCAGGGTGCTGAGCAGGAAGACGACAAAGACCCGGGCGACCCGGTTGTGCCACCAGCCGCGCAGAGTGCTCACGTCCTGCCGCAGGCGGCTGAAGTCGCCGACGCTCGGTTTGCGCACGGAAAGCTCGACGGCGGCCGTCACCATGCCGGCGCCGATTGCAGGATGCAGGGTGGTCAGGGGGGCGGCAAGGAAGCCGGAGACCACGGTCAGGGGATGTCCCCCGGCGACCAAGGTCCCGAGGGCACACAGCCCCCCTGTAATGACCACCCAGGCGACCACGAGATCCAAGCCCAGACTGGGGCTCTGAAGGAAGCCGTAGAGGAAGCCGCCCAAGACCAGGACCAGGACCGCCCAGGGAAAGACCCCGGACCAGCGGCTGGGCCTCGGAATCCGCTCCAGCTCCGCGATCTCCGAAGCCGGGTCCGCCTGGCCCTGCGACAAATGGCGCTTGATGCCCTTGAGGTGTCCCACGCCGACCACGGCAAGGACTCGCCCCGCACCGGTGCGGGCAAACTCCTGACGCAACTTGGCGGCCATGTAGCGGTCACGCTCCGCGATCAAGGGCACATAGAGATCCTGCCGGCTCGCCGCGAACTCCGCAAAGGCCGTTTCCAGGACGTCCCCTTCCTTGAGCCGCTCCACCTCCTCCTCGGAGACCTCATCCGAGCTCAGCATGGCCCCCAGGAGTCCGACGAAGAGCCCGTAGCGTTTCCACCAGCGCAGTCCCCCGGAGATGCGCTTCAGGGTCACGCCGATCTCGCGGTCGATCAGAAGGATCGGCAGACCCCGCTCCTGTGCCAGGCGGATGGCCATGCGCTGCTCCGCGCCCGGCTCGATACCGAATTGATCCGCGAGCCGCTGCTGGTAGGCAGAGAGGGCCAGGTTGGCGACGACCATATAGACCCGACCCTGTCGGATCACGGAGAACAGGTCCATCTGGCTCAGTGACTTGGGGTCGACCATGGCATTAAAGCGGGCTCGGCAGAGCTCCACCGCGACGGCATCGTAGCCGCCCCCTTCGATCAACCGGCGCACCTGCTCCGCGCTGGCCCGGGAGACGTGGGCCGTGCCGAGGAGGGTAACCTGGGCCGCCCCCGCTTGAACCTCCAGCTGGGGCTCTGGGGAAACGGTCGGGGACTGGGCTGAGGTCTCGGTCATTGCTGGATCCTTGGGAACATGGCAGGAACGCTATCTCCGGGATTCGCGGACGTCCTGGCCGAGCGTGCGGGGAATGGCCCATGCCGGGGACTTTGGGCGGGAGGCAGGGGATGCCGTATGATGCCGTGAGCGCGGCCATGGCCGAACACAGATTCCATCATTGCCAGGAGCCAGGATGCGGTCCCAATCATTCCCCCCCTTGAAGACCCTCATCCTCTGTGTGCCGCTCCTGCTGGCCGGATGTGCTAGCGTCGAGCGTGACAAGCAGGCGATCGCGCTGAAGTCCGCCGCCAACGGCTATGAGACCGCCATCCGCTGGGGCTACTACGAGACAGCTTTCGGATACCTGCACCCGGATCTGCGCAAGGACAAGGGCTTACCGGAAGGCCTAGGGAACCTGCGCGTCACGGGCTACGACGTTGTCCAACCCCCTCACATTCAGGACGAAGAAACGGCCGCCCAGATCGTCAACATCGAGTACGTATTCGAGGACCGGCAGGTGGTCAAGCGCCTTACGGATCGGCAGATCTGGAAATGGGACGATGAACAGGATTCCTGGTGGCTGATGTCGGGCCTCCCGGCTTTTCAATGACTTCCCGCGGCTTCCCTAATACGCCTGCGCCTCCATGACGCAATTGGGTACGAAGCGAATGCGATAGCTCTGCCGAGGCTCGATGTAGAGGACCCGGCGGCACTCGTTGAGCCCGATGCTGAACTCGAAAAGCTGAAGGCCGGGGTCGAGCTGGAAGCTGTATTGCCGGTTGCGGAAAATGTTGAATACTGGCTGGCCATTGATCCGCAGCCGAATCGGGCTGAACAGGCCCACCACGCCCCCGCCCCGATAGACCGTGACGTTGGATGCCTCCAGGGGGTCCCGCACCACGGGCAACGGGCCGATGGGACCACCGGTCGCGCAGCCCCCCAGGAGAACCGACGCCAGCAAGGCGGCGCCGACGAGGAAATGGTTTCTGCCCCGACTCAAGCGCATTCCATGACCCCCGTGTGGATTTCGACGCGCAAAACGGCGGCGTGTGACGCGAGAAGCCCAAGGATCATGCCCCGCCCCAGTCGGCATCGTCAACCTGGTGTCACCCGCGATTGCGAAGGACGTCGAGCCGATAGCCATCGGGTCGGAGCGATCTGGTCCGGTCGGACTTGCGGCAAGCACCCCTTGGAGCCCTGCGCCAGCCCGGTGAGGGCCTCGGCGCGTCCGCGGTCTCATGCGGGCTCGTCGGCCAGGGGACCATCGTCGGGGACGGACAACGGGGACTGCCTCACCCCATCCACGTAGCGGTCCCGAGCTGACTTCGCGCGCTCGAAGATCTGGAGGAGTTGCTCCCCGTCGCCCCGCCGGATACTCTCCGCCAGATCCGTCAGCTCCACGCTGAAGCGGCCGAGCATGGCCGAGAGGGCCTCTCGATTGGCGATGCAGATATCCCTCCACATGACGGGGCTCGAAGAGGCGATGCGGGTGAAGTCCCGAAAGCCGCCGGCCGCGTAGCGGAAGATCTCATCCGTTTCGTCCATGCGGGCCAGGGCGTCCACCAGACCGAAGGCGAGCATGTGGGGCAGGTGGCTGGTGGCGGCCAGGACCTCGTCGTGGTGGGTAACGGACATGCGGCTCACCTGGGCCCCACAGGTTCGCCACATCCAGTCCACCCACTCCACCGCCTCCGGCTCCGTATCCGGCAACGGGGTCAGGATGACGCGGCGGTTGCGGTAGAGCTCGGGGAAGGAGGCGTCGACACCGCTACGCTCCGTCCCGGCGATGGGATGACCGGGCACCAGGCGAGGCGGCACGCGACCAAAGGCCGCGCGGGCGTCCGCCACCACGCTCCCCTTGACACTGCCCCCATCGGTCAGGATAGCGTTCGCATCCAGGCTGCCCCGTATTGCGGTGAAGATCCCGCGCATGGCCCCCAGGGGCACCGAGACGAAGACCAAATCCGCCCCCGCCACGGCAGCGGCCGGATCCTGGCTGAATCGGTCGATGACGCCAAGCTCCACCGCCCGCTCCAGATTGGGCAGGGAGCGGCCGCAGCCGACCACCTCCTCCACCGCGCGGGCTCCCCGCAGGGCCCTGGCCAGGGAGCCGCCGATCAGTCCCACCCCGACGATGGCCAGGCGCTGGATCATGCGGCCAGCACCGTCCGAAGGGCCTCCAGGAAGCGGGTATTCTCCTGGGGAAACCCAATACTCACCCGCAGATGATGGGGCAGACCATAGTTGGCGATGGGCCTCACGATCACCCCGAGACGCAGCAGGGCCTCGTTGATGGGGCCCGCCGGGCGCCCCAGGTCCACGGAAACGAAATTGCCCACCGAGGGGATGTAGGACAGTCCCAGGGCGTCGAAGCCGGTGGTGAGCTGGCTCATGCCGGCGCGATTCAGCTCCACCGAGGCCCGCACGTGATCCAGGTCACCGATCGCCGCCGCGGCCGCGACCTGCGCAAGGGCGTTCGAATTGAAGGGCTGGCGCACCCGGTTGAGCAGGTCGGCGACCCGTGGGTCGCTCAGTGCGTAGCCCACCCGCAGGGCCGCAAGGCCGTGAGCCTTCGAGAAGGTGCGCGTGACGATCAGGTTCGAATAGGCACCGATCCAGCGGGTCGCGTCCGGGAAGCCCGGCTCGTCCACGTACTCCGTGTAGGCCTCGTCGACCACCACCACGCAGGTACCGGGCAGGCGCTCGATGAAGGCCCGAAGCGCGTCCGAGGTGAGCCAGGTCCCGGTCGGGTTGTTGGGGTTGGCGATCCACACGACCCGGGTCTGCTCGCCGACCAGGGCGGCCATGGCCTCCAGGTCGTGGCCGAAGTCCCGGGCCGGGGCGACCCGGGCGGTGGCCCCGACTGCCTGGCTGGCGATCGGATAGACGGCGAAGGCGTGCTCGGAGAAGAGCGATTCGGCTCCGGGATGCAGGAAGACGCGGGCCACCATGTCCAGCACGTCGTTGGACCCATTGCCCAGGGTGATGCAAAGGGAGGAGACACCATGGTGCTCGGCCAGCACCCCACGCAGCTCGAATCCGCCCCCATCGGGATAGCGTCCCAGCTCATGCAGGTGGGCCCCGATGGCGACCCGTGCCAGGGGACCGGGGCCCAGGGGGTTCTCGTTGGAGGCGAGCTTGATAGAGCCGGTGATCCCCAGCTCCCGCTCCAGCTCGCAGACAGGCTTGCCGGGCACATAGGGAGTCAGCCCGGCGATCCCGGGAGCGGCCAGTGCGAGGAAGGGGTTGTCGGATGGACGCACGCGATCGATCCCTTTGGTAGGTCGGGCTTCAGCCCGACAATGACGGTCGAGAAGGCCCTGAAGGTC
>Ga0316578_10000380_pt1 | contig 14202 bp, 15 predicted proteins | sample J0NA_2_FD_203076 | JGI IMG/M metagenome (GOLD analysis project Ga0316578, IMG submission 203076) | Rhizosphere microbial communities from salt marsh grasses in Alabama, United States - J0-2_160517rDrC | ecosystem: Host-associated > Plants > Roots > Rhizosphere | place: USA: Alabama | collected... | reverse complement strand
TCCACGAGCAGCTCCGGTCCGGTCCCGCCGGGACCGACCACCAGGCTCGCTCGCAGCGCGGTCACCGGCGTGCCGCGTGAGCCGAGCACCATCTCCACCTCGCGCCGGCTCCACAGCAGCGGCGAGAAGCGGAAGCTCGCCGGCATCACGCCGCTGACGAAGACGATCTGCCGCACGCCGTTGGCCGCCGCGGCGCGGGCGAAGTTGTCGGCGAGCACCAGGTCCATGTCCCGCGGATTGGCTTGGGTCAGCCGCGACGACGGCGCCAGCGAATGGACCAGGTAGACGGCATAATCGATGCCGGCAAGGGCGGCTTGGACGCCACCGGCGTCGAACAGGTCGCAGTGGCGCCAGCGGACCCCGTCGAGCGCCGGCGGCAGCGCGGCCCGCGCCGGCGAGCGGGTCAGCGCGACGACCTCGTGCCCGCGGGCCAGCGCCGCGCACAGCGCGGTGCCGATGAAGCCGCTGGCGCCCGCCACCGCGACCCGCGGCCTGCCCGGCGAGCCGGGCTCGGTGTCGGTTCTGGCATCGTCCATCTGGCGGGGCTCTTGCCGGTCGGGGCGAGCGGGGGCCGGCGCCGCCGGCCGCGGCGATGCTCCCGCTCAGCGCCTGGACGGCGCCCGAGCCTGCATTGGCGTCAGGACGCGGCCTTCAGCGACGGGGTCTTCTGCGCACCGGCGTCCTTGTCCTTCCCGGCGGCGTCGGGCTCACCGGTCCTGGGCTCCGGTGCCTTGCCCTTCAGGATGCGCTCGACGTCGCGCGCGTTGCGGGCCAGATAGATGGTCAGCTCCTCCAGGTCAGCGTCGGGCAGCTGCGGCAGGACCTGGTCGTCGCGAATCATCTGCGCCAGGCGCTCGGCGTTCTCCAGCGCCCGGTCGTAGGCGTCAGCCGCCTTCTTGTCGGTGGTCCGCAATCGCTCGACTCCGTTGCTGTCTTTGACGATGTATTCGATCTCGATCATGGCGCCGGGTGTTCCTGAGGTGATGGGCGACGCGCCGCATGCGTCCGCGATGCTCGATGGGGGGCGCATTATAGCGGCGGCGATGCCTGCGTAGCCCGCGGATGTTGTACGGGACCGGGCAACGCCGCCCGCCGTAGGTTGAAAACCGTGCTCCGGGTGGCATCCTCCGGTCATCGCCGGCGGCGCCGGTGGGTGTGCGGGCGTGCAGTTGCGTCCAATGACAGAAAACAAGGGGATCCTGGGGCGATGATTTCAGAACAGACGGCGGCGAGGCTCAACGCGCAGGTCGATCGCGAGCTCTACTCGGCGCACTTTTACCTGTCGCTGGCGACCCGCGCCGAGGCGGAAAACCTGAAGGGCACCTCGGCCTGGTTCATGGCCAAGCATACCGAGGAGATGGCCCACGCGCTGAAGATGGTGCGCTACCTGATGGACCAGGAGGCGACCGTGACGCTCGGGCAGATCGACGCGCCGCCGGCGGACATCCAGGGCATCAAGGCCATGTTCGGGGCAACCCTGGCACACGAGCGCGAGGTCACCGCGGCCATCAACGACCTGGTGGACCATGCCCTGTCAGAGAAGGACCACGCGACCAACATCTTTCTGCACTGGTTCGTCAGCGAGCAGATCGAGGAGGAGGCCACGGTCAACGATATCCTCGGCCGCCTGCGGTTGTTCGGCGACCAGGGACAGGGCCTGCTGATGATCGACAACGAGCTCGCCGCCGCCGCCAAGACCATGGGGCAGGCCAACGGACCCGTACCCGCGCCGGCGCCCTGACCGGCGCCCTGACCGGCGTCCTGACCGGCGTCCTGACCGGCGCCGGGGGCCGGTCGCCGCCGGAGGTCGTGCCGCATGGCCAAGAAGAAGGACAAGTGCTGCAAGAAGTACAAGCAGGGCAAGCGCTGCAAGTCCTGCCCGAAGCGGGGCAAGTGAGCGCCGTTAACCCGCCAACCCGATGATCACAAGACTCTCGAGGGGGAAAGTCATGACAGCGCCGCGCCTGCCTCTGCTGCCGCTTGCCGCCGGCGTCGTTTCGGCCTTGGTGCTTCTGCCGGCGATGGTCGAGGGCGCCGCCGACGACGACTGGCCCGACGCCTTCGACGAGCCGGACCTGATGGAGCTGACCAGCCGGGTCAACGACGGCGAGCTGGCGTTCCTCGATCCCGCCGCGGCCGAGGGCGCCCATGTGCACATGAACCACGTCGTCGTCACTGCCGGGAGCCTGGACGACGGCTGGGTGAGCCTGGAGCAGTGTCACGAGCATCTGGATGCGGTGCCGGCCGCGCAGATCCTGTTTCGCGCCGGCGGCATCCGCGATCTCACCATCACCGCGAGCGACGACATCGGCCGTGCCTGGGTCGACGGTCACAGCGTGCAGCTCGAAAACGTCGGCACGCACGCGCGGCTCTGCGTCCGCGGGAAGAGCCGGGCGCTGATTCAGCTCGGCGACGGCCACTACCGGCTGCGCAACGGCCCTTACCTGCGTCGCTTCCTCGACGGCTTCTATCCGATGCGCGTCTCCCTCAGCATCGACTATCCGGCGGAGCGGCTGCGGCTGGTCGGCCAGTCACCGCCGGGCCAGCCGGGCTTCGACGTGAGCGAGCAGGAGGGCCGCCTGGACATCGACGCCACCTTCGAAGGCCGGCTCGTGACCTGCTTCGATTTCTGCGACCGCACCCGTGCGGACTGCGACGAGGCCATGGTAGTCGCCTGTGCCGCGGGCGGCGGCCCCGACGCCGACTGATCCGCGCTTCCCGCGGGGCACTCCAGCCCCGCTAGGCTTCAGCCGCTCTCAGGCATCGAAGGCGGTTCGGGCCGGGGCTTCTCCAAGCCACCGCTCCAGCATCTGCTCCGCATCCTCGTTCAGGCGCAGGAATAGCAGCTCGACGACGTTGCCGTTGCGGCCCATGATGAGGGCGGGCAGTCTGACCGCGCTCGGCGCACCGTGCGGGCCCGGAATCAGGCGAACGTCGACGCAGCCGCTGCTCGGGGCCGGCGACGCCGTTTCAATCCGCATTCCCCTGGCGTCGATCGCCACCACGGTACCGCTGGCGAACGCGCCGTCGGAGAAATGTATGCGTATCGGCAGCGACAGCGCGACCCGCGGCGGGCGCTGGCCGCATGCCGCCGGGGCGATGCCGCCCCTGGCCGCCCCCGCGCCGTCGCGGGCAGACAGCGGTGGAGCCGGGCGGCGGAGTTGCTGGGGATGCCCAGCGATCCGGCCGGCCCCGGCCGCGTGTCGGCTGCTGCCGGGCACCGGCCTCGCGGTCTTGCCGTCCGTGTCGGCGCCGTGTGAGGTCCTCCTCGGCTTGGGGGCGAAGGGTGTGTCAGTACCTGTGATTGTCATGCTCATGAGCGCGTATCAATTGCTGCTTCGGGACTTGTGGGGCTCGGGGACGAAGCCCATCCAATCCGAATGATCGCAAAGAGCGTGCCCAAAGGCGCCGTTCAGCCGGTCCCGATGGGCCCGGCGAGTGGGAAAGCGGCCCGCTGCCAGGCGCCCTGACACTGCAACGCCCCCGCCGGGCGGTCCGCGCCGGGGCTGCTGCCGACATTGGTGGTGGCTGTGCACCACGGGCGGCCCAAATGCCCCGGCGGCCGGTGTCCGCATCCATCCCTTCCGCCGTCAGCGAGGCCGGTTGACCTCGGCGCTGTCCGATCGCTATCGCTGTCGAAATCGCGTGGCTGTCATCGACGATCCGATTCCGACAACGACAACGCCAACGGTCGCTGCCCGAGCGCGGATGGCCGCTTCTCGACTCGCCCGCGGGCAGCCGCGCAAAGGGTAACGCCCCGTGACGCGTTGCGCTTTACTTACATGGGCTTACAAATCGCCGGGCCCCGGACACTGGCATGTTACATGGATGGTCTTTACTAGGGCCAAGAGCCGAGGACGGCCGGTCCGTCCTCGTCGCAAAGCAACGTTCAGGAGGCTTGTTATGAAGCTGAAACATTCGGTGACGAGGCTCGGGGCCATGCTCGCGGCCGCCGCGCTGGTCTTCGGCGCCAACGGAGCCGCGCTGTCCGCCGGCGGCTCGGAAGGCCCCGGCAGTCCGCCCGGCAACGCCCCATCCAGCGACACGACGGGCGGTCCGTGGATGATGGGCGGTCCCGGCATGATGGGCATGATGGGGCCGGGAATGATGGGCGCCTCCGTTGCCAATACCGAGCAGTGGCTCGGTAACGTCAAGCAGGAGCTTGGCATCACGGCGTCTCAGGAGGATGCCTGGAAGGCCTACAAGCAGGCGGTGGTCAACCAGTCGGCACTGATGAACGCCCACCGCGAGACCATGTGGAACGGCCAGGGCATCAGCGGTGACCAATTCGCGCAGATGCGCCAGCAGGGCTGGCAAACGATGCAGCAGACCGGACAAGCGGCCAACGACCTGTACCAGGCGCTCACGCCCGAGCAGCGCTCCAAGGCCGGCGGCCTGCTGATGTTCCGCCCGGGCCGCGGTTGGTCCAGGTGAGCATGTCCATGAACGCGGGCGCCGGGCCGTCGGCGCCTCGGGCCCGCGGGGAGCGATGGCGATGATGGGTGGTGGATTCGGCGGATTCGGACTGGGTATGCTCCTGTTCTGGATCCTGATCATCGGCGCGGTCGTCGTGGTGGTGCGTGCCGTCGCCGGCGGCTCCTGGGGCGAGCGCTTCGGCGGAACAGGCGGTGGCGAAAGGCGCGCCAGGCAGGTGCTCGATGAGCGCTTCGCCCGCGGCGAGATCGACCGGGAGGAATACGAAGAGAAGCGGCGGCTGCTGCAATAGGGCACCTCGAAAGATTCGAGGCGCCCGTGCGGGGCCGGATGCCCCGCCATGTCTCAAGCTTCTCAAGCGCTTGAGACATGAAGCGAAGCGGAAACCGCGCTTTCGCTTCGCGTCTCGAAGAATGCCATGGAAGGCATTTTTCGAGGTCCCCAATAAGGCGCAGGCGTAATACCCAGGGGGAAGACAATGCCAACGTTCGCTTCCATGAAGCAGCGGTCACGGGCGGCACTCGCCGCCCTGCTGGTTCCCGGCGCCTTGCTGATATCGGCGATGGCGCTCGGGGCGACGGGCGATGAAGGCACGGCATCGGATTCAGCGCTGGATGCCGTGCCGTCGACCGCGCGGCTGCAGCGCCTGGCGCCGGACTTGACCGTCGATACCCCGGAGTCGACGCCGGTGGACGGCATCTTCCGCGTGCGCGTCGGCGGCGGCTACGTCTATCTCACCGGCGACGGCCGGCATGCCTTCACCGGGGACCTGCTCGACCTCGTGACCGGCGAGAACCTGACCGAGGCGCGGCGCAACGGCGACCGCTTGGCGGCGGTGGCGGCCTTTCCGGACGCCGAGCTGCTCGTGCTGCCGGCCGAGGGCGAGGAGCGCGCCCGCATCCACGTCTTCACGGACAGCACCTGCCCGTATTGCCGCAAGCTCCACCAGGAGGCGCCGGCGCTGCGCGACGCCGGCGTGACCATCGCCTATATCCCGTTTCCGCGCGGCGGCCCGGGCGGGCCCGGCTACCAGGACCTGCGCTCGGTCTGGTGCGCCGATGATCCGGCCAAGGCGTTCGATATTGCGGCGGGCACCGCCGACGGTCAATTGGCGACCGCGCAGTCGGATTGCGTCGCCGCCAAGGCGGTGGACGCGGGCTTTCGCCTCGGTGCCGGTCTGGGCATCCAGGGAACGCCGACCATCGTGCTGCCCTCCGGCGCCGAGCTGCCCGGCTATCTGGAGACGCCGAAGCTGCTGAAGCAGCTCGGGCTGCAGCAGGACCGCACCGCCGGCGCATCCGCTGGCCCGAAATGATCCTGCCACGAGACGACAGAGGAGAGGGCGATGGCCGATAAGCTGACCACGGCGGCGCCAGGGCCAACGGGCGACGCGTGGAGAGTCCGGCGCCACATCCCCGTCCCGGGGCTGCGGGGCGATGTGGACGGCACCGGCGGCATGCAACGGTTGCTGGAGGACATCGATGGCGTGCTGCACGCATCGGTGGACCCGGCGAGGGGGCGCATCAGCGTGGAGTATCTGGTGACCCGGACGGACTATCGCTCGCTGGAGAGCGCCCTCGAGACGGCGGGCTTCCCCAGCGCTCGCGGCCGCTGGGCGCGCTGGCGTGCCGCTTGGCTGCAGAATCTCGATCTGACAGGGCGCGCGAACGCGGCGGAGCCGGAGCCCGCCTGCTGCAGCCGACCGCCGAGCCGGGCCGGGCGGCAATCGAGCCACTGACGGTCGGCCGGCACGTTGCGGCCCGGCGCGGCCCGCGCCCCCAAGCTTTACGCGACGGCCAGACTGGAGGACACGATGACGAAACCGACCCGGCTCGCGCTCGGGCTGCTGCTTGCCGCGCCCCTGCTGACTGCCCCGGCGGTCGCCGCGGAGCCAGCCATCACGGTCTACAAGAGTCCCACCTGCGGCTGCTGCGGCAAGTGGATCGAGCACCTGAAGCAGGACGGCTTCGACGTCGAGGCCGTCGACATCAACGAGCTGGGGCTGGTCAAGTCCATGTCCGGCATCGCGCCGGAGCAGGCGTCCTGCCACACGGCACGGGTGGGAGACTACGTGATCGAAGGGCACGTCCCCGCCAGCGATATCCGCCGGCTGTTGAGCGAGCATCCGCACGCCCGCGGACTCACGGTGCCCGGCATGCCACTCGGATCGCCGGGCATGGACTCACCGAACCCCCAGCACTACGAGGTCCTGCTGATCGGCCCGGACGGCACCACCTCCGTCTTTTCCGAGCATTAGCCGCCTGCGTGGCGGCAAATGCTCGCAGATGAGCCAACGTCGTCGTTGTCGCTGTCTTAATCGACTTCCCGACGACGATTACGACAATGATAACGATCGCTGCTCGACCTGAGAGAGAGCGATCATCATGACTTGTCGGTCGGAGGCGAAGCCTGGGTCGTATTTCCATGAGGTAGAGAGGTCATGAACGGACAACGCACCGCCACCTTGGCGAGGCTCGCGCTGGTCGCGGCCATCGTCGCCGCGCTCAGTGCCTGCGCCGGCCCGCGCTGGGGCAGACCCGGCATGGGCGCCGGTCCGCGGGGGCCGGTTGCGGCCTCTCAGGGCTGGGGCGGGCCCGGCATGATGGGCGGCCGGGGCATGCGCGGCTACGGCCCCGGCATGATGGGCGGCTATGGCTATGGTCCCGGCATGATGGGCGGCTATGGTCCCGGCATGATGGGTGGCTATGGTCCCGGGACGGGCGCCGCCGGCGGGCCGGCGGGCAGCTCGATGCTGCGTCATCGCCAGGCGATGGCGGGCGGTATTCCATCGGCCTATGCGGACCGGCGCGACCCTCTGCCGGCAAGCCGGGACGTCATTGCCGCCGGTGAGCGCCTCTACGAGAGCAACTGCGCCACGTGCCACGGCAGCGGCGGCGCCGGCGACGGGCCGGCCGCCGCCGGTATGTCGCCGCCGCCGGCCAACCTGCGCTGGACGGTGCAGCGGCCCGTCGCCAGCGACGGCTATCTGATGTGGGCCATCAGTGACGGCGGCGCCCAGCTGGGCACCGGCATGCCGGCCTTTGCTGGCGCGCTCAGCGAAAAGGACCGCTGGCGCATCATTCGTTATCTCAGGACGCTGTAGATGGCGGGGCTCCCCGGCACGCGCGACACGCCGACGAGCCTGCGTGTCCGCGGCCTACAGCCGATTCTCCAGGATCATGAACCAGGGCCGCCGCGGCACGTCGCGCAGCCGGCCTTTGGCGTCGAGCTCGACCGAGATCATCGAGACCGAGTTGCGGACGTTGCCGCCGATGGCCTGCAGGCGCCTGCCTTCAACGGCGATGACCAGGTCGCAGTGGGTGCTGGTGTTGCGCAGCATGGCAGGTGTGGTGTAGCCGCCGAACGTGCGGACGCGGCGCGGGCCGCGCGAGGAGCAGATCAGGTCGCCGGGCCGCGGGCTGTAGTCCTCGACGCGCCGGGGCACGAACCAGCGGGCCGGCAGCGGCGCGTCGTCGATGGCCCGGCTCAGGTAGACCCAGTGGGCGATCGCCGGCTGGAACTGGTATTCGGGCACCCCGGCGTGCTGCATGACCCAGCTGATGAAGGCCGCCGACCAGGGCTTGTCGCAATCCATGCCGTCGATCTCCGGGTGTCCGACGGCGCGCCAATAGGCATTGACCCGCCGGCTGTGGCGGGGGTCGTCGTCCTCCCAATCGCCGACGTGGGGGATGCTCTCGTCGCTGCCGCGGAACACCACGGTCTGGCGGCCGAAGTAGTCCCACTCGCCGTTGGCACGGGCGATGATCGCCCGCCTCACCGACGGATTGGGCGCGGGCGGCGGCCCGATCGGCTTGCCTGCCCAGGTCGCCTTGCCCTGGGTCTCCGGCGACGGGCCGGTGGCGCAGCCGGTCACGATCAGCGCAACGGCGATGACGGGAAGGAGGCCTGCGGGCAGTCGGAAACCGACGTGCCGGTGCCTCGGGCCGGATCTCGATGTGGACATGGCTGCTCCTACCGTGGCGGCCGGCGCGTGTCGCGGAACCAGGGCCGATACTGCTCCATACGCGCCTGCTGGTCCCGCGGGGCGCGGCGGGCACAGGTGGCGTATTCCTGACTGTCGGTAGACGCCCCCCAGCGCCACTCGACACAATCGTTCGGGTTGTAGGCCAACTCCAGGGCCGGCCGGCGCTGGTAGATCTCGGCAACGCTCAGCCGCCAGGGGCTGCCGTCCGATCGCCGGTACTCGATGCCGCGCTGCTCGATGCGGGCCGCATGCAGCGCGGCGATGCGCGCGGCGGCCTGATCCGGCGTCTCGCCGCCCAGCCGATACAGCTGCGGATAGCGGCGGATGCGCTCCGGAAGCCTCTCCAGGACCTGCATCGCGATCAGCAGACGCATGTCCCGCGACGGCGTCGAATAGTCCTCCCAGGGGCCGGTGGTCTCGAAGATCGCCGCACCCTGGGGCATGGCGACGACCTTGCCCGGATGGCTCCGCACGTACGCCTCCCCCCGGTCCACCGACTCGACCCGTGTCTCCAGCTGCTCCATCAGCGCGGCCAGGGTGTCCTCGTAGGCGCCGGTCGGGTCCAGCCCGCCGGGGTTGATCAATTGCTGCATGCGGGCATAGAAGCCCTCCGCCGGCAGCATCGCCTGCTCGGTGGAATAGGGCGGGGTGCCGTCCTGGCCGCGCAGCTCCGCGTTGGCGAGCGGCCGCCAGCTGCCCCCGGCGCGCGCCAGCGGGCGAGCGGCCTTGAAGCCCGGTCCCGCGCCTGGCGTATCGGCGAACAGGAAGGTCCCCTCCCAGAAGCGCTTGCGGCTGACCGAGTTGTCCGGCTGGGCGTCCACGGCCAGCAGCATCCCGCCACGCGTCGCGGTCGGCGGGACCCATTTCACGAGCACAAGCGTATGACCGTAGGGGTCGGCGAACAGGGTGCCCGGCCACAGCACGGAGCGCTCGAGCGGGACCGGGTAGAAATCGGTCGCGTCATCGGCGAGGGCCGTGCGCCCGTTGCCCGAATGGACGCCGTTCACGATGCGGCGGCTCAGGTCCCGGAAGGTGCTCGCCGGGGCGGGGGCGCCGGCAACGGCGGTGTCGACCGTCGCGGCCTCGCAGCGGGGCGGGCTGCCCGCGGTGCCGCGGCTGCAGGCGCGGTAGGAGACCGGCAGCCCGAGCTTCCAGGCGAAGTAGGCGCGCAGGATATAGGGCAGGTCCGCGCAGTCGGGCTCCAGCACCAGCCCGTTGTCCTCGCCGGCGCCCAGGTAGCCGTGGAGCAGATTGCGCGTCGGATCGGCCAGCACGGGGGCGAGCGACGGGAAGCTCAGCGACTGCTCCGGCGGGGCGTCGAACAACCGCTCGATCCAGACCGCATACAGGGCCCGGGCGGCGAGATCCCAGTCGCCGCTGCCCTGATCCGCCGGGCCGTCCCCCACGGGGATCTCGGCGCAGGCGGCGACCTGGCCGCCACGGACGGCCTCCACCCGATAGGTGCCGGCGGCGGGCGACGCGACGCTGCCGAGCAGGCTCCATGGCGGACCGCCGCCGGGATCGGCTGGAAGCGGGCGGCGCATCCCATCGGGGCCGGTCACGAGCAGGCCGTCCAGCGAGGCATCGGCAGCGGCCGCGACCAGGCGCAGCGGCTGGCCCGGCACCGGGGTCATGGGCAGCGACCAGATCCGGACCGCGTCGCCGCGGAGACAGGGGCCGCCGGCCGGGATGGGTGCACGGTTGGCGGAGACGCCGGACGGCGCGTCGCCGGCCACGACCGGCGACGCCGGGGTCTGCTCCCGCTGGCCAGCGGCGGGTTGCTCGGGCGCCGATTGACAGGCGGCCAGGATCAAGGCGGCGAGCGCGAGCGTCAGGTGTCTGAGAGGCATGAATTGGGGCCGTCGGCGGGATGAAGCAGCGAGCCTTGGCGCAGTGTAGCGCCGGGCCTCGACGCGGGCCATCATCGGGGCCCGTGAGCCGGCTGGGGAGGGGGTCCGGGGAAACGCTGATTTGTGTCAGGGGGTCGCTTTGGCGCTCGTCAGGGGGTCGCTTTGGCGCTCGTCAGGGGGGTCGCCTTGTCGCGCCCCGTCTCGTTGACGGCGGTCTGGGCCGTCCCGCGCATGGCCTTGGCTTCGTCCGGTCTCCCCATGTCACCGGCAGACGCGGCGCCTGGGCGGGCGGTTGCGAGCAATACCAGCACAAGAACTGTTGTGTCTGGCTTCTCGCTGTGAGTATGCACGATGCCGGGTCGTGGCATGGGCCACGACCCGATGCTCGGGGCGCCAACAGGGTGCGTGGGATGGCTCAGCGCGTACCGCGCCGGATGTCGTCGCCCACCTGACCCGCCGCCGCAATGGACGGAGTCTCGAAATCGGCGCGCTCACCCCGGCGGAGCGAGCTGGCGACGGTCGTCGAGGGATCGCCGTCGGTGACCGCATCCGAGCGGGTGCCGCGGCTGGTGAGGCTGTGGGTCTGGCTGACAGAGGTCTCGGCGGATGCGGCGTGCAGTCCTGGGCCCTCCGACAGCAGCGAGGTGGTTGCGGCAACGCCGCTGGCGAGCACGAGGACGGCAACGGGCATTACAGGGGTCATGGCACTGATCTCCAAGCGGTGGTCGATGGGGTTGCCGTGTCGGGCCGCGCAAGTCCGCGCAGCACCCGACAATCGGCCGCTGAGTCGCGATCCCATCCTCGTTGTGCGCGCCGAGGCCCGGCGTTGCAGCGTGCCGGTACTGCATTGCGGGAGTGTTTCATTGGCGTCCGGCCGCGTGAGCCGGTGCAACGGTCTTCCCTGGTCCTGGAGTCAAGACATCGGTGGGCTTCCCTGCCGAGAGAATCTAGCAGGCTTTTCGGCAATTGCCGACATTTTTCGTCAGGTAAAAGCGCGGCACCAGCGGACGCTGGCGCGTCCGTCAACGGCGGTTACCGCGCATCCGGCGATGGGCATCCTTCATCAGCCGGGTGGCGGCCGCCGATGAACGGCGGATCGGGGGCGATTCCGGGTCGGACGGTGCGATTCGGCGCCCGCCGGCCGAGCAGCGGATGCTTTTCGGGGATAAGAGGCTCGTGGTCACGAGTAGACCGGCCCGCGCGAGCGCGTCCAATGGGGCATGGGTGGGGTTTCCCTAATTGCCGGAATGCGTTGTGCGTCGGACACTTAACTCAAGGATGCGCCGCGCCCGGGAGGCGTACGCCGGACATCGGATCAGCGTCTTTCAGGGACGCTGGCACTTGCTGTACGCGGCCCTCGGCCGGCGACCATGAAGCGGAGTCGCGCATGCCATACGTCCAACTGGGCAGACTCGTTGGCGCTTGTGCCATGGCGGCGCTGGTGCTGCTGCCGCCGGCGGCCTGCGCGTCGGGCGCCCGCTGCGAGCCGGATGATGCCGTTGCCGGCCGCGAGCGGCTCGGTCGGCTCGATGTCCTGATCGCCGCGCGGGAGACGGCGGATTGTCCGCTCCAGCTCGGGGTCCCCGTCGCCCGCTCGGAGCTGAGCGGTGTGACCATGTCCCTGGACAACGGACCGCTCGACGTCGAGTACCGCTGGTCCGATACCGCGGAATCGCTGGGCGAGCGGGCGAGGCTCACGCTCACACCGATCGACGGGCAGGATTTCCTGATGCAGGTCCGGGCACGGCACGCGCTCGACTATCGCGCGGGCACGCGCGACACCGGCGTCACGGCGGTCACCGGATTCGACGGCGACCTGCTGCACTCGACCGCGACGCTGACCCGCGAGACGGGGACCGGGGGCGTTGCGACCGGGGTCGAGGTCGACGCGGGCGGGTCCCTGCCCAACGGTGCACTGGCCCTCCAGCTGGAGTACGGCCAATGGCACGGGCAGCTGGAGACGATGGCGCCGGCGCGCCGCTCCCACGGTGCGCTGTCGCTGGATCTCACCCTCGGCGACGCCACCGTCAGCACGGCCTACAGGCGCAGCGTCGATGCCGCGGACGAGCTGCTCCAGGTCTACGCCGCCGGCGCGACGCTGCCGCGCTTCGAGCTCGGCGACAGGCGACACGGCGTCAGACTGGAGGCGGAGCTGTCCCAGCGCTCCGGCGGCGACGCCGGCTACGCGGTCACGCTCACCGACGAGCGGCGGGGCGACTACCCCGGCGCCGCGCTGCGGTTCCGGCAGACGGCGGGCACCCGCTATACGAGCCTCAGCCTGACACGAGCCGGCGACGTGCTGACCCTCGACGGCGGCGTCGAGATCAGCAAGGGTCGCGGCGATGCGGACACGACGCTGACGCTGGCGGCCGAATATCGGTTCTGAGCCGTGCCGGCCTTGGCACGAAAGCCGCTTCAGGAACCGAACGGCCCCGGGGCGCTGCTGTCAGCGGCTTCGGGGCGCCCGCCACGCGGAGGTCGCACCCCCGATGCAAGACCCGAGCACGTTTCCCCAGACCCCACGCGTCGAGCCCGGCCGTGACGCCCCGCGACGTCGTGTCCGTCACTGGCGCGAGTATGAGGCGCTGCTGTCCGATGACCGCGCCGCCGAGCAGGCCGCCCGCTGCATGGACTGCGGCGTACCCTGGTGTCACGGCTACTGCCCGGTGCACAACCAGATCCCGGAATGGAACGCGCTGGTCAGCGACGCGGACTGGCGCGCGGCCTGGGAGCAGCTGGAGTCGACGAACAACTTCCCGGAGCTGACCGGACGGCTCTGTCCCGCGCCCTGCGAGGACGCCTGCACGCTGCGGCTGAGTGGTGCGCCCGTGACCATCCGCGCCATCGAGCTCGCCATCATCGAGCGCGCGTGGCGCGCCGGCTGGGTGCGGCCACAGCGGCCGCCGGCCGCACGTGACGGGCCGCACCGCCGGGTCGCGGTGGTGGGCTCCGGGCCGGCCGGGCTCGCCTGCGCGCAGCAGTTGGCCCGCGCCGGCCACGCGGTCACGGTGTTCGAGGCCGACCGGCGCGCCGGCGGCCTGCTGCGCTATGGCATCCCGGACTTCCGGCTGGAGAAATGGGTCCTGGACCGGCGTCTGGCGCAGATGGGTGCCGAGGGCGTGCGCTTTCGCACCGGCATTCAGGTGGGCACCGATCGCAGCGCATTGGAATTGCGCGCGGCGCACGACGCGCTGATCTTCGCCAGCGGCTCCAGCGTGCCGCGGGATCTGGACGTGCCGGGCCGCGCGCTCGGCGGCGTGCATTTCGCGCTTGACTATCTGACCGGCCAGAACCGCCGGCTCGCGCGGCTCTGGCGCGACGGCGGCCCGCGCATCGACGCCCGCGGCCTCGACGTGGTCGTCATCGGCGGCGGCGACACCGGCTCGGACTGCGTCGGCACCGCCATCCGCCAGGGGGCGCGCAGCGTCACGCAGGTCCAGTATCACAGCGCACCGCCACGTCACGGCGACGTGCTGACCCACTGGCCCGCGCCGGTGCCCGAGCTGGCCTTGAACGACCACGACGCCGAGGGCAGTCGGCGCCTGTGGGGCTGGGACACGGTGGAGCTGGCCGGCGAGCGCGGCCGGGTCGCGGCCGTTGTGCTCCGCCGCCTGCGCTGGTGGCGGGACTCCGACGGCCGCTGGCAGCACGAGCCCGTGCCCGGCCCGCTGCGCCGGCTGCCGGCGCAGCTGGTGCTGATTGCCATCGGCTACCGGCATCCGGCCCACGACGCGGCCATCGCCCAGCTCGACCTCGCGCTGGATCGGCGCGGCAATCTGGCCGCGAGCGACCGTGACTACCGCACCAGCGCCGACGGCGTGTTCGCCTGCGGCGATGCCCGCCGCGGCCAGTCGCTGATCGTCTGGGCGATCCGCGAGGGCCGCCAGTGTGCCCAGGCCGTCGACCGCGTGCTGCGCGGCGCGAGCGATCTGC
>Ga0316578_10000379_pt1 | contig 14219 bp, 11 predicted proteins | sample J0NA_2_FD_203076 | JGI IMG/M metagenome (GOLD analysis project Ga0316578, IMG submission 203076) | Rhizosphere microbial communities from salt marsh grasses in Alabama, United States - J0-2_160517rDrC | ecosystem: Host-associated > Plants > Roots > Rhizosphere | place: USA: Alabama | collected... | reverse complement strand
GCGATCTGGGCATTGAGATAAGCCGTGACGGCATCCGCGGTCTTCGCGAGCAGGCGGTGGAGCAGCTCGGGGCGGTCAAACATCATCCCCTTGATGTGCGAAAAATTCTTCGCACCGCCCCCCTCGACCATATAGGTCGCCAAGGTCCAGGGGCTGCCGGAGAAACCGATCAGCGGCACCCGGCCGGCGAGCGCGCGTCGAATCACCGACACCGCCTCCATCACGTAGCCCAGCTCCGCCTCCGGATCCGGTACGGCGATCCGGTCGACATCCGCCTCGCTACGCACAGGCCGCTCGAAATGCGGTCCCTCACCCTCGGCGAAATAAAGCCCCAGGCCCATGGCATCCGGGACCGTGAGGATATCCGAGAAGAGAATGGCGGCATCCAGGGGAAAACGTTCGAGGGGCTGGAGGGTCACCTCGCACGCGAGCTCCGGGTTTTGGCAAAGCTCCATGAAGCTACCGGCCCTGGCCCGCGTCGTGCGGTACTCCGGAAGATAGCGCCCAGCTTGGCGCATCATCCAAACCGGAGTGTATTCAACAGGTTCGCGCAGCAGGGCACGAAGAAAGGTGTCGTTGGTGAGTGGCGTCATGAAGCTGGGACTCGGGTGTCGAGGGTGAACGAACGCGGATTGAGGGTCGCCATTCTACTACGGCTTCCAGGCAAGACGCCGCTGGTGCCGGATGGGTGTGCGAACAGCCCAACGGACCCACCGAAATGGTCGGGGCCCAGTCCCTCTCGCCCCAGCGATTGGACAAGCTGTTCAAAAGAGGCCGCCCGGTTTGTGGATAACCTGTGGCCAGGTTAGAAGGCCTGTTTTGGCCACCGATTATCCACAGCTTCAGCAGCGCCTATCCAATCAGGCATTTCAATATAAGAAAATGTTTTATATAAATAAATTCTGTTTTCGGGCTTATCCACAGAGCTTACTATATCTACAGACTGATTAGTTTCTTTTGTTTAGATACACAACCAATACGCGGCCGCCCGGATGTTCGGGCTGACCGATTCTGCAGACCTCCGGTTAGGGCTGGAGGTCTGAGATTGGTAGAATCCGGTCGATGGATGTCTCGATCCTTCTCGACTCCCTCAACGACGCTCAGCGTGCAGCTGTCGCGGCCGAGCACGGAAGCCTCCTGGTGCTTGCCGGGGCGGGCTCCGGCAAGACACGTGTGCTGGTGCACCGCATCGCCTGGTTGATTCAGGTGGAGCAGGTGCCGCCCTACGCGGTGTTGGCCGTGACCTTCACCAACAAGGCCGCCCGCGAGATGCGCACCCGGATCGAGACCATGCTCGGAACCCCGGTGGGAGGAATGTGGGTCGGGACCTTTCACGGGTTGGCCCACCGTTTCCTGCGCGCCCACTGGCAGGACGCCCAGCTCCCACAGCATTTCCAGATCTTGGATTCCGATGATCAGCTCCGCCTGATCAAGCGGATCATCAAGGCGTTGGAGCTCGACGAGAGCCGTTGGCCGCCGCGCCAGGTTCAAGGGTTCATCAATAAACAGAAGGACGAGGGCCTGCGGCCGAGTCACCTGGATGACGCAGGGGATTTCTTCCTGGAGAAAATGATCGGCATCTATCGCCAGTACGAGGAAGCGCGTGCCCGTGCCGGCCTGCTCGACTTCGCCGATCTGCTCCTCACGAGCCTGGAGTTGCTGCGTGAGCGCCCGGACCTTCTGCATCACTATCAGCGCCGCTTCGCCTGCATCCTGGTCGATGAGTTCCAGGACACCAATGCGATTCAGTACGCCTGGCTGCGCCTGCTGGCGGGGAGCAACGACAACCTGTTCGCGGTCGGCGACGATGACCAGTCGATCTACGGCTGGCGCGGTGCGCGCGTCGAGAATATTCAGTCTTTTCAGCGGGACTACCCCAAGACCCGGGTCATCCGCCTGGAGCAGAATTATCGCTCGAGCGGCAACATCCTTGCCGCGGCGAATGCCCTCATCGCCAACAACCCGACCAGGCTCGGGAAGACTCTCTGGACCCAGGACAGCGAGGGTCAGCCCATCCGCCGATACACGGCCTTCAACGAGGTGGACGAGGCACGATTCGTGGTCGAGCGGATACGCCGTTGCGTTGCGGACGAGGGCCGCCGACGCGATGAGTGCGCGATCCTCTATCGGACGACCGCCCAATCACGCCTGTTCGAAGAGGCGCTGATCCAGGCCCAGATCCCCTACCGGGTTTACGGGGGGTTGCGGTTCTTCGAGCGTGCGGAGGTCCGGGACGCGCTCGCCTACCTGCGCTTGGTCGTCAACCCTGACGATGATGCGGCCTTCGAGCGTGTGGTCAACACGCCCACCCGCGGGATCGGAGCCCGCACCCTCGATCTGCTGCGTCAACAGGCGAGAGAGACCCGCGTCTCCCTCTGGCAGGCCGCACGCGATCTGACCACGACGGCCCTCCTGGGTCCGCGGGGCGGTGGCGCCCTGTTGGGCTTTCTCGAGCTGATCCAGGCGCAGCGGCGGGGCCGCGAGGGGACTGCGTTGCCCGATCTGGTCACTGCCGTCATCGAGGCGGCGGGTTTGTCCAACTTCTACCAGAAAAGCAAGGACGGCAGGGGGCAGGATCGGATTGAGAACCTCGAGCAACTGGTCGACACGGCGGGGCGCTTCGAGCACGAGTTGGATGAGGCGGAGAGCGACGCCCTCGCCATCTTCCTGGCTCATGCCGCACTGGAGGCCGGGGAGGCGCAGGCGGATGGGTTCGAGGATAGCGTTCAGCTCATGACGCTGCACAGTGCGAAGGGTCTGGAGTTTCCGGTCGTCTTTCTGGTCGGGATGGAAGAGGGGCTCTTTCCACACAGTCTCTCGGCCGAGGACCCCAGCCGGCTCGAAGAGGAACGACGGCTGTGCTACGTCGGCATGACCCGGGCCATGCGAGAGCTCTATGTGAGCCATGCCGAGAGCCGGCGCCTCTATGGTCGCGAGGACTACCCGCTGCCGTCGCGTTTTCTGCGCGAGGTGCCGTCCGGCCTGATCGAAGATGTCCGGGCGCGCGGTGTGGCCCGTGCGGCAACCCCGCCCCCGGAAACGATGGCCCGGGACGATGCCGGGACGTTTTCGCTCGGCCAGCGCGTCGTGCATCCCAAGTTTGGCGAGGGGGTGGTCTTGAGCAGCGAGGGGCGCGGCGCCGCGGCTCGGATCCAGGTGAATTTCCAAGGGGTTGGATCGAAATGGTTGGTCTTGGCCTACGCCCGCCTTGAGCCGTTAGGTTGACCGAGAGCCCTCCCGGCAATTGGCGGGCGGCTGGGCTGTCAGGGTGCCGGTCGAATGCCATCCAGGCGTGATCCCGTTCGTCGTTGAGGCCGAACGGGCAATCGGGCCTACAATAGGCGGAATCCGCAACCCCACGATGGCGTCGTGAAACCATGTCCGAGAGCGAACGCTTCGCAGACCTCCTGAAGGAGTTTGACGAAACCCATCCGCAGCGCGGCGCACAAGAGCCGGGAATCGGGGAATCCGTCCAAGGAGTCCTGGTATCCATCGGGGAGGAGTACGCCTTCGTCGATCTGGGCGGCAAGGCGGAAGGTCGGATCGAGGTCTCGGCGCTCCAGGATGTGGGGGGTACGCTGACCTTGACCGTCGGCGACGTCGTCGAGACGCGCGTGACAGGAAAGGACGAGGAGAGCGGGACGCTGCTGCTCGGCTCCCAGCACGGTCATCGCTATCACGGCCTCCATGAGGTCGAGCGAGCCTACCGTCAAGGTCTGCCGGTGCAGGGTCAGGTGAGCGCGGCCGTCAAGGGCGGTTTGGAGGTGCAGGTGGCGGGTCTGCGCGCCTTCTGTCCGGCTTCGCAGGCGGACATCCGGTTCATTGAGGACCTCTCCGAGCTCGTCGGGCAGCGGCTGGATTTCCGCATCACCAAGCTCGAGGGGGGGCGGCATCCAAATCTGGTCCTTTCGCGTCGTGCCCTGCTGGAGGAGGAGCAGCGTCTCCTGGCTGAGCAGACGCGAGCACGACTTCGCGAAGGAGCGGTGTTTTCCGGGACCGTGACATCCCTGAAGGATTACGGCGCCTTCGTCGACATCGGCGGTCTTGAAGGCATGGTCCACGTGAGCGAGCTGGCGTTCGGCCATGTGAAGCACCCCAGCGAGGTGCTGTCGGTGGGTCAGGCCGTGGAGGTCTCGGTCCTGCGGATCGAGCCGGCAAGCGGTCCGAAAGGCCGCGACAAGATCGCGCTGTCGATCCGTGCACTCGCGCGCGACCCCTGGCAGGATGTGGTGAGGGACTTCCCGGTCGGCAAACGTGTCACCGGGACCGTGAATCGGCTTCAACCCTTCGGCGCCTTTGTCGGGCTCGGTCCTGGAATCGACGGCCTGGTGCACATCAGCGAGCTCGGCGGGGGGCGGCGCGTGAGCCATCCGAGCGAGGTGGTGAATGTCGGCGATCGCGTCGAGGCCACGGTTCTGGGAGTCGATCCGGAGCGGCGGCGGATCAGTCTCTCACTCGATCTGAGCCGGTCCATCGAGGCCGCCTCCCCGCGTTCTGAGCCTGTGCCGCACCCTGCGGCCGCCGAGGCAGAGGGGTCGGATGGAACCATGGGGAGCTTTGGTGAGCTCCTTCGGGAGACCATGAACAAGTCTCGGTGATCGAGCAATTGCCTCGCGCGCCGCTGTCGGCGTTTCGCCGCGGGTCGCGAAGGCACGACACGCGCCGTATCAACGACCAAAGAGGAGGCAGGGCATGCAACGTCGTGGGTTCATCAAGGGCCTAGGGGCCGGCTCATTGGCGGTCGGGAGCCTGGCCGGTGGCATCGGTTCGGCACGGGCCAAGGCCGAGCACAAGTGGAAGATGGTCACGACCTGGCCGAAAAACTTTCCCGGCCTTGGCACGGGCGCGAACAATCTGGCCTCGTTGATCGGCGAGATGAGCGGCGGTCGCATCGAGATCAGGGTCTTCGGGGCCGGCGAGCTTGTCCCCGCCTTCGAGATCTTCGATGCGGTCTCCCGCGGAACCGCCGAGATCGGCCACGGCTCCGCTTATTACTGGAAGGGGAAGAGCGAGGCGGCGCAATTCTTCTCGACCGTTCCGTTCGGCCTGACGGCGCAGGAGATGAACGGCTGGATCTACCATGGGGGCGGCCTGGAGCTCTGGACCGAGCTCTATGCAAAGTTCGGCCTGGTCCCCGCCCCTGCGGGGAACACCGGTGTGCAGATGGGCGGTTGGTTCAATAAGGAGATCAATTCGGTCGAGGATCTCAAAGGCCTCAAGATGCGCATACCCGGACTCGGCGGCGAGGTGCTGGCCCGCGCCGGGGGTACCCCGGTGAACCTGCCTGGCGGCGAGCTGTTCACTGCGTTGCAGAATCGGACGATCGATGCGACCGAATGGGTCGGCCCTTACAACGATCTGGCGTTTGGGCTCTACAAGGCAGCCAAGTATTACTACTATCCGGGTTGGCACGAGCCGGGCACCATCCTGGAGGCGATGGTCAACAAGCAGGTCTACGACGCGCTTCCGGCCGACCTGCAATCCATCGTCATGAATGCGTGTAAGGTGGTCAATCAGGATATGCTCGCCGAGTATACCGCCCGCAATCCGGTGGCGTTGCAGACCCTGATCACCAAGCACAACGTGGAGCTGAGGCGGTTCCCGGACGACGTGATTCTCAAGTTGCGGGCGCTCTCCGACGAGGTCGTTGCCGAGATCGCCCAAAAGGATGATTTTTCGTCCAAGGTATACAGCTCTTACAAGAAATTCCTCAGTCAAAGCAAAGAATGGAGCGGGACCACAGAGCTCACTTACCTTCGGGCCCGCGACCAGGCATGACCCGCATCTCGCGCAGTGGCAGCGCGGATGCGCTGCCGCTCGCCCTGTACGTGCACACCCCCTGGTGCGTCAGCAAATGTCCGTACTGTGACTTCAATTCCCATGCGGCAGATCAGCCGCCGTTCGAGCGCTACGTGTCGCACCTGCTGGCGGACCTGGATCGGGAGGTCGGTTCGGCGGTTGCGCGACGCGCGTTGCGGTCTGTTTACATCGGGGGTGGGACGCCCAGTCTCTTTCCCGAACCGGCGATCCGCCGTCTACTCGACGGGATCCGCGCCCGCGCCGATCTGGCCTCCGATGTCGAGATCACGATGGAGGCCAATCCGGGGAAAAGCGAATGGCGTCGGCTTGCAGCCTATCGTGAGGCCGGTGTGAATCGGCTTTCGATCGGAGCGCAGAGTCTCTCGACGGTCCGGTTGCGTGCCCTTGGCCGTGCGCATGCCGCAGATGACGTGCGCCGGACCGTCCAGGAGGCTCGGGAAGCAGGATTCACGAACGTCAACCTGGACATGATGTATGCCTTGCCGGATCAGAGCCTCGGAGAGGCGGAGCGGGATCTCGCCGCATTGATCGATCTGGGACCGGAGCACATCTCCTACTATCAGCTGACCCTGGAGCCCAACACAGGGTGGCGTGTCCACCCCCCGCATTTGCCGGATTCGGATCTGGCTGCCGACATGGCCGAGCAGGGACTGGAGCAGCTGGGGCGAGCGGGGTATCGGCAGTATGAGGTCTCCGCTTACGCGAGGGACGGTCTGCGCTGTCGCCACAATCTGAACTACTGGGAGTTCGGCGACTATCTGGGGATCGGGGCCGGCGCTCACGGGAAGCTCACGTCTGAGGCCGGCGCGACGGGCGACCGGCGGCGCGTGCGTCGCACCGCCAAGCGGCACCAACCTAGGGCCTATCTGAGCGCCTCACCGGATGAGCTGACGAGCAGCGTACGGGATCTCGATGAGGACGATCTGGTCGTCGAGTTCGCACTCAATGCCTTTCGTCTCACGGAGGGCTTCGATCGGGGCCTGTTCAGCCTGACCACCGGCATGCCATGGGCGCGGATCTCGACTGAGCTGGGGCGCGCCGAGCTGGACGGGATGGTTAGGGTCTTGCCCGACCGCGTCGAGCCGACCGCGCTCGGTCGTCGCTTCGTCAACGAGCTGGTTGGGCGCTTCGTCGCCGGCGGATGACCGTGATACCGGTTGTTGAGTCCGATGGCACCATCATCCTAGAAACGCGGGTTATCATGGCTCTGGGGATCTCAGGGACGGCACTCCCAGGTTGAGAGTGCGTCGACAGGTTTGTAGACTATCCCGTTCGACTGGTTTTTTTGCGCGCGAGCTGCGCTCACATGAAGGTCATCATGAAAGACGGAATCCACCCCAACTACGCCGACGTCAAGGTGGTCTGTAGCTGCGGTAACGAGTTTACGACCCGGTCCACCTTGGGGAAGGAGATGCACGTCGAGGTCTGCTCGTCCTGCCACCCCTTCTACACTGGAAAGCAGAAGGTCCTGGACACCGCCGGGCGTGTCGACAAGTTTAGGCGCAAGTACGCGCGCTGAAGCGATGCTGATTCATGGCCATCCGGGCCATCATCAGCTCGCCTTCCGCGAGGCGCGACGCTCGGAAGTCTGCATGTTCAGGCACCGGGGTGCCTGAACATGCTGAAGCCTCCCGTCCGGGGTGGCTGCTTCTTTGATCGGTCGGATACCCGACCGTGCGCGTCCTTGGGCCAGACAGCCGATCTGGCCTGATCTCGATCAATACGGGTCTCAAGCGGTCCCGCGCTGCAGTCAGCGAGACGGAGACCTTCCGGAAAAGCCGGAGGCTGCGAGTGTAAGATGGGCGCTCCGGAGCGGGGTACTGGCCACGGCCAAGAAGTTGACCCGCGCGACCGTGGTTATTAGACCACTGATGGGAGAAACAGTCACTTGAACAAGATCACCATCATCGGCGCGGGCCGGGTCGGCGAGACGACGGCCCAGATACTGGCAGAAGAGGAGCTCTGCCGCGAGATTGCCCTTTTCGATGTGCGCGAGGGTGTCCCCGAGGGCATCGCGCTCGACATCCTTCAGATGGCGCCCTTCTTCGAATTCGACTGTGTCATCAGCGGCAGCAATGATCCTCGGATCCTGGGGGATTCAGAGCTGGTCATCGTCACCGCCGGACTCCCCCGCAAGCCAGGCATGTCACGTTCCGATGTCCTTGAGGCGAACGTGCGCATCATCGATACCGTCACCGACGAGATCATGCGGTATGCGCCGAACGCCATTGTGCTGATGGTCTCCAATCCCGTCGATGCCCTGACCTATCGCGTGGCCCGGCGTACCGGTTGGAACCGCAGTCGCGTCCTTGGACAGGCGGGCGTGCTCGACGCGTCCAGAATGGCGAGCTTCATTGCCCAGGAGACCGGATTTTCGGCCCTCGACATCACGACCATGGTGTTGGGGGGGCATGGGGACACCATGGTGCCGGTGCCGCGTTATTGCACCATTAACGGGATACCGATCACCCAATTCATTTCCGAGGAGCGCATCGCCGCCATCATGGAGCGCACTCGTCAAGGCGGTGCCGAGATCCTTGCGTTGCGAAAAAACTCGAGCGCCTACGATGCCCCGGGTGCCGCGGTTGCTACCATGGTCGACGCCATCGTCAACAACCGGCGACGTCTGCTCTCGTGTGTCGCCCTGCTCGAGGGCGAGTATGGTGAGACCGACCTGGCGATGGGCGTCCCTTGCGTGCTTGGTGAGAAGGGCATGGAGTCGATCGTCGAGGTCGATCTAAGCGCTCGTGAGCGCGCCGACTTCGACCGTTCGGCCAGCTCGGTTCGCGCGGACATTCAACGCCTGCGCGACATCGCCTAGGAAGGCGCTGAAGAATTCAGCGCTTCCCGTGCGGGGCCGGAACCCCGTCAGTAGGGAACCGCATTTTCGACTTCCGTGCTGATTTCTGGTCACGCTGGCCAATCAACCAGCGTCTCCCTCGAAGTCTGCCAGGCTCCTACCTGGCCACGCATCAGCACGGAACGGCCCCGGATCCGTCGAGACTCGAAACCGAAAATCAATGCCGCTGGGGTTCCTTACTCAGCGCGGTCAGGAGCGAGCTTATGGCGAACCAAACCATCACCATCACCAACAACGTCACCGGTGAAAGCTTCGAATTCCCGCTGCGTCTCGGCAGCATTGGACCTGCCGCCGCCGACATCTCGTCATTGTATAAAGAAGCCAGGATCTTCACCTATGACCCCGGCTTCATGTCGACCGCGAGCTGCCACAGTGCGATCACCTATATCGACGGTGAGCAAGGGGTGCTTCTCTATCGTGGATACCCCATCGAGCAATTGGCAACCAAGGCGAGTTTTCTGGAGGTCACCTATCTGCTTCTGTACGGTGAGCTGCCGAATGAGAGTGAGCTCGTCAGCTTCGAGAAGCTGATCACGCGTCACACCATGATCAATGAGAATCTAAAAGATTTTCTTGACGGCTTCCATTACGATGCTCATCCCATGGCGATCCTGGTCGGCGTGGTCGGATCCCTTTCTGCATTCTATCACGACTCACTGAGCGTCAATGACGCGGATCATCGCGAGATCTCGGCTCATCGTTTAATCGCGAAGCTTCCGACGATCGCCGCTGCGGCTTACAAGCACAACGTAGGCGAGCCGATCATGTATCCGCGCAATGACCTCCGGTACTGCGCAAACTTCTTGCATATGATGTTTGCAACACCCTGCGAAGACTATAAGCCGACGTTGATTGCGGAAAAGGCGATGAATCTTCTGTTCATTCTGCATGCAGACCATGAGCAGAATGCGAGCACGTCGACGGTTCGACTTGCCGGCAGCTCAGGGGCGAACCCCTTTGCCTGCGTGGCCGCCGGGATCGCTTCACTGTGGGGTCCGGCACATGGGGGCGCCAATGAGGCGGTCTTGGACATGCTCCAGGAAATCGGGGATGTGAACAATGTCCAGAATTATATGGAGAAGGCGAAGGACAAAGACGACCCGTTTCGGCTGATGGGTTTCGGACACCGTGTCTATAAGAACTATGATCCGCGCGCGAAGATCATCCGGGAGGTTTGTCACCAGGTCCTCGATGAGCTAGCCGACAGTAACAATCCACTGTTCGAGTTGGCCATGAAGCTGGAAGAGATTGCGCTGAGCGATGAGTATTTCGTTGAGCGGAAGCTCTATCCGAACGTCGACTTTTATTCCGGGATCATCTACCAGGCTCTCGGCATCCCGCGCAACATGTTCACCGTCATGTTCGCCGTCGCTCGGACGGTCGGTTGGGTATCCCATTGGATGGAGATGATGTCGGATCCGAATAACCGCATCGGGCGACCACGCCAGATCTATCACGGCCCGACACAACGCGATTATCTACCGATCTCACAACGGTAAGGGGCAGGGGTCAAAACCGGGAAACGCTGAATACTGCAGCGTTGGCTGCAAGCGGTTCCCGGCTGGGCCACGGATGGCCGAGCATTGTCAGTCACAGAAGCGACTGAGAATGGAGCCCCCGAAGGCTGCCCCTGTTGGAAGCAGAGCCGCGGAAAAGCCACGAGGGCTTTAATCGGCATCTCCCTTGGAGCAAGGGCCCATCATCTCATCTTGATCGGCGGACAGCAGGTGCTCGACCTCGACGCGATCGGCCCCGCGAAACGGACGATCAGTGATGGGATCCAGTGGAAGGTCGCGTAACGCGCGCGGCGGCAGGACGATCAGCTCAATCGGCAGGTCGCCGGCCAGGAAGTGGAACGCGGGGTAGGGGCATCGTTGACCGCGACGATGGCGCAGGATGCGCTCGGCCTCTCGCCAGGGTATCTGTTGCTCGATCAGCGCAAAGATGACATCTTCGGCTCGATCCGCGAACAGCAGGAGCTCGATCCGGGTTTGCGGACTCAGGGCGCCGGTCAGCGCGCCGCCGACGAGACGCGGCGAGAAGGGGGCAAAACACTCCATCGCTTGCAGCGCCGCTGCCCTGAGGCGCCGCCGCTCCTCAGTGTCTGCGCGACCCAGGAACAGGCGGCGCTGCGTCAACACGGCAGCTTGGACCGCCTCATTGGTCGGCCAGTGCCGCCGATCTGGGGTGCCGACGCGTTCGGCCGCCTTGCGTCTGGCGCGATCGAAATCGGTCAAGCCTTGCTCGAGGATGATGCGGGCTGCTTCATAGGCGAGGCGGTCCCGCTGGGCGGCGATGCGTTCTCTCGTGGACATGGAATACCTCTCAGGCCTGTTCCCAGGGCAACTCCTCGAGCCGTCGCAGCGAGTCGCGCGAGCGGGGCTCCAGGGAAGCGGGAGCAGTCTGCCGCCATTCTCTGTCAACGCACACGTTGACTCATAGGCTATTCTTGCCGCCAATCCGCAAGGAAAACGAAAACGCGGTTTCCATTTTCTTTCATTTTCGGCCGCTTACGCGGCAAAAACGCGGGGCCTCCTGCGCCGAACGCGAAGCGCTGAAGAACTCAGCGCTTCGCAAAGTGACAAGAGATGAAGGAGGAGCGAAACCGCGCGTTGCTGTTCCGCGCGGATTCCTAGCCGGGACGGCAGATAAATCTTTGTCCCCCGAGGCGGCATTTTATGCGCACATTCATCCCAGTCGTGTCTATAATAGGGCCAGTTGTCAGCTTCCCGAGATAGGTGTCTGTATCCGGGCGGTGAGCACCCGGCGCACTGTGGACAGTGCGGTTCCTGGTCCGAGCCGGCGCAACATGGATGGGAGTCAGCGAGCCTGATGTTCGGCCTGAGCCTCAAGAAAAAACCCCTGATCGGGATCGACATTAGCTCGACCTCGATCAAGCTCATCGAGCTTTCCCAGCAGCCCGGCGGCGCAAGTCCGCATTTTCGGGTCGAGCATTCCGCCATTGAGCCTCTGCCGGCTGGTGCCGTGGTCGAGAAGAAGATCGCGGATGTCGAGCTGGTCGGGAAAGCCGTCCGTAAGGCCGTCGTGGGCAGCGGAACCCGGACAAAGGGCGCGGCGGTGGCGTTAGCCGGCTCTGCTGTGATCACCAAGGTCATCTCCATGTCGGAGGCGCTTGGTGACACCGAGATAGAGAATCAGATCCAGCTTGATGCGGATCAGTACATTCCCTATCCGCTGGAGGAGGTCAACATCGACTTCCAGGTCTTAGGCCCGACGAAGGGTTCCCCGGCGATGGTGGACGTCCTCTTGGTTGCTTCGCGCCAAGAGAATGTGGACGATCGCGTCAGCGTCTTGGAGCAGGCCGACTTGACGCCCGTCGTCGTCGACGTCGAGGCGTATGCGATGGAAAACGCCTGCACGCTGGTTTTGGGCGCTGAGTCCGAGGTGCAGCCCGAGCCGACCCAAACGGTTGCCGTCGCCGACATCGGCGCCTCGACAATGACGCTCCACGTGTTGCATCAGGGTCGGATCGTCTACACCAGGGAGCAGAATTTCGGCGGCCAGCAGCTCATGGACGAGGTTCAGCGCCGCTACGGCCTATCGAACGATGTCGCGGCCCGTAAGATTCTGGACGGCGAGGTCGCCGAAGGGTATCAGAACGACGTGCTTGGTCCCTTCAAAGAGGCATTGGCTCAGCAGATCGGCCGAGCGCTGCAGTTCTTCTACTCGGGAACCAGCTTCAACCGGGTGAGCCGGATTTTGCTGGCGGGTCGCCCCGCGAGTATACCGGAGATCGACCTCCTGGTAGCGGAGCGGCTCAGGCTCCCAACCCGAGTTGCCAATCCGTTTCATCAGATGTCCCTGTCGCGGGCGATCAAAGCTCAGGACCTCAAGCGCGAGGCCCCAGGCATGATGATCGCCGTCGGGCTGGCGCTGCGGGGTTTCGATTAGATGGCTCGCATCAACCTCTTGCCATGGCGTGAGGTGGCGCGTAAGCGGCGGCAGATGGAGCTTGCTGTCGCGGGCGTCGCCGCACTTGGCGTTACCCTGCTCGCCGCGGTCCTGGTCCATCTCCAGATCGAGGGCTGGATCGGAGATCAGCGGGCCCGCAACCAGCTGCTGGAGGCAGAGATCTCGCAATTAGACCGCAAGATAACGGAAATCAATGGCCTGGAGAAGACAAAAGCGGATCTGTTGTCGCGAATGGGGATCATCCAAGAGCTTCAGAAGAGCCGTCCCGAGATCGTGCGATTGTTCGACGAGCTCGTGGTGGGCATTCCCGCGGGCGTCTATCTGACGAAGCTCGATCAGGACGGACGCTCAGTCGTGGTCGAGGGTCGCGCACAATCGAACGCTCGGGTGTCGGCCTTCATGCGGAATGTCGAGGACTCGGACTGGATCGGCAACCCGCGTCTGCTCCTGATTGAGAACAAAGACAAGACCGGGACCGGTCTGAGCCATTTCCGCCTCATGTTCGACCAGATCAGCCCTGGGGCGAGCGCGGAGGTGAGGCAATGGGGGGACGGCTCGAGGGATGAGGCCGGATAGCCTGAGTGCTGATTGGAGCCAGCGCTTGGCACGGCACAGGGATGTGCCGACATGGTCAGTGGGTTAGGCGACTGGCCATGCAGGAGTAGCGACGCCGCGTTGTGGTGTGCTGATTGTTCGCGAGGATGGCCAGAATAGTCGGCGTTCTCTTCGTGCAGCTCGCGGTCCGAGAGGCCCGACTCTCGCGCCGCGTGGTTGGCAGGTGCCGGGACGCCTGAACATGGCGGGCGTTCCTGCGCCCCGGGTCAAGGCTGATGAACCAGCGTTGACCGAAGGGACGTGCAAGCCTGGATGATGACTCGGTCAGGGAAGCCACGATGAACCTAAGCGAGCTTAATCAACTCGACCTCAACAATATCGGTGAGTGGCCGCTTGTCATCAAGGCGATCCTCATTGGAATCGTTTGCGTCGCAGCGGGGGGCGCAGTCTATTACTTCGACACGCAGGAGCAATTGGGGCGACTGGATCAGGCCAAGGCGATGGAACGCGATCTACGAAGGTCTTTCGAGACGAAGCAGCGCAAGGCGGCCAATCTCGAGGCATATCGACAACAGGTCGAGGAGATGAAGGAGTCCTTCGGCGCGATGTTGCGCCAGCTCCCCAACCGAACGGAGGTGGCCTCCCTGCTCGTCGACGTGTCCCAGACCGGACTCGCTTCCGGGCTCGAGTTCGAGCTCTTTCAGCCGGGCAGCGAGCAGGTCAAGGACTTCTACGCGGAGCTGCCGATCCAGATCCGGGTCACCGGCGACTATCACGAGTTCGGGCGCTTCATTAGCGGTCTGGCTTCAATGCCGCGGATCGTCACCGTCCACGATACCAAGATTGCGAGCACTGGGGGGGCGAAAGGCTCGAAAGCCTCTGCCGACGCAGAGCTGTCGCTTCAAGCCACGGTGAAGACGTATCGCTATCTGGATGAGGAAGGGCCATGAAGAGTCGCCGAGGCCACGCAGCCGGGGCGCGATGGTGGATCATCTCGTTTGTCTCGGTCTTGTTGGGTTGTGATACGAGCGGGATGGGCGAGCTGCGGTCC
>Ga0316578_10000378_pt1 | contig 14221 bp, 11 predicted proteins | sample J0NA_2_FD_203076 | JGI IMG/M metagenome (GOLD analysis project Ga0316578, IMG submission 203076) | Rhizosphere microbial communities from salt marsh grasses in Alabama, United States - J0-2_160517rDrC | ecosystem: Host-associated > Plants > Roots > Rhizosphere | place: USA: Alabama | collected... | reverse complement strand
GTGGGCGATGACCTCGAGCTGACAGTCGCGGACAACGGCTGCGGCGCCGACGGCTCGACCGAGAGCCCCGGTCTCGGCTGGGACTCCATGCGGGAACGGGCCGCAGAACTCGGCGGGAGCTGCACGATCGACAACCGTGCCGAGGGCGGCCTCCTCGTTCGGGCCACGTTCCCGATCGAGCAGCGGCAGGGAGCGTCGCCCTACCTCGAGGTGATGCCGTGATCCGCGTGTTCGTGGCCGACGACCACCCGGCCTTTCGCCGCGGGCTCGACCTGATGCTCCGCGATGTCGAGGACGTGGAGCTCGTCGGTGAGGCCGACTCAGGGAAACGGGCAGTCGACCTCATCGACGAACTGCAGCCCGACGTCGTCCTGATGGACCTCAAGATGCCTGGGCTGGACGGGATCGAGGCGACCCGGTTGATCACAGGGCGACGTCCAGACGTGGCCGTCGTGGTTCTCACCATGTTCGAGGACGACGACTCAGTGCTCGCGGCCATGGGAGCAGGTGCCTGCGGGTATCTGTTGAAAGGTGCGGACCAGGACGAGATCGTTCGCTCCATCCACGCAGGGGCCGCCGGCGAGGCAATCTTCGGCCCCGAGATCGCCAAACGCGTCATGAGCCACTTCGCCAATCGTGCCGGGCCCACCACGCCGGCCTTCCCGTCCCTCACCGACCGGGAGCTCGAAGTGCTCCACCTCGTAGCGCAAGGCAAGGGCAACGCAGCCATCGCGCACGACCTGATGATCAGCGTCAAGACCGTGCGAAACCATGTGTCCAACATCTTCACCAAGCTTCAGGTACCTGACAGATCAACCGCCATCGTCACCGCCCGAGAGGCCGGGCTCGGGCGCCCCCAGCGCTGAGCGACCACAGTGGCATGCTCTGCCCATGGGCGGTTAGCCGGACGAGAAGGACCCGGGCCTGCGAGTGGCTGCCGCCGCGTGTCTGGTGTCGGCCGTCATCAGCAGCTTCCGCGACGCTGGCGCCGGAATGCGTACGGCCGCCGTCACGCTGGTCTTCACCCTCAGGTCGTCGACGGTCAGCGCTGCATCCGACACGCGCTCAGGACGGCAGTTCCTTGGCTCGAAGCGCGGTACGGATGTGGCGTGTCGCCTGTCGGGCACGAAATCGCACGTCAGACGGTGTGACCAGCGGGTTCGGCGGGGAGTCACTTCCCCAGGAACTTCTCGAAGCCCTTGGGCAGCTGCGAGGGGTCCAGCTGTGCGGGGTCGAGGTCCCCGGCCCCCTGCCCGCCGAAGGACGAGCCGGAGGGTCGCTGGGTCGCCCGCTCGCGCGCGGCCCGCTCCTCCGCGGCCCGCTTGGCGGGGTTGCCGGACTTGGACTTCTTGCGCCGCTGCGGCTGCTTCGCCCCACCGCGCTTGCCGGGGCCGGGCCCCATCCCCGGCATGCCCGGCACCCCGCCGCCCTTGGCGAGCTGCTTCATCATCTTCTGGGCCTCACCGAAGCGCTCCAGCAGCTGGTTCACCTCGGACGTGGTGACCCCGGACCCCTTGGCGATGCGCGCCCGGCGAGAGCCGTTGATCTGCTTCGGGTGGTTGCGCTCGAAGGGGGTCATCGAGTGGACCATCGCCTCGACCCGCACGAACTCCCGCTCGTCGAAGGACTCCAGCTGGGCCCGCATCTGGTTCATCCCGGGCATCATCCCGAGAAGCTGCTTGAGCGAGCCCATCTTCTTGATGGCCGCCATCTGCTGGAGGAAGTCGTCGAACGTGAAGTCCTCCGCGGCAAGGAACTTGCGCTCCATCTCCGCCGCCTGGGCCCGGTCGAAGGCACGCTCCGCCTGCTCGATGAGGGTGAGGACGTCGCCCATGTCGAGGATGCGCGACGCCATCCGGTCGGGGTGGAAGACCTCGAAGTCCTTCGTGCTCTCCCCGACGGAGGCGAACATGATCGGCCGCCCGGTGACCGACGCGACCGACAGCGCCGCTCCACCGCGCGCGTCGCCGTCGAGCTTGGAGAGCACGACGCCGGTGAAGTCGACGCCCTCGAGGAAGGCCTCGGCGGTCTCGACCGCGGCCTGCCCGATCATCGCGTCGACGACGAAGAGCACCTCGTCGGGCTCGGTGGCGGTGCGGATGTCGGCCGCCTGCCGCATCAGGTCGGCGTCGACCGCGAGCCGACCTGCGGTGTCGATGATGACGACGTCGTGCTGCTTGGCGCGGGCCTCCGCGACACCGTCACGGGAGACGGCGACGGGGTCGCCGAAGGAGCGGGTCCCCTCGACCCCACCCGACACGGCGTCGTGGCCGCCGACGTTCCCGCGTTCGGGAGCGAAGACCGGCACCCCTGCTCGCTGGCCGACGACCTCGAGCTGGGTGACGGCGTTGGGCCGCTGGAGGTCCGCCGCGACGAGGATCGGGGTGTGCCCCTGGTCCTTGAGCCAGAGGGCCAGCTTGCCGGCGAGGGTCGTCTTTCCGGACCCCTGGAGGCCGGCGAGCATGATGACGGTCGGCGGCTGCTTGGCGAACCGGATGCTCCTCGTCTCGCCACCGAGGATCGCGACGAGCTCCTCGTTGACGATCTTGACGACCTGCTGCGCCGGGTTGAGGGCCTCGCTGACCTCGGCGCCGAGCGCCCGCTCACGGACGTTGTGGGTGAACGCCTTGACGACCGGCAGGGCGACGTCCGCGTCGAGCAGCGCCATCCGGATGTCGCGGATCGTCTTGTTGACGTCGGACTCGGACAGCCGGCCCTTGGTGCGCAGGTTCGTGAAGGTCGCGGTCAGGCGGTCGGAGAGGCTCGTGAACACCGGACAAGGCTAACGGCTGGGGCACGGCGGCCAGACCGGTGCGTCGGTCGGCCGGCGGAGACCCCTGTGCGCCGGAACCGGTTGAGCGGCGGGCACGGGGGTCGGCATGCTGTGGGCGCATGACCAGCGAGCACGCCAGACCGACCATCCGCGCCGTCGAGGACCGTGACCACGAGGCGGTGCACGCCATCCTCACGAGCCGGTCCGTCATCGACGGCACGATGCGCGTGCCCTACGCCGCGTTCCACACCACGCAGGACCGGCTCAAGCCCGAGCCGGGCGTGTACCGGCTGGTCGCCGAGGTCGATGGGTCCGTGGTCGGGTTCGCCGAGCTCATCACGACTCCGCAGCACCCGCGAGCGGCCCACATGGGCGACCTCAACATGGTGTGCACGCATCCCGACCACCAGGGTCGAGGCATCGGTCGCGCCCTGGTCGGCGCGGTGCTCGAGCTCGCCGACGACTGGCTGGGCCTGACGCGGATCTCGCTCGTGGTCTTCGCGGGCAACGACCACGCGACCCGCCTCTACGAGCGGTGCGGGTTCGAGCACGAGGGCGTCATCCGGCGGATGAACCACACCCGCGGACAGTACGTGGACGGCGTGATGATGGGGCGGCTCCGCGGCTGACGGACGGCCGGCAGGGCGTGGGGTGGGAACCTTGACCACCGGGCGCCTTCGGAACCGTGCTGGGGGTGAAGGTTCCGGCATCCGGGGAGAACGACGAGTCAGGTGGGGGTGCCGTCGCAGGTGTCGATGACGAGGCTCACCGCCTGGGCCACCCGCGCGGGGGGCAGCGGCAGCCCGTCGGCGCCGGTGACGTAGAAGGTGTCGAGGGTCTGCCCCGCGTAGGTGGCGATGTGGGCCGAGCGCACCGAGATGCCGGCGCCGGCGAGGGTGGCGCCCAGCTCGTGGAGCAGTCCGGGACGGTCCTGGGCCCGCACCTCGAGCACCGTCGCCTCGCTGCTCGCCCCCGGCACGACGAGCGCGCGGGCCTGCCCTGGTGAGCCCACGCCGGCCTCGCGCGAGGGGCGGGGCAGGTGGGCCCGCCGCCGGTCGAGCGTCAGCAGCGGTCCCCGGTCGCCACGGGCGAGCCGGGCCAGACCCCGCACGATCCGCTCCGGGTCGGGCACCGCGCCCGAGGGCGACTCGACGTGCCACTCGTCGACGGCGACTCCGTCGACGGTGCGCAGGATCGCGGTGCGCACAGTGTGGCCTTCCGCGGCGAGGAGCCCCGCAGTGTCGGCGAAGAGCCCGACGCGGTCGAGGTCGGTGATGTCGAGACGGTGCGACCCGCCTCCGGAGACGACCCGTACGTGGGGCTCCCCCGCGCGGACCGACGCGAGGACGACCGGGTCGACGGGAACGGGCCCGGTGGCCTGCTCCGCCTCCTGGCCGGGAGCGGGGGCCGGCTCGTCGAGCCTCTGGCGGACCGCCACGGCCAGCTGCTCGAGCAGGGTGGCACGCCAGTCGGTCCACGCGAGGGGGCCGGCCGCGGAGGCGTCGGCCTCGGTGAGCGCCAGGAGGATCTCGAAGACCTCGCGGTCCCCGCCGACGGCAGCCACGGCGGCGTCCACCGTCGCCGGGTCCTGGTGGTCGCGCCGCGTCGCGAGCTCGATGAGGGTCAGGTGTTCGCGCACGAGGGTCACGAGGAGGTCGACGTCGCTCTCGGGGAACCCCCACCGGCTCACGACGCCACGGGTGATCTCGGCGCCGGTCATCGAGTGGTCGTGCGCGCCGCGGACCTTCCCGATGTCGTGGAGCAGGGCACCGACGAGCAGCAGGTCGGGGCGCGACGTCCGACGCACGAGCCCTGCGGCACGTACGACGGTCTCGACGAGGTGGCGGTCGACCGTGTGCCGGTGCACGGCGTTGCGCTGGGGGCGCGAGCGCACCGCCGCCCACTCGGGCAGCCACCGCTCGACCAGCCCGACCTGGTCCAGGCCCTCCCACACGGTCACGAGACCGGGGCCGGCGGCCAGGAGGTCACCCAGCAGGTTCCGCGCCGCGGCCGGCCACGGGGTCGGGTACACCGGTGACTTGGCGGCCAGGTTGTCCAGGGTCGCGGGCGCGAGCGGCAGCCCGGCCCGCGCTGCCACGACCCCGGCACGCAGCGGCATCCCCGGGTCGCTCTCGGCGAGTCGTGCGGAGCCGAAGACGACCTCGCCGTCGCTCGCGAAGAGGCCGTGCCCCAGCGGCGTCATCCGGGGTCTGCGGGGCCCCACCCGCAGGGTGCGGGCACGCTGCGACTGGCCGGCCCGACGCAGGGTGCCGTCCAGCGCGTAGGAGATGAGCCGACCCGCCCCGGAGACGGCGGTCAGCAGGTCGTCCGCGTCGTCGTGGCCGAGGAGGGCGGCGACGGCGTCGTGGTCCTCGCGCCCCAGCCGGTCCCGGCTACGACCGGTCACGACATGGACGGCGTCCCTGACGTCGAGGAGGAGCTCGTGTGCCGCGTCCACCGGGCCGTGCGGCCGGTCGGCGAGCCACGCCTCCGCGAGGGCCTTGAGCACGGTCATGTCCCGGAGCCCGCCGTGCGACTCCTTCAGCTCGGGCTCGATCGACTGCGCGAGGTCCCCTTGGCGGCGGTGGCGCGCGTCGAGGGCCTCGACGAGCTGCGGCAGTCGCTTGCGGGCGTTGCTGCGCCAGTCGTGTGCCACGGTCGACCGGGCGGCGGCCACGAGCTCGGAGTCCCCCGCGAGCGGAGCGAGGTCGAGCATGCCGACGGCGGCCGACAGGTCCGCGGCCGCCACCTGGCGGCACTGGCTCACCGTACGCACGCTGTGGTCCAGCCGCACGCCTGCGTCCCAGATCGGGTACCACACCCGGTCTGCGAGCGCGGTGAGCTCCTTCGCGGGCATGGCCCGGTCCGAGTGGACGAGCACCAGGTCGTAGTCGCTGAGCGGACCGGCGTCGCCACGGCCCAGGCTGCCGACGGCCGCCAGGGCGACCCCCTCGACGCGGGAGCCACCGGTGGCAGACCGCCACACCTCGGCGAGCCACTCGCGGTTGAAGGCGGAGAGGGCGGCCCGGCGAGACCGGCCGGCACCCGCGACTGCGAAGTCACGGGTGCCGGCCAGGTCGAGCCTCCGGGAGCCGATTCCGCTCGAGGAGGAAGCGGTCATCGGGTCAGATCGCCTCCACCCCACGCTCCCCGGTGCGGACCCGGGCGAGGTCCTCCACGGGAACAACCCAGACCTTGCCGTCGCCGATCCGGCCCGTCTGCGCGGCCTTGACGATGACGTCGACGACCGACGAGGCGTCCATGTCGTCCACGAGCACCTCGAGACGCGTCTTCGGCACGAAGTCGACGGTGTACTCGGCGCCGCGGTAGACCTCGCTGTGCCCACGCTGACGGCCGTAGCCCTGGGCCTCGCTGATGGTCATGCCCTGGAGGCCGAAGGCCTCGAGGGCCTCCTTCACCTCGTCGAGCTGGTGCGGCTTGATGATGGCGGTGACGAGCTTCATCACTTGGCTCCTTCGAGGTCGAGAGACTCTGAGCTGCGGGACTCACCCGAACCGGCGGACGACCCGCCCATCCGGGACCCGCGCGGAGTGAGGTCGTAGGCCGACTCCGCGTGCTCGGACTGGTCGATACCGGTGACCTCGACGTCCTCGGGGATCCGCCAGCCCATCGTGGCCTTGAGCGCTAGGGCGATGACGAGGGTCACGACACCGGAGACGGTGACCGCGGCGAGCGCGATGAGGATCTGGACGACGGTCTGGTCCACACCGCCACCGTAGAAGAGGCCGCCCTCGACCGCGAGCAGGCCGGCGCCGATGGTGCCCCAGAGACCGGCGACGAGGTGGACGCCGACGACGTCGAGCGAGTCGTCGTAGCCGAGCTTGTACTTCAGGCCGACGGCCAGCGCGGCGAGCGCACCGGCGACGGCGCCGAGGGCGATCGAGCCGACGGGGCTGAGCGACCCACAGGCCGGGGTGATCGCGACCAGACCGGCGACGACACCGGAGGCGGCGCCCACCGACGTGGCGCGCCCGTCGCGGAACTTCTCGACGAGCAGCCAGCCGACCATGGCGGCACACGTGGCGACGGTGGTGTTGACCCAGACCAGGGCGGCCGTCTCGTCCGCGGCGAGCTCGGAGCCGGCGTTGAAGCCGAACCAGCCGAACCACAGCAGGCCGGCGCCGATCATGACGAGCGGCACGTTGTGCGGACGCATCATGACCTTGCCGAAGCCGACCCGCTTGCCGATGACGAGGGCGAGCACCAGGGCGGCCATACCGGCGTTGATGTGGACGACGGTGCCACCCGCGAAGTCGATCGGCGCGACGTTGGCCGCTCCGTCGGTCGACCCGTACACGAGCGAGGAGAGGCTGGTCTCGGCACCCGAGAGCAGGCCACCGCCCCACACCATGTGGGCGATCGGGAAGTAGGCCAGGGTGACCCACAGCGGCACGAAGACCATCCACGTCGAGAACTTCACGCGGTCGGCGACGGCACCGCTGATCAGCGCCGCCGTGATGACCGCGAAGGTCAGCTGGAACCCGACGAACGCGAGCTCGGGGATGTTGCCGTACCCCTCGTAGCCGAACGGGTTGACGACGCTGTCGGCCACGTTGGTGAGACCGAACAGCTGGAACGGGTTGGCGATGACGCCGCCGATGTCCTCGGTGCCGAAGGACATCGAGTAGCCCCACAGGACGTAGACGATGCCGACGACACCCATGGCGCCGAAGGACATCATCATCATGTTGAGGATCGACTTGGACCGGGTCAGGCCGCCGTAGAAGAGGGCCAGCCCGGGGGTCGTCATGAGGAGGACGAGGGACGCGCAGACGATGACGAAGGTGGTCGCCGCGAAGTCGATGCCACCCACCTCGTCTGCCAGAGGGATCAGTGCTGTGCTCATGACGCACTACGGTGACCCCGCCGGGTTTCGCGATCCGTGTCGACATGTTTCGGTGATGTTGCATCGGGCCCACCGCTGTAAGCATCGGGTTTCACAGGCGGCGAGGTCCCGGATCCTGAGACCGGCGGGCGTGCAACGATGCCGTGGTGCGCGCGCCCCGGCCGGTCCTGGTCTTCGACGGCGACTGCGCGTTCTGCTCCACGACCGCCCGGCTCCTGCGCGACCGGCTGCGCCGGTCGCCGGAGGACTTCGCCGTGGAGCCCTACCAGCGGCTCGACCTCCCGGCGCTCGGGTTGAGCGTGGCCCGGTGCGAGGCCGCGGTGCAGTGGGTGGGTCGGGACGGCCGGCACGCCGAGGCCGAGGAGGCGATCGCACGGGCCCTGCTCGCCTCGCGTCGATGGGTACGCCCCGCCGGGGCGCTGGTCCTGGCGCCGGGCGTGCGGGAGCTCGCGGGAGTCGTGTACCGGTGGGTCTCGCGCAACCGGCACCGGCTGCCGGGGGGCTCCCCCGCCTGCTCGCCCTGAGGCGCGCCGGGACCGTTACTCGAGGATGGCGTCGACGAAGGCCTCGGGATCGAACGGGGCCAGGTCGTCGGGCCCCTCGCCCAGTCCGACGAGCTTGACCGGGACGCCGAGGGTGCGCTGCACCGCGACGACGATCCCTCCCTTGGCCGTGCCGTCGAGCTTCGTCAGCGCGATGCCGGTGATGCCCACGACCTCACCGAACACCTCCGCCTGCTTCATCCCGTTCTGGCCCGTGGTCGCGTCGAGGACGAGGATCACCTCGTCGACCGGCGTCTGCTTCTCGATGACCCGCTTGACCTTGCCGAGCTCGTCCATGAGGCCGACCTTGTTCTGCAGGCGCCCGGCGGTGTCGACGAGCACGACGTCGGCCTCCAGCTCGGCGGCCGCGCGCACGGCGTCGAACGCGACCGAGGCGGGGTCGGCGCCCTCGCGGTCGGAGCGCACCGTCGGCACCCCGACGCGCTGACCCCATGTCTCGAGCTGGTCGGCCGCGGCGGCCCGGAAGGTGTCGGCGGCCCCGAGGACGACGTCCTTGTCCTCGGCCACGAGCACGCGGGCCAGCTTGCCCACGGTCGTCGTCTTGCCGGTGCCGTTGACGCCGACGACGAGCATGCAGGCCGGCCGCCCGTCGACCCGGTCGGCGGCGAGGGAGCGGTCCATCGTGGGGTCGACGACGGCGAGCAGCTCCTCCCGCAGCCAGCCGCGCACGGTGGCCTCGTCGGTGGACCCCTCCACGGCCACCCGCGTGCGGAGGTTGTCGACGAGCTCGGTGGTGGCGGCGACGCCGAGGTCCGCGGCGAGGAGGGTGTCCTCGACCTCCTCCCAGGCCGCCTCGTCGAGCGTGCCGCCCGCGAGGAGGGCGAGCAGCCCCCGGCCGATGGCGGTGTTGGAGCGGGCGAGCCGGGCCCGGAGCCGGCGAAGTCTCCCGGCAGGAGCCTCCGGGCGCTCGATGGTGGGGACCGGTGGCGCCTCCAGGACCGGCGCGTCGGGGGCGTCGGGCTCGGCGACCTCGCCGGGCTCCTCGATGGTCCCGATCGAGCCCTCGGGGGCGACGTCGGCGTCCGTGGGTCCGGGCGTGCCCGGGACCCCGGGCGCGGTCGGCGGGGGCACCTCGCGACCGCGCCGGCCCCGGAGCAGCCCGGCGAGCACGACGGCCACGACCACGAGGATCGTGAGGGCGATGAGGACGTAGGTCCAGAAGGATCCGCTCACCGGGTCATCCTCTCAGTCCGGAGTCGGGGTCAGAAGATCCGCACACGCTCGCCCGGCTCGAGGAACATCCCGTCCCCGGGAGCGGTGCCGAAGGCCTCGTGGAACTCGGTGAGGTTGCGCACCGAGTTGGCGCGCACGTCCATCGGGCTGTGCGGGTCGGTCGCGAGCAGGCGGACAGCCTCCTCCTTCCGCGCCTTCCCGCGCCAGTTGGTGGCCCAGCCGAAGAAGAAGCGCTGGTCGCCGGTGAGCCCGTCGAGGACCGGCGGCTCCTCGTCGCCGAGGGCGATCCGGTACGCCGAGTAGCCGATCGTCAGCCCGCCGAGGTCGCCGATGTTCTCCCCGACGGTGAGGGCGCCGTTGACCTTGTGGCCGGGCGCGTCCCGGGTCTCGAGCTCGGAGAACTGCGCCGACAGCGCCTCCGCGAGCGCCTCGAACCGGGCGCGGTCCTCCTCGGTCCACCACATCCGCAGCTGCCCCCGCCCGTCGAACTGCGACCCCTGGTCGTCGAAGCCGTGCCCGATCTCGTGGCCGATGACCGCGCCGATCCCGCCGTAGTTGACGGCGTCGTCGGCCTCGAGGTCGAAGAACGGCGGCTGGAGGATGGCCGCGGGGAAGACGATCTCGTTCATCCCGGGGTTGTAGTAGGCGTTCACGGTCTGCGGCGTCATGAACCACTCGTCGCGGTCGACCGGGCCGCCGAGCTTGGCGAACCCCCGGTCGACCTCGAAGGCGGTGGCCCGACGGACGTTCCCGACGAGGTCGTGGCGGTCGATCTCGAGGCTGCTGTAGTCGCGCCACCGGTCGGGGTAGCCGATCTTCGGGGTGAAGGACTCGAGCTTGGCCAGCGCCTCCTTGCGCGTCTGCTCGCCCATCCACGGGACCTCGTCGAAGCTGCGACGGAAGGCCTCGACGAGGTTGGCCACGAGCTCGCCCATCCGCTCCTTCGCCTGCGGCGGGAAGTGCCGCTCGACGTACAGGCGCCCGACCGCCTCCCCGAGCGCCGCCTCCAGCAGCCCGATGCCGCGCTTCCACCGTGCCCGCAGCTCCGGGACCCCGGACAGGGTGCGGCCGTAGAAGTCGAAGTTCTCCTCGACGAAGGGCGCGGAGAGATAGGGCGCGTTCTCGTGCACCAGGTGCCAGGCCAGCCACGCCCGCCAGGTCTCGACGGTGACCTCGCGCAGCGCACGCGCCACCGACCGCAGGTGGTCGGGCTGGCGGACGACCACGGCGTCGAGGGCGTCGGGCGCGCCGCCGAGCGCCTCGACGTACGTGCCCCAGTCGATGCCCTCGGACAGCTCGTCGAGCCCGGCGCGGTCGAGCAGGTTGTACGTCTTGACCGGGTTGCGGTTGGTCACCTTGTCCCAGTGGCCGGCGGCGATCCGGGTCTCGAGCTCCATCACCCGCTGGGCCTCGGCCTCGGCGCCCGGCCAGCCGGCGAGCGTCAGCATCCGCCCGACGTGCTCGACGTACGCGCCGCGCAGGCTCTCGTGCTGCTCCTCGCGGTAGTAGGACTCGTCGGGCAGCCCCAGGCCGGACTGCTCGAGGTAGACGACGTACCGGTCCGGGTCGCCGCTGTCGGTGTTGACGAAGGGCAGGACGAACCCTCCGACGCCGTGCCTGCCGAGCTCACCGAGCAGCCGGACGACGTCGTCGGCGTCACGCGCGGCCGCCACCTTCTCGAGCTCGGGGCGCAGGGGCTCGACCCCGAGCGACTCGACCCGTTCCTCGTCCATGAAGCTCGCGTACAGGTCTCCGACCTTGGCGGCCACCGTGCCCGGCTCGGGGTCACCGGCCGCGACCTCGTCCACGAGGGCACGGACATCCTGCTCCGCCTGCTCCCGGAGCATGTCGAACGTGCCGTAGCGCCCGCGGTCGGCCGGGATCTCGGTGCTCGCGAGCCACCGGCCGTTGACGTGGGCGAACAGGTCGTCCTGGGGGCGCACGTCGGGGTCGAGTGCGGCCGTGTCGATTCCGGACCTCATCCGGATGCTCCTTCGCGTCGGGATCGGACACATTCGACCACACCGGGCCGGGCGCGGTGGAGGGCCCCGCCCTCGCCACGGCAGCGCAGCCGGCCCGGTCGGCACCTCCTCCGCGCCGCCGAGGCCTAGGGTTGCCCCGTGACCACCGTCGACCCCGGGGGGCAGGCCCCACCCCGACGCCGGCGTCGCCTCCCGTGGTTCACGGAGGTCCTCGTCGCGATCGTCGCCGTGGCGTTGGTCCAGGCGTTCCTCGTCAAGCCGTTCGGGGTGCCCTCGCGCTCGATGGAGCAGACCCTCAACGTGGGCGACCGGATCCTCGTCAACCGTCTCGACCACGACATCGCCCGGCAGGACGTCGTGGTGTTCGGCCACGGGGAGACCTGGCAGCAGGCTCGCCTACCTCCGGCGGACAACCCGGTCATGGTCGTCCTGCGCTGGTTCGGCGACCTCACCGGCATCGGGCCGAGCAACACCGCCTACACCGTCAAGCGGGTCATCGGTCTGCCCGGCGAACGGGTCGCCTGCTGCTCGACCGACGGGGAGGTGACCATCGACGGCGCGGTGCTCGACGAGCCGTACGTCTACGAGGACATCCCGTACGAGCGCGGCACCCTCGACTGCACGACGACACCACGGTCACGACGCTGCTTCCCGGAGATCCGCGTCCCCGACGGCAACCTGCTCGTCCTCGGCGACCACCGGTCGCAGTCGGCGGACTCGGTCTTCGCCTGCCGCGGGGCGACCGCGACGTCGGAGTGTGCGCGGTTCGTCCCGGAGGGGCGCGTCGTCGGCCCCGTCGTCGTCCGCTTCTGGCCGATCGGCGACATCGGCCCGGTCGCCCACTGACGCATCCGCCGCGCGCGAACAGCGCTTCCGTCGCGGACCGCGCCGTGCTCTGCTGGCGGCATGCGCCTGCTCGTCCTCGGTGGCACCGCCTTCCTCGGCCACGCCGTCGCTCGCGCGGCCCTCGGACGGGGCCACGAGGTCGTCTGCGTGGCGCGCGGCGTCTCCGGTGCCGTCCCGGAGGGCGCGCGACTCGTGAGAGTCGACCGCGACGACGCCGGGGCGGGGCTCGCGGGCCTCGAGGACCGCCACTGGGACGCGGTCGTCGAGGTCGGACGCGACCCGGCACCGGTGGGGCGCGCAGCGAGGTGGCTGGCCCCGGGCACGGCGAACGTCGTCTTCGTCTCCACGGGGAACGTCTACGCCGACCACTCGGTACGGGGCGCCGACGAGTCGACCCCGCTCCTCGCTCCGCTCGAGGTGGCGGGCGAGGGTCCCGACGCCTACGGCGCTGCGAAGGTCGCCTGCGAGCAGCACGTGCTGCAGGCGTTCGGCCCGGAGCGCGCGCTCGTCGCCCGCGCCGGACTGATCGGGGGGCCTGGGGACGTCACCGGTCGTTCGGGCTACTGGCCGTGGCGGTTCGCCCACCCCGCCGTACCCGGCGAGGTGCTCGTCCCGGACGCCCCCGAGCAGCCCGTCCAGCTGCTCGACGTCCGCGACCTCGCCGGGTGGCTGGTCCGGTGCGCCGAGGACCGCGTCGCGGGGGTCGTCGACGCGGTCGGCCCACGAGGCACGCTCGGGCAGCTCCTCGACGCCGCCGCCGAGGCCTCCGCCTCGTCGGTGCGCGAGGTAGCCGTGGACCCCGCCTGGCTGTCGGAGCAGGGGATCGAGCCGTGGATGGGGCCGCGCTCGCTGCCGCTGTGGCTCCCGTTCGACGACCACGCCGGGTTCGCGGCACGGACCGGGTCCGCGGCACGGGCCCTCGGGCTCACGACCCGTCCGCTCCTCGACACGCTGCGCGGCGCACTGGCCACGGAGGAGACCCGACCGGCGGACGCGCCGCGGGGCGCCGGCCTCAGCCAGCGCGAGGAGCGTGAGCTTGTCGCCGCCTGGCACGCCCGCCCCTGACCCCACCCGGCCGCACCCTTCTCTCCCGATGCCGGAACCTTCACCTCTGGTCCGGCTCCGAAGGCGTCGCCGGGGCAACCTTCCCGCCGAGGGCCTTCGCCAGGAGCGGCCCGTTCGTCCGGGAGGGTCAGGCCGTGACCGCGACGTCGCGCAGGCGCTGGCTGACGACGGTGGTGACGCCGTCGCCGCGCATCGACACGCCGTAGAGCGCGTCGGCCACCTCCATCGTCCGCTTCTGGTGCGTGATGACGATGAGCTGGCTGGAGTCGCGCAGCTCCTCGAAGAGCGTGATGAGCCGCCCGAGGTTGGTGTCGTCGAGCGCGGCCTCGACCTCGTCCATGATGTAGAAGGGGCTGGGACGGGCCTTGAAGATCGCGACGAGCAGCGCCACGGCCACGAGCGACCGCTCACCCCCGGAGAGCAGCGAGAGGCGCTTGACCTTCTTGCCGGCCGGGCGCGCCTCGACCTCGATGCCCGTGGTCAGCAGGTCGTCGGGGTCGGTGAGGACGAGATGCCCCTCACCGCCCGGGAAGAGCCGTTCGAAGACCCGCTCGAACTGCTCCTTGGTGTCGTGGAACGCCTCGCGGAAGACCTGCTCGACCCGCTCGTCGACCTCCTTGACGATGTCGAGCAGGTCGCGCTTGGACCGCTTGAGGTCCTCGAGCTGGGTGGTGAGGAAGGTGTGCCGCTCCTCGAGGGCGGCGTACTCCTCGAGCGCCAGGGGGTTGACCTTCCCGAGCGAGGTCAGGGCACGCTCGGCCCGCCGGAGCCGCTTCTCCTGCTCCTCACGGACGTAGGGCGCCGGCTCGGGGGTGGCCGCGGGGTCGTCGTCGGGGCCGGGGACGTGGGGCACCGGCTGGTGGGGCCCGAACTCCTCCGCGAGCACGTCCGGGTCGACGCCGAGCTCCTCGACCGCCTTGGTCTGCAGCTGCTCGATTCGGGCGAGCTGGCG
>Ga0316578_10000376_pt1 | contig 14235 bp, 12 predicted proteins | sample J0NA_2_FD_203076 | JGI IMG/M metagenome (GOLD analysis project Ga0316578, IMG submission 203076) | Rhizosphere microbial communities from salt marsh grasses in Alabama, United States - J0-2_160517rDrC | ecosystem: Host-associated > Plants > Roots > Rhizosphere | place: USA: Alabama | collected... | reverse complement strand
CGTTGCAGCAGCTCAGGCCTGAGCCAGGGGAGGCGAATGATCGGCGGGGGGCGGCGCTCACCTGCCTCACGCAGCCGCGCCTAGGGTGGGTCTATCGCCTCACCCAGCCGCGAACCGTGTTGGGCCGAGCAGAAGATGCCGACGTCCAGCTGAGCATGCCGGGCGTGTCTCGCGCCCACGCGGCTGTCGTCGAGGACGATGGGACGTTCACGCTCGAGGACTTGGGCTCGACCAACGGAACGTACTGCCGCGGCGAGCGCCTGACCCAGCCGATGGCGCTAAAGGATCGCGACACCATTCGTCTGGGTGCCAGCGTGATGCTCCGCTTCGCCTTCCACGATGCCTTGGAAGAGAAGATGGGGATGGAGCTCTACGAGCGCGCCACCCGAGATCCCCTCACCACCGCCCGCAACCGCCGCTACTTCACGGATCGCCTCGATTCCGAGTGGCCGTGGGCGCGGCGCCACGAGCGCGCCTGCAGCCTGTTGATGCTCGACTTGGATCATTTCAAGCAAGTCAACGACAAGTGGGGGCATCTGGCCGGTGACGAGGTGTTGCGCCAGTTCGTTCAGCTCGTGCACGCCGAGCTGCGACAGGAGGACCTGTTCGGAAGGCTGGGCGGAGAGGAATTTGCCGTGCTTTGCCGCGCCACATCCGCCAAGGACGCGGCCATCTTGGCGGAACGGCTGCGCAAACGGGTGGAATCCCATCATTTCGACTGGAAGGGCGAAAGACTGCCGGTCACCGTATCCATCGGAATCGCGACCTCCCAGGAAAAAGGGCTGGCTACGAGCGAACAGCTGATGGAGCGGGCCGACAAGCGGATGTACGGGGCCAAACAGGAGGGCCGAAACCGCGTGACCCGAGTACCATCCGACGCGCCCGCCGAGCGCGAGCCGCCCGAGACCAAACAGATTTGAATCGCCACGACCATGAGCTCCCTGGAGGCCCCTCCCAGCGTGAGGCCCCGCGCGCATCCGACGCTGCGGTCGGTAGTCAAAGTTCATACGGTGGCAGATCCGCCCGACTACGAGCAGCCGTGGCAGACGCGCGGCGCAACCAGCTTCACGGGATCGGGAGCGATCGTCGCTACCGCGGCCGGCCCGCGAATCATCACCAACGCTCACGTCGTGGAGAACCAGACCTACGTGGAAGTGCGCAGGTACGGCCGCTCTCAGAAGGTGGTCGCCGAGGTGGAGGCCGCCGGACACGACTGCGACCTGGCGCTGCTCTCCACGTCTGAACCGGAGTTCTTCGAGGGGACGCAACCTCTCCGCCTGGGGCCACTTCCCAATCTCACGGACCGGGTCAGCGTGTGCGGCTACCCCATAGGCGGCGACCGACTTTCGGTCACGGAGGGGGTGGTGTCTCGCATCGAGATGTATCCCTACGCTCAAAGCCAGCGGCCGCTCCTGGCCATTCAGCTCGACGCTGCCATCAACTCGGGAAATAGCGGCGGGCCCGTCTTCAAGGGCGATGTCATGATCGGCGTCGCTTTCCAGTCACTCGAAGACGCCGAGGCCATCGCCTACGCCATCCCCGCACAGGTGATCGAGCACTTCCTGCGGGACGCTACCGACGGAAACCCGGATGGCTTTCCCGATCTCGGGATCAAGTGGCAGCGGCTCGAGTCCAGCTCACACCGCAAGTATCTCGGCTTGCGTGCCAAGGACGGAGGCGTGCTGGTAACCCGCGTCGACCACCAGGGGTCTTCCGATGGCGTGTTGAAAGAGGGCGACGTGTTGTTGGAGATCGCTGGTGAACCGATCGCGGCAGACGGCACGATACCCTTGCGTGGAGGTGGACTCGTCGACCACAGCTACGTGGTCACGACCCATCTCGTGGACGAACGCCTGGCTGCGCTGGTGTGGCGGCGAGGCAAACGCAGGGAATGCAGCATTCCGCTGACGACTCCGCAGCGATTGGTTCCGGGCCCACGCTACGACGTACGTCCGACCTACTACATCTTCGGAGGACTACTGTTCGTTCCGCTAACGCGCGACTTTCTCAAGTCTTGGGGCGGGGAATGGTGGCGCAACGCGCCTGACGAGCTGATGACGCTGTACGAGAGCGGCCTCAAGAGTCCCGAGCGGGACGAGGTGGTGGTGTTGCAGAAGGTGCTCGCACACGCGGTCAACCAAGGCTACCACGACCTGGAAAACCTGGTGCTCCGCGAAGTCAACGGTAGCACGATCAAGAATCTGGGGGAGCTCATCGCCAGCGTCGAGGGCTGCCGAGACGCGTATGTGCAGTTCAAGCTGGCCGACGGCAGACAACTGGTGCTCGACCGGGAAATGGCCATCCGACGGGGGCCCTCCTTGCTGCGCCGCTACAGCGTGTCGTATGACCGTTCCGTGGGTCTGCGCGACGAGCCCGCGGCGCCGAGTAGCAGTCGTCGCTCGGTCAACTCCACTCCCAAGAGCCGGCGGCGGCGGTGACGCGGCTGCCCAGCCAGCATCGCCACGCTCGAACCTGGTGAGGTGGAGGACTCGCTCGAGCGGCTCAGAGCCCTTCGCTGGTCAGCTTGGTCTTCAGCCCGGCATCCATCTCCAGGTACTTGGCAGAGAAGACGTGAAGCGGTGCGTTCACGGCCTGGGACACCATGGCCTGCAGACCCGCTGCCGGTCCGCCGGTGATCTCGCAGTGAAACCGTTTGATGGGTTGGTTCGGTATCGTCCAGGCGCGGATCACACGATGCGCCCCGAGGGCTTCGCAGGTGATCGGCTGCGGGATCTTGACCTCGAACTTGGCAGCCGCGCTTTCCTTCTCCCAGTAACGCACCGAGAGGATGTGGGCACCAGCCGTTCGCGTGCCGTTGCACCAGCGTTCATGGGACCTCTCTTCGGCCTCGCCTCCTTCGCAAGCGGCGTTGGACGCGGCGCGTTCGGGTGCTGCCTTGTTCTCGCCGGCCCACTTCAGGAACAGCGCGACCAGCTGGTCGTTGGCAGCCTTCTGCTTGGCTTCTTCGGCCTTGCGCTTGGCTTCCGCCGCTCGCTTCTCGGTGATCTCCCGGTCGAGGGAGGAAAGCAGCGCCTGGTCCTCGCAGTACTTGTAGGCGTACTGGCGCCACTGCTGAATCAGGGCATCGTCCCCTGCCTGCACGCTCTTGCGGACCCCTTCCTGGCCCTGTTGACACTTGGCGGCATCCTTCTGGCTGCAGCCTGAAAACAACAGCAGCGCGCCGCCCAGTACGGCCAGCGCCCCACCGCGCATTGGATGACGGGTTGTGCAAAGACGACTGAACTTCTGGTGATATCGCATTGCCCGAAGACTCCGCATGGCGATTGATTGACTGAACGGCTCAACCGGTGCGCCGGATGAGATGATAGCCGAAGTCGGTTTCCACGACGCCACTGGTCCCTCCCACCGGGAGGGAAAATGCCGCATCCTCGAAGGGTCCCACCATCTGACCACGACCGAACGGGCCGAGATCACCGCCGCTCTTGCCCGAGGGGCAGTCCGAGTGCTTCCGCGCCAGGTCGGCGAAGTCGGCGCCACCGTCAATCTGAGCTTTGATTTGAGCGATCTCACTGGAGGCATCGGCCTTCGATCGCGTCGCCGTCGATCGGGCGGAACCGGCGTACATGAGCAGGATGTGGGAGGCGCGAACCTGATCTGCCATCTGTTCTCCTTGCCCCGCACCCTACCGGCTTCTGGCTATCGATGAGAAGGGAACGCGACGGCAGGCTGTCTCGCAGCTCCGCTCCTTCGCCGTTTTGCTCTGCAATTTCGATTTGTTAGCATCCCAACGGGAATCGGTCAGCGGCGTCCGTCTCAGTGGCGGCACGCGGCTGTTACCATGCGCAGCAGGGGCCATCGCTTGGCGGAAACACTGAACATCCCCCGGATCGATCTACCTCTCGCGGAAGTGCAGGCGCGCTTCGACCGGCTGCAGCAGCGCCTCGTGCCTCTGTGGAGCTCGATCGAAAAACTCTCCGAGAGCGAGCAAACCGTGGTGGTGGTGCCCTCCATCACGGTCGACTACGAGCTCCGAGACTCGCTGGCCCAGGCGTACGAGGAGCGGTTCCTCTTCATGCTCCTGTTGCTCAGGCAGCCGCGCGCGCGGGTGGTCTACGTCACCTCGCAGCGAATTGCCCCCAACGTCATCGACTACTACCTGAGTCTGCTACCCGGTGTCATCCCGAGCCACGCCCGCCGTCGGCTACACCTGATCACTCCGAGCGACGGCGGCCCATTGCCGCTCACTTTGAAGCTCCTCCAGCGTCCGCGCCTGCTGGAGAAAATCCGCAGCTACGTGCCCGACCCGAGCCGTGCGCACTTGACGCCATTCAACACCACCACGTACGAACGCGACCTGGCGCTGCGGTTGGGCATTCCCATCTACGGGGCGGATCCTCAGTTCTTGGGTCTCGGCACCAAGACCGGAAGTCGCGAGTTGTTCGAAGCCGCGCAAGTTCCGTGTCCGTTGGGGATCGCCGGGCTGCGCGGGGAGGCCGATCTGGTCGATGCCGTAGCCGAGATCCGTGGCCGTGCCCCCGACATCAGGCAGGTCATGGTCAAGCTCGACCAGGGCGTTTCCGGAGAAGGGAATGCGGTGATCGACCTCTCGGGCCTCGATTCCACTCCCACCCGGGAATCGATCCGCCACCGGGTGCGTCGCATGCAGCTCGAGTCCAAGTCGACGGCAGTGGAAGCGTACCTGGAGCGACTCGCACAACAGGGCGGGGTCGTGGAGGAGCGCGTGGTGGCGCGCGAGCTCCGCAGCCCGAGCGTCCAGCTGCGGATCACGCCGCTCGGAGAAGTGCAGCTCCTCTCCACCCATGATCAATTGCTGGGCGGCCCGACGGGGCAGACCTTCCAAGGATGCCTCTTCCCCGCGGCATCGGACTACGCTGCGCTGATTTCACGGCACGCGGAGAACGTGGGGCGGTTGCTCGCACAGCGTGGCGTGCTGGGCCGCTGGGGTATCGACTTTCTGGTGGCGCGGGAGGCTGACTGCTGGCGACCCTACGCAATCGAGATCAACCTGCGCAAAGGCGGAACGACTCACCCGTTTCTGACGTTGCAGTTCTTGACCGAGGGGACCTACGACGGGCACCGTGCCGTCTTCACCTCGGCGAGGGGAGCCAGCAAGTACTTCGTGGCCAGCGACAACGTCCAGTCGCCCCTCTTTCGCGCATTCGTGGCGGATGATCTCTTCGACATCGCCGTCCGGCACGGACTCCACTACGACCACGCGCGCGAAACCGGCGTCGTCTTTCACATGATGACCGCTCTCGGCGATCATGGGAGAGCCGGGCTCACTGCCGTCGAGGACTCCAGAGCCGCCGCGCGCGAGCTCTACGACCGCACGTTGAGCGTGCTGCACGCCGAGGCCCGAGATGCCCTGCGCCCTCGCGCGCTCCCCGACATCTGAGCTGGAGTGAGGGCGTCCTACCGGACGCGTCGCTGGCGAGCCCGAAAGCGGTGCAGCCTGATCAGGTGACGAAGGAAGTCAGCCTGCACCGTCCAGTCGAGCTTGCTCTTCCCGAGGCGTCGATCCGAAAACTCGATGGGGACTTCGCGGAGCCTCGCGCCGCGTGCCTTGAAGGCGACCTCCAGGACTATCTTCCAGCCCACGGGGTCCAGGTCCAACTCGGCCAGGAGCGCGCGACGCACGGCCATGAACCCGCTCGTCGGATCGCTCAGATCGGTGAGGCCCTGGCTCAGCAATCCGGCCACCCGCGACACCAAACGCCGATACCAGGGCCAATGCTCTGCGGTCCCCCCGGGAATGCGTCGACTCCCCACCACCACGTCGGCTGCGTCGTCCAACACGGGGCGTATCAGGTCGTCCAACCGCTCGATGGGGTGACTGCCGTCCGCATCCATCACCACGACCACTGGTGCGTCCGACGCGCCGAACCCGGCGAGCACGGCCGTCGCAAGACCACGCTCTCCACGCCGGGTCAGCACGCGAACGGGATACGCATTGCCGAACTCACGTGCGACATCGCCCGTCCCGTCCGGTGAGTCATCGTCGACGACAATCACCTCACCCCGCATCCCGGCTGCCTCGAGGGCCGCACAGATGCGCGGTATCACGACCGGCAAGCTCTCTGCTTCACAAAACGTGGGCAGAACGATCGAGACCTGCAGTCCGGGCGCTGGGCTCACGGTAAATCCGAAGTGATCGACGCTCGGAATGCGTGGCCGGGCCCCTACTTCACCGCGGGCAGCCCGGCGAGCGCCATGGCGATCTCGTCGTCGCTGTACTGGTAGTCCTTGATCTTGCCAGCCAGGAAGTCGATGTACGCGGCCATGTCGAAATGGCCGTGGCCGCAGTAGTTGAACAGGATGGTCTCGCTCTTGCCCTCACGCTTACACCGGAGGGCCTCTTCCACCGCGCCCTTGATCACGTGCGTGGCTTCGGGCGCTGGCATGATGCCCTCCGCCTTGGCAGCCAGGACGCCAGCTTCGAAGCAGCCAATCTGATGATACGACACCGGCTCCATCAAACCGAGCCGCACCAGGTGACTGATCAGGGGTGCCATGCCGTGGTACCGCAGCCCGCCCGCGTGGACGCCGGGGGGAATGAACTTCGAGCCCAGGGTGTGCATCTTGATGAGCGGCGTCATGTTGGCCGTGTCACCGAAGTCGTAGGCGTACTTGCCTCTAGTGACGGACGGGCACGCGGCGGGCTCGACGGCCACGAACCGCCGCTTGCGCCCTCCCCGCAGTTGCATGCCCAGAAACGGGAATGCAATCCCCGCGTAGTTGCTGCCGCCCCCCACACAGCCGACGATCACGTCCGGGTCGTCGCCGGCAATTTCGAGTTGCTTGATGGCCTCCAACCCATTGATGGTCTGATGCATGAGGACGTGGTTGAGCACGCTGCCGAGCGAGTACTTCGTCCCCTCGTCCTTGACGGCCACCTCGATGGCCTCGCTGATCGCGATACCGAGGCTGCCGTTACAGTCGGGGTCATCCGCCAGCACGGCCCTCCCCGCTTCGGTGGTATCGCTCGGGCTCGCCAACACCCGGGCGCCGTACACTTCCATCATCGCGGCGCGGTACGGTTTCTGGTTGTAGCTAACCTTCACCATGTAGACCAACAGGTCAATGCCGAAGAGCTGAGCCGCAAACGCCAGGGATGACCCCCACTGCCCGGCGCCGGTCTCGGTGGTCACCTTCTTGATGCCCTCCTCCCGGTTGTAGAAGATCTGCGCCACGGCCGAGTTGGGCTTGTGGCTCCCGGTCGGCGAAACGCCTTCGTACTTGTAGTAGATCTTCGCTGGGGTATCGAGAGCGCGCTCCAAGCGGCGTGCCCGGTACAGCGGAGTGGGTCGCCACTGACGGTAGATGTCGCGCACCGGTTTCGGGATCTCGATCTCCCGCTCCTGCGACACTTCCTGTTGGATGAGCGCCATGGGAAACAACGGCGCGAGGTCGGTAGGACCAATGGGTTGACCGGTGCCGGGATTCAACACGGGCGGGACCGGCTGAGGCAGGTCCGCCTGGATGTTGTACCAGCTCTTGGGCATGTCAGCTTCGCTCAGTTCATACTTGATCCGGTCTTGATCCATCTTGCTTCCTCACTACGCCTAGGGTGGTGGCAGCCGGGGTCCGCTCCGGCTCGGAGCGCACCGGGGCGCGCACCATACCACTTCTCGGCCAGGGGCAGGCGGGGAAGCGTATTCGTCCACAAACGCACATGCTGGCCCCGGGCAGAGCGCCCCACGCGAGGGTGTGCTAAAGCGCGAAACTGTTTTGGATACGCTGGCATGCGGTGCCCTTCACTGCCTCACGCTGGATTTGTGCTGACCGCCCTCCCTGTGCTCGCTGCACTCACGAGCAGCTGCGAGCGACACGAACCATGGCCGCCGATTCCTCCGGTCCCGGCCGGATCCGGCACTGCTCGAGCCCAGGCCAAGCTCGAGGCGGACGAGTACTACGAGTCGAAGTGCCTGATGTGCCACGGAAGCCGGGGCCGCGGCGACGGTCCCGGCGCCGGTGCGTTGGCGGTCAAGCCACGCGCGTTCTCTGATGCGGCCTGGCAACAGTCGGTCACGGACGTGCACCTGCGGCGAGTCATTCTCGAAGGGGGACAGGCGGTCGGCCTGAGCGAGGACATGACCCCCTTCTCCGAGCTCGAGAATCAGCCTCGCGTGCTCACTGACCTGGTGGCGAAGATCCGCCGTTTCTCTGCCCAGGCACCCTGAGGTCCGCTGATGTCCGATCGAGCCCCAGACTCCCTCCGCCAGGGACGATACGCCGTGACGGGCGTCCTGGGTGAAGGGACCCAGGGCTCCACGCTGGAGGCAGTGGACAAGGCCGTCGGTCGAACGGTTGCCATCAAGCGTTTCCGGATCCGCGGGGCCAGTAGCTGGAAGGACGTCGAGCTCGCCGAGCGAGAAGCGCGCGTCTTGTCGTCTCTCAGTCATCCCGCCTTGCCCACCTACCTCGATCACTTCGAGGAAGACGGTTGCCTGCATCTGGTGATGGAGAAGATCGAAGGGGTGAAGGTTTCGGAGCTGCGCCAGCGGAGCGGTGCCCTGTCGCAGGCGGACGTGATGCGATTCTTGCGCGACGCTGCGGACGCACTCGGCTACCTGCACGGTCGAGCACCGCCGGTCATCCATCGCGACATCAAGCCCGGGAACGTCATTCGTCGACCCGACGGCTCCTTCGCTCTCGTCGACTTTGGGGCCGTCCGGGACTCGCTGCGCCCAGAGGGAGGCTCCACGGTGGTCGGCACGTTCGGGTACATGGCACCCGAGCAGTTGCAGGGTAGAGCCCTCCCGGCCACGGACGTGTACGCAGTTGGAGCCACGGCGCTGGCCATGTTGACGGGACGAGAGCCCGAGGAACTGCCGCACCGGGGGCTCGCCATCGACGTGAGCGCGTGCGTGGGCAAAACGGTCGACACGGCGCTGGTGAAGGCTCTGTCTGCCATGCTGACACCAGATCCCGACCAGCGAGCGAATGACCTTGACGCAGTTCTGGCGGGACTTTCGCCGAGAGCGCGGAGACCGGATGCGAGCACACGCCCGTCTCGTTCCGAACCGGTGCAGCCAAACTCGATGGCAGACGACGCCACCGGGTGGGAGGGTCGCCGCTCGCGGCGGCACCGCGGGCACGGCAGACGTCGCCACCGGGGTGCGCCTCCTCGACGAATGCTGGGGCCGGCTGGCTTGTTTCCTCCGTTCCTGGCGGTCGCGATACTACTCGGCCTCTTGGTCGCGCGAACGGCCACGTTTGCACTGTTCCGGCTCCTGTTGCCGGTGGTGCTCACCCTGCTGTCCGTCGTCTTGGGAAGCCGCCTGCGGCGCGCGGCGCGAACCTGCGACGAGCTGGGAATTCGTGTCCAGGGAGTTCTCCGACAGGCGGCTCGTCAGGCCCAAGAGCAGGCCGATACTGCGGCTCCAGCTCGACACGCAGAACGAATGCAGACCAAGCCACCGCGAACGTCCACGGCGCCGCAACCGCGCCCCAGAGTGCGCCGAGTACGGGTCGTCGACGAAGAACCAGTCGAGGATGAGCACGACGATGAGTCAGCGCGAGACCAAACGCGCCGAACCAACCGCGAGTAGCGGTCCGGTGAGGTGGGGGCGCTGGTTGCCACTCCTGCTTGCGGTTGCCGGCTGTACCGACGGAAACGCATCTCCCCGGCACCCCGCCGGCAAACCGCGGCTGGACGAGCCCACGTCCGCGAAGCCGACGTCGGACGGCCCAGCGGCGGCTTCGCATCGCGAGTCGGCACACCTGGAGCTCCTGGACGTTCCTGACCACAGTCCCGCCGTGGTGTGGGTGCCGCCTCCGGGGAACCGACCTCAACCGCTGGTGGTCGCAGCACACGGTGCGGGAGGACGGCCCGAGTGGCACTGCGATTTCTGGAGTCGCATCGTGGAGGACCGCGGATTCGTCCTGTGCCCCCGAGGTCGTCGTATCGACCGCGGGGTGCCCCACGACCGGAGTTCCTACTACTTCCCTGATCACTTCTGGCTCGAACGCGTCGTCAGCGCCGCGATGGATGCCCTGGGCTTTCGCTTCACAGGCCGAGTCGACGTCTCCGATGCCGTCTACGCCGGCTACTCTCAAGGGGCGATCATGGGAGCGTTGATCGTGGCGCCGGACCCGGCCCGGTTCCCGCGGGCGGTCTTCGTCGAGGGGGGCGGCGCCGAATGGAACGTACCCATTGGCTCCAAGTACCTGGCGGGGGGCGGCCAAGGCGTGGCGTTCGTCTGCGGGGTGTCGGCCTGTGACGCAGCGGCGCGGCGAGCGCTTCAACACCTGGATCGGGCGGGACTACCCGCTCGGCGCGCCTACGCTCCGGGTGCGGGACACACCTACCTGGGTCCCGTCGAACCGCTGGTGGCGGCAGCGTTTGAGTGGCTGGTCGCTGCCGATCCGCGCTGGAGGTAGCCGCCGAGTTTCCCTACTATGCCGCCGTGCCGAACCCGACGCTTCGGAGAGCCGCGATATCCGTCGCCCTCATGTGCAGCGCAGCTCCCGCGCACGCCACTGGGACCCTCGAGACCGTCGGGGCGCCGGCCAGTGCCAACGGTCTGTCCGCCCGGGTGCTCGCCCGACATGCCGAGGCCTCGTTCTACAACCCCGCCCTGCTGCCCTCCGCCGAAGATTCGACCGAGCTGAGCTACTTCGTGCTGCACACCCACGGAGACATCCGGTTGCACGCGCGTCCGGACGCCGTGGACGTGCCGGAGTCCATCTACGACGCGCGCCTCCCCAACCCCGATGGGACGACCCGAGGACTCGAGCTCCGTCCGCTTCCGACGGCAGCGTTGCCGGTTCGGCGAGGCGACACGCGATTGCGGGAGACAACCTCCTACGCAGTGGTTGGCGTCGTGCGTCGGCTCCTCGACGACCGCCTGTGCTTCGGCTTCTACGGCCTACTGCCGGTGCACGGAATCCAGCGCCAGGAAACCTTCTTCTCCGATGAGCGCGAGCAGTACTTTGGCAACCGGCTGCATTTCGAGTTGCTCGGTGATCGCGGCCTGGTCAGCTCGTTCTCGGTCGCCTTGGGTGGCAGACCGTGGGACTGGCTGGCCCTCGGGGCGGGGGTGAACATCACCACCCGCACCATCACCCGTACTTGGGTCTACGTCCCGGACGCAGGCGATCAACGCGAGATCCTCATCAATCCCGACATCAAGGTGCAGACACAGTACACACCGTACTTGGGAGTGGCGACCCACCCGAGTCAGCAACTCCGGCTGACCACGACGTTGCACCTTCCCTCCTCGACGGACACCGAGGGTGAGAACCGGGTTCGCTTCTGGACCGGCGATCTCTACGAGGATGATCAGACCTACGTGCGCCAATCGTTCGAGCTCTCACAGAGCTACCTACCACTTCGATTCGGAGTGGGCGCCGCCTGGCTCTCCCCGGTTCGGGTGGGCAACTCGCGACAATGGGAGGTCGGGGTGGGCGCGCTGCTGTCGCGCTGGAGCAAGTACCGTGACCGGCACGGTGAAGTGCCCCTGGATCGCTGGCAGAACACCGTCTCAGTCAACGTGGGTGCCGCGCGCACTTGGGGGGAAGCGGGACGGTGGACCGCCGACCTCGCCTACTTTCCGTCGCCGGTTCCGGACCAAACCGGTCGCACCAACTACGTGGACAACTCGCGTCTCGCGGCCGGCTGGGGCTTCGAGATTCCAGTCTGGCTGCTCGGCACGCACCTGGAAATTGGCACCACCGTCCACGGCCAAATCCTGCTTTCCCGAGACACCACCAAGCGCGCCAACGCTTCAAATCCAGTGATCGACGAGTACGACGATCATGCGGTGGACGTGGTTTCGCGTGAACCGATGCGCAATGCCGGCGGGCTGCAGACCAACAACCCCGGCTATCCGGGCTTCCGCAGCCAGGGGTGGATGCTCGGTGCCAGCGCGACGCTCCGGCTGCCGCTGTAGACGGGTTTTCCCGCTTCAGACCCGGCGCCACAACTGCTACTCGGCAACCATGTCCGCGTTGCCGAGCAGCAGCCGGTCCCCCGTCCTGCTGGTGGTGGCCTTGGCGGTGTTGACCACCCTGAGCGCCTGGGCACTCGATCGCCACGTGCATCGTCCGGATGCTGCCAGAACGACAGACTCCGAGCCGATTCGAATCGTCTCGCTGGTGCCCGCGATCACCGAGACTCTATTTGAGCTCGACGCGGGAGACCGGGTCGTGGGAGTGAGCGACTTCTGCGACCACCCCCCGGAGGCGGCATCCCTACCGAGGCTCGGTTCGGGATTCACTCCCAATTACGAAGGCGTCGCCCGACTGCGGCCCGACTTGATTTTGACGGACCGAGGCAGCGGCGCCTCGCAGCTCGGGCTGGAAGAGATCGCGCCCACTCGCGCGATGGCTTGGCTGTCCGTGGACGAAGCCATTCAGTCCATCACGGCCGTGGGGGCTTGGGTCCACCGCCCGGACGCAGCCCGTCGACTGGCCACGCAAATGCGGACTCGACTCGCAGTCCCGGTGGCCCTCGATGCTCCGCGGGTGTTGTTGGTGCATGGCGTCGCCGCAGGCTCCTGGGCGGAAGTCTGGCTGATCCAACGCAATTCGTTGCACGGCGCCGCGCTACGCGCGGCAGGGGGACGCAATGCCGTCGAACGAGACGTGCCCGGAGCCGCTCGATTGAGCCTCGAAGAAGTCGTTCGTCTCGATCCCGAGATGATCATCGTACTGGTCGGCGCCGATCCGTCAGACCGTGAGGCGCAGGGACGTGCCATCGAGCGCTTCGCGCGGCTGAGTTCCTTGCGTGCCGCGCGCGAGCGTCGTATCGGCGCCGTGGTGGGACCGGGCGTCTTCACGGTCGGACCCCGAATCCTGTCGCTGATCCGACCGCTGGCCGAAGAAATCCACAGATTGAGAGGACCTCGTTGACCGCGCTGGTCGCCAGAGACGTCCACATCGAGTGGGAAGGCCGGGCCGTCTTGGCGGGAGTGAGCCTGACCCTCGACCCCGGCGACTTTCTGGTCTTGGTGGGACCCAACGGGGCCGGCAAGACCACCTTGATTCGCGCCGCGGTGGGCCTGGTTCACCCGCTGCGTGGCACGCTGCGGCTGGACGGAAGGGACGTCGCGCGGATCCCTCCCCGCGAACGCGCCGCCAAGGTGGCGTGGCTGCCTCAGCTGCCGGTTTCCAGCGAGCCCCATTCCGCGCTGGAGTTGGTCGCGGCAGCTCGCTACCGCTTCGAAGAATCCCACAGTCGCTCGCGCACAGCGGCCCGGCATACACTGGAACGTGTGGGCGCAGGCCGGCTGGAAGCGCGCCCCATCACGGCGCTCTCCGGTGGGGAACGGCAACGCGTGGCCATCGCTGCGCTCCTTGCGCAAGAGGCACCACTTCTGCTGCTGGACGAGCCAGCCAACCACCTCGACCCGGCACAGCAGCTGGACATCTATCGGCTACTGGGATCGCTGTGGCGCGAAGGCGTCGGGATCCTGTGTGTGACTCATGACGTCAACTGTCTCGCGGCGCTGCCCGACGCCGGCAGTGCGCGGGTCATGGGGCTCGCGTCCGGTCGCTGCCGATTCCAGCTCGAGCTCGGCAGCGCCCAGCTACCCGATGCGCTCTCGGACTTGTTCGCGGTCCCGATGCGCGTGCTCGAAGAGGGGGGTGCGAGAGCCATCCTCCCTTGGCCAGGGCGGGTGTCGGATTCTCCCCCAGAAGGAGCAGCGTAGAGCTTTCGTCATGGCTGCGCGTGTCGCACTCTTCGTCTTCGCGGTCGCCCTGCTGACTGCACTCGCGCCGGCGGTCGGCCCCACGTTGGTGAGCCCGACAGATGGATTCGTGTTCTGGCAGCTACGCGTACCTCGGGTGGTCATGGGAGGGCTGGTCGGAGCGACACTGGGGCTCACGGGTGCGGTATTCCAGCTGGTGTTCGTCAACCCGCTCGCCACCCCCAGCACGGTGGGCACCACGGCTGGGGCCACGCTGGGGGCGTTGGCGGCCCTCGTGCTCGGTGGCACGAAAGCTGCGGGCGGTCTGCCGTTGGTCGTCCTGGCGGCGTTCGCAGGTGCCTTGAGCGTCAGTCTGTTGGTGGCCGGGGTGGCGGCCGCACGCCGCGCCCAGGTCAATGATGTGCTCCTCGCCGGGATCGCAGCCTCCCTGGGTGCCAGCGCGATCGCAGCCGGACTCCAATACGCCGCGGACCTGCACGCCCTCTTCGCCGCCACCCAGTGGTCCCTCGGGCACTTGCCCCAAGTGGGTTACCGAGGGGTGACGCTCGTGCTGCCCTTCGTGGTGGTGAGCGGGGTCATTCTGCTCGGTCAGATGCGA
>Ga0316578_10000375_pt1 | contig 14242 bp, 14 predicted proteins | sample J0NA_2_FD_203076 | JGI IMG/M metagenome (GOLD analysis project Ga0316578, IMG submission 203076) | Rhizosphere microbial communities from salt marsh grasses in Alabama, United States - J0-2_160517rDrC | ecosystem: Host-associated > Plants > Roots > Rhizosphere | place: USA: Alabama | collected... | reverse complement strand
GGGGACGGTCCGAGCGGGTTCTCCGCCGAGCCGAGCTTCGCGACCTGGGCCGGGTCGATGCCGTATCGGTGCGCCACCCAGTCGCGGGGCAGCCCCGGCACGTAGTACTCCGGGTCCTTCAGGCCGGGGTGGGCGAGGTGCATCGGTGTCTCCTCGTGTCCTCATTCGTAGACGCCGGCGGCCCGGCGTCGCTCGTGGAACTCCTCGATCGCGGTGGCGGCGTCGGCGGGGGTCTCGGCCGCCATGAACGCCAGCAGCGTCTCCAGCAGCGCGACGGCGCCGATCACGCTGGAGAAGTACTGCGGCGTCTCGGTCGGCACGACGAACGCGTAGTCGGCCATCCGGGCGATCGGCGACGAGCGGCTGTCGGTCACGGCGACGACCCGCACGCCGAGGTCGGCGGCCATCCGGGTCGCCTCGACGATCTCCACGCGGTACGGCGAGAACGTCATGGCGACCAGCACGTCCCCGGGGGCCATGCGCGCGACGTCGTCGATCGGCAGGCCGCCGTTGGTGGGGATCGCGACCAGGTTCGGCGCGACCATCCCACCGACGTAGCAGAAGTTCGTCGCGAGCGGTCCGGCCGCTCCCACGCCCAGGACCGAGGTCCGGCGCGCCTCCAGGATGGTGTCGGCGACGGCCTTGAGCTCGGCGGAGTCGACATCGACGAACAGCTGCTCGACGGTGGCCATCGACGCTCCGGCCATCTGGGAGAGCAGCGCTCCGTACTTCCCGCTCGCTGCCAGCGACTGCAGCCATCGGGCCTTGGAGGGGAACGAGCTCCCGGTGCGGGTGAGCTCGTCCCTGAAGCGCCGGCGCAGGTCGTCGTAGCCGTCGAAGCCGAGGGCGCGGGCCAGCCGCACCAGCGTGTTGGGGCGGACGCCGGCGTCGTCGGCAACCTGCCGCATCGAGGAGACGGCGATGTCGGCGGAGTTGTCCAGCAGGTGCGCAGCAGCGACCTGGAGCTGCGGCGTGAGGTCGTCGTACGCCTCCGCCATCGCGTCGAGGATCGCCGAGGTGGTCGACGGGGCGCTCGGCATGGTACGAATATCCCACGGGAGATCGAAATAGTACAGATGTGACATCACGGTGCGACCGAGGAGCCCAGATGAGCGTTCCGGACCGGGCCCGCGTGGTCGTGATCGGCGGCGGGATCATGGGCGCGAGCGTGCTGTACCACCTCGCCCACGAGGGCTGGACCGACACCCTGCTGCTCGAGAAGGCGGAACCGACCTCCGGGTCCACCTGGCACGCCGCTGGACAGATCACCCACTCGGTCTCCGGGTACACGCTCGCGGCGATGCGCCGCTACGGCACCGAGCTGTACGCCCACCTCGAGGACGAGACCGGGGTCGCGACGTCCTGGCACCGGACGGGCAGCTTCCGGGTCGCCTACACGCCCGTGGAGGTGGACTGGCTCCGGGGCCAGCTCGGGGTGGCCGAGTACGCCGGCAACGCGATGAGCTGGGCGACACCCGGCGACATCGCCGCCCGGCAGCCCCTCTACGACGTGAGCCGGGTCCTCGGGGCCGTGTGGACCCCCGACGACGGTCACGTGGACCCCTCGGGCGCGACCGCCGCGTTGCTCGCCGGAGCCCGGGCGCTGGGCGCCTCGGTGCGACGACGCACCCGGGTGGTGGGGATCGACCGGCGCCCGGACGGCGATCTCGACGTCCGTACGGACGCAGGGACGGTGACGTGTGCCCACGTGGTCAACGCGGCCGGGTGCTACGCCGACCGCGTCGCCGCCATGGTCGGCCTCCGGGTGCCCATGGCCAACGCGCTGCACACCTACCTCGTCACCGACGAGGTGCCCGAGATCGCTGCGCTGGACCGCGAGCTGCCGATCATCCGCGACGACTACGTCTCCGGCTACGTCCGACAGGAGCAGCACGCCGCACTCATCGGCATCTACGAGCAGACCGGCGCGGAGGCCGCGTGGCCCGACGGCCCCGGCTGGGAGCTCGAGCATCCGCTCTTCCGCGCGGACCTGGACCGGATCGGGCCCTGGCTCGCCCGCGCGTTCGAACGGATGCCGGTCCTGGAGTCGATCGGCATCCGCCGCGTGGTCCGCGGCGCGATCACCCACACACCGGACGGCGAGGCGATGCTCGGGCCGACCGGTGTCCCCGGAGTGTGGATGGCCTGCGGTGCGCAGGTCGGCATCGCCGACGGACCCGGCCTGGGACGCGAGCTGGCCCGGTGGATGGCCCACGGCGAGACCGCGCTGTCGGTGCGGGGCTACGACCCCCGGCGCTTCGGGTTCATCCCCGAGGACCGCCCCGAGTACGGACGCCTCAAGGGGCTCGAGGACTACGAGTACCGCCACCGGACGCCCCTCCCCGGCCTCGAGCGCCCGGCGTTGCGTCCCCTGTACCCGTCGCCGCTGCACGACCGGCTCGCCGAACGTGGCGCCGTCTTCACCCAGGTCTACGGGTGGGAGCGGCCGAAGTGGTTCCCGGGTGCCGCGGGGCTCCCCCGGGAGGACCACGTCGGCTTCCGGCGGGTCGAGTGGTTCGAACCGGTCCGGGAGGAGTGCCGCGCCGTCCGCGAGCGGGTCGGACTGCTCGAGCTGTCCGCCTTCACCAAGATCGAGCTGCGCGGCGCCGACGCCGCGGACGCCCTCGACCACCTGACCACCAACCGTCTGCCCCGGGTGGGTCGGATCACCCTGACGTACCTCCTGACACCCACCGGGCGCCTCGAGGGCGAGATGACCGTCACCCGCCTGGCCGACGACCACTTCTACCTGGTGTCGGCGGCGCTGGGAGAGGGCAAGGACGTCGAGCACCTGCACCGGCACCTGCCCGGCCTCGCCGACGTGCGGTTCGAGGTCGTGTCCCGCGAGGTGGGCGTGCTCGTCGTCACCGGGCCCAGATCGCGCGAGCTGCTGGGCCGGTGCACGGACGCGCCACTGGACAACGACGCGTTTCCCTGGCTGTCGGTCGCGGACGTCGAGGTCTGCGGCGTGCCTGCCCGCGCACTGCGCGTCGGGTTCACCGGCGAGCTCGGGTGGGAGCTGCACCTGCCCGCCGAGGCCATGCTCGGCGTCTACGACGGTCTCGTGGCCGCGGGCGCCGACCTCGGCGTCGCCGACGTCGGCAACCACGCGCTCAACAGCCTGCGGATGGAGAAGGCCTACCGCACGTCGAGGGACATGACGCACGACGTCGACCCGGTCGAGGCCGGGGTCGGGCTCTTCGTCAAGCGCGACAAGGGCGACTTCGTGGGACGCGCAGCCCTGCTCGAGAGGGACGCCCGGCCCCGCCGGTGGGCCAGTGCCTACCTCGCCGTCGATGCCACGGAGGCCGACTGCCACGGAGGCGAGGCCGTGTACGACGGCGACCGCGCCGTCGGGCTCGTGACGAGCGGCGGCTACGGCTACACCACCGGGTCCGGGTACGCCTTCGCATGGTTGGACCCGGAGCGCGCCCGGCCCGGCACACTGCTCGAGGTGGAGGTCGTCGGCGAACGCCGACCTGCCCGGGTGCTGGCGGAGCCCGCCTACGATCCGACGAACGAGCGCCTGAGAATGTGACAGGAGGAGACCACGTGTCCGAGATCGACGGCTACTGGCGGGGCTTCGTCCGCGGCCGGTGGGTCGACGCCGCGGACGGCCGGCGTCGGACCCTCTTCGACCCGGCGACGGCCGAACCGCTGACGGAGGTCGCCCTGGCGTCCGAGCGCGACGTCGACGACGCGGTGGCCGCAGCGCGGGAGTGCGTGGACGCACGTTCCCTGGTCTCGGTGCGGCCGGTGGAGCGGCTGCGCTGGGTCATGGGCATCGGCCGCGAGCTCGCGGCGAGGCGCGACCGTGCCGCACACGTGCTGTCCCGCGACTCCGGCAAGGCGCTGTCGGAGGCGTACACCGAGGTGGACGGCACGATCCGCTACTTCGAGTACTACGGCTCCCTGGCCGACAAGCTCGAGGGCACCTCCATCCCGCTCGGCGACGGCTACGTCGACTACACGGTTCCCGTTCCCCACGGCGTGTCGGCGCACATCATCCCCTGGAACTACCCGGCCGAGATGGTCGGCCGGGGCGTGGCACCGGCACTGGCTGCGGGCAACGCCGTCGTCGTCAAGGCCCCCGAGCTCGACCCGCTGGGCGCGCTCGTCGTCGCCGAGGCCGTCGAGGCCGCGGGGCTGCCTCCCGGGGCGTTCAACCTCGTGACCGGCGACGGACCCCGCGCGGGAGCGGCACTGGTGAACCACCCCGGGGTCGACCACGTCGTCTTCACGGGGTCGGTCGCCACGGGCCGGTCCATCCTCCATGCCGTGGCGGACCGCGCGGTACCGACGGTCATGGAGCTCGGGGGCAAGTCGGCCGCCGTGGTGTTCGACGACGCCGACATCGACGCGCTGGTCGACTCCACCCGGTGGGGCATCTTCATGAACGCCGGACAGGTGTGCTCCGCGATGTCGCGGCTCATCGTGACCCCGGGAGTGCACGACGAGGTCGTCGAGCGGGTCGCCGCAGCGGGGGCCCGGCTCCGGGTCGGCGCGGGGATCGACGACGCCGAGCTGACACCCGTGGTCTCGGCGGGCCAGCTCGAGCGGGTCCGGGGCCTCACCGAGCGGGCGGTCGCCGCGGGAGCCTCGGCGGCGACCGGCGGGGCTGCCCTCGACCGCCCCGGCTGGTTCATGGCGCCGACCGTCCTCGTCGACGTCGACCCGCAGTCCGAGGTGGCCCGCGAGGAGGTCTTCGGCCCGGTGCTCTCCGTGCTGCGGGCGAGCTCGCCCGAGGAGGCCGTCGCCGTCGCCAACGCCACCGACTACGGCCTGGTGGCCGGGGTGTTCACCCGTGACCTGGACCGGGCGCTCTGGACCGCAGACCGCCTCGAGGCCGGACAGGTGTTCGTCAACGAGTGGTATGCCGGTGGCGTCGAGACCCCGTTCGGCGGTGTCAAGCGCTCCGGCTTCGGCCGCGAGAAGGGACAGGAGGCGCTGCGCAACTACGTCGCCACGAAGAACATCGCCATCCGGGTCGGTTCGCACCACCTCCAGTGAGCTCGTCGGACCGCGCGGAGGCCCGGACCGAGCAGCCCGACGTTCTCGACGCCTGCGTAGCCCAGGGTGTCGGGTGGCTTGTTCACCCGTTGGCCGTTCGTCGCTCGGGGGACGCCGTTCGGATGCACGCCGCCGCACCTTTGGAGTGACTCTGTCGAGACGTGTGACAGCGGCGCCGGCGCTCAGGACGAGGGGACCTGAACGGTCACCGTCTCCCCGCCGTACCCGTTGGCCAGGTCGCGCCCCTCGACGACGAGCTCGGTGACGCCATCGGGCACCTCGACGCCGCTCTGGGTGCGGGTGAAGGGCTGCTCGTTCGCGTGGTCGTGCCCGAGGGTGTGCGTGGCGACCTCGGTGCCGTCGGGCGTGAGGACCCGCCAGCCGTCCGCGTAACGCTCCGGGGTGTCGTACGGCGAGGAGAGCGTGACGGCGAGGGTGAGGCTGCCGTCCTCGGCCAGGGTGGCCTCGACGGCCTCCACGTCCGGGTAGTCCTGTCGCGCGTCCGCTCCCCGATCCGAGGTCGACGTTGCGGGGGACACCGAGCCGGGCGGCCCGGAGTCGTCGGCGCCGCAACCCCCGGTGCCGACCAGCGCCACCGCCGCGGCACCCGCCGCCAGGAGCCCACGCACGCGTCGCATCGGCCCACCGTATCCGCGGTCCGGACGCCGGGACGCCCACCTGCCGGCGGACGTCAGGTCCCCGTCACCACCCCGGACGAACGACGAGGGCCGCCTCCCGGATCGGGAAGCGGCCCTCGTGACGTCGGGCAGGACTCAGGCCTTGTCCTCGGACTCCTCGTCCGGAGACGCCTCGGCGTCGGTGTCCGTGTCGGTGCCCTCGGCCTCGGTCGCCCCGGCCGCGGTGTCGTCCACCTCGGTCGACTCGGCGGCCTCGGTGGTCTCGTCCTCCGCCTCGGCTGCAGCGTCCTCCGCGGCCTTGGTCTCCGCCGCGGCCTGCTCTGCCTCCGCCTGCGCGGCCTTCCGTGCGGCGGCGTCGTCCTTGGCGGCCCGCTTGGTGGCGCCCTCGGCCTCCTTGACGGCGGCCTTCTTCGCGACCGGCTCGCGGACGAGCTCGATGACCGCCATCGGGGCGTTGTCGCCCTTGCGCGGACCGATCTTGGTGATGCGGGTGTAGCCGCCGTTGCGCTCGGCCATGTCGGGGGCGATCTCGACGAAGAGCCGGTGCACGACGCCCTTGTCGCGCACGACCGTCATGACGCGGCGGCGCGAGGCGAGGTCACCGCGCTTGGCGAAGGTGACCAGGCGCTCGGCCAGCGGGCGCAGCCGCTTCGCCTTCGCCTCGGTGGTCGTGATGCGGTCGTGCTCGAAGAGCGAGGTCGCGAGGTTCGCGAGGATGAGCCGCTCGTGCGCGGGACCGCCTCCGAGCCGGGGACCCTTGGTGGGGCTGGGCATTGCTGTTCTCCTTGGTAAGCGTGCCGGGAGGCGACGGTCAGAGCTGCTCGTCCTCGGCGAACGCCGAGTCGTCCTCGCCCTCGCCGAAGGTGAAGTCGTCGTAGCGCTCGGCGATCAGGCTGGGGTCGAACCCGGGCGGGCTGTCCTTGAGGGCCAGGTTCATCCCGGCCAGCTTGGCCTTGACCTCGTCGATCGACTTCGCGCCGAAGTTGCGGATGTCGAGCAGGTCGGCCTCGCTGCGGCCGACGAGCTCGCCGACCGAGTGGATGCCCTCGCGCTTGAGGCAGTTGTAGGACCGGACCGTGAGATCGAGGTCCTCGATCGGGAGCGCCAGGTCCGCGGCGAGCGCGGCGTCGGTGGGGCTGGGGCCCATGTCGATGCCCTCGGCCTCGATGTTGAGCTCACGGGCCAGGCCGAAGAGCTCGACGAGGGTCTTGCCCGCCGAGGCGAGCGCATCCCGCGGCGCCATCGAGTTCTTGGTCTCGACGTCGACGACGAGGCGGTCGAAGTCGGTGCGCTGCTCGACACGGGTGGCCTCGACCTTGTAGGTCACCGACAGCACCGGGCTGTAGATCGAGTCGACCGGGACCCGGCCGATCTCCTGGTCGCCGGACTTGTTCTGCTGCGCCGAGACGTAGCCGCGACCGCGCTCGACGGTCAGCTCCATCTCGACGGTGCCCTTGTCGTTGAGCGTCGCGATGTGCAGGTCCGGGTTGTGCACCTCCACACCGGCCGGCGGCGCGATGTCGGCGCCGGTGACCGCGCCGGCACCCTGCTTGCGCAGGTACATGACGACGGGCTCGTCGTGCTCCGAGGAGACGACGAGGCTCTTGATGTTGAGGATGATCTCGGTGACGTCCTCCTTGACGCCCGGGATCGTCGAGAACTCGTGGAGCACGCCGTCGATGCGGATGCTCGTGACCGCGGCACCCGGGATGCTCGAGAGCAGGGTACGGCGCAGGGAGTTGCCGAGCGTGTAGCCGAAGCCCGGCTCGAGCGGCTCGATGACGAAACGGCTCCGGTTCTCGGAGACGACGTCCTCACTGAGGACGGGACGCTGTGCGATGAGCACTGTGAACCTCTTTCTCGTGCGGCCCGCTATATGACGCGCACGGGTGCCGGTCCGACCGGCCGTCCCGACCACCTACGTCCGTGGCCGGGCCCAGGCCTCCGGCCGGGACCTCCCGCTCGCGTCAGCGACCCCGGAGAGGCAGCCGAGCGTGCGAGGCGTGGACTCTCCGGAACATCACCGAGCGCGAGCGCAGCGAGCTCCCTGCCGAAGGCGTCGTGGCTGGGTCCCACGCTCTGCGTGGGAAGCCCCGACTAGATCTTTGAGTAGTACTCGACGATCAGCTGCTCGGTGAGCGGGGTGTCGATCTGCTCGCGCGTCGGCAGCTGGTGGATGAGGATCTGCAGCGTGCCCGGGACGACCTGGAGCCAGGCCGGGGTCGGGCGGTCGCCGTAGGTCTCCCGCGCCAGCTGGATCGGGAACGACTCGGCGGACTGCTTGCGCACGGTGATGATGTCGTACGGCTCGACCCGGTAGCTCGGGACGTCGACGCGCACGCCGTTGACCTCGAAGTGGCCGTGGCTGACGAGCTGACGGGACTGGCGACGGGTGCGGGCCAGGCCGGCCCGGTAGATGACGTTGTCGAGCCGGGACTCGAGGATCGTCAGGATGTTCTCGCCGGTCTTGCCCGGGCGGTTGGCCGCCTCCTTGTAGTAGCGGCGGAACTGCTTCTCCATGACCCCGTAGGTGAAGCGGGCCTTCTGCTTCTCCTGCAGCTGGGTCAGGTACTCCTTCTCCTGGATCCGGCGGCGGCCGTGCTGGCCGGGCGGGAACGGACGGAGGTCGAAGTTCTTGTCACCACCGACGAGGTCGGTCTTGAGGCGACGCGACTTCTTGGTGATCGGTCCGGTGTAGCGGGCCATGGTTCTCTCTACCTACTCTCGCGAAGTCTCTGGTCGCTCAGACGCGGCGGCGCTTGGGCGGACGGACACCGTTGTGCGGCTGGGGCGTGACGTCCTGGATCGAGCCGACCTCGAGGCCGGCCGCGGTCAGGGAGCGGATCGCGGTCTCGCGACCGGAGCCCGGGCCCTTGACGAAGACGTCCACCTTGCGCATCCCGTGCTCCATGGCACGGCGCGCAGCGGCCTCGGCGGCGGTCTGCGCGGCGAACGGCGTGGACTTGCGGGACCCCTTGAAGCCGACCTGGCCCGCGGAGGCCCAGGAGATGACGGCACCGGTGGGGTCGGTGATCGAGATGATCGTGTTGTTGAACGTGCTCTTGATGTGGGCCTGGCCCACGGCGACGTTCTTCTTCTCCTTGCGGCGCACCTTCTTGGCGCCGGCCTGACGGCCCTTGGGAGGCATAAGCGTTTCTCTCCTACGAAGTCTTCGGAAGCGGTGGCGTGACGCGCGTCAGGCGCGGGTCACTTACCGGCCTTCTTCTTGCCGGCCACGGTGCGCTTGGGGCCCTTGCGGGTGCGCGCGTTGGTCTTGGTCCGCTGGCCGCGCACGGGGAGGCCCCGGCGGTGACGCAGGCCCTCGTAGGACCCGATCTCGACCTTGCGGCGGATGTCCGAGGCGACCTCGCGCCGCAGGTCACCCTCGACCTTGAGGTTGTCCTCGATCCAGTCACGCAGCTTGACGAGCTCCTCGTCACCGAGGTCCTTGACCCGGGTGTCGGGGTTGACGCCGGTGGCCTCGAGGGCCTTCTGCGCGCTGGTGCGACCGACTCCGAAGATGTAGGTCAGTGCGACCTCGACGCGCTTCTCACGCGGGAGGTCCACTCCAACTAGACGTGCCATCTGTGGATGGTTCCTTCTCTGGTGTGTCCGGAGGTCTGGAGCAACACCGGTCCGGCCATCCTGGTCCGGTCCCCGGCCTCCGGGCCGGGGGTGACGTCCCGCGCCCACCTGCATCCAGGTGGCCCGTCGGGGGTCGGGTGCTGCGTGTCTCTTCTGTTGTGCGTCTGCTCAGGTCCGTGACCCGTGCGGCCCGGGAGGGCGGTGGCTGCGGCCGACTCTCGTCAGCCCTGGCGCTGCTTGTGGCGCAGGTTCTCGCAGATCACCATGACCCGCCCGTTGCGGCGGATCACCTTGCACTTGTCACAGATCTTCTTGACGCTCGGCTGAACCTTCATGGTGCCTTTGCTGTCTCGTCGATTCGTGTCTCAGCGGTAGCGGAAGACGATGCGGCCGCGGGTCAGGTCGTACGGGCTCAGCTCCACCACCACACGGTCCTCGGGGAGGATCCGGATGTAGTGCTGCCGCATCTTGCCGGAGATGTGCGCGAGCACCTTGTGACCGTTTGTCAGCTCCACGCGGAACATCGCGTTCGGAAGAGCCTCGACGATCGTGCCCTCGATCTCGATGACGCCGTCCTTCTTGGCCATACCCTCTCAATCCGCCGGTGGGCAGCCCATCGCTCACGTCGAACCACCCATGGAAATCGGCCCCGTGCTGCTCACGCAGGGTTTCACCCATACGCTGCGCGCACACGTGACCGACATTCGATGGTACGCGAGGGAGCCCCGCGGCACGAAATCGGTGGGGTGGCTGCGTGCACGCCGGCCGGCGGCGGGCCACGACCCTGCTCAGCCGGCCTGCTCCCCCGCGCGCGCACACAGGTCGGTGGCGTACAGCTGCATCACCTGCGCGGCGGCGTCGACGGCGCTGGTCTCCCCCGAGCGCACCGCCGCCTCGAGGCGCTCGCGCGCCGCCCGGACCCCGGGCGCGTGACGGACCCCGTCCTGCAGCTGGTCGTCGACGAGCGCCCACATCCAGTCCTGCTGCTGCTGCGCGCGGCGGGCCTCGAGCCCGTGGTGCTCCTCGAGGTGACGTCGGTGGTCGACCACGGCCTGCCACACCTCGTCGAGGCCGGCGCCGGTGAGAGCCGAGCAGGTGAGCACGGGCGGCCGCCGGACGTCGCGGCCGGGCATCATCAGCCGCATCGCGCCAGAGAGCTCACGGGCGGCCACCCGGGCCGGGGCCTCGCCGTCCCCGTCGGCCTTGTTGACGGCGATGACGTCCGCCAGCTCGAGGATGCCGCGCTTGATGCCCTGGAGCTGGTCTCCGGACCGGGCGAGCGTCAGCAGCAGGAAGGTGTCGACCATCTCGGACACGGCGATCTCGTTCTGCCCGACGCCGACGGTCTCGACGACGACGACGTCGTAGCCGGCGGCCTCGAGCACGAGCATCGACTCGCGGGTCGCCCGGGCGACCCCGCCGAGGTGCCGACCGGCGGGGCTGGGCCGCACGAAGGCGTCGTCGCTGGCGGTGAGCCGCGCCATCCGGGTGCGGTCCCCGAGGATCGACCCGCCGGTGCGGCGCGAGCTGGGGTCGACCGCGACGACGGCCACCCGGTGCCCCTGCTCGATGAGGCGCACCCCGAGCGCGTCGATGAACGTCGACTTGCCCGCACCGGGGACCCCGGTGACACCGACGCGCACCGCCCCCCCGGTACGGTCCGCCAACGCGGTGAGCAGCTCGCTCGCCTGCCCGCGGTGGTCGGGATGGGAGGATTCCACCAGGGTGATGGCCCGCGCCACGTGCCCTCGGGACCCGGCGCGCACCCCCTCGACGAGGTCGGGGACCGAGACCGACCTCACCCGAACCGCTCGCGCAGGTCGGCGACGAGATCGACGGCCGCGCGGCTGATGACCGTACCCGGCGGGTAGACGGCACCGGCTCCGGCCTCGATCAGGGCGGGCACGTCCTCGGGCGGGATGACCCCGCCGACGACGATGACGATGTCGTCGCGCCCGAGCTCGTCGAGCTCCTGGCGCAGCGCGGGGACGAGGGTGAGGTGCCCGGCCGCGAGCGAGCTGACGCCGACGACGTGGACGTCGGCGTCGGCCGCCTGGCGCGCCACCTCCGCCGGGGTCTGGAAGAGCGGGCCCACGTCGACGTCGAAGCCGAGGTCGGCGAACGCGGTGGCGATGACCTTCTGGCCCCGGTCGTGGCCGTCCTGCCCCATCTTCGCGACGAGGATGCGCGGCCGGCGGCCCTGGTCGTCGGCGAACTCCTCGACGGCCTGCTGGGCGCGGCGGACCGTCTCGTCCTCGCCCGCCTCGGCGCTGTACACGCCCCCGATCGTACGGATCTGAGCGGTGTACCGGCCGTAGACCTCCTCGAGCGCCGAGGAGATCTCCCCGACGGTGGCCTTGGCTCGTGCGGCGTCGATGGAGCGAGCGAGCAGGTTGTGCTCGAGGTCGCCCCCGGCGTCGTGCCGCGCGGCCTCGGTGAGCGCCGCGAGCGCGCGCTGCACGGCATCGTCGTCCCGCTCGGCGCGCAGCCGCTCGAGCTTCGCGAGCTGGCTGGCCCGGACGGCGGCGTTGTCGACCCGGAGCACCTCGATCGGCTCGTCCTCGTCGACCGGATAGGTGTTGACGCCGATGACCGGCTGCTGGCCGGAGTCGATCCGAGCCTGGGTGCGGGCCGCGGCCTCCTCGATGCGCATCTTCGGGATGCCGGCCTCGATCGCCTTCGCCATGCCCCCGGCGCCCTCGACCTCCTCGAGGTGCTGTCGGGCCCGCACCGCGAGGTCGTGCGTGAGCCGCTCGACGTAGGCCGAGCCGGCCCATGGGTCGATGACCCGTGTCGTGCCGGACTCCTGCTGGAGCACGAGCTGGGTGTTGCGTGCGATCCGGGCCGAGAAGTCGGTGGGGAGCGCGATCGCCTCGTCGAGGGCGTTGGTGTGCAGGCTCTGGGTATGGCCCTGGGTGGAGGCCATGGCCTCGACGCAGGTGCGGACGACGTTGTTGTAGACGTCCTGCGCGGTGAGCGACCAGCCGGACGTCTGGCTGTGGGTGCGCAGCGAGAGCGACTTCGGGTCGGTGCCGCCCTGCTCCTTGACCAGGCGCGCCCACAGCAGCCGGGCGGCCCGCATCTTGGCCACCTCCATGTAGAAGTTCATCCCGATGGCCCAGAAGAACGACAGCCGCGGCGCGAACCGGTCGACGTCGAGGCCCACCGCCTTCCCGGCGCGGATGTACTCGACCCCGTCGGCGAGGGTGTAGGCGAGCTCGAGGTCCTGCGTGGCCCCGGCCTCCTGCATGTGGTACCCGGAGATCGAGATCGAGTTGAAGCGCGGCATCCGCTGGCTCGTGAAGGCGAAGATGTCGCTGACGATCCGCATGGACGGCTCGGGCGGGTAGATGTAGGTGTTGCGGACCATGAACTCCTTGAGGATGTCGTTCTGGATGGTCCCCGTGAGCTGCTCGGGCGCGACGCCCTGCTCCTCGGCCGCGACGACGTAGAGCGCGAGCACGGGCAGCACCGCACCGTTCATCGTCATCGACACCGACATCCGGTCCAGCGGGATGCCGTCGAAGAGCGTGCGCATGTCGTAGATGGAGTCGATGGCGACCCCCGCCATCCCGACGTCGCCCGCGACGCGCGGGTGGTCGGAGTCGTACCCACGATGGGTGGCGAGGTCGAAGGCCACCGAGAGGCCCTTCTGGCCCGCGGCGAGGTTGCGGCGGTAGAAGGCATTGGACTCCTCGGCGGTGGAGAAGCCCGCGTACTGGCGGATCGTCCACGGCCGGGTCGTGTACATCGTGGGGTACGGCCCGCGGAGGAACGGCGGGGCGCCGGGCACGGTGTCGAGGAAGTCCAGGCCCTGGAGGTCCGCCTCGGTGTAGAGCGCCTTGACCGGGATCTTCTCGGGGGTCAGCCACGGCTCGCCGGTGTCGGGTGCGGAGCCGTGCGACTGTGCCGGGCCGAGGTCCAGGGTGGTGAAGTCGGGGACCGCGCTCATGACCGGGCTCCTTCCGCCGGGGCGCCGAGTCTGGTGAGCAGGTCGCCGAGGAAGGCGACGACGTCCATCCCGTCACGGACCTCGCCGTCGACCCGGTCCGCGGCGTCGCCGAGCTCGCTCCGGCGTCCGGCGACGAGCACCTGCTCGACCCCCGCCGCGCGCAGCTCGTCGATGGCCGCGGCCGCGTGGTCGGCGTAGCCCTTCGCGCTCGACGCGAGGATGGCGACCGGGGCGCCCTGCTCGGCCGGTGCGATGCCTCCCGCCGCGAGGAGGTTGGTGACGAACGTCTGCCGCGGGCCGTGCTCGCGCTGCGGCCCGAGGGCCCGCACGACCACGACCGGCTCGCCGAGGTGTCGGGCCCGGTCGCGCAACGCCTCGAACTCGGCGGCGTCGCGCCGGGGCACGCACGCGCCGTCGGCGGCGGGTGGCTCGATCCGGGGCCGCTGGTCGGGGGCGAGGTCGGTGAGGGTCGGGAACATCGAGACGCCGGTGATCGGGCGGCGGCGGGTAGCGATGGCGGCGCGCCTCTCCTCGGTGGCGGCGTCCGCCCACTCACGCAGCAGCCCGTCGGCGAGGGCGCGCACGGCGCCACCCGCGGCCTCCACCTCACGGAACCGCGCCCAGACGTTCCGGGCCACGTCGTCGGTGAGGGACTCGAGGTACCAGGAGCCGCCGCCGGGGTCGGTGACCCGCCCGATGTTGGCCTCGTCGGCGAGGACCACCTGGGTGTTGCGGGCCAGCCGGCGCGAGAACGGGCTCGGGAGGCCGCCGACGGTGTCGTGCGGCAGCACGGTGATGGCGTCGGCTCCACCGGCCGAGGCGCCGAAGACGGCAAGGGTGCTGCGGAGGACGTTCACCCAGGGGTCCTCCCGGGTCATCATCCGCAGGCTCGTGACCGCGTGCGTGCGGGCACCGCGCTGCTCCTCGGGCACGCCGCAGGCCTCGCCGACCCGGGCCCAGACCCGGCGCACCGCGCGCAGCGAGGCCGCGGTGAGGAACTGGTCCTGGGTGGCCGGAACGCGCAGCTCGACGTGCTCGAAGGCGTCGGCCGGCGCGA
>Ga0316578_10000373_pt1 | contig 14269 bp, 10 predicted proteins | sample J0NA_2_FD_203076 | JGI IMG/M metagenome (GOLD analysis project Ga0316578, IMG submission 203076) | Rhizosphere microbial communities from salt marsh grasses in Alabama, United States - J0-2_160517rDrC | ecosystem: Host-associated > Plants > Roots > Rhizosphere | place: USA: Alabama | collected... | reverse complement strand
CCGTCCCAGTGGCGAAGAAGGTGATCGTGTTGGCGTTGTTGTCGGGCGTGATCGAGATCCCCGAGCCCGCGATGAAATCGACGTTCCCCCCGTCGTTGGAGACGCCGTCCACGCTGCTTACGATCTCGGGGACGATCTTGCCAAGGGTGACCGCGTCGTCGTCCAGGTCGGCTTCCTTGATCGACCAGTCGAGGATCTTGTCCGAGTCCACCGCGCCGGTTGCGAGCTTGGCCGTCGTCACCGCGCCGTCGGCGACAGTTCGCGCATTGAGGCTGTAGGCCGAGGACGTCAGCATGATGCGCGGCGAGAGCTCGCCGCCCTCCTCGACATCGATCCCGAGCCAGTACTGCGCGTCGAACGGCGTCGCCGCGATCGCGAGCGGCGTGTTGCTCCCGAGGACCACGTTGAATATCCCCTTCGCGACATCGACGGCGAGGTGCTTCTCCGACCAGATCGCCGACCCGCCGGTCGGGACGTCGTAGATCGCGAATGCGATCGAATACGATCCGTCCGGCACGACGATGCCGTTGATGTCGGTGAGCACCCCTGGTAGCTGAGGGTCTCGGGGATCTGCGCCGCAGCGGGGTGAGCGGCCAGGGCGTATAGCAGCGCGCAGCACGCGAGTGTCCGCCTCATAGCAGGCCTCCTTTGGATTGATTCGATGAGTCGCTTTCGGAGGGATTGTAGCGCAGTCAGGGTCCCGTCGTCACCGCGCGGCGACCCAGCCCTTCTTCTCGAACTCGCGGCGGGTCAGGCCGTAGAGGATCTTGGGGAGCACGGCGAACGCCCAGAGGAAATCGTACGCCGAGAACACATGCGACGTGTGGGCCTTTCTGAGGATCCGCCAGAACTGGCCGGGGGTGTAGAAGTCCTTCCGGATCCTGTTGCGTATGCGGCGCAGGTCCTTGAGGCTGTACGTGTCGGAGTAGACCGGCCCCCCGACCGAGTCGCAGTGGTATCCCGGGGTGTTCTCGACGATCTCCTTCAGCGGGGAGAACTTCTCCACGCGCAGCTTCTGGAAGCTGATCGAGTCGAGCTTCAGCTCCCTGGCGAAGCGGCCGATGTAGACCATCTCCTCCTCGGTCTCGCCGATGTTCCCGTAGATGAAGTAGCCGTGTATGTAGAAGTGGTGCTTGTTGAACTCCCTGAACGCGTCGCGCACCTGCCGCTGGTCGAACCCCTTGTCGAGTTGCTTCAGTATCCGGTCGTGCGGCGACTCGATGCCGATGAACAGGATCCTGAACCCGGCCTTCTCGGCCAGCTCGAGGAGCCTCGGCCGCCGCGTGATCTCGATCCGCGTCTGGACCATGAACGTCTTCTGTATGCCGTTCTCGATGATCAGCTCGCAGAGCCGCTCGCTGCGCGCGGGATTGGTGAAGAAGTTGTCGTCGCTGAACAGCACGACGTCGGCGGTCACCTCCTTGAGCTCGTCGATGACCGACTCGAGGGAGCGCTCGGTGTACTTCCGCTTCTGCCCCAGCGGGTTGAGGCTGAAGGTGCAGAACTTGCAGTTGTACGGGCAACCGCGCGAGGTGAGCACCGTGTCGAAGGTGTGGTTCGTCATCCGGGCCCCGTTCTGTATCCAGTGATACTCGTGCCGCCGCAGCGAACGGTCGGGATAGAGGGTGCCCAGGTCGTCGGAGAGCGCCCTGTTCGGATTGTGGACGATCGATCCGTTCCTGCGGTACGAAAGCCCGAGAATATCCTCATACGGCACGCCGGAGGCGATCTCCCTGATCGTCTCCTCCCCCTCGCCCCTGACGATCAGATCGATGTTCGGGCAGGTCTCGAAGAGATACTCGACCTCCTCGGTCGCCTTGTGGCCGCCGACGACGGTGAGGACCTCTTCGGGGAGCGCGCGGATGACCTCGCAGACCTCCCTGAACTGATAGTCCCAGGTGATCCCGATGCAGAGCAGGTCTATCTCGCCGCGGATATAGTCGGAGAGGACGCCGAGGTCCCGGTACTCCTTCTCGTATCTGAGATCGAGAAGGGTGACCTCGCCGACGAGGTCTTTCATGTTCGTCGCTATGTACTCGAGACCCGTCGGGGGGAAAACCCCCATCGTCGCGGTGGAATCGCGCAGATAGGGGTAGAGGGCGAGAGCATGTCCGAAGGCCATTGATATGTTCCTTTAGTGCCCGGTTGGATGGGACAGCGGCCGACGGCATTGTATGAGATCCTGCCGACCCTGTCAACCGTACGGGAACGACCGGGGGAGGCCGGGACCCGGCCTCCTCCAATCTCTTGAAACCCGGCGTGCCGCCCTGCCGTCGGCTGCCGATGCTAGCGATCCCTGATCGGACCTAGAAACCGCTGCGGTATCCGCCGCGGCCGCCGCCGCGCGAGCCCTCGACGCGCGGGCGCGCCTCGTTGACCTTCAGCGCGCGGCCCATGAAATCCTTCTCATTGAGGGTTTCCATGGCGGTGCGCGCCTCGGAGTCGTTCGACATCTCGACGAAGCCGAATCCCTTCGGACGGCCGGTCTCGCGGTCGGTGATGATCGTCACGGAATCGACCGTGCCGTGAGCCTCGAACGCCTTGCGCAGGTCGTTCTCGCTCGTATCGAAAGACATGTTGCCTACATAGATCTTCATTTCAGCCTCCTATTGGCCGTTGATGATATTCTACGACAGATTTACTGGAAGAAGATAACGTGTCCGGGGAGAGTTGATTAACGCGGCAGGGCTCGTCTATCGCCTGTATTCCGGGAACAGTATATGATCACTCCGTAATCCATCCGTATCGGGGAGCAATATAGCACTATTCGGGCCACGCACAAGGGATATTTACAAATAGTTCCCCGCCAGCTCCCCCGATCACTGCTGCTGCAGCAGTTCGAGATGCTTCGTGATGTTCTCCCGCAGCGTGGTAAACCGCTCGTTCTCCTTCGGGTAGGTGTCGAGCGTCTCGAGCGCCTTCGTATAGTGAGCGATCGCCTTCTCCTCGTCGCCGCTCGTCAGGTACGCCTCGGCAAGGCTGTCCCAGCAGTTTGCCGATCGAGGGTAGAGCTCGGCGTTCAGGGAGAGAATCGCGATCGCCGTCCGATGCTCTCCGGCCTGTAGCATCTCGTACCCTTCGCGGTTGAGGCTCGCTTCCGAAACAGCCGGATCGTGCGGGTTCTCCCTGTTACGCGCCCGATACGAATCGACCAGTTCCTCGACGGAGGCATACTCTTTCGGCAGGAGCCCCTCCCACCCGTAGACGTCGGCGATGCCGCGGAGGATCTCCTGGTACAGCGCCCCGCCGTTGTCGGAGTTGGTCATGATCGCCGCGCCGTATCCCTTCGACTCGTGCGCGATCACGACGCACTTGAACCCGACATTCCCCCCCGAATGCGAGAAATAGATATCCGGAACGGCACCGACGAGACCCATCCCGAGCCCGAAGCCCCCGACCGCCTCGGGCGTGAGCATCTGCTCCGTCATGTCGACCGAGAGGATCCTGTTAGACTCCCCCCGCAGCGACTTCTGGATCTCGATCGCGAACCTCGCCAGGTCGGCCGGCGTGGTCCAGAGGCCGCAACAGGTCGAGCCCTGCGGGAGGAACCAGTACCCCTCGATCACCGTCCCGTCGCGCAGGTGCCCCGCCGAGATCTTCGCGTACAGCTCTTCCGGAAGTGGCTTCTCGAACGAGCTGTGCGTCATCCCGACCGGGACGAAGATCAACTCACGAGCGAGCCCGGAGAGGTGTCTCCCCGTGACATCCTCGACCAGCAGCTGCATGACGGTGTACCCGCCCCCCGAGTACCGGAACCGCGTCCCCGGTACGATATCGACCCGTATCGGCTTGGAGTTCGCCGGCGCCTTCCCGTCGAGGACCTCGAGGATCGTCGGCACCGCCTCTCCCCCGGCGACGTCGTATCCCCGGAAACCCGACACGGTCAGCCCCGCCGTATGCGTCAACAGACGCCGCAGGGTGACCTTCTCGTCCCTGGTGAACTCGTTCTCGGGGATCTTCCATGAGACGAGCCTGTCGTTCACCGGGCTGTCCAGATCGAGCTCGCCCCGCTCGACGAGCCACAGGGCGACGGTCGCCGAGATCGGTTTGGAGATCGAGGCGGCCTGGAAGAGCGTCGAGGTGGTCACCGGCTCGTCGCTCCCCGCCGCGATCACGCCGTATCCCTTCGCCCAGTCGATCTCGAAATCCCTGATGACCGCCACGGCCAGACCGGGGACCTCGTAGGCCCGCATCCGTTCCTCGAGCGTCCATCGCGGACCGCCCTCGATCAGGACCGAGGGGAGCAGTCCGTTCTCGACACGCTCTATCCGCGAGGCGAGGTCGCCCTGCGCCCCCCACGCGGCCGGGGCGAGCAGGAACACGATCAGCGAAATGAACATCCGTTTCACAGCGAGACCTCCAATGACTGATCGGCCAAAAGCATCGTTCATAGCAACCGTATCGATTCGTATACGTATCTATGGTACGGTTTGATTCAAGGGGATGGCTACCACGACATGAGCCGTTCTGCGGATCTACGGCTTCATGGAAGGAGGACGCGATGCGGAAAGCGAACGTCGTTCTGATATCTTCGATCATGCTCGTATCGTTCGCGGCGGGCGGCGTGGCCGCCGGGAAGGATCTCCCGACGATCACGCCAGAGCAGGCCGGTTGGTCGACGGAGAGGCTCGATGAGGCGTCGCGGTACGCCGGGGAGCTCGGCTACACCGCCCTCGTGCTGGCGCACGACGGCAAGGTCTTCTACTCGTGGGGCGATGTCTCGAAGAACTACAGGTGCCATTCGATACGCAAGCCGTTCCTCAGCGCCCTCTACGGCATCTATGTCGGCAACGGCACGATAGATCCCGATCGCACCGTCGGAGAGCTCGGCATAGACGACATCCCGCCGTCACTGACAGAGGACGAGAAGCAGGCGACGATCAGGGACCTTTTGATGAGCCGCTCGGGGATCTACCACGAGGCGGCGGCGGAGACCGAGTCGATGGCCGCCGGCCGCCCGGAGCGGGGCAGCCATCCGCACGGCACATTCTTCTACTACAACAACTGGGACTACAACGCTCTCGGGACGATCTTCCGGCAATTGACCGGAAAGGACATATTCGAGGAGTTCGACAGGCGGATCGCACGCCCGATCGGCATGCAGGACTTCGATCCCGGCACCTGCGAGTACGAATACGAGAAGGACAAGTCCGAGCATCCGAAATACATGTTCCGTATGAGCGCCCGGGACATGGCGCGCTTCGGCATCCTCTACCGGCAGGGCGGGGTCTGGAACGGAAAGCGGATCATCCCCGAGGAGTGGATGAAGGAGAGCACGGCCACGTACTCGGTGATAGACTCGACGCTCGGGGCCGGATCGGGGTACATGTGGGGGACGATCCTCGAGGGAGGCATGCTCGAAAAGCTGATGGGAGGCACGGGATTGTTCTTTTCGGGGATCGGAGTGCACAACCTCGTCATACTCTACGATCCAGATCTCGTCATGGTCCTGCGGTTCGACACGGACGGCGACTGGACTTCCCCGCCGCGCGGCACTGGCGCGAAGCTCTACCAGATGATCAGCGGAGCGCGGCTTCCCGCGCAGAAGCAGGCGGGCGATTGAAGCGGATCACTCGATCGTCGCCGAATCCCGCACGCAGCGCACGGGGAAATAGTACTACTTGTCGTTCGGCGACCGCCCGGAATCAGGATGACTGACCAGGAGCGGCCGCCTGATCGATCCCGTGTCATAGCCGTTCGCCTCGAGATGTCCTATCAGAAGCCGCTCGACATATGCCGGATCGGGCATATCGCTATCGGCGCACGGCGCGGTGTGGCCGGCGATCTGTGAGACCTCCAGCAGGCTCTCATTGAGCTTGAGCCTGTACAGCCTGTCGCACAGGATCACGCCGAGCGTCCCCATCGAATAGAACGGCGGCCCGGGCTGCGTGCTGTCGAACCTCGTATGCCCCTTGATCCGCTTTTCCCCCCCGAGACTGTGCACGACGGTGAATATCGGACGCATCGGGTCCGGCTCACCGGACAGTAGCGAGACCCCTTCCATCCAGGACGGCTTCTCGATCCCGAGATAGTCGAGGATGGTCGGCGCGATATCGAGATTCTGGACATCGGCGGCTATGCGCTTCCCGCGGGGCCCCTCGGGGAAGGCGAAGATCAGCGGGATCCGCTTGTCCACGGTCCACCGTTGAGCGTGATCGGTGCATATGACGATGAGCAGATTGTCGTACGATCTCTTTTCTCTCAGCCTGCCGACGATCGTCCTGACCTCGTTGTCGAACGCGAGGATCGCGTCGTCGTAGAAATCATCCATCCAGGCCGCGTCTTCCCTCTGCCCCGCCGAAAACAGGTTGTCGGGCGTGATGTGGAACTTCGGACCGTGCGTGCCGAGCAGATGGAGATGGACGAAGAACGGCGCGTCCGCATCCTGGACGAACGAGTACACCGTCTTTGCGACCTTTGCGGCGCCCTTCCCGCTTACCCTCCCCGGCGGCTTTCTCCTCTGCGACCCCGATCTTCCCTCCACGTCCTCCTCACCGGATGTGACCCGGCCGTACGGATCACCCATCGAGCGCACTCTGAATGCGTGCATGAGACGCTCGCCGATACGCTCGTGCAGCTTCTCCATGAAATATTCCGTCTGAAGGCCGAAGACGGATATCAGGCGATCGGAAGAAGTACCCTGCCATATCGTGTATTCCCTGTCGTTCGCCCAGTCGTACGACCGTTTCATGTTCAGGTCGTAGGGGTCGGCGAAATGCCTGACACTCCTGTCGAAGTTCCGGTAGCCGAGCCGCTTGAGTATCCCCGGCAGGTGCCGGTATGAATCAGCTCCCCTGAGGATGTCGGGCGGATAGATGCATCTCGTCTGCGTCGGCAGCCTGCCGGTCATCATCGAAGCGATCGACCCTCCGCTCGAGCTGGCGTTGGTGAAGCAGTTCTCGCACAGCAGGCCTTTCGCGGCCAGCTCACGTATGAACGGCGTCGTGTCGCGATGATACCCGTACGCCGACATGTGGTCGGCGTCCAATCCGTCTCCCGCGATGATCAAAATATCGGGCCGTCTCGCGGCGGATGCCCCCGACACCCCCAGATCCATGTCGAACGACCGCGCGGAAAGGTAGTTTGCCAGGGCGAACACCGCCGAGACGAGCAGCAGACCGGGCACGGCGTATCGGCCGAACCCGATGCGTCCCGCCTCGAGGAGTTTCCGCTGGGCATCCTGCAGATACGTGTACGAGAACGCCGTCAGCATCAGCATGAGGAAGGCGTAGACCAGACTCGTCCAGCCGACGAATGTCTTGATGCCGAAATGGAACAGCGTATACGTGAAATTATCTATCAGCAGCAGGAGCGCACATCCGAGCACGACCGCGGGGATCGCGAGCCCCACGGCTGCGGATACTTTCCGCGCGGATTCGCGCCCGCCGATGAGCGCCGGCAGCCAGACAACGAACAGCAGCACAGCCGCGACGATCGCAAGCGGGAACGGTGTGACGAACAGCACAGCGATCTTTTCGGACCATGCCGTCCACGATAAGAACGACGGTTTCGTGACGAAGAAGAGCCATTCCATCAAGACGTAGAAATAGACGCAGAGCACGGCGAGGGCGGACTGGACCAGCCAGCCCCGGGCGATATCGCGACGACCGCTCATCCCGCGCCCCCGCTCCCGCGCATCAGATAGAGGATCCTGCCCGAATCGGCGATCCGCTCCGCCCTCTCGATAGTGAAATACCGCCGAAAGGCCCTCTCGAACTCGTCCTGCGTGTATGAATCGAAGATATCCTCGCGACATACGAGCAGCCTGCCCACCTGCGAATCCTCCTTCGGCACGTACTCCACGATCAGGCTGCGGCAGACGCGGCTGAAGAACCGGGCGATGTCTTCGAAGGGGAGATTATCGGATATCGCCAGATGATGTAGCAGGGCCAGGGCCATCCCGATATCGGCAGGCCCCCGCTCTTCGAGCGATGCCCGCTCCTCCCCCGCCCACCCCATCCCCGAGGTGGGATTGGTCAGGTCGAGCACGAGCGGGAGGATCTCCCCGTCTTTTCTTTTTGCGAGCCCGAGGTAATTCCTCTCGACCGCCGCGGGATCGATGTCGAACGAGACGACCCGGCGGCCCCTGTCGGAGGCGACCCTGCTGAAACGCCCCGTGTTGGCGCCGAGGTCCCAGACGACCCCCGGCCCGATCGCGTCGAGGTACTCCCCGACAAGCCGCGCCTTGTCGTCGAGGCCTTCACCTGAATAGTTCGTGTCGTCATAGTATTCGGCCCATTCGGTGCCCGAGGGCTTCCACGTCATGCCGGCCACCGCCGACTCGAGGCTGTCCGCAAGGGCGAGCAGCGCCTTGAGATCGATCCTTCCCCGCCCGGACGGCTTCTCGGTCTTCGATCCGTATCGCTTCTGGAAACGTGCGTGCATATGTACGTGTATGAGCAGGGAGGGAGAGAATCTCGTCCGCAGGGGAAGAAGATCGCTGGCGAGATCGAGCGGGATCCCGTCGATATGGACCCGCAGCAGCTGCAGCAGCCGGACGTCCCGGTACCGGGCGAGGGCCAGCGGGGCGAGGAAATGCTGGCAGAACTGGCGGTACGCGGGCCACGGCCTCCCCTCGACGCGCCGTTCGAAGGAGAGGGTGTCTATGAAGACCGGTCGTCCGCGGTCGAATTGTATATTGAACGCGCTGCAGTCCTTCAGGGACATCCCGCGCTCGAGGGCCTTCTTCTGGACGGCCAGCGTCGTCAGGGCGGCGTCCTTGAGCTGGCTGAAGCACCATTCGTGAGGATAGGAGATGAACGGGACCGTCTCCGGCCGCAGGACACGGTATGCGCCCTCCGCCGCGGCCAGCGAGAGGTCGACCTCCTCGTGCCGGACGAGCAGCCCCGACCGCGCCAGCTCGTCGTACAGGCCCGACCCGACGAGGAGATCGTACGCTTCGGCATACCGCCCGTTCACCTGGCGGTACAGCCGCCCGTCTCGAGTGAATATGAAGCCGTCGGGATCCCTGAAGGAGCCTGCGTGTCTGCGGCTATTCATCTGACCCCGCGGGATCGTCTTCCGGCGCATCCTTGCCGCGGGAAAACCGGCCATGGATGAACGCCTTGATCCTCTTGCCGAACAGCTTGATCGTGAAGAACGATCCCAGCGCGCCGGCGATGAGCAGCTGCAGGATATAGCTGCCTGTCCCGGGGTCGACATAGGCACCGGCTTCGGAGGAAAGCGCGACTATGCACGCACACGCCAATAGAATGGAGATGAGAAGGTGTCGCGCTCTTCGCGCGGGGATACGTCGCCGTGCCATAATCCGCCTTTTCACAGAGAGATAGTATATTTTAACAGAGATCTGACGATCCGTCAACCGCGCCGCGCGCCTCATCGGAGGAGCACCATCTTCCGGGTCTGCACGAACGTGCCGGCAACGAGGCGGTAGAAATAGATCCCGCTGGAGACGGCCCGCCCGCTGTCGTCCCGCCCCGCCCAAAGGATCTCCCTGTGCCCGGGCGCCATGCGCTCATCCGCCAGGGTCGCCACCAGCTCCCCCTTCACGTTGTAGACGCACAGACGCGCATGCGCAGCCTCGGGCAGGTCGAAGGCGATCGTCGTTGCGGGGTTGAACGGGTTCGGCACGTTCTGGTAGAGGGCGAACGCCGCCGGGGCGGCCGGCGGATCGTCACCGGTCACCGTCCCCGCAGAGGCGGGACCGCTCTCGTTCCCCGAGAAATCGACTGCAGTGACCTTGTAGACGTACCGGTATCCCTCCTCGACCTCGTCGCGCCATGTCGTGCCGGTGGTCATGTGGACGAGATTGCCCGGATCGGGGATGAAATCCTCGCTCTCTCCGCGGTAGACGCGGAAGTACTGGAAGTCCGCGTCGGGGCATCCCTCCCACTCGAGGTCGGTGCCTCCGCCGCTGTTGTAGGCGACGGCGAATCCCGTCGGCACCATCGGCTCGAGGTTGTCGACCGACCAGCCGCTGTCAGGCGCAGAATCGAAGTACGTCCAGGGATTATCCCCGAACGCCCTGATGAAGAAGGTCGTCTGATACATCCCCTCGCTTATCGTCGAGTCGGCAAGGGTCGGCACCACCGCGGCGTAGGTGTCCTCGGTGCACGCCGGCACGGTCAAGAGATAGTGCCATTCTCCCGGCGGCCAGGCGAGCGGGCCGCCCCCGCCGCCGGGGGACAGCGTTGCAAGCAGGGGATCGATCCGCCTGTAGATCACGTACTCCTCGATCTGTTCGACCGATCCCACGCAATCCAGTCCGCTGCGCATCCAGTGGATGCTGACCTGGCGCCCCTGGTCGTTCGGGATGTCGACGATCGAGTCTATCACCGCCTCCGAATAGAGCCATTCGATCTTCAGATGCGTCACAGACGGATTGACTCCGGGAGCGGCCCATTCGTGCGTCGACATCCAACTCAGGTAGATACCGGGAAAACCGGACATGTCGATCCATGTCCCGTCCGGCTCGATCGCCGCGGCGGACGGATCCTTGATGATGATCCATGAGACCCCGTCGGTCTGCGCGGCCGTCAGACGCATCTGGATGGGAATCGCGGAGTCCTCATAGTCATGCGGGTTGATCGTGAGCGACCGGCCGACGTTGTTGCTCTGGTCGAACTCGCGCTGGAAGACCTGGCATATCTGCAGGTCGTACCCATATGTCGTGAATGCGTGATCTCCCGAAACATGGACGGACGACGCGGAACCGGACGAATAGTACGCAGCAATGGGCTCGGGATCGGTCGGATCGCTGATGTCTATCACCTGCAATCCTCCGGTGTTATCAGCGACGAACGCGTAATCCCCCTCGATGTAGAGACGGACCGCGTGTCCCGGCGTGTCACAGCCGCCTGCCACCGCGGGAGTCGTCGGATCGCTGACGTCTATCACCTGCATCCCCGAATCGTAATCCGCTATATACGCGTAGTTCCCCGCGACGAAGACGTCATGCGCATATCCGGGTGTGTCGCAATGGCCTGTGAGTACGGGATACGACGGAGTGCTGAAATCGAGTATATAGAGACCGAGGTCATTATCGGCGACAAACGTAAGCTCACCCGAATGATCGACAGCATATGCATACCCCCCGATATTGGAGAATCCCGCCAGTACCGGAAGCGTCGGGTCGGTGACATCGATCACTTTCACGCCGTCCAATCCGTCCGCCAGATATGCGTAATCGCCCGAGATATCGACATCACGCACATAGGATACGGCGGTGTATTGCCCCACCTGCACGGGCGATCCCGGATCGCTGATGTCGGCGACCTTCAAGCCTCCTGTACCATCGGCCACGAACGCATGATCGCCCGATACGCACACGTTCACGGCAGTCCCGCTCGTGTTCAGGTAGCCTGCCTGCGCGGGGGACGACGGATCGCTGATGTCGTAGACGAAGAGCCCGTATGAGGTGCTTGCTACATACGCATGATCTCCCGATACGGTGATCCCATACGAGAAGGTCGGCAGACTACAATCGCCGATGAGCGCCGGTCCGCACTGATACCTGCACCTGATCACCTGCAGACCCCCGTCGGCGCCGTCGGCCACGTACGCATGCTCGCCGGCCACCACTACGCTGCTGGCGATTCCCGGCGTCGTGTAGCTGTCGAGCATGACGGGAACCGAGGGGTCGCTCACGTCGATGACGTACAGATCGTCATAGCCCGCGACATAGACGAAGTCACCGTCGACATCGATCCGGCGGGCCGACCCGGCGGCTATCGAGCCGAGGAGGGCGGGGCTCGTCGGATCGGTGATGTCGACGGCGACGAGACCGGCCGATGCGGCGCCGAGATAGGCGACGTTCCCCGAGACCTCGACCCCCCATGTGTCTCCACCGGGATTGTACGATCCGGCAAAGGCGGGCGAGGTCGGATCGCTGATATCGATGATCTGTAGTCCTCCGCCTCCGCGGTCGGCGATATACGCGTAGTTCCCCTCGACATCGATCGCGCGGGCATATCCGGGGGTGTTGTAGGTCCCCACGAGCGAAGGCGAGGACGGATCGCTGATGTCAAACACAGCCAGCCCCTGCAACGCATCCGCGACGAATGCATATATGCCCGCCACTTCGGCGTCGAAGCAGGCCCCTGCCGTGTTGTAAGAGCCAACGTACGACGGAGTCGCCGGATCGCTGATGTCGAGAATGAGCAATCCCTCGTCGCGATCGCAGACGAGCGCGAGGTCCCCGTGGACCCAGACTCCCTGCGCGTTGTCGGGCGTGTCATAGCTCCCGACCAGGGTCGGGTACGCCGGATTGCTGATGTCTATGATAGTGAGCCCGGCAGTCGCATCGGCGATGTAGGCCAGATCACCCTCGATCTCGATGTCGGCTGGATCGCCCGCAGTGTCGTACCAGCCGAAGAAGGTCAGCTGGAACGGCGGGAGCCCGAGACTTCCGGCGACCGTGTCCCAGTCCGCCGTCGTGTAGAGCGTATCCTTGTATGCCGTCGTCGTGAAATCCTCGATGTACGTATTTCGGTCGGCGGCATGAAGCGAGAGCGCTACAAGCAGCAGCACAGACAAGAGCCGCAGACCACGAATCATGCGACAACTCATGGGAAACCCCTCCCGCGGATGGTGAGATTGTAGGATTGATACTAAAATGTAGCATCACTTTCCGAGGATGACAACCCCTTGCGCCCATCGTGGAGATACACAGAATGCTGGACGGTGCCATCGCAGCCTGTTATCTTTCAGAGCACTCCCACCCGATACCCTGTAATAACAAGGAGGCTTGTGACATGCGCAGATCGCCCCTGTACGCGACCGTCGTGTTCCTGCTCCTCGCAGCGCTTTCGTGCGCCGCTGCCGCCCAGGACGATCCGGAGAAGCAATACCAGGAATTCCGCGGCCGCCTTATCGAGATGTACAACGCCAAGCAGTATGCCGAGGGCGCGAAGCTGATCGAGGAGAACTACGACCGCTTTCCCGACAAGGCGACGGCCATGTCGTACAACATGGCCCTGTTCTGCGTGCACCTGGAGGACTACGACAGGGCCATAGCGTATCTCACGAAGGTCCACGAGAAGGGACAGTTCTTCAACATCTACGCCTTCCAGAACGAGTTCTGGGCGCCGCTGCGCGCGAATGAGAGGTTCGAGGCGGTGATCGCGAGGAATCTCGCGATAAAGGAAGAATTCCAGAAGACGGCGAAGCCGAAGCTCGAGGTGACCCTCCCCGAAGGGTTCGACGGGGCGAAGACCTATCCGCTGTTCATCGCCCTGCACGGCGGCGGGGAGAACATCGAGGCGTTCAAGCCGAACTGGCGATCCGACCTGATGGAGCGCGAGTTCATCATCGCCTGGGTCCAGTCGTCGCAGGTCGCCACGATGAACGGCTATACGTGGGAAGAGCAGGAGACGACCCGCCGCGAGGTCAGGGAGGCGTACGAGAAGGTCTGTGCCGACTATCCCGTCGACACGAGCGAAGTGCTCATCGGCGGATTCTCCTCGGGCGGGTACGGCTCGCTCGTCGTGACCTTCTTCGAACCGGCGGTTCCGGTGAAGGGATTCGTGATCCTCTGCCCGCCGATGCCGGAGAACATCACCGCCGCCGAGGTGACCGCCGCGCGCGACCGCGGCGTGCGCGGGACGATCATCACTACCGAGCTGGACAACCGGGTCCCAGCGCAGCGGGCGATGGCCGACCTGCTGAGGGACAACGGCCTCCAGTACCAGTTCGTGATGACCCCGAACATCGGCCACTGGTACCCCGATGACTTCCCTTCGAGGCTCGACGGGGCGATAGAGCACATATGGAGCCGGTAGACATTCCGGAAGCGGACGGTTGATTTCGTCGCCTTCTCCCTATAGAATCCGGACGGATCTGGTCCGTCACCGAAGGGAGCGAGCGATGAAGAAGATCGGGATCATCATCTGCGGGCGCTACAAGAACTGCGGCGGAGGGAAGTGCCTTCGCTCGATGCGCGAGCGCACCGGCGGGTTCGCCATCTACCCCGAGGACGAGGAGCTCGAGCTGGTCGGTTACTCGTACTGCGGCGACTGCCCGGGCGGGAACGTCGAGTACGTCCCCGCCGAGATGATAAAGAACGGCGCAGAGGCGATCCATCTGGCCACCGGACTCGTCGTCGGGTACCCTCCCTGCCCCAACATCCGCCGCTTCAAGGAGTTCATCGAGACGCGCTATGGGATCCCCGTTGTGATAGGGACACACCCGATCCCGATGAAGTATCTCACCGTCCACAAGGACCTCCCGTTCTGGAAGGACTGGGAGATGGAGAAACTCGCCGGTCATCTGATGCGTGAAGACCCCGAGGTGATGAAGGCATACGACTGAG
>Ga0316578_10000372_pt1 | contig 14279 bp, 11 predicted proteins | sample J0NA_2_FD_203076 | JGI IMG/M metagenome (GOLD analysis project Ga0316578, IMG submission 203076) | Rhizosphere microbial communities from salt marsh grasses in Alabama, United States - J0-2_160517rDrC | ecosystem: Host-associated > Plants > Roots > Rhizosphere | place: USA: Alabama | collected... | reverse complement strand
TGTCCCCGGCTTGTCCCCACGGTCGCTTGCAACATTCAGGCTTTGGTGCGACACGAGGTCGCACATGTACTTATCAGGGAAATTGAAGATCCGGTGTTCTGCCACCGGTACCCTACCGGGCCGTGCGTCGGGGGTAACCCTGGGGTGCGAAGCGTCCGGGACACTGTAGCCTCCGCCGATTCGGCGGGCAACCGAACCGCGAGGAGAAGTTGCGACTGCCAGCCTCGTGGCGGTCGGGAGCTGGGGTTGAGGGGTAAGGCCAACTCAGGTGAACCGCTGTGGAGCCGTCGTTAGAATGAACATGCCAAAGAGGCTGGTAGGCATGAACCAAAAGGGTGTGCAGCCAGGTCGGGGAGCCCAACGCTCTCCCCGCGCAGATCGTGCGCTGCCGGCGGAAAGGCGGGGCCTAAGCTCCTCGGGAGTGGTACATGTGCGCAACGTGGTAAGCCCAACCGTTCCCACAAGGAAGGTGGAAAGTGACCCGCGAGGGTTCACCGAAGAGCGAGTGGGTAAAGGAGGTCGGAAAAAGCGAAGGCCGGTCTGTAATGGTCCGGATAGGGGTTCAAGCTTTGCCCCGCCCCGAAAGGGAGCAGACTTCCGACTGGTCTCGAATCACGAGAAAGGTAAGGAAAGGCTCAATCCTGGGAAGTTACTTGGACGATGAACGCCCTTGGCGTCATTGAAGGCACCCAGGACGCCGAAACGCCGTGGTCCTCGATCGATTGGGACGAGGTACGGCGTCAAGTCAGCCGATTACAAGCCCGTATCGTGAAGGCGGTCAGGGCCGGCAAATGGCACCGTGTGCGGTGTCTACAACGCCTGCTCGCCAACTCGCTTGCCGCCAAGCTCTTGGCCGTGAAGCGGGTGAGCTCCAATCGGGGCAAACGGACCGCGGGCGTCGACGGCATCGTGCTGAAGACACCCGCGCAGAAGTGGCAACAAGTCCAACAGTTGAATGCCAAGGAGTACAAGCCTAAGCCGCTCAGACGGATCTATATCCCCAAGAAAAACGGGAAACGCCGCCCGCTCGGTATTCCCGTTCAAGCGGATCGGGCCGAGCAAGCATTGGACTTGCTCGCTCTCGACCCAGTGTCGGAGACACTGGCCGACGCCTGCTCTTATGGCTTCCGCAAGAGGCGATCCACGCAGGATGCGATTGAAGCCTGCTTTCAAGCATTGAGCCGGCGGGTCAGCGCCGAATGGATTCTAGAAGGGGATATCCGGGGCTGTTTTGATCATCTGGACCACGGATGGCTGGTCGACCATGTCCCTACCAATAAGGAACGATTGCGCGCGTGGCTCCAGGCCGGTTATCTGGAAAAGGAGGTGTTCCATCGGACGGCAGAGGGGACGCCGCAAGGCGGTATCATCTCCCCGACGGCGGCGAATATGGCCCTCGATGGTCTGCACGAGCGCCTGCAAATGCGTTTCAAAGGTCGTCACAAGGTCAACCTCGTCCGCTACGCCGATGACTTTGTCATCACCGGCGCCTCCCAGGCGCTACTCGAAGACGAAGTCAAACCGCTGGTGATGAAGTTTCTCGAGGAACGCGGTCTGGAACTGTCCGAAGAGAAGACCCGAGTCGTTCATATCGACAACGGGTTCGACTTCCTCGGTTTCAATGTTCGCAAGTACAACGGAAAGCTACTCATCCAACCGGCCAAATCCAGTGTTGCGGCGGTAAAGGATAAGGTTCGGGGAATCCTCAAAGCAGGCCGAAGCCTGCCTCAGGATGCCCTGATCCGGTGTCTCAACCCCATTCTCCGGGGCTGGGGCAACTACTACCGCCACGTCGTCAGCAAGGAGATATTCAGTGAAGTCGACGCTGCGATCTGGCGCATGACATGGAACTGGACCAAACGGCGACATCCCCAGAAGCCCTTGAGGTGGATTAAGAAGCGGTATTTTGCCCACCGCGATGGGTGTAACTGGGTGTTCACAGACGGGTCGGTCTCGCTCTTTCGGATGGCCTCTATTCCGATCCGCCGCCATGTGAAGATCCGTGGCGACGCCAACCCCTATGATCCTGCGCAGGCTGGCTACTTTGCCAGCCGCCAGGCGCGTCTGGGGACCGCGGTACCCACGGCCCCACCCGCTTGGCTGCACCTGTGACGCGCCGTTCGCCACGACCCCGTTGACCGCCGGGTGCTTAACGGTGCCTTCCCGAGGCTTGAGCCGGGTGCGGTGAAAGTCGCATGCCCGGTTCTCAGGGGGCGGGGTGGCGGTAACGTCACCTCGCTACCCGACTCCACACGGAGTCCGCCCGCGCCGACCCTTAAGCCAGTCTCCGGATCGGCCTCGAAGCCAGTGGATCGACGCTGGAGGGACCAACGCAATCCGACCCCTTGCCCACACCAAACGTAAGAGAGCCACCAATTGCCGTGCGTCGATGGTCTATTCACGACCCCTTGCTGCCGCTGACGGCACGGACCCGAGCGGCAGGTCTAGACGCCTAGGTGCCACCGGATAGGCCGAGGATGAGCGGCAGCTCTTCGGATAGAGCGAGCAGCCAGCCGGCGATGCGAGGTGGTTGGCCGCACTGGGGCGCCACCGTCCCCGTGGAGGATGCGCGGCGCATCCTCCACGGGGACGGTCTGGTCCTCCCGCCCGTGCACCAGCAGGACCGGACAGGTGATGCGGCACACGGTGTTGATCGGCGCGATGGTCTCGAAGCGGTGGCCGATCACCCACTCCACATAGCGGATCACCAGCGCGGTGACGAAGCGCGGCAAGCGCAGGCGGCGCAGCGTGCGCTGGGTCACCTCGGCCGGATGCGCGAAGGCCCCGATGCTGATCACCGCCGCGATGTCCGGGTTCCGGGTCGCCTCGAACAGGGCGGCACCGGCCCCGACCGAGTGCCCGAGCACCGCGATCTGCCGGGCGCGTCCCGGCTGGTGGCGCTTGAGCCAGGCGATCGCCTGGCACAGGTCCTCGGCGAAACGCGGGAGCGAGGCGAAGGTGTCGGAGTCGCTCTGGCCGTGATTACGGGCATCGCAGAGCAGCACCGTGAGACCGGCCCGCCGCAGCGTTGCGGCGAGGGGTAGCATCAGCTCGGCGTTGCTGCCCCATCCGTGCAGCACCACGACGGTTCGATCGGCACCCGGTGCCGGCAGCAGCCAGCCGAACAGGTAGCGGCCGCGCACCGTGGGGATGCGCACCTGCTCAAAGGCGAGTCCGTGGTCGCACGGTGTCCCGGTCTCGCGGACACGCCGCGCGCGAAAGCCCAGATGCACCCCCGCCGGGACCAGCGCCGCGGTAAGCACCAGGATCAGGCCAGCCGACATCAGTGCATGCACGAGGCACTGAGACCATCAAACGCGTCGCGGGATTCCGAAGCGGGTCCCCGGCGACGGGGCACGGTTCGGGCCCCGAGGAACCCCGGCGCAAAGGTCTGCGCACGGCGGACTCGGCGCTTAGCGACACGAAACGAGTGGGCCAGGTACGCGCGACGGTCTTGGGTTGTTGTACCCTTGGTGGCGTCCGCGTGGTCCCTCAATGCCAGCGATAGGTCTCCGACCCGGGGTCGCTCAGCGGTCGATCCGTGCGCCGATTCGCTGACCCGGCACGGGGTCTTTGCCCACCTCCGCGGTCCGGCGGCTGGTCCAGCCAGTCCGATGTTCCCTTCCAAGACCGCGTCGAGCCGCTCGCGCGTTCTGATGCCTGCCGCCCGTGGGGGACAGCTCATTTATCACGTCGACAAAGAACCGGCGCAGGAAAGGCACCTCGTCGCGAGCGAACTCAGGGTTTCCCGATGACCCGAGCGCTAGGACGCGCAGGCCGTAGAGAAAACGGGCGAGCGGACGGCTGGGTTCGCAGTGCTCCATCATGACGAACTGGCCACCGGGGCGAAGGGCGCGCCGGGCCTCCGCAGGCGTTCGTCCGCACGCTTCCGGTTGGAGCTCGTACATCGCATGTGAACAGCTGACCGCGTCCAAGTTGGCCGGGGCAACGGGCAGCCGAGAGGCGTCAGCGACCACGAAGGCGACGCCAGCGATCCCAGACCGAGCGGCCTTCTCGCGAGCCCGGCGGATCATCCCTAAAGAGAAATCAAGGCCGACCACAAGTCTCTCCGGTTCGGTGGTCCTGCCAGCGGGAAGGGCGACCGCCCCCGTGCCGGTGCAGAGGTCGAGGAGCATGCCGCCCGCTAGCACGCCAGTCCGCTCGATCAACAGGTCACGCAACCGGGCGCTGGCATCGCCGGAATGCAGGGCGATCACCCGGTCGTAGAACGAGGAGGATAGGTCGTAGTGGGCGCGACGAAGGCGCATTGCGAGCCGATCCCCTGGTCACGGCCCGATCCACCCCCCGAGGTGGTCCGCGGCGCGAGCGTTGAAAGCTAAGGATAGGCTCCCTTCGCGTTCGTCGTGGACGGGGTCATGCGCGCCTGCTCAGGTAAGAGGTGTCCGGTTGGGGCCGGATGGACCCCCGCCGAATGAGGGAGTGTGGAAAGCGGGATCACTTTCCCGCGCGGGGGATGGGCGAGGGGCCGGTGAGGCCAATTCAGCACCCGATGCACCCTCACCCAGTGACCTGTGCTGCGGGTTCCCCCGCGCGGGGTCAACACCGAGAGAAGGGCCGCCAGCGCGCGGCCCTTTTCCGTATCCGGGCAGCGCCCGAAATGATCACCCTGCGCCGTTTTCCACGTACCTCAACGCGCGCTCGGGCCCTTTGCTCTGAGCACATAGGCCTCCTGCGCGGCTGTCTCGATGGCGTGGGGGCGCGCAGCCCGCACCCGGCCGATGGCCTCGCGGGGACCAGCCCCCTGCTCGACCAGGATTAGGGCGGCGACCAGTCCGGTGCGTCCCAGGCCCCCGCGGCAGTGGATGAGGATGCGCTCGCCCGCATCGATGCGCCGATGCAGAGGGGGACCGGCAACCCGCCAGGCCCGTTCGAATCGATCATCGGGGACATCAACATCCCGGATCGGCAGGTGAACCCAGTCCATGCCGTGCCGCTCGACCTCCGCCCCCAGGTCCTCGATGCCCAGGAGGCGAAATTCGTGCGCCTCGATCAGGGTCACCACGGCGGTGGCGCCCCAGTCGCGAATGGCGCGCAGATCCTCTCCCAGATCGCGGTGCCAGCCCGCGAACCGATCCTGTTTGCCCGGACAGATCGTCAATCCGAGGCGACCTTGTCCCGGCCCACACGGGACCTCGGCAATCTGGAGCGGCGAATCTCGGCTGGTGCGAAACCGCATTCGGACCCTCAGCAGCCAACCCAATGGAGCTTCGCCGGATCGAGCCGGCGCTCGCCGTCCCAGCGGTACGCCACGAGCCTACCGCCCTTGGCGATGCTGTAGTCGAGACAGGCGACCGTATCCGACAGCAGTTGCGGTGTCCCGCTCAACCAGTAGTGGCCGATGAAGAGCGGTTTGGCCCCGTCGTAGCCGATACGGACATGCTCCGGGATCGGCTGCTGCGGCAGCGCTTTCCGCTCCCCATCCGTGAGCATCGCCGCCTGGCGATAGGTCTCCGCCGCGTTGTCCCACCAGCGCACCCGCGCCCGACGGCGCTCGTATCGGTATGGGCAGACACGGCTTGTCAGCACAGCGGCCGATAGCTCGGGTCCAGCATGTCGTCGCCCTGGAGGACAACCGGCCGGGTCTCGGCTGCGGATTCGTCTGACGACGTGAGCTTGATGTTGGCCTGAGGTGTCGACCCGCAGGACACAGAGACGCCGCGCGGGCCACGCGCGGCCTAGGGGTTGGCCTGCGCCCCGAACGACCGCTTCCAAGAACGGACTGCGGCCAACTTGAGTAGATCTGGTGTGAGCCGCATAAGCGCCTGGCATCCGCCGACGTCGCACGCCTCCCGATAGCCGTGGTGGCGGGAGAAGTGGCAGCCCGTGCAGGCGAGCGTTTCTGGGTGGAGCGCCACAGGCCACACGTTCGGGTCGTGCCCGTACACGATACGGCCGTCGGTCGGTCCGCAGATCGCCACCGTCGGCACACCGATCGTGCCTGCGAGGTGGGCCGGGCCGGAGTCGTTCGCGATGACGAGATCTGCACGCTTTACGAGCGCCGCCACGCGTGCCAGTGGAAGGCCCCACCACCAGTGTGCCGGGAATCCATGGATCTCGGCAGCGTCCGACCCAAGGCCAAGGACGGTCGCGCCCCGCGCGGCGAGGTCGTTCGCGAGGTCAATGAAATAGGCGCGAGGCCAGACGCGGGTGCTGCGTGTCGCTCCCGGGAACATCGCAACCATGAGGCGCGTTCCCGCGCCTCGCATGCGCTGCCATTCGTCGTCCGCCCAGTGGCCATCCTCGGGGTCCTCGACGTACGCCGGCCGCACCGGTGTCCGTCCGGGCAGTCCAAGCGACTCGCACCACAGGTTGAACCGTGTCCGTTCGCCGTCGTGTGCGTTCGCGTATTCGTACTCCAGGCCGAGTGAGGCCGTCTTCGTCCAGTTCGGGCCATGACGGCTGGTCAGGTGCCGGCCGTCGATGCCGAGCAGAGTGGCCACGTCCGCGCGGCCCCGCGGATTGAGGGTGACGGAGCGGCCGGCCGCGCGGGCCGTGTCCACGATCCAGCAGGCCACCACGACGTCGCCGATGCCGTTGTCCTGGCAGTCGATGAGCGGCTCCTCCCGCCGACCCAGAGGAGCGCGTGCAGACGACGGGTCCAGAGCGCCCGCGGGATCAGGTTCGCCGGTGGGACCCGTCAAGAGCTCGGACGCCAGCCCCTGCGTCACGACGCCGCGAAAGTCGCGCCGTCCCAGACCCAGTGGAGGCGCGTGGCGAACCCGCTGGCCGCGAGGTCCGCGCTGGTGTAGAGCAGCGCGAGCTCGTCGCCCAATTTCGTCACGCCGGCCACGAGGCCTGAGACGTTCGTGAAGTGTGCCCACGAGACCGAGGCGAGCGACGTGGGCTCGGGCGGCGGTGAGGCGCGGTAGAAGCCCGCCCCAGCGAGCCACGGCTCGAGCTCGACATACGACGCGTTGGTCACGGTCACCGTCGAGCAGGTCGTGCTGTCGCAACGCAGCACGTCCCAGTTGGCAGGTGACACGGCGATGGAGCCTGGGCTGATGACACGCGCCATAACGCGGAACGCATCCGCAGATCCGGCGGGCCTGGCCAGTAGGATTGGGTCGGCGCTCTCGTCGCGCAGGGCGACAGCCGGAACCAAGCTCAGCGCCCGGCCCAGCGCGGGCAGATCGTCTGATGGCGCCGATCCGCCGACGGATGCCGCGGGCAGGACGCCCATCGACGAGACGAACGGTACCATGCAGCCCCGATCGTGGAGGGCGGCCAGGGCGCCCCCCAGCGCGGGCGCGAAATCCGATCGAACCCAGAATTGCAGGGGAATCGCCGGCTGGAACGGTCCGTCTGGCCGGTCGTTCGCCACCGGCGCAATCGAGAGGGGCGGTGTTGGGGCGAACCACCCGATTGGCGGGTTCGGCCCCGCGACGCCCAGGATGCCCGTGAGCGTCTGCGCGCGAATCTCCGGCTGCTGCAGCGACTCCAGCAGGTTGAGGTAGCCGCCGATCTCCGTAATGTTCAGCGGCGCGGGCACGCGGGAGCCCGTTACGTCGCCCTGGAGGGCCAAACGGCGCAACAGGATCGCCTGGGCCTGAAGCGCGTCAGGCGTCGTCGCGGACTTGAGCATCTCGACCAAGGCGTTAAGCGCCTGGGCCTCAACGCTTGATGTGCTTATCTCGCTGGCCATGCTTGCCTCCATTTCAGAGAATGGGGTGGACGATGCTCCGGCCGCACGGCCGACTTATCCACCACCTCCCGTGCCCGTGCCGGTGCCCGAGCCGCTGCCGGATCCCGATCCCGAACCGGTGCCGGTTCCCGAGCCGCTGCCGGATCCCGAACCAGTGCCGGTGCCAGAACCTGTACCGGAGCCCGTGCCCGATTTCGTCCCCGTGCCGGTGCCACCGCCACCGCCGGAACCGGTGCCGTACACCGCCGAGGCGGCCTGCGAGCCTGCCTGCGAGTTCCCCGCGAAAAGCCCGCCCAGTATGTTGCCTGCCGTGGCCACCGCCTGCGCCTGTAGTTGCTTCGTCGTCTGGAGCGCATCCGCGCGGGCCTTCTCCGCGGCCGTCTGGCCGCCGAGGACGATCTTGGCCAAGTCGGACGCGTTGGTGAGCGCGCTGATGTCGAAGCCTTTCTGTGCGGCGGCCGCCTGCGCCAGCGTGCCGAGCAGCACGGCATCCGCACCAGGTACGGTGGGATTCGCGTTGATGTTGTTGATGAGGGGCGTGAGGCCCGTGAGCGCGCTGGGCGCCGTGACCGCCGTCGTCACCGTCTTCGTGGTGGGCAGCGTGAGGTCCGCGATGCCCGGGGCCACATCGGCGGGCGAGTCCTGCCAGTTCCAGAACCGCGTGAGATCGATCTTCTCGCCCGACACGCAGTGCCCGAGGACCGCTTCGCCCAGGACGCCGAACGTGGGAAGCGCGACGAGCGACGTCGGCGGTGAGAAGCCCGTCTTGTGGAATTCCGTCAGGAGGTCCTGCACCTCGGCGTTCGTTATCCCCATGTCGTCAGCGACCGACCTCGGGATCACGAACGGCATGATCATCGAGTTGCCGTAGAAGCCGAGGACCCGGTTCTCGACGCAGTTCAGGAGCGGCACGTCCTCGGTGGCGTCGGTGATGCCCCCGGCGGGCACGCCAATCGTGAAGCCCTCGAGCATGATCGCGCGCTCCTCCGACGAGAGCGACATCCACACTGCCTTCGAGTAGTAGACGGTGTTCCTAACCACGTGCTGCGTCATCCGCTCGATGTCCAGCAACTGGCTGTAGCGGAGCACGGGGCTCAGTTGCAGGGCGGGAATCGGAAGGGCGCCGGGCGGCAGCTGCTGGCCCGGCGACATCGTGCCCAGGTAGTTCTGAGCGTAGGACTCCGGGACGCTGCTACCGAGGGGGTGGACGAACGCGTCGAAGTCCCAAACCGACGGGCCGCCGAGTTCCTGCTCGAGCTTCTGCGGCGTTAGCCGAACCGTGCCTGACACCAGGTGATCGGGTGGCGACGTCGGCGTGATGGAGAGAAAGCTCAACACCTGCAGCGTGGGGTTTACGAGGTCGTAGTTGAACTGCTGGAAGCGGCGCGTGATCTCGAAGCCCACTACGTCGTTTCTCGCCACGGAAGGGGCCAGGGCCAGATCGCCCTGCAGCGTGTGGCCGCTGGCGGCGTTCCGGCGACTGCGCAGTTCCGCCATGAGGGAATCTTCGGTGGGGAATGAATTCGCCGGATCGCCCCAGACCTCGGGTACCGGTGGGATCGAGCCCGTCAGGCGCGCCGGCCCGATGCGCGTACCGCGTCTCGTGACGGCGCTGACGTAGATCTCCTCGAACGGGAGGAAGGTCCCGGTCAGCGAGAAGTGGATGACGTCCTGCGCGGCGCCGCCGGCCGGCTGGAACACGGCGGTGGGATCGGCGGCGAACTGCTTCAGGAGCGTAAGCCCCTGCCGGTGGGTCGCGGGAAGGCGGCGCTCGAGTACGTCGGCATGCTTCAGGATGGCCGCGTAGCGGGTGAGGATCTCGGTCCGAGTGTCCACGGCCGTCGTGTCGACGAGGTTCAGGCGCTGGCCGGCCGGCAGGAACCGGATAACCTGCAGTGGCACGAGGCATACGAGCGACACGCCCTCGGGCGTCGTCGTCAACTCGAACAGCCGATGCACCTCCCAGTACTGGACGGTGAGCGCGTGCAACTTGTTGTGGTTCGTGATGGTCTTGGTCGTGACCTCGGCCGACTCGAAATTCGAGGCCACGCGCATGCCCGTGCGCAGCGCGCGGCGCCTGGCTGACGCCTGGCGGTTGAGCGACGTGCGGACGTCCTCGACGGCGCGCGAGACGGTGTCGCGATGGCCGTTCATCCAGCTGGAGCTCGTGCCGCTGGACGATGAGCTGCCGCCTCCGCCGGAGACGAAGATGAAACCGGCCCCCCAGCTACTGGAATCCGACTGGCTCATGAAGGAGCTGCCGCCGGAGGCGGCCTCGTTGAAGGCCGAGGCGAAGACCGCTTCGGTGGAGGCATCGGTCTGCTGTGCGAACTGCTGCTGTTCCTCGACCGTGAGCGACTCAGACTCCAGAACGCTGGTGACTTCCCGACGTTCGAAGATCGCCACCTTCTGCTGCTCGCCCGGCGCCAGCGGCAGCGAGTACACGAGATTGCCGAGCGTCAGGCCCTTCGGCGTCCATTGCTGGGCCATGCGCACGACGTAGCCGAGGCCGAGCGTACCGGCCATGGCCACCGTCTCGTACCCCGACACCACCGTGCCGGAGCCCACGCCGACGAGCTGATCGCGGAAGCCGTCAACGCTGATCGGCTGGTCCACGGGCACGCGGTCCACGTAGTCCACCGTCACGTCATCGCCCTCCGACAGCGGAAAGTAGTCAGTGATCGGGATGTAGGCGAGCCCGTCGCCGAGGCGGAAGTGGATCGTCGGACTGACGATGCTCGTCCGGGGCTCCACGAGGCGAAGGAAGATCGAGTACGGGAAGCGATCCACGGACACGTTCGTCCGGTAGGTCACAGAGCAGTGGCCGTCCTCGCCAAGCGTCAGCTCCGGGACCTCGGCGGGGACCGCCGTGGCGGTGGGCGCCTGCGAGGCGTCTCCGGCAGAAGTCAGCGCTTTCAGGCTGGCCACGATGCTGATCGGCAGCGGGTCCAGCGTCTTCGACAACACCAGATCGGTGATGAGTCCGTTGAGCCCGACGTCGGCCGCCGCCACGTTTATCGCCAGCGGACCATTGGCGCCCCGCACCGTGAAGGCGAGTTGATGGCTGGAGGGGAACGAAGCGCCTGGTGGTACCTGTAGCTCGAAGCGCCCGTCGTCACTGGTGGTGGCGACCCGCAGGCCCATTGACGCGAACGCGCCCGGCACCTGGAACTCGACCTGCAGCTGTCGTCCCGCCGTGCGATCCGGCTGAAGGATCCGCCCGACGAGGTGCGTAGGCACGACTCGTGTCGCCGTGGTGATGGCAGTCTTTAGGATCCCGAGCTGCGTCTTGGCTTCCGCGAGTTCCAAATGGAAGTGCGCCGCCGCATGCGCGCGGTTCATTAGCAGGCTCGAGCGCTCGAGGGGAGTCTTGGGCGCCAGGAAATCGACCGACCGTGGCACGCGCCGCGCGCTGGCCGTATCGCCGTCTGTGGCCAGCCGGCTGGCCTCTCCTCCGGCCGTCGTCCCTCCGGTGGCACTGGCGCCGGAGGCTGGTCCGATGGGACCCAGCCTCACCCGCCCCGTGGCTGACGATGCGGCCGCACGAGATCCGCTTCCGGTCGGTCCGGCAGGCTTTCGAGCCATGATGTGCTCCGACAAGGGTCAATGTAAGCAATGTTGGGTATCGAAGTATAGGATGGAAAAACTGGCATAGGACGGAGAACCCGTCCTGGTCGTCCTTCGGGTCTACCTGCCCCGTACAGGCCTGGGCGAAGAAGGCGGCGGCGCGGGCCCATGGGGCCGGCCTCGGTCGCCGAAATCGCGGCCGCCTCCTCCCCCTCAAACCCGGCTCGCCGTCGCCGCGATCCGGACCATGTCGCCCCTTGCGCACAGGGGATCCTCCGCGGAGGGCTCGAGTGGACGGCAGCAATAAGGGACACCGGCCGGAAGAGTGCAGGGACAAGAAGCCCGCGAACGCAAAGACGGCTACGCGGCCCTCTCGCCGGACGAACCCGGGGTCACGCTTCGAGCATACAACACCGATTTGACTGAACACGTAGAAGAAAGGGTGGCCGATTTGGCGGGCACCATCTTTCTTTCGGTCGGCGAGATCGAAGGCGTGATCGAAGACATCGCCAAGCGGAAGCGGACCCCCAATGAGCGTGCGCGATCCGCACAACGGCTCGCGCACGCTCATTGGTAAGCTCGTTTACAACACCGTGACCACCCTGTACGTGGGCGATAAGGCAGTGACGCCAATGCGGTACCCAATGCACCCTCACCCGGCTGCCCGCGACGCGGGCTCCCGCGCGGGGCGAGCATGGAAAGAAGGGCCGCCGGACGTGCCGCCCTTTTCCGTATCTAGATGGGACGCGAAGGTCCGTCAGCCTGCACCGTTGTTCGCCCGCCTCCTCAGCACGACCACGTGCTCACGTGATTGATGACTTGGAGCCCAGCCCCGGCGGCCGCCTGGTAGTGCATCCACCGCTGGACCGCCTGGCTGCGCTGATCCGCAGGGACCCCGCGGGACAGACTTCCAGACACCGATTTCGGTCCTGGAGACCTCGGAGGTCTGCCGGGTCAAGCGCCCCAAAGCGAACACTCAGCACGCCGTCGCGACTGGCGGCGACGTCTGCGCATGCGGTCCTTGAGACCAGGTCGACTCAGTGCGCTGGGACCACTCCCGTTTCCAACGCGAGGGAGAGAGTCACGCTCTGCTACGCGCACGCGCTCTTGGTCTCAGCGCTAATGCAATCAGAGGCTTAGGAGAGACATCGGTAACTTCTCAAAAACTCAGGGCCCTGCGAGCGCTGCTGCGGCGCGCTCACGGATGACATCGGGCAATGGGGCGATGCCCCCATGCTGTGCGATGCGGTCGCCGAGATAATCCCAGAAGGAGATGCCGAGCTTGCGGCAGGTCTGCTTCAGGCTGGCGAAGCTGTCGCGACAGAGTCTTCCCAGATCGCTGCGGGTGCCGCCGCTGATCTTGCGCCACTTCACGTAGCCGCGGATGTCGCCTTCGCTGCCGTTGGTATGCAGGACGATGTCCGGACGCTGGAGCACCAGCAGCAGCTTGTCCTTATGGGTGTGCAGCCGTTTGAGGGTCTGGTTGAGGGTGGCGAAGGTGGTGCGCTGGGTGAAGATGGCATCGAAACGCGCCGTAAGCGCGGGGGCCAACGCCGGATCGGGATGGCGCCGATAGGCCTTGAGGTCTGCATACAGGTCCCAGATTTCGCCGCGTACGCGCTCCTGATCCTGGCGATGTCGCTCATTGAGGGGAATCAGCTTGTGCACCAGGCGCTCGGCGTGAACCCAGCATAGGGCATGGAGCAAGATCGCGAACTGCCCGGCGCCGTCGCTGATGATCGCCAATTCGGGCGAGAACCCCTTCTCGATCAAGCCGCCGAGCAACGCCCCTTCCGTGGCGATGCGCCGATGGCGTTCGCACGTGATCCCCAAGGCATCGAGATGGTCCTCCCAGCAGGCGACTGCGGCGATCGTCGCAGGGGTATGCGCCTGTAGGCGGCGCAGCGGCTCCTTGGGCAGACGCTCTTCTTGCAGGTAGGACAGGGCGTGCGCGTTGAGGCAGTAGGTGAGGCTGCCGGCGTGGAGCAGTTGCAGAAAGTTGATCCGGCTCTTGCTGGCGGTGCTTGCAAACCAGGCGAACCAGTCGTTGCCGATCTGCGTCACATAGCCGTTGTGGCCCTGATGGCGCGCCCCGGAATCATCCACCGTGATGTGGCGACTGACCTCCAGGCTGGTCACCAGCAGTTGGTCCTTCTCCGCGAAAAACGCCGCGTTGGCGCCGCTAAGCAGCGCATTGATCTGCCCCACCGAGATGTCAATGCCCCACTCGCGCAGCTGCTCGTGCAGCAACGGCTGGGTGACGTGGCAGTGGTGGTGTTGGTAGAGCGCGTAGCGGCGAAGCTCCGGACCGAAGTGTCCGCCGTTGAGGCTCACCGGTAGCTCACCGAGCAGCCGCGCTCCATCGGGCGTCTGCCAAACCTCCAGGCGGTAGCACGTGTTGTGGGCCTGGATGCGCAGGTCCTGCACGATGAAATCGCGATAGCCCTTGAAGCGCGAGCGCTCAGGAATCGGCGCCTTGGGCGCGACCTTGATCGTCTGGTGGATCGTCAGCTGCTGGGTCTTGCTGCGCTTGGACGACCCGGCGCGCTTTCGCGACCGCAGCCCGCGCCCATCGCCCCCGTCACCGCCCTCGGACCCGTCGCCATCACCATCGGGCTCGGTCTCGGCGTCCATCCCGCTCGGCTTGAACCTGGGTCTTGCCTTCTGCCCCTTGAGCACGGCGATCTCGTCGCGCATCTGCTGGATGAGTTCTGCCTGCCTGCGGTTCTCCTCAAGCACATGCTCAAGCTCGACCAGCAACTGTTCCACCAGCGGGCTGCGCTGGGCGTCGGCAATGCTCGGCAGTGGTTTGAGATCCGGCATGGACGGGTCTGCCACGGAGGCGACGGCAATATCTGGAAAGCTACTTTAACTCAGACTCGTAGCTCTCTGATATATCCGCCACGACTTATTGAGAAGTTACAGACATCGGAGTTGACGCCTGGGCCCGTTTCGAGTCGGCTCGCATGATCTTGCCTCACGGATGACTGGCTCACCGACCCTGGCGAATCCTACCGCTCGCACCATACTTGGTATCGAAACGACCTCC